>Ga0213824_1000062_pt1 | contig 94412 bp, 113 predicted proteins | sample MC6MC0906MG_FD_179892 | JGI IMG/M metagenome (GOLD analysis project Ga0213824, IMG submission 179892) | Enriched soil aggregate microbial communities from Iowa State University, Ames, United States - MC6-MC0906-MG | ecosystem: Environmental > Terrestrial > Soil > Unclassified | place: USA: Iowa...
ACCCTACACTTCACCACCGCACCCACGACGAGACGCTCGACGATGGGACGCACGTTGATGTTCAAGTCCGACTCTCCCGGACCGGACAAACGCAAATGTTCATCGGTATTTATGCACCTAGCGGGATTGCCCTTCACGAAGAGGCTTTCGACTCCCGTCCCGGCGAGTCGATGACCAGGGCACTGGCCTGGGGCGTGGGGCGCGCTCGCCGAATTGCCACCGAGGGCCTGGCAGCAACGGGGAAGCTCGCGGCCTGCTCGAAATAGAGGGGAAGGGATTGCAGCTGGGCGGAGTACAAATGTGCTCCTGCCAGCTGCCCGCTACGGGGCGGCGCTCGGCTGGAGGGCGAGCCCCTTCACGGCCTCGCTGTAAATGAATTTGATCTTGTCCCACGGAATCGTGTGGCGCTGAGCATATTCACCCTCGCCATCGCAGATCTCGCAGATCTCGCAGCTCTCTGCTGGCTCCTCCAGTTCAAGGCATTCAGGGCATTCGCGGATTACCTCCAGCTTGAACTCGCCAAGCAACAGGGCTTTGGCCCCATTCTCGGCGGTGAGCCGCCTGGGCATTAGGCAGTAGCCGTCTGGAATCGATGCAGCCGGCGCGCTCGATTCCGTCATCGGGCCAAGCCCCACGACCGGCAGGCGAGCCGCCGCCGCATCCCGCTCTGCCTCTTCTTTGGTCCACCAGATGGCAGTACCAACCATCCAGGCTAGAGGGTCGGGGTGGGGCTGCGGGGCTGGCTGGCCATAACTCAGCACGCACAAGTGATCGGGAAGGCCGTAGTGCTTTTGCACATGGGTAATAGTCCGGCGTGCAACCGTGCCGGTGTACTCGCGGGCATCGTCGATCTCGCGGAGCAGAACCGTGTCGCCGACGGCGAAATCACGATCTGAGCAGTCCCGGACCTCGCCGGTCTTGAGGCCGATGAGCAGATCGGCCAACGGGGTCTGTCGGATCTTCAGTTCGTGCTCTCGCGGGGCGCTGACCATATCGATGATCCCCTCGATATGGTCATGCTGTTCGATGGTGCTGGATCGGTTTTCTGTGGGCATGGGGATACCTCAGAGGCCGGCTAAAAGACCGGCTACGCTGAATGTGTTGTGGGTTAGGAGCACCGGAGATGAGTAGAAAATTCATCTGCCAGAAATGTGAGAAAGAAACTGACGCCGACTTGGACCACGATGAAGTGCTGGACAGTCAGGTCTTCTACTGCCAGCAGTGCGGGGCCAAGCATGTTGCGGTTATGGAATCGCGTGCACCTGGCGGCCCGGTGGAGATGCAGTTCCGACTGGTCGAAGATTAGGCTGCCACAGCCTGAGGATTTGCTGATCGCCAAGGATCATTGGCGCGGGCCAGAGCTGCCATCGGCGGCGGGCTGACGCTATTGCCGCACATGTGCACCTGCTCGGTCTTGGTGAACGGCTTGCCGTCGGCGCCCTTGTCGATAATGTAGCTCGCCGGGAAGCCTTGGGCGCGGTACAGCTCGTGCGGCTGCAGCATGCGCAGGCAGATGTCGACGATCACATAGGGCGTTCCCTTCACGAAGACGGTGACCAGGCCCAAGCGGTCCTTGGTGGTAACCGTCGGTGCCGGTGCGTCGCAGGCGCTGATGTTCTCAGTGCCGTAGTAGCTGATCAGGAATGCCGCGACGCGCAGGGCGCCTTCCTCATGTTCTGGTGACAACCTGTATTCGACCAGGGCGTGATGCTCGGCGCCGGCGGTCATTGTCGGCACCAGGTCATCTACTGCACGGCCTACGCAGTTGCGCCGGAGCGTGGCCAGGCTCGCGGTCACGAGGCGCTGCTGGCTGCCGGTGTTGGTGACCGTGGTCAGCGGCTCGTCCGCGCCCTTTGCTGGCGTGGTGTTGAACCCGCCGTTGGCCTGTTCAATGAAGGCTGTGCATACGCCCATGGCATGGGCCGCACCCGCGGGCCTCTTGTAGTTGCCGCCGCTCGTGATGGTCGGCACCGGATCGGTGATGGCTGCACCTTCACTGTTGAACCTGAATTTGACCAGGTGCGCCGATGCTAGCGCTCGGTGGCTTTGGGTCATCAGCGTTCCCATGGGCTGGTCAGCGGCTACTGGCTTACCGGCATACACCGGGGCCCCGACCATCACGGGGCTGGCCATCATCAGCTCGCCACGGTTGGCCGCAGTAACTGTAGGTAGTGGATCGCCCGGGTTGTTCACTCGGTCGGCGCCCTGGTGTGTTGCTGGAAGAATCACCGGGCTGGCCATGGCGAACGATCCGCCGCGCGGCCAAGAGGTAACGGTGCGGAGCGGTTCGTGGGCTGACTGAGCCAATTCGCCCGACCAGTTCGCGATCGGCACGATGAAGGGCTGCGGGTTGTCCAGCACGAACTTCTTCATGCCCTTGGCGACCCGGCGCAACGTTGCGTCGGCCAGCGGCTTCTTCCGGCCGAAGATGCTCTTGCTCTGCACGGTCCAGTCAATGCAGTCGGCGGCGGTGCGCCATTTCTGCTGGCCCTTGGCTGGGTTCTTGGCGTGTGTAGGCTCCGGCCACACGATTGGCTGGCCATCGCACCTGGCGATCATGAATAACCGCTCGCGGCTGGTTGGCGCGCCGAAGTCGCAGGCCTTGATGACGCGCCACTCCACCTGGTAGCCCATACCTTCGAGCAAGTGCACGAACCGGCGCCAGGTGATGCCGCGACGTTTCGGGTCGGGCACTAGGAATTGCTGCTGCACCGGTACGCGCTCGCCAACGGCGGCCACGGTGCCATCAAGCTTCATCACTCGGCCGGTGGCCTTGTCTCGTTTGGCGATCAGCGGGCCCCACTGCAGGATCTGCTTCACGTTCTCCAGGCTTATGACCCGCGGTCGCTTCTTGCCGGCCCACTTCAGTCCAATCCAAGACAGGTTGCGGATCTCGCGCTTGCGCGGCTGCCCGCCGGCGGCCTGGCTGTGGTGGGTGCAGTCCGGGCTCATGTGGAACCAGCCAACTGGCCGGCCCTGGCATTCCTCATCCGGGTCACCGTCGAAGACGTCGGTGGTGAAGTGCCGCGCCGCCGGATGGTTGGCGGTGTGCATGCTGATGGCCGCCGGGCTGTGGTTCTTGGCGACCGTCACCGGCCGGCCCAGGCCCATCTCCAGCCCGGTACCGGCGCCGCCGCCACCGCAGAAGAAGTCCACCACAATCTCATCGTCTTGCGGATCGAAGCCAAGGCCGTACTGGGTTTTGAAGTCGAGCGGGTTCTTTTTCTGAAATGCAGACATGGGCGGTCCTCGCCAGGGTGGCGTGAGTCGTTATCGTTGAATAGGGGAAGCCGCTGGCGGGCAGCGCTGGAGGGTCAGGGGCAGTTGTTCGCGCCGCAGTTTCGGCAGTTGTTCAAGAATCGCCCGTCCCAGCTGATGAAGCGTCCGCAGCCGCAGCAGTTGAGCATCGGCTCGCGGCGCTTGGCGACCTTGGGTGGCCTGGGCATCTTCACACCGGCCACACGCAGGGCCAGCTTATGATCGACTTTCTGGCGATGTACTAAGCGCCGGCGGATCTTCTCGATGTAGGCCGCCGGCCAGAATACTCGCGTACCCTGGCCGGCGTGGTTGGCATATGTGAACTGGGCGTTTTCCAGATCCATGCTGATGGCCTGTTGCAGGTTCTCGGTCAACCTGCCGCGTTGCTCACTGACCCAGTAGACATCGTTCCCGTTCCAGTCGCCTGGCACGTGCACGTAGACGCGGGCGCCGGGCTGTAGCCCCTCTATGCGCCTGTCCTCCTCCATCAGCTGGCAGTCGACGCCGTAGTGCGCCCTAGCGTCGATGTACTCCTTTGGCCAGGGGATATCAGTGTCACGGTGGCGGCATGCCTCATCAAAGGTGAACAGCTCAGCCTGGTCTAGGTTGGTCACGTAGCCGCGCCCTTCCTTCGCCCAGAACATCATGCCGTCACCGACATGGCTTCTACTGTCCTGCAGGTAGAACTGGGTCATGGCTTTCTCCATGCATACGCCGCCCTCCGTGGCCGGATGCGGCATGGTGGCAATTTGGTTTGGGATGGGGTATTACGGGTGACCGGCATGGGGCCGGATCAAGGAGTGATAATGACTTTGGTGAAAGACAAGCCGTGGCCTACCAGAATGGTTATCGAGATAGGGCGCGGTAAGGGCGTTGAGGTTGAGGCTCGCATAGTGGGCGACATTGACCAGCACTGGACGCCGGAAGCAGTTGAAGTCGTGGCAAATGTGAACTCGGATGACGAGATACTTGGGACGATCAACGGGCCATTCGAAAGCAGGGAAGATGCAGAGATGAGAGCGCTTTTGTACGCTACCGATTGGTTTGATCGGAAGTACCAGGGCTGATCAGGGCCATCTCCGGCAAGTAGATACCGGTATCGTCGGGGTCATCGCCCAGCATCAGGTCAGGCGCGCGCAGCTCTCGGCCGATGCGGAACTGATCAAGCCGTCGCGCCACAAAATCCGAAACAACAATTTCGTGGCGCGGCGCACTGAGGAAGTGGCGGGCCGCTTCAGGCCCTAATTCATGGATGCGGTGGATCAGCAGGGTCATGGCCTCGCCGTTTTCCTCGACCTGGGCCCATTCCATGATTTCGGCCAGGGCCTGGCGGGTGCCCGGGCGGGCTTTCATGCGCAGGTCTTCTTCCTGCAGGCGCTCGGCCTTGGCCCTGCGCTTCTCGTCACGCTGCTGCTGCGTCAGAGCCATCATCGCCTCCATTGCGCACGAAGGTGGCGTCCGGCCCGATGTCGAGCAGGTCGCACACCCGGTTGATGATCTTGAGCGCAGCCGCAAACGCCTCGGCATCGTCCGGCTCTCGGGCCAGGCGCTTCATGTTCGGCTGATGCTCCAGGCAGACCTTGTCGACCAGGCGCCGGGCCAGCCTGCGCAGATGGTCGGCGCTGTCGTGCTCCCGCAGGCTCAGGGCGAAGGCCAGGGCCACATCATCAGGCCGGTACTGCCCGCCGCTGCGGGTGTTGTATAGCTTCTTGACCGGCCGATTCATCCAGGCCGGCAGGGTGATTACTCCAGAGGGTGCTTTCTGCATGTCTGTGCTCCGTGAGGCCGCTGGGCGGCAGGTGGAACTGTTCTTGCCGCCGGCGCTGGCGAACCAGGTTGTTGATCCGCCTCATGCCGCCCGCGCCGCGTCGATTTGCTCGGTGATCTCGAACAGCTGCTGGGTCAGGTTCTCAATGGTGGCAGCGCCGCGCACTCGTTCGGCACGGCCCCACTGACAGCTGCGGTTGAACAGCAGCTGCAGGTTCTGCTCCAGTTCCTTCTGGCGCTGGAGCAGGTCGAGAATGGTGGGGAGTGGCATGGCTTACTTTTCCAGTGCTTTCCGCAGGTACGGATCAATGTCGGCCTGGCCGAGCAGCCAGCGCTTGTAGTCGCGCGGGATGTCCTCGATCTTCGAGCCGGCGTGCTTGCCGAAGCGGATGACCTTTGGAATGCGAGCGTCTTCCGAGATTTCCCAGAGTTCTTCCCAGCTGGCTACCGGCCGGCCCAGCTGCGCCTTCAGGGAGGTGAATATTGCAGCCAGGAGGCGGCGGCAGTTCTTGACGTCGTCCAGCGCGGCGTGGGCGTTTCGCAGCAGTTCGGGCGCCTCCGACCGGTAGTGGAGGTAGATCATCGCTGACTGTGTGTGCGAGTCGGCATCCGGCCAAAGCATCGAGCTCAAGGCCTTGGTGCAGATGCGCCTGATATCTGGCTTGCCGATCACACCCCAGTCGTAATCGACGTTGTGACCGATCAGGTAGGTGGCGTCTTCAGGCAGTTTGAAAGAGTCGTGAGGCGGGCAGTCGGCCAGTTCTTCGTCCAGGATGTGGCTGGTTGCCAGGGCGCCCAGTTCGATGGGCTTGGACGGCTTGTAGCGCTGCAAGAATTCGCCCGTTACGGCCAGGCCGGCGCCGAGTTGCAGCCAGGCGGCCTCAACCAGTTCCGGGCTGTTCAGGCCGGTGGTTTCAGAGTCGAAAATGTAGGCGGTCATATGAGTTCCATCGCGGAAGAGAAAGGCATTGCAGCAGTAGGATGGACTGTTGCTCAGAGTGATCAGAATGGAATTTCGTCTGAGAAGTCAGGCGGTGCGCCGTAGTCGTAGTTGTCAGGCTGGGCGTATCCGCCGGCCACCTGGGCGGACTTCGGACGACGGTCATGCACTGGCTTCTTCATCAACTGCTGCACCATCTTTTCCAGCTTCGCCGGGGTTGTGCAGCGCGGGTCCAGGATCTCGGATGCTGTTTTCTCCGATTCAGCGCTGAATGGTGCGTAAATGATCGGTCGCGGCATTCCAGTCTGGCTGCTCTTCTCGATCTCCATCTGGATGAGCAGGCCGATAGGCTTTTTCAGCAACTCAGGGAAGCCGGGCGCGGTTACCTGTTCGCGCTGCTTGGTGTCGTTGTTCCATTTCTCGAACTGGGTAGGCTGCGGCGACCCGACGGTGCGCAGCTGAAGGCAGGCCATGATGGCGTTCATCATCGCGTAGCCGCCCTCGTTGCGGGTGCCGTGCTGGTAGGTCAGATTGAGGTAGAAAGTGGCCTCAGCACCGTCGCGGCTCTTGAAGGTGAAGCCGATACCTGTCGACCCCGTTTCTTGCTTTTCCATGTACTCGGCGCGCAGGAACTCGCCAATGAACTTGCCAGCATCATCAATGAAGGCTGACTTGTTGTCCGCGGAGCGCGCGGCATTTGCGTCCAGGTTGAACATTCAGAAGGCTCCTATGCGGCCTGAGTGGTGTTGGTGAGGTCGTAGTACTCGCAGATCGCGGCATCGACCAAGGCGAGGTCGTTATCGATCATCGCCTCGTTGAACATGCCCATCGGGGCCTTTGTGGTGTCCGACCCGCTGTTTCGGGTGCTGAACAGGTGCTGGCCGTCACTGACCACCGAGCGCAGGACGATGGTGACCATTCCCTCCAAGGTGATTTTTTCGTCCAGCATCTTGCCGATGGTCTTCATCTTGATCTGGCCGGCATCTGTCTCCTCGGTGTGGCTGAGGATGTAGACGCGAACGTCGTCGGGCAGGCTGAGCAGCGCTTCGAAGATGTTCCAGGTGTGCCGGCCGATCTCGGTGAACTTGTCGAACCCCTTCTCCTCGCTCCGGCGCATGAACTCGTTGGCCAGGATGTACTGGAAGTCGTCGATAACGATCACCTTGCGCTTGGTCTGGCGGCAGGCGCCAATCACCTTGACCCAGTTGTCGGTGACATAGGACTTCCATGCCTTGGAGCCAGGGAAGGGAAGCGGCTTTTTGATGACCTGGACCAGGGCCACGTCATCAGGCTTGAAATTGCGCAGTGATGCGCTCTTGCCAGCCCCGGACTTGCCGAGGATCAGGGTTACGGTTGCCATGTGGCACCTCAGCTCGGTTGGTTGTCCCACTGCCGCTCAATGCGAGCGGCCTCGTCTTCGTACTCTTTGCGCTCTTCGCCCTGGTACCGCTCAGGCGAGAACGCTCCGACCGTGCTCCAGTCGAGCTGGGCGGCCAGGCGGGGTGTTGTGTTCATGTTTACCTCAGGAGGTGATGCAGCCCGCGTATGCGCTGGCGAGCATCCAGGCAGTGCAAAGGGAAAGGGTGAAGAAGCCCCCGCGCCACATGGCGAATCGCCTTGCGCGCTGGTAGCCGGTCATGGCCGCACCCGGACAGCAATGCGCCGACCCTTCATGGTGGTGCCGAGGCGCCGGGTCAGGCTGGAGACTGGCGTCTCTCGTGGTAGACCGACGGCCTCGTTGAAAGGCAGGCCGAAGCTGATCACTGCCAGGGTTCGCTCGATCTGCTCCAGTTGCTCATCAATGAGCGATTTCACAGGTGCTGTGCTCATGCCACCCTCCCGTGCATCTCCATCCACTGTTCGTGATCGCGGGCAATGATGCGGTTCAGGCGCTCGACATAGCTGCGCTGCTCGGCAATGTCGATGGCGCCAGTTAGGCCGGCCAGGTCAATGGCCATGACCAGCTCGCCCCGAAGCGTGTCGCTGAAGTTCTCGCAGATGGCAGTGAAGCGAGAGTCGATGATATCGACCACCGCCTGGCGGGTACTCTTGTTCATACAGTCCTCCGGGCGGCGCCTGAGCCGCACATGCCTTCCATCTTGTTGAGCGCTGAGCTGATTACTCGACGGCTCTCTGCCCGCTGATGCTCGTTGCGCTCGCGAATCATCGTGTTCCAGGCCTGGTTGTTAGCCCGGGCCTGTTCCGAGGTCATATGGTCAGCCCACGACGAATCACCAAAAAGCTGGTACTGGCGGTCGACTTCGCGGGCCTGGGCGCTGTCTGCGTAAAGCTCGTGCTCGCGAGCCATAGTCGCCTCCAGGTGGTGGGTTACTCGGTGGGTGGGGAAGGGAGGGGATGCCAGTGGGTAACACCATTGCTCAGGTACATCTTCGTGTAGAGCTGGGTGCCAGCGTCATCCAGGCCAGCGGTGACATCGCCGAAGTAGTCTTGGATGTGCACCATGTCCATGCCGCCCTTTGGCCAGGCATGGCGCCCGGCGTGCGGTGATGTGCCATCTGCATAAGCGAGAACGGAGTCGTCCTTGATCTCCGGCAGCCTGTCGCTGCACTTGATCCAGCCGCTCATGGCTTCACCCGGGCGGTGAGCATGGCGTCGGCCAGCTTGTAAGCTGTGGTTGCGGTTTCGTTCTCACACCCGCCCATGCCCAGTAAGCACGGAGCACCGGAAGTGGATATGAGCCCCTGCAACGCCTTGGCTGCGAAGTAGTCACGCAGCTCCATACCCATGAAGCGGTCAGCCTGACCCTCCCCGAAAAGAGTTGTTGCAGCCTCTGGCGCAGGGAAAGCCGGGCCTCCAGTCATTGTGCTCATGATGTGAACCTCGGTAGCCAACCGCATTGGTCAGGAGCCAGGCGCGGGTGACCAAACCCACCGTGAAAGGTGGCCTGGCGCCTGCCAATGCGGTCGAAGTGAAGGGAAGGGGATGCGGGATGCATCGGGAGCCACTCTCCGGGGCAAACCGGGTGTCGGGACGCCTCACCAAAGGGCAAGACGCTACCCACGCTCACAATTCGCGGCGATCAACTCGCGTTCAGAGTGGCTCCCGATGAACCCCGCTAAAGGAACATCGGGCCTGCTTTTGGCTAACTGCAGGCAGGTGGTTGAGAGCCGCTGGCGGAACAGCGGATGCCCCGCTCGAAGCTACCAACATCGAGCGTTTCCCGTTGCTGATACCCGCCGGGATTAGGGTCGAGGGAGAAGGCCGCCCGGGAGAGCAGCCTCACTGATCAGCTCAGTGCTTTGGTGCAGGCGGTGAGCGCTACCTCACATGCATCTGGTCTGGCCGGGTAGGCCCCGGATTCGCCTGCGGTGAAAGTCGATTAAGGTGAACACGGGTGAGCGTTACGTTGCGTAAGCATCACGGTAATGCGCTTTAAATCGATAAAAACTGCATCGGGGTGTGATCTGCATGACGTTTGCCGCCCATTGCTCTCGCGCTGGGTGACGGTACTCAGATCACACTCCGGTGCAGCCTGCGATGGGGAGCAGGGCATCGGGCCGTCTTTCCGGCTGTCATAGGTCAGTTATGTGCCAACGAGAGGCTGCTGATAATGCAGACCGAGCCATCCTCGGCAGGCGTTGAGTCCGTGTAATCCACCTGGTTGTAAACGCCGCCGTGGAAGTTCAGCAGCGATGAACGCCAGGAACTGTCCATATGGAGACTGCCGGACGAACCTGCCTTGCCATTGCAACTGGCGGTCACGGTCAAAGCGCCCGAGGCGAGAACGCGGAGGGTGACGGTGAACTTCGCACCCAGGGGGACACCCTTGAGCAGCGTGGTGTTGATCGGGGTGGCCTGGTTGAAGGTTTCGCGGAACCCCAAAGTGATGTTCCCTTTGCTCCAGAAGACCTTGACTGGCGGGCTGTCGTCGTCCTTCACATGCAGCTGCGAGATCACCACTTTCTGCGCGAAGTTGACCTTCGTGAGCGTCATCTCCTGCATGTTGATGTGCTCGGCAGCGCTCGCCAAAGACCAGTAGCTGGCCTCTTTCCACTCGCAGCGCGTGCGGTGGGTGCTTTTACTCGAAGCACCTTTGGTGGGCGCCGAAAACTGAACTGAGCCATCGGCCAGGACAGTCACCACGCTTGGGTACTGAGCGATCGCTTCGGCGCCGCTGAGCTCAAGAGCTACGGGGTTGGTGGATGAAGTGGCCACTGGGGTCGTGATCGTTAGATTGCTGATGTTTACGGTCATGGGTATGTCTCCTGACGATAAAAATCATGGTCTGGCACGAGTGCCTTCCAACCGTGATGCGGGCGACCGCACCCTCTGTGCACTCTGGGAATGCACAGAGGGATGACCGCGCGAGTGATTTGAGCCGGATAGGCCCTTTCGCCAAGGCCAGCCGGTGAAATCGTCATGCTGCGAACAGCTCTTGCTGCTCAGGCACCGGCATCAGGGAGGCCACCAGTTGCTCAGTCGGCCATTCCGTGACGTCGGCCCAGTCGGGATGCATGACCTTGAGCGCCGTTGGGTGCAGCCACTGGCCCTGCTTCTTGTCCGGGCTGATGCAGAACTTGAAGCCCTGGTCTTTCAGGTGCATGTCGTGTTCCTCCAGTAGATTCCCAAAGCACCCGGTCGCCCAGGTGCTTCAGTGAATCGCCGGTCATGCAGCGCGAGCCAGTTCAGCCTGTGCCAGCAGCTCGGTTACAGCCTCGGCCGGCGTGCAACCGTCGGCGTAAAAGTCATGCAGGTCGCTTTCTTCTTGCGAGCCCAGCGCGACCTGGTGGCCGAGCAGCTGGGATGCCTTGTCGATCCAGCGGTAGTAGGTGCGCTCTTCAGCGTCGGCGCGGCATTCATCGGCCGCCATGGTTGCCATGTTGAACATTGCGGTGCCCTCCAGTCGGTTGGTTTCCCGGCAGCCACTCGTGGGAATGGCTGCTAGTGAAACCTGCCGCGACCCGCTACTGGAGTCAGTTGCGCGGCAATCTTCTGGTTGTTCCTCCAGCCGCGGGCCTCTCGGCTTTTCTTCCCGCTGGATAACTGGTCTCGGCGCTTTACGCTGCACGCCCGGGGCAGTTGCCACCCCTCTGGACTGTTGAGGCCTGTCCATCGCTGCCTTCGAATCTGGGCCGGTGTCGATCCGGCAAGGTGTGTCGCTAAAGAGCGGTGAGGCTTGAGGGCCTCAACAGGACCGGTTGAGTCGCTGTGTTGAGTTAAATTTAGAAAACTAAACAGAATGCGTCAAGATTTATTTTAGAAAACTTAACAGGCGAGGCGAACGGAAATTCCTACGCAGCAAGAGATGTCAAGGCTTACGGTTTTGTAGGAGATGGGATAATCTGCCGTGGTCCCTGTATGTATATACAGTAATTGGAGGATCACATGGCAAGGGCGCAAAACCAGAAGCAGCAGGAAAAATTCGTCATGTCAGGCGTGGAGCGCCTGGGCCTGCGTGTTTCATCAATGATCAACCACCCGATCGCCCAGCAGCAGCGGTGGGTGACGATTCACCGATTGGACACCGACGGCGATCGTGAGTGGGAAGAGGTGATGGGGGTTATTGCCGAAACCGATGGGATTGAGATGACCTTCAATGATGAGGACGGATCTGTAACGCTTGCATGGGAAGCATCATCAGACGATGACCCAAGGGTTGAGGGTCTAGACGAATTCGTAGCGATGGAAGAGCCGGCGCCGTTCTGACATCCACAAAAAAAGCCCGCAACGCGCGGGCTTTCGGGGGCGAAGGGGCGATCAGGCCTTCTTGGCGTTCCAGATCAGCAGAACCTTGGCATGGATCGTCACATCGTCCATGCGCGCGGTTTGGTTCTCGTAGTGGGGGTTATCCGAGATCAGCCGGAAATGATCCTCATCAAGGCGCATCATGCGCTTGATATAGAGCTCCTGGTGCCAAGTAACGACATAGATGCCCTCGCCGATGAACTCGTTGATTCCCCGGTCGACAATCACCAGGTCCTTGTCGTTGATGGTCCCCTCCATGCTCTGGCCCCAGCCAGTAATCATCGCAAGGGCGGTCGGGGAGGTGTAGGTGACGCCTTTCTCGCGCAGAGTCTCCTCCCGAACTACCAGGTTTCTCACTGCCTCGTTGTAGTCGGCAGGGACCTGGCCATGGCCCATAGCGGCCCGCACATCGTACTGGGGGATAAGGATCTCGTCCTGCTTTGGACGGAGACTGGAGTAGGCGGCGGGAAGATACTCCTGCGCCGAAGCAGGGCTATCGGCTTCTGCTGCAGCAGCAAGCATCACTTCGCGGGCCTTTTCGGACAGATTCTTCCCAGCTCGTGAGGCGAGCAATTGGGCGACGAGCTCAGCTGTGCTGGACGCGGGCGCATCCGAATGTGCCGGAGCATCGCTTGGAGTGCCAGTGCCATCCGAAAGCCATTGCGGCGAGCAGTCCAGAGCTTTTGCCAAGGCGAGCAGGTTCTTGCCCTTGGCGCCGTTCGTTCCGTTGATCCAGAAACTCACGGTTGCCTTGGACACGCCAGACAATTTGCTCAGCTCGGTCGAGCTCAGGTCGAGCTCTTTCATGCGTGCGATAACGCGGTCTTTGAATTCCATATTAAGGATTCTAAACATAACGATGTTTAGATAACTTGCCTTGTGCAGTTAAGAACTCTAAACTCCGGATCAGAAACCGGAGAAACACCCATGACCTACGACGAAGCCCTGGAACATTTCGGCACCGGCCGCGCAATCGGTGACGCCCTTGGCGTAACCAGCAGCCGCGTCTCTCAGTGCCGTGCGACTGGCGGGTTCTCCTACCCAATGCAGTGTGTTCTGGAGAAGGAGTCCGGCGGGAAGCTGGTTGCCAATCGCCACGATGACCCTGCATTCGATCCGAACAAGCACGCCGCTTAACCCAATCAATAGCCGCAAGGAGCCACACCAGCATGTACCAAGACCCCAGCCAGAAGCGCGCCATCCCGGTGAAGGTTCGTTTTGAACCAGTGCTCGACCGGATCCTCCGGAAGGCTGCGAGCAAGACCCGAATGCAGCACGCCACCTATCTGTACGAAATCATCGAGTGGGCCGTAGCCAACGGCGTTATCGAGGAGCTGATGCAGGACAAGCAGCAAGAAGATATCGCGGGCTGAAGGCCCTTTGGAGGCCTAAATGACCGTGCAGCTTGATCAGCTGCCGCCTGATGTGCGGCAGCGAATAGAGGGGCTGATGAGGGCCAACAACTGGGACTTCAACACCGCGATGAACCAGGTGTTCGAAGCGGCAGTAGCCAGTGGCGCTCTTTCAGTGGTTGGCCGCCGTAAGGCCAAAGTCCTGCAGTTGGTGGCCCCAATGAGGGCCTCACCAAGGGACTCTTCAGGGTAGGGCAGAGACCCTCTCTGAATTACAGGCACAAAAAAGCCGGGATTGCGGCCCGGCTCTCTGCAATACAAAACTCTGTAGGGGAATTATGCATATGCAGACCCAAAGTGTACAGGCCCTGCAAAGGGTCGCACCACAAAACGCGAACCATCATTTCGTGGCGCGCACGGAAATTGTCACCTTGTTCGATGGCGAGGCCGTGACCAGCACTGTCACTGTCGCTATAGAGACTGGCAACGAACACGCCAGCGTGATCGCTTTGGTGCGCAAGTATGAGGCCGATTTCAGCGAGTTTGGAGGGGTCAGATTTCAAATCGAACCCTTTGAAACCGCTGGCGGCGCTCAGTCCCGTGAAATCGCCTTGCTCAATGAGCAGCAAGCGACCCTGCTGCTGACCTACATGCGCAACACTTCGATCGTACGCGACTTCAAGAAGCGTCTGGTCAAGGAGTTCTGGCGTCTGGCGAAATCCGCCCCGGCCCAGCCCGCCGACCTCAGCAAGCTGGAAATCCTCCAGATGGCCCTGGAGTCGGAGAAGGCCCGCGTGCTGCTCACCGTCCAGGTCGAGGCCCAGGCCAAGAAGATCGACCACCTCGAGAACCTGTTCAAGGAGGGCATGAGCCACGTCCAGTTCTGCAAAGGCCTCAATGGGGTCAACGTGATGCAGGTGGGTCACTTCCTTGAAGGCCGCAACTGGCTCTACAACGAGAGCAAATCCGGTACCCGGTACCGCGTCGCCGCCTACGCCCGCGACAAGTACATGACCGAGCATCAGCAGCAGGTCACCCCGCACGGCAAAGACCCGTTCATCTCCTTCACGCCAATCCTGCTGCGCAAGGGCGCCGTGCGCCTGTACGAGCTGTACCTGGCCGGCGAGCTGCCCATGAAGAAGAACTGGGACGGCTTGCACACCCACGACAAGGCCGTGCGGGGTGCAGCATGAGCCTTCACGACATGCCAGATGGCATGAAGTCCGTGTTCCTGGCCGCCTTCCGCGCTGAATTCGGCTTCGGCGAGATTACGGCTACTGCCAACGATGACGCTGCCGCAATGCTCAAGGCTGCCGCGTGGGCGTGGCAGGCCTGCCGGGAGTCTTCGCAGGTGTCCGCAATCAGCCCGGAAGTCTCGGCGCTAATGCAGCGTATCGACGACAAGGAGCGTAGCCAGGCACTGCTGGCTGAAGAGTTCGTCCGCGAATCTGGGCGTGCCTCGATCTCCGCCCTTCAGCGGCATTTCAAGATCGCCTATGGGGCAGCGTGCCGGCTTATGGGTCGGCTGGTCGCTGACGGCGTTGTCAGCCCAATTGACTCAGAAGGCCGTCGCCAGGTCCTGCCGAAGGTGTCGACATGAGCATGGAGCTGATGGTTAAGGCCATGAAGGCCAAGGTCGGCAACCCGCTGCGTAAGCTCGTGCTCATCAAGCTGGCTGATAACGCCAATGACCTGGGTGAGTGCTGGCCCTCGTATCAGCACGTTGCCGACCAGTGCGAGATCAGCAAGCGCTCGGTCATGAACCACATCAACACCCTGTGTGGTGCCGGCCTGTTGCGCAAGGAGATCCGTAAGGGCGGCCCGAAGGGTAACTCCTCGAACGTCTACTACCTCACCTTGAGTGGTGCAGCAGATTCACTAGGGGTAGTGCAGCAGATTCACCAGGGTGATGCAGCAGGTTCACCCCCTAGTGCAGCAGATTCACTAGGGGGTAGTGCAGGAGCTGCACCCAGAACCAGTCACTCTTTTGAATCAGTAAAGGAACCAGTCACTGAACCGGTTGCGACCCAGGCTGAAGCCATGGTCGCGGAAGGTATCGTGGTTCCGTTCACGGCTCAGCAGCCGCGCTGCGAGATCCCGGCCGACATGCCAGGGCCGAAGGACCAGTCCTGCAAAACATTCAAGGCCTGGGCTAACTACGCCATGGCGTACCGCAAACGCTACCACGCGTGGCCGGTATGGAACGCCAAGGCAGGCGGGCAGGTTGGGCAGCTGATCAGCCGTCTCGGGATCGATGTCGCTCACCATGTGGCCGCGTACTTCCTGACGATCAACGATGCCCGCTTGATCAACGGCTGCCACAACCTGGGCGACCTGCTGGCCAAGGCCGAGGCCTACCACACCCAGTGGGTGACCAATCGTCAGATGAACGCCACGACTGCCCGCCAGCAGGAGCAAACCCAAGCGAACATGAACGCGGCGCAGGAAGCGGCAGACGCGATCCGCAACGGACAGGGAGGTAAGCGCAATGCTTTCCTCTGACGAGCAAGCCGAACTGGCCGTGGCTATCTGCGCCACTGCCGAGGCAATGGGTCAGGCGATCAGCGCTGGAGGCGCTCAGCTCATCGCTGAGGACCTTTCGGCCTATGAGCCTGGCGAGATCATCGGCGCACTGCGTGCGTGCCGGAGAGAGCCGTCTGGGCGGCTTTCGCTCGGCATGGTCCTCAAACACATCCACGCGGCTGACTCCCGCCCCGGAAAGGATGAGGCGTGGTCGATCGCGCTGGCCGCCAGTGACGAGCACGAAACCGTGGTGCTCACCACTGAAATCCGCCAAGCCATGATCGCGTCTGAGCCAGTCCTCGAGGCTGGCGACAAGGTTGGCGCCCGCATGGCGTTCATGAGCGCCTACGAGCGACTGGTCAGCTTCGCCCGAGCCGAGGATCAGCCGGCCAAGTGGGAGGTATCCCTGGGCTACGACGCTGGACGCCGTGTTACGGCTATCGAATCCGCCGTCCGCGCCCAGCTCATCACCCACGAGACGGGCGCCAAGTACCTTGCGGACCTTCGCATCGCGCCAATCACCGAAGACGGAGAGGCCATCGCCGGCCTGCTCACCGGTGAAGTGCGGGGCAAGGTCAGCCCCAAGGTTCGCGAGAAGCTGGCCGAAGTACGCTGCATCCTCACCGCCGCCAAGGCCAAGAAGGACCGCGAGCGCGCCAAGGAATCCCAGCGCCGCCGGGTCGACACTTACCTGCGCAAGCGGCAGACACGCGCCGCAGTCGCTCAGTTGAACATCAAGCGCGCCGGGCAGCCGGCCGGGGAGGGGGTGTGAGCATGTCAGATCGCGAATTGCTGGAGCTTGCCGCCAAGGCCGCGGGACTGAGGATAAACCAGGCATTCCAGGCTCAGCGTGACGCCGTGTCGGACCCGGCCAAAGCAAGCCTGTGGATCGATGACGGATCAACCGCATGGAATCCACTAACTGATGACGGTCATGCCCTTCGCCTGGCGGTCAAGTTGAGCATCGGCATCCGCTCGCATGGACCTGACCATTGGAATCAGCCGAATTCATCCGTAGCGCTGTATGACGTTGGCGAGTTTGGGGGCGGTCGAGTGCAGGTTCGTCACGGAGACGACCAATCCGCATCAACTCGCCGGGCGATCGTCCTGGCAGCGGCAAAAATCGGCGAATCCATGCAGGAGAAGCACTGATGGACACCAACAAGATGCCCACCGGCTTGCCGACGATGGTCAAGCAAGCGATCACCAGCCATCCAGGCTATCCAGAGTTCTCGGTGTGGTGCGAAAGCCAGCTGATCCACCCTTACCCGATCTACTTCTTGATCTGGCAGGCCTCCCGCGAGGCCGTGGTGGTTGAGCTGCCTGACCACTTCCGGCCCAGTCGCCAGGAGATCATTTTCGCAATCGAGGCCCAGGGCCTGAAGGTGGCCCCATGAGCGAGAAGATCAGCGTCAACAGCCAGGCGAAGCTCTCCGAGGCGATCACCATGCTGACCCGTCTGTTCCGCGACAAGAAATTCGTCGTTGTAAGCATGCGCCCGGGTAAGGACCGCACCCTGGACCAGAACGCTCTGTGGTTCGCCATGTACGAACGCATCGCCAAGAGCACCGAGATGGGCGACATCGAGGACGTTCGCCGCTACTGCAAGCTGCACCTGGGCGTGCCGATCATGCGCGCCGGCTGCGCCGAGTTCCGCACCGGCTGGGCTGAGTCGTTCATCCACCTGGATTACGACGTAAAGCTGCGCCTGATGGGGCCGTGCGCCATGTTCGGGCCGGATGGCTTCCCGGTCACCCGGCTGTTCGACCGGGCGCAGGGCTGCCAGTACACCGACCGAATCGTGGCCGAGTTCGCGTCGCAGGGGGTGTTCTTTGGTGACCTACTGAGTGAGGAAGCGGCATGAGACCAGTCAACAAAGTCGCAGCTCGAGTTGTTGCAAATGGAGAGTCTTTCGAGTTTCGGGCTCTGCCTACGGAAGTCTGCTCTGGCCTGCCGCTGCCAACAAAGCCAGTTCCCGGTGGCGTTGAAGATCTGAGCGGCCGAAAGTTCGGGCGGCTCACCGTCATCGGCCTGAGCGCCGACTTGCGCGGGCGCTGGGTTTGTCGCTGCACCTGCAGTAACTACGTGATTCGCCGAACAGCAGCGGTCCTGAATGCTGCCCCTGACTCGTCGTGCCCGCAATGCTATCTGCTGGCTGTGGCCAAGCGTCACGAGTTCATCCGCCGCACCGGGAAGGAGCGACACACCAGGGAGTTCATGGCATGAGGACAGAGATCAAGCCGAAGAAGTGCAAGGCCCCAGGCTGCGGCCAGCATTTCAAGCCGACCATGACCACGCAGAAGGTGTGCAGCATCGCCTGCGCCAAGGCCATGGCCAAAGATCCGAAGCTGCAGAAGCTCGCGGCCAAGGCCATCACCACGCAGGCCCGCCAGGACCTCCAGGCGCGCCGGGAGAAGCTGAAGACCCGCCGCGAGCACATGGCCGAGGCACAGACCGCGTTCAATGCCTGCATCCGCGAGCGCGACGCCGGCCTGCCGTGCATCAGTTGCGACTCAAGCCCGAGCGACCACGACCTCATTACCGGCAGCCGCTGGGACGCCGGGCATTACCGGTCGGTGGGCGCCTGCCCGGAACTGCGCTTCGAGCCGCTCAACGTCCACCGCCAGTGCGTGAAGTGCAATCGGAACCTGTCGGGTAACGCGGTCGAGTACCGGATCCGTCTCGTGAAGCGCATCGGCGCCGAAGCCGTGGAGTTCCTCGAAGGGCCTCATAAGCCCCAGCGCCTGACCATCGAAGACCTGCAGGCCATCAAGGCCCTGTACAGGCAGAAGCTCAAAGACCTGAGAAGGGCTGCAGCATGAACTGGACTATCGCAGATACCGCCGGCGCGTTGCTGATAGCCATGACCATCGCTTCCACCTGGTGCGTAGTCCGCGCCAAGAGCATCGAGACACGCCGCAAGAAGGAGAACGGCCCATGCAACTGAACAGCGCGCGCCAAGCGTGGCACGACTGCCTCTATACGGCGTGGGATAGCCAGGGCGCTTTCATCGAACAGCTGGGCCTGTTGGGCACCATGTTCCAGACCACGGAGAAGCAGCGGAAGGCGAGCCATGCTGTGCACCAGGCGCTGGCCGGCGGTGTGCAGGCGGCCATCTTCAAACTGCCCGGCAGTCTGCGCGCCTTCGGAAACTTCATGTACGCCCCGGAGAGCAGGGATGACGAGCGCGAGGTAGCCGAAGAGTGCGTGTTTTCGTTGGCCATGGCCAGGTCCGGGCGGATGACCGCGGCCAAGCGCGAGCGCTGCGAGTACGTGGCCAAGGGCGTAATGTTCCGGTACCGGCGCATGCACCAGAGCGGGCAATCGTCAGCGCAGGACCCGTTCGAAAGCCCGGAGTGGTTCAAGCGCTGGATCGACGATGTATACGGCGTGATGCTTCCCTCATGTGCCTGGGCCAGGGACTGGGAGCCGTTCGTGCAGATCTGCTTCGAGGTCTGCGAGGACCTGGACAAGCGCGCACTCTCGCCGGTGGCAGCCGCAATCTACGAAATGAAGGAGGCCGCTTGAGGGCCTATTGCGTTCCCGCACGCGTGATGGCACTATTTGTCCATTGTTAGAGTTTTGCCTTTGGCAAGCTCATCTAGAAACCGGCCTTGGCGCCGGTTTTTTTGTGCCCGCAGAAACGCAAAAGCCCCGAACTAATCGGGGCTTTGTCATTTGTGCGGCGAGGAATAAAGAGAGGGCGACTCCAGAGGGTGCTGACACACCCAAGGGAGACGCCAGATCGCAGATGTAGCCTGCAAGCCAGCCAAGGCCCTCACTGCTCGCGCGAGCGGGGCGGAGCCTAGCAGAAAACCTTAGGGCTTTGCAGATGTTTAGAGACATTCGTTGCGGGAAATGTAACCGACTTCTTGCCCGTGCGGCGGGGGTTGCCCAGCTCCAGATCAAGTGCACACGATGCAGGACCCTCAATCAAGTTCATGCCGAGAGCTTTGATAAGGTGCTGGCAACGAAAGACTCGCAGGAATCACGGGCTTAGTTAAGCGGTGGTTCAGGAATAAATAGAAAGCCTTGAGCTTCAAGCTTGTCGTCAAATCACGGCAGAGAGCGACCTGATCGCCTTGACTAAACTGATCAAGGTAAAATTATGACTATTACGACCAAAGCAATCAAAAGCTCGGATGAAAATATTTGCGGCGCAGAATTTTCGGTTTCTGGAAGCGATTCGGGAGTTGGAGTTGGTGATCAAAACCTAACATTCAATGCTTTCGACAGCGAGGAATATCCAAGTACTGTGATGGGCGTGCTCGGGTTGGTGAGGAATTCTGCTTCGGCAACTGTCCAAGTTGACGCTAAAATTTCTGTGAGCTTCAGTTTGTTCGAGGTTGAAGATGGCGCTTCGGTGATTCAGGATCCGAATCCCCAAGAGCCTGCCACTCCGCATAAAAATGCAAAAGTTTCAGTGGTGGTTCTGTATGCCGGTGAAGTGATGTTTACGAAGTCATACTTCCTCCAGGAACAGGATGAAAACGGTAACTGGATCGATACGTCGGAGAGTGGTGTGTATGTTGGTGGAGGTTTCTCCATCAGTATGCCAACTCAAATGGGGGCGCCGTACAAGGCCACTTTCCAGCGTACTGATTTGCATGCTGTACAAATCCGCATCAGCGCCTCCACTAGTGCTATCACGGCCACTGCGAAAGTGGCTTTTCCATTGGAAGACAAGGCCAGCGGGTACACCACGCGAGAACTGAAGGAGATTGATGAGTCCATTCGGCATTTTGAAGGTGAAACCGACTTCATGTATGTTGATACTGAAGGCCGTGTTACCGTAGGCATAGGTTTCATGATGCCGGATGAAGAAGCGGCAGTAAGGTTCCCGTTCCTCGATTTCGACGACAACCCGGCTAGTGCGGAACAGAAGCGGGCTGAGTGGCGTAACATCAATGCACTCGCCAGGGGGCATGTGGCCAGTTGGTACGAGGATAGTACAGAGCTTTATTTGCCAGATGACTTCATTAGTTCGCACCTCCGAACATTGTTCGCTGTGAACTTCACTGAGCTTAACAGGATTTTCCCAGAGTATGGCGATTATCCTTCTGCTGCTCGACTTGCTTTACAAGATATGATTTACAACTTAGGTATGACTAAGTTCAATAAATTTGTAAATCTCAAGGCTGCGGTTGTTCGTCGAGATTGGGAAACTGCTGCTGCTGAGTCGCATCGAAAAATTCCCGACGAAAGCAGGAATGATGCCGTGCGCGATTTGTTTCTGAAGGCTGCAGAGTAATTTTTGCGATGCAAGATACATGGCCGCGCTCAAGCGCGGCTGTGTTTCAATTATCACGGTTAACGCCGAAGTATGATTGGGCACTGCTCTGAATATAGTGGTGCTTTGGAGAGTATTGATGGACCCGACCGACCTCGGCCCAGGCACAGCCACCTGGCTGGGCGGAACGGGCACTGTATTGCTGGGTGGCTTTCTGTGGCTGCGTAAGTTCCTTTCGAAGGATGCCGCCGACCGGGCCATGGATAACGCCGACATCGGCACCGTGCGCCGTCTGAACGAACTGCTCGACTCCGAGCGCGAGGCCCGCAAGCTTGCCGAGGCCCGCGCCGACCAATTCGCCAAGGAGCGTAACGAGCTCGCTGCAGCAGTTGGTCGAATGGAGGGGAAGATCGAAGCGCTTACCGGGCAGGTGTCCCAGCTCACCGACAAGGTGACGAGCCAGAGCGCCGAGATCGCCCGGCTACGCGCTCAGCTTGGAGGTGATGCGTGATGGACAGATGCGCACTTGAATTTATCGCTCGCCGCTGGTGGCGCCGGGCTGAGATCTGGGTTATCGCCCTAGTGTTGATAGCCGGTGGTGCGGTGCTGGGCTGGCAGTCGGCTTATTGGGCCATGACCAGCACCCAGGTCAACCAGGTGAAGCAGATCCGGGAAGCCTACGATGCCGCCATGGCAGAACGCGACAAGCGTCTGGACGAGCTCACCTGGAAGGCCGAAAGCGCTGCGACCAAGGCGTCGAAGGCTGCGACCACCGCCAACCAGGCGGCCGACAAGGCTGATGAGGCCCTCAATCGGGTTTCCCCATAGCCCCGCCACAAAATCGAGGTGCGCCGTTTCGTGGCGCGCATACTCTTTTTGCTGCACCATTCAGTCCCTGAATAGCCACCACAAGGAGTGAGGCACGTGAAAAGTATGTTTAAGGCGATCTGCATGGGATCAGTGCTAGTGGTCGGTACGGCCCATGCTGATGTTGGCCGGGAGGAATCACTGGATGCCGCAGTGCGCCAGTTCGCGGCAGGTGTGGAGGCCGTATGGCAGAAGTGCCTCAGGAGACCAGACGTGCACACTACGAAAGATAGCGATATGTGTCTGTCTGCGATGGTGCGCTCGAGTAACGAAGCGGTCGAACAGAAGTATCAGGAAAAGATGGTGACCGCTCAGGATATGGCTAAGCATCCTGACGCATTTGCGACCTATGAGACGGTTCCTTCCTTGCTGGAAGATTCTCAGGCGTTGTGGGAGCAATATGTCAAAGCTGACTGCAGCGGAATAGGCGCCGAGAGTGCAGCTGGCACCGCGCGCGCTTCGTATGCCCTCTTATGCAAATACAAGCACGCGCTTCATCGCCTGCGCGCACTGGATGAATGGTTATAGAACCCTTGATCTTCCGCCCTTCAATCTTCGGTTGTTAGTGGCGTTCTTCTATGAGAAGTCATGAGCAACATCATTCGTAATCGCCATGAACTGCCAGTGAGCACGGAAATCGTGCTTGCGGTGCAGAGTTCGATGCCACCTTGGTGAAAGCGATTGATGCTGCCAAGGATGCCGGGCTTCCTCAGGGCCTGATCGTCGCCATCCTGCATGCTCACGCACATGCCGAGACGCACAGGATGGCCTGCGAATGAGTGGCCCATGAGCACTCAGAAGCCTGATAAGGCCCGAATGGGGCGGCACGCAGAGATCTGTTACCTGATGAGTCCTTTCGTTGCGGTGCTGGGCACGAAGCCCCCAGTGCCTTGGTTGGGGCACTTATCCCGTAGCTGACGCATCAGCTCAGGATACTTAGCCTCCTGCTTCTTAAGCATTTCAGTGTCGTTGCGCTTTAGATCCGAGCACTTTGGCTCTTTCACATCGTCAGCGCATGCCGACAGAGAGCTAGTCGTTGCAACGATCACAGTGACGCACATGAATTTTTTGAACATGGAACCCATCCTTGTTGATTTGAGCTTGCGCCTGCTCATGCAGGCGATCCGCATGCGCAAAGTCGCGTAGCGGGCCGGCATGATAACGCAGCTCCCAGGCCCTGGCGCTGGAGCAGCAGTTGATTGATGTGTTTCTGGATAGCGGGGAAGGGTAGGTGTGCCGCAGGAGGGTGCGGCACGGGAGACTCACTCTACTGCACGCATTCGCTGTGCCACGCCTTGCAGGTACGAGATCAACTGTTCGACCTGGGCAGATGTAGTGGCAATCGGATACTCACCGAGCACAGCCCGGAGGATGTCGTGATGGTCGACCCAGAACAGATCACCATCGATGTAAGAGGCGTACTCGGTAGTGCTTATGCCGCGCATCGTTGGGATGTCGATAGCATTGGCGCCGTATTCAATAGTCACGTCTAGTTTCATGGCTCACCTTGCGAGCGAGTAAGGGTGAATACCAATATCGGCAAAGAGCCATCATTTCAAGGGCTAGGTGAAGCATGAGCAGACCAAAGCCGCCGGCTGATCTGCTCGAATCCTTGTGGATCACGCTGCGGCCGGCCACCGGTGTGTGGGATTGGGTGCAGAGCGAGATCCTCGCCGACACCGGCAGCATCCATAACCCAGAGCATGCCCACCTGATGGGTGCAAACATCGGCGTGCTCTGGGCGTCGTCCGGGTTCGCCAAGCAGGGAAGGGTAGTTCTCGGCCAAGCTGAGCAACTGATGTTCCGCGCCGGTGGATGGCAGAAGGCCCGGCAAGAGCAGCAGATGCGGGAATGGTTCGGTGAGGAGCCCGACTACCTCATTACGCTGGCTGCCGACTACTGCGCCCAATGCACCGAAGCTGAGTTCTGCGCCCTGGTCGAACACGAGCTGTACCACATAGCCCAGGCGACCGATGAGCATGGCGCTCCCAAGTTCACCAAGGAAGGGCTGCCCAAGCTCTACCTGCGTGGTCACGACGTAGAAGAGTTCGTCGGTGTTGTTCGGCGCTACGGTGCCAGCGACGACGTACAGCAGCTGATAGACGCTGCAAGCCGGCCGCCTGAGGTGGCCAAGATCAACATTTCGAGGGCCTGCGGAACCTGTCTGCTCAAGTCTGCCTGACCTTTGACAGACCTAAGACGGAATTGAACCTATGGCGGCCCTGAGCAACGAGGTGAAAGCCTTTATCGTTCAGGCCCTGGCCTGTTTCGATACCCCCGCACAGGTGGCGACCTCTGTCCGAGAAGAATTCGGCATCGAGGTGAGCCGCCAGCAGTGCGAATCGCATGACCCGACCAAGAGCGCGGGGCGAGATCTGGCCAAGCGCTGGCGGACCCTGTTCGAAGACACGCGCAAGCGATTCCGTGAAGAGAGATCCGAGATCCCTATCGCTAACCGGGCATTCCGGCTTCGTGCGCTGGGAAGGATGGCTGAGAAGGCCGAGGCCATGAAGAACATGGCCCTGACTGCGCAGTTGCTCGAGCAAGCGGCCAAAGAGGTCGGCGATGTCTACGTGAACCGCCAGACCAAGAACGAGAATCCCCACGACAACGTGCCTCCTACCCGGGTGCAGGTCGACGTGGTGGATGCGAGGAAGCCTGATGCCGTCACTTAACGTACCCCAGGCCAGCTTCCTGCGCATGGAGAACAAGTTTCGCGGCTTCGTAGCCGGGTTCGGCTCCGGCAAGACCTGGGTGGGCTGCGCGGCACTTTGCAAGCACGTATGGGAATGGCCTCGGATTGACTCCGGCTACTTCGCGCCAACCTACCCGCAGATCCGCGACATCTTCTTCCCGACGATCGAGGAGGTCGCCTTCGACTGGGGCCTGAAGGTCAAGACGAAGGAGAGCGACAAGGAGGTCGAGTTCTACAGCGGCGGCCAATACCGCAGCACGACCATCTGCCGCTCGATGGAGAAGCCGCAGACCATCGTAGGCTTCAAGATCGGGCATGCCCTGGTCGATGAGCTCGATGTTCTGCCCGCGCTGAAGGCTGAGCATGCCTGGCGCAAGATCATTGCCCGGATGCGCTACAACGTTCCTGGGCTGAAGAACGGCGTGGATGTGACCACGACCCCTGAGGGTTTCAAGTTCGTCTATCAGCAGTTCGTGAAGCAGCTGCGCGAGAAGCCTGCACTGCAGTGCATGTATGGCCTGGTGCAGGCCAGCACGTTCGACAACGAGCTTAACCTGCCGCCTGACTACATCCCTTCGCTGATGGAGTCCTACCCAGCCCAGCTGATCCTGGCCTACCTGAACGGCCAGTTCGTCAACCTCAACGCCGGGTCGATCTACCACGCCTACGACCGGAAGCTGAACTCCTGCTTCGACACCGTCGAGCATGGAGAACCTCTGTTCATCGGCATGGACTTCAACGTCGGCAAGATGGCGGCTATCACGCACGTCAAGCGCGCAGACGGCAAGCCTAGGGCGGTGGATGAGCTGATCGACGGCTTCGATACCCCGGACATGATCCGGCGTATCAAGGAGCGCTACTGGCGGCACAACGGCCGGGACTACGAGAAGACCTGCGAAATCAGGATCTATCCCGACGCCTCGGGCGGGTCGCGAAAGTCGGTGAATGCCAGCGAGACGGACATCGCCATCCTGCGTCAGGCCGGCTTCAGTGTGATCGCTCCTGATACCAACCCGCCGGTGAAAGATCGCATCAACGCCATGAACGCGATGTTCTGCAATGCGAATGGCGAGCGGCGCTACCTGATCAACCCGCTGCGTTGCCCAACCTATGCGGACGGCCTGGAACAGCAGGTGTGGGCGCCCAATGGCGAGCCTGACAAGAAATCCGGCGTGGACCACGCGAACGACGCGGGCGGCTACTTCATCCACCACGATTACCCAATTGAACGACCGGTCTTCACGACCCAATCCCTGAGAATGTGACTATGAGCGATAACCCGAGCATCACGCTGCCCGCTGTCGACGCGATGCGCGCCTACTGGGCCGTGATCTCGCCGCTCATGGGCGGGACGATGGAGATGCGCGCCGCAGGCAAGTCCCTGCTGCCGCAGTACCCAGCCGAAGACGACGAGGCCTACAAGGAGCGCCTGCGTCTCTCGACCCTGCTGCCTGCGTACTCCGAAACAGTCGGCAACATGACTTCCCGGGTGTTCGCTGAGCCGCTGCAGGTGGGCGACGATGTGCCCGAAGTCATCGTCGAGATGACCAAGGACATCGACGATGCCGGCAACGACCTAAATTCCTGGGCGGTGGGGTTCTTCACCGAGGGCCTGAGCCACGGCCTGTGCCATGCCTTCGTGGATCACCCTCCCGCAACTGAGCTCAAGACCCAGGCCGACGAGCAGGCCGCCGGCGTGCGTCCCTACGTGGTGATGGTGAGGCCCGAGCAAGTGCTGGGCTGGCGCTCCAAGGGCGGCGTCCTGACCATGATCCGCTACATCGAGTTGGTCGAGGAGGAGGATGGCGAGTTTGGCGCCAAGTGCGTCGAGCAGATCCGTGTCCTTGAGCCTGGCGTCTGGCGTACTTACCGGTCAGGTACCAAGGGCGGCACCTGGGAGCTTTACGATGAGGGCACCAGCAGCTTGACCGCTATCCCTTGGGTGACCTTCTACACCGGCCGAACCGGCTTCATGACGGCCAAGCCGCCGCTGATCGAGCTGGCGCACCTGAACGTGAAGCACTGGCAGAGCCAGAGCGACCAAGACAACATCCTCCACGTTATCCGCGTCCCGATCCTGGTACGCATCGGCATCCAGACCCAGTACGACAATCAGGGGAGGGTGGTCCCGCCAGAGTTCAAGGTGGGCACCGGCCAGCTGACCGACCTACCGAAGGACGGCGACCTCAAGTACGTCGAGCACACCGGGCAGGCCGTCGAGTCGGGCCGTACCGCGCTGCAGGACCTGATCAACGAGATGCGCATAGCCGGGGCCAAGCTGCTTGCACCGGACAAGACGGCCACCAAGACCGCCACACAGGCGGAAGAGGAGGCGGCACAGGAACTGTCCCCGCTGGCGCGCATGGCGCACCACTTCGCCGACTGCCTGGCGCAGCTGCTCCAGTACATGGCCGATTATCGCGGCCTTGGCGATGGCGGCACGGTCGAGATGCGCGGCAACTTCGACGTGGACTATATGCCTGAGGTGTCTCTGCCGACGCTGGTGTCCATGGCCAATGCCGGGATGATCAGCAAGGAGACGCTATTCACCGAGATGCAGCGGCGCGGCGTGATCAGCGACGAATACGACTGGGAAGAGGAACTGGCGAAGATTGAGGCCCAGGGCCCGGCACTCGGTACGCTGTGATGAAGACCGCCAACGAGAAGCTGCTGGACGAGCTAATCGGCCATGAGGTTGACCTGTCCAGGCTGAGCAACAGCCAGGTCGTGGCGATCATCAGAATCCTGAACAGTTCTGACCCTGAGCTGAGGGCAGCGCTCATTGCTGCCATCGACAGCCTGGATGCCGGCGCGTCCGTTGCGGCGATTGATGCTGCCCTTGCGCCAGTGCTGCGGGTCAATCAATCGACGTTCTTTAGCCTGCAGCAGGCGCTCACAGGCGTGATCGATGGCGTGGCCAGATACGAGATTGCTTTTCAGGCTGGCGCGCTTACAGCGGCTGTTCCTGAGCTTGTGCAGGCGCGATTCCCGGTTGCCGTGGCTCAGTTCAGCCAGGTGCGCGCTATTGCGCTGGCGAGGCCATTTCAGGGCCGCTTGCTAAGCGAGTGGATGGCCGGCATCGAGGCTGATCGGGCGGCGTCGATCCGCGATGCGGTTCGATCCGGGGTTCTCGAAGGTCGCACGACGCCGGAAACCGTCCGGCAGATCATGGGCACCAAGGCGGAGAAGTACGCTGACGGCATCCTGCAGAGGTCTCGCCGGGAGGTGGAGGCGGTTGTCCGCTCAGCGGTGTCCAGCACGGCAGAAACGGCCAGCGACAAGGCGTTCGAGGCCAACAGCGACATCATCAGCCATGTTGAATGGCTGAGTACGCTGGACAACCGCACATCTACGACCTGCCGAATCCGTGATCGCCTGCCGTACACGCTGGGCACATACCAGCCCATCGGGCACAAGGTGCCGTGGCTGGCCGGCCCGGGCCGCATCCACTTCTGCTGCCGATCGACCAAGCTGCCGATCCTCAAGAGTGCCTTGGCACTGGGGATCAGCGACACGGCGACCCGAGCGAGCATGGATGGCCAGGTGCCGCAGCAGACCACCTATGCCGAATGGCTCAGCAAGCAGTCGGCAGCGCGGCAGGACGAGATCCTTGGACCGGAGCGTGGCCGGCTCATGCGACAGGGCGGACTGAAGCTCAGCGCCTTCTACAACGACAAAGGCAAACTCCTGACTTTGGAAGAGCTGCATGCACGAATCTCTTAGCCATATAATTCGGCATTTTTTCGGGTCAGGAAGGTAGCCATGAAGGTTTCGGCAGGGATCGCAGGGGTTCTAATTCTATGTGTTTTGGCTGCGTTGGCAGGCCTGACTGCAGGGATCAATCTCAATCCCCAGGCGACAGTGAAATTTGTCCCGGATTGGGGGAGTGCAGCCGATTGGGTTGCTGGAATTGGTACGTTAGCAGCGGTTGTCTTGGCATTGAAGGTGCGGATAGAGGACATGCATAGTCAAAAGGAGCAGTTGGAGGCTCTAACGTACGGCATTTTGAACATTGGCCAAGGGACGTCGGCTATGGGGCTAGAGGTCACCTCTAAAGGGCGTCTTCCAGTCCGTATTACTGGGATCTATCTCGGAAGCAGAAGGGAGCCAAAAATCTGGGCCTTTGATAATTATTTAATCGATTCAAGCGCTCTGCCTGTTCGTCTGGAGTTCGGAGATAAAATCGATTTCCGATTTACCCCTGAACTCAAGGGCCTTGTCAGAAAGGCTGAAATCAATGACATGGCCCCGATTCAACGTGCGGATATGATGCTGTTTATCGAAACGACTCTAGGCGGAACTCAGATCCCTCTTGACTTAACTTATTTCCCTAGCTGAAGGGATTGTAAAACCAAACCCCGCATGCCGGGGTTTTTTTATGCCTGCGGTTCGGATGGACGGGGCGCAACTGGGGCCGGATGGCTCATCAACTGGCCGGATGGCCCAGAGAGACGACATGAAACTCAAGACCGTTGAAGTGGATGGCAAGCAGTACGCCGTAATCGAGGATGGCAAGCCTGTCTACGTCGAGGACGATGGCAAAGAGGTCGCCTTCGATGCCGTTGGCACTCGCAACACCATCACCCGGCTGAATGCCGAGGCGAAGTCGCACCGTGAGCGCGCCGATGGCTTCGAGAAGACCGCCAAGGCCTTCGAGGGTATCCAAGACGCCGCGGCTGCCCGCAAAGCCCTGGAGATCGTCGCCAACCTCGACGCCAAGAAGCTGGTGGATGCCGGCGAGATCGAGAAGGTGAAGGGCGAAATCAGCAAGGCCTTCCAAACTCAGCTGGACGAAGCCAACGGCAAGGCGCAGACCTTCGAGCAGCAGCTGTATGCCGAGAAGATCGGCGGCAGCTTCGCGCGCTCCCAGTTCATCGCCGAGAAGATGGCTGTGCCGGCGGACATGGTCCAAGCCACCTTCGGCAGCAACTTCAAGATCGAGGAAGGCAAGGTCGTCGCTTATGACGCCCAGGGCCAGAAGGTCTTCAGTCGCTCCCGCCCGGGTGAACTGGCCGACTTCAACGAAGCGCTCGAAACCCTCGTCTCGCAGTACCCCCATCGCGACCACATTCTGAAGAGCTCCGGCGCCAATGGCGGCGGCGCGCCGAACGGTGGTGGTCAGCACAAAACCACGAAGGGCAACTTCGGTGGCACCAAGGCTGAACGCCTGGAAGCCATCAAGGGCCTGACCGCAAGCGAATAAGGAGGCCCAATGGCCCTTTCGAACATGAAGGTATTCAACGAATACCTCAAGCGCACCACCATCGAGACCCTGGCTCAGGATGTCGAGAAATTCAACGCATCCTCGGCAGGTGCCATCCGCCTGACCACTCAGGGCATCGACGGCGACTTCCTGCAGGAATCGTTCTGGGCCGGCCTGCACGGCGCTCAGCGTCGTGTCGACCGCTACGCTGCCAACGGCGCCCAGGCGTCCACCCCGCTGGCCCAGAAGCAGTACGACTCGGTGAAGATTGCCGGTGGCTTCGGCCCGATCCTGTGGGAGCCTTCCCAACTCTCCTGGATCCAGAAAAACCCGGAAGAAGCGCTGGAAGTGATCAGCCGCAACCTGTCCGAAGCCATCATGGCGGACCAGCTGAACACCGCCATCTCGGCCCTGGCCGGTGCCATCGGCAATCAGCCGACCGCCACCAACGACGTTTCGGCGACCGCTGGTGTGACCTACGTCGCGATCAACAACGCCCACGCCCTGTTTGGCGACGCCTCCCAGCGCCTGGTGGCCCAGGTCATGACCGGTGCCATGTACCACAAGTTGGTCGGCCAGAACCTCGCCAACGCCGAGCGCCTGTTCCAGTTCTCCGGTGTGCAGGTGGTCGACATCCTCGGCAAGGCCGTGATCATCACCGACGCCCCGGCGCTGTACGAGGCCGGCACCCCGAACAAGCAGAAGGTGCTCAGCCTGGCTGACGGCGCTGCGGTGGTGATGGATGGTTCCGACCTGATCACCAACATCGAGACCTCCAACGGCAAGGAGCGTATCGAGACCACCATGCAGGCCGACTACACCTTCGGCCTGGGCCTCAAAGGCTACACCTGGGACACCGCCAACGGCGGCAAGTCGCCGACCAACGCCGAGCTGTCCACCGGCACCAACTGGGACCTGGTGGCGAACAGCATCAAGGCCTCGGCCGGCGTGCTGACCATTGGTGACGCCACCAAGTAACCGGTACCGCGCCCTCCGGGGCGCCTTCCCAGGAGATCGCCATGAGCGAGAAAGTGATTTACGAGAAACACCCGGTCAGCCCTGAGCGAAAAGCCGAACTGCGGCAGAAGGGGTACAAAATCATTGATGCGCGCTTCGCGCCCGATGGCTACGAACACCCGGAGCCGCTGAAGGAAGCCAAAGGCGCGAAGGCTGGCAAGTCCGCCGCCGAGAAGAAGGCAGCCGAAGAAGCCGAGCTGAAAGCAAAGCTGCAGGCCGCCCTTAGCGAGAAGGGCGTGCAATTCAGCCCTGACGCCAGCCTGGAAGACCTCAAGAAGCTGCTGGACGAGGCCGCGTAATGACCATCTACATCACCGTCGAGCAGGTAGATGCCCTGCTTGGGCCGACCTGGGCGCCCGACGACCAGAAGGGCAGGGCGGTGCTGATGGCCAACACCTGGCTCACCAATCTCGGCCTGCCTGAGTTTGATCCGGTGCCGGATGACGTGATTCAGGCCGGCGCCGAGATTGCCCGAGAGGCTGCGGCAGGGAACATCTACGGCAGCAAGGAGACCGGCGTGCTGAGCAAGTCGGTCAACGCTGACGGGGTTTCCAGCAGCAAAACCTACTCCGAATCCTCCCGTGCGATCAGCGCCGGCGAGTCCTTCGCTCTGGCCTTGTTGGCGCATTACATGAGCGGCAGCGGCCAGACCAAGATCGTGAGGGGCTGATATGGGACTTCGCGATGAACTGCAGGCCGACCTAGCCGAGGCCTTCAATACGGACCTGGCCGACGCCGTGCTTGCCTTCACGGGCGAGTACATGGGGCCGGGCGTATGGGATCCGGTCAACGAAACCACCACCTCTCAGCCGGTGACCTACACCGGGCGTGGCGTGCTGTCGCGCTACGAAGACAGCCGGATCGACAACGTGAACATCCTGGTGGGCGACCTGCGCCTCACCGCGCTGGCCAACGAGGTCACGGATACCCCCGATGTCGGGCATACGATCACCGCGCCTGACCTGATGGACCGGTACAAGCAGGTGGTCTACCTGGTCAAATCGGTACGCTCCGACCCGGCATCGGCCACCCACCGACTGCAGCTGAGGAAGTAGCCATGGCCAAGAGCAGGGGATGGAGCACACCGCCGAGCCTGTTCACCGGCCTGGTCGAAGAGGCCCTGACGCAGCGCGTGCGCGTCATTGCCCTGGCCATGCTCAACGAGATCGTTCTGCGGTCGCCCGTCGATACCGGAAGGTTCCGGGGAAACAACATCGTTAGCGTGGGCGCGCCCGTGTACACCAGCAGCGAGAATGTTGACCCGACCGGTTCAGAGACCATTCAGCAGGGACTCAGGGTCACGACCGGCCTGGAGCCGTATACGCAGGTTTTCATCCAGAACAACCTTCCATACGCGGTGCCGCTTGAGGATGGCCACTCCCAGCAAGCGCCCGCCGGCATCTACGCGGTGTCGTTCAACGGAGTTGCCGAGGCCTACAGGACATGACCTTCGAACAGATCCGGGCCATCGTCACTGGCCGCATGACGCAGTGGGCGGGGATTCCTGCTGACGCTGTCGATTATCCGAACAATCCGAAAGGGCCGTTCAACCCGGCCGGCAAACCCATCTGGGCCAGGCTGGCGGACGTGCCCGGGCTATCCAGCGCGCCAGAGACCGGCATCGCACCCTGCGTGCGACGAACCGGCATCATCATGATTCAGCTGTTCGTCCCCAGCTACAAGGGCACCCTGGCCATCACCAAGGCCGCCGACACCCTGGTGCAGCACTTTGAGTTCTACAGCGACCCGACCTGGCCATTCGATTGCCACGCGGCATCGGCTGCGACGATTGGCGATGACGGCCATGGCTGGTACCAGGTCAACGTGTCGATCCCATACCGGGCCTACTGAGCCCTCAACATCCACCGCCACATGGCGGTTTTTTTACGCCTATCGATAGGAGAAACCGCATGTCGAGCGGAGCCAAGGTCCAGCTTGCCTGGATCAAAGAGGTAACCCCAGGCTTTACGCCGGATGGCGACTGGAACGTGCTGACGCGAATCAGCAACGGCCTGATGCCTACCTTCAACTCGGAAGAGAACAACGAAATCGGCTTCACCCGCATGTCGCAGGGCACCGCCCAGACAACTGTGGACGTGGGCGGCGATATCGAAACCAAGTGGCGCTTTGGCGCACTGGACGATTTCATGGCCTCCTGCTTCGGTAAGGACTGGGCGGGCAACGTTCTGACCATGGGTGACGACCGAATCACCTTCTCGATCGCATCATACGCGACCGACATCGGCGTCTCTGCCATCGCCCGCGGCGTGCAAGTCGCCAACATGAACTTCGATTTCCCGGGCGACAACGAGGTCACGGTCACCATGACCATGGCGGCGCGCTCCTGGGACGACAAGGGCGACAACACGTCGTTCATCATCAACGCTCAGCCCGAGGCCAGCCAGCGCCGCTTCAGCTTCAAGGACATCAGCGGCCTGAAGATCAACGGCGTCCAGGTGGGTGAAGACAACGCCTGCGTCGACAGCTTCAACCTGCAGTTCGACAACAACGTGCAGACCCAGCGTTGCATCGGCAACGGCAACCCGTACCCGGGCAACATCATTGCCACCACCTTCACCCCATCCGGCGCGATCACCATCAGCTGGTCGAAGATGGCCTACGAGCTGTGGAAGGCCCAGAAGGGCAACGACGCGATCAGCTTGGAATTCACCATCGGCAATGCTGACGGTGGCTACAAGTTCCTGATCCCCGAGATGGAAGTTACCGCTGACTGGCCTGATGGCGGATCGACCGACATCATCCAGGTGGAACTGAACTACACCGCGCGCCGTGTTGCTCCGACCATCACCCGTCTGCCGGCGCCGATCGTTGTGGCTGCTGTGGATGTCACTCCGGCCACCCTGAGCCTGGAAGTAGGTGATACCGGCGACCTCGAAGTCGTGGTCACCCCGGCCGGTGCCAGCCAGCAGGTCACCTGGACCAGCTCCGCCCCGACCATCGCCAGCGTGAGCGAGACCGGCCTGGTCACCGCTCTGGCAGTCGGCACCGCCACCATCACGGCCACCAGCGTCGCAGACGGCACCAAGACCGATACCTGCGCTGTCACCGTCACCGCTTAACTCTTTGCCCGGCGCGCCCTGCGGTGTGCGTCGGGCCTTTTACCGCAGAGGAATACCATGGGCATCACCATTGCAAGAAAGCCAGAGCTGGACATCAACGGCGAGCGCTGGGTGCACTTCAAGGTCGGCCCGGGCGGCCTGGCCGTGAAATGCGAGAAGGGGCCGGACACTGCGGCGATTCTGGTCGCATCCATCGCCAACCCTATCTACAAGTCACACCAAGCCGTGATCCGCCGACATCTTGCCGCGCTGAATCAGCAGGCAGGCGTAGGCACCGCTGGCTTCACCATCGACTCCATCCCCGATGTGGAACTCGAAACCGACGACGACCTGTTCATCGACCTCGCCACCAAGCACCTGATCAAGGACTGGCAGGGTATCGACGTCGAAGAGCGCCCGGGCGAGCCAGCCAAGTACACCCCGCAGCTGTGCAAGGCGCTGATCGAGCAACTGCCCAGCGTCTACTTCCTGGCCCTGCGCACCGCCCTGGACATCGCCAAGCGCATCGAGGAGCAGGCCAAAGCCACTGCGGAAAAGCAGTAGCGGCATATCGCTGGGGTAGGGACTGGGCCGGGCCGGAGAACGAGAAGAAGCGCTGGAAGCATGAGCGCCTTGGCCTCAAGGCCCAGGAGCCGCCAGATATCGACGACGTGGTTGCCGAGATCCTTGAGGCCTACGGCCACATCGGCCGGTCCCGGCAGTACGTCGGTATGATGGGCGCTCCGGCCCCGATCGCACCGGCCGCCATCGCCGAATACCTCGACCGCTACCCCTCAGTGATATGTCGCGAAGAGTTCGATGCCGCCATCTTCGCCCTGGACGACGAGTTTCGCCGGCGGTGGGATGAGCAGAATCAAAAAGAGGGTGAAAAAGTCAGGTCCAAGAAGTAGCCGCTGCTCAGGCCATCCGTTGGTCCGTGCACCCATGAAGTGCTAGCATCCAGCCATACGTTCATACAGGGATGAGTTTATGTTTGCAGTGAGATTCGTGGTTTTGGCATTTCTGGCTGCTTACAGCTTGGGCATGGGGACCATACCAGCTAATGAGCTGAATGCTTTTGGCAAGCTGGTCGTGTTTTCTGGGCTGATCAGCGTGCCGCTGCTTTACATGCTTCCCACAATCGAAGCTAAGTTGCGCGGGCATACCAATATCGCCTCAATTGCGCTCGTTAACCTGTTCCTCGGCTGGTCGCTGATTGGCTGGGTAGTCGCGCTGGTATGGGCCTTCAAAAAGCCAGAAACGGCACCTGCAGTGGCCGCTCCGGACAAAGAGGCGCCGGTAGTGGAACAGGCTGCCGCAGCCACAAAAACCTGCCCATTCTGCGCTGAAGATATCAAGGTGGAAGCCATCAAGTGCAAGCACTGTGGCAGCTCCCTAGTGGTGAGCTAACACCAAACACATACAAGACCCGCTTCGGCGGGTTTTTTTATGCCCGGAGAAAGGTATGACCCAGGAATCCCGCCTGGCGGTAACGATCGACTCGCGGGGCGCGAAGCGCAATGCGGACGACCTAACATCATCCCTTGAGCGCATGGAGAGGGCCGGCGATGCAGCGGCCTCATCTGCCGATGGTGTGAGCAGTAGCCTTGATGATCAGCGCAAAGAGCTCGCCCAGTTGCTGGGTCAGATCAACCCCACGGTTGCCGCCTTGGGCCGTCTTGATGACATGCAGGAAAAGCTGGCCAAGCTGAAGAAGGCTGGCGTCGTCGAGAGCGACACATTCGTCGAGTACACCCAGCGCATCAACACGATGCGAGAAGCTCTCGGCGAAACCACCACGACCATGAACAAGGCTGGAATGTCGGCCAAGGCTTACCAGGCAGCATTGCGTGGAGTGCCTGCTCAATTTACCGATATCGCGGTTAGCCTTCAGGGCGGGCAAGCGCCGCTCACGGTGTTCCTGCAGCAGGGCGGTCAGCTCAAGGATATGTTCGGCGGCGCTCTACCTGCGGCCAAGGCCCTTGGTGGTTACGTCCTTGGCCTGGTGAATCCGTTCACAGTGGCGGCCGCAGCAGCTGGCACGCTGACTCTGGCGTACTACAAGGGATCCGAAGAGTCGGACCGACTGACTGATGCGATTATCAGGAATGGGAACGCAGCAGGTACGAGCTACAGCGAACTTGCCAACCTTGCCGAGCAGGTGGCTAACACTGGCACGACTGTTGGCGCAGCGTCTAAGGTTCTCGAGCAGCTTGCCGGGGCCGGCAACGCTCTCACCCCCATGTATGCACAGATCACAAAAGCGTCACTAGCCTGGTCCAAGCAGACGGGGGAAGACGTTACCAAGGTGGTTCAGTCCTTCAACGAGATCGCTAAAGGTCCAGTTGAGGCAGTGAAGAAGCTCGACGCAGAGCTCAACTTCCTCACTGCCAGCCAGTACGCGAACATCATCTCTCTGGAAAAGCAGGGGAAAACCATCGATGCCGCAAGGGCGGCGACCGATCTGTATGCTACAGCATTGAGCTCCAGATCGGCAGAGATGGAAAGCAATCTCGGCTCCCTGGAGTCCGCCTGGCAATCCCTTGGCAGCTTCGCCAAGAAAGCCTGGGATGCGATGCTTGATGTTGGGAGAAAGACCACTCCTGAACAGGAACTGGCCGATGTCTATAGCCAGATCGCCGAGGCACGCAAGTCAATAAGCAAGTACGGGTCTGCCGCGAGCAGCCTTATGGGCGTAAACCCCGACAGCCTCAAGGCGCTGGAAAAGCGAGCCACTGAACTGCAGGGCCGTATTGCCGACGAAGCCTGGAAGGCGTGGGAAGGCAATACCAACAGATTTGTTCAAGACGCCGGCAAGAAAGGCGTGGATCTGATCAACTCGACGTTCACTGCCGCGCAAACCCAGACCCAGAAGCTGCAGCAGCAGCTGGAGGACCTCGAGAAGGCCCGCGCCGATGCGATGGCGGCCGGCGGATTCAATTCCGAACAAGAGACAAAGTACGCCACTGCCCGCAAGAACATCGAGCAGGAAATCGCGGACATCAAAACCCGCGAGGCGAAGAAGAACGCGCCGAAGAACGTCAACCGCGGCGTGGCCGAGGCGGAGAACACCTTCGCCCGCCTGTACGGCCAGTACGACCCAGCTGCCCAGGCAGCCCGAGCACTCACCAAGGAGCAGGGCCAACTCGACCTGGCGCTGACCAAGGGCAAGATCACCCAAGAGGAGTACAGCAAGGCGCTGGCCCAGGCATCGATCAACTACGCCGCAGCACTGAAGGGTGCCCAAGGCCTGACCGCCGTCGAACAGTACCGCGCACAGTTGCAGAAGCAGCTGGCCAACGAGCGCGACCAGTACGCGCTTGATGCTGCCAGCATCGGAATGGGCGACCTGCAGGCGTCTCGCATGCAGCAGCGGCTTAACCTGGAGATGCAGACCAACGACCGCCTGCTGCAGCTGCAGACCGAACTGGCCAACGCCACGGACGAGAAGCAGCGGCAGGCGCTCCAAGGCCAGATCGACGCCATCAACGAGTTCCTGCCCCAGCAGCTTGCAGCGATGCAGGCCGGATGGGCTCAGATGGACCAGGCCATGCTGAACCCGATCAACGGGTGGACGGCGGCGGTGCAGAACTTCGGCAACCAGGCGCGGGATATCGCCGGGCAGACGGAGTACATCTTCTCCAGCGCGTTCAACAACATCTCCACCGACATCACCGACGCGATCATGGATGGGCAGTTGTCGTTCAGCAACTTGGGTGACATCGCCGGTGACGTCGTGCGCGACATCCTCGCGGGCTTCGTGAAGATGGGCGTGCAGATGGCGCTGAATGCTGCGCTCAACGCCACCCTAGGTACGGCTGCAGCCAGTCAGAGCATGATCTTGGCTGGAGCCACGGCCACCGCCTGGGCGCCGGCGGCGGCGATGGCTTCCCTTGCAACGCTGGGCGCCAACTCCGCGCCCGCGGCGGCGGCGCTGACTTCGACCACGGCCCTGGCATCCAGCCTTGCCGTGATTCCTGGTTTCGCCACCGGTGGCTACGTGTCCGGTGCTGGTACCGGTACCTCCGACAGCATCATGGCCCGCCTCAGTGACGGCGAATTTGTGGTGAACGCCGCGGCGACCAAGCGCAACCGGGCTCTGCTCGAAGCGATTAACTCGAATGAGCGGGTATCGGTGGCTGGCGGCTCCAGCGCAGCTTCTACAACTCCGGCCAGCAGCAGCCAGACAGCAGTAGCCGCCTCGCCCCAGCCAAACGTCACCGTGAACCTGATCGAAGACCGGTCCCGTGCCGGCACAGTCGACCAGCGCACCGGCGACAACGGCCAGCTTGAGATCGACGCCTTCGTCGCTGACATCTGGGGAGACGGCGAGCGAGCTCAGGCGCTTCAGGCGGCCTTTGGTCTTCAGCGCGTTCCAACGTAAGGAAATTACATGACCACCGAAACGGAAGAGGCCGATACCGGGCCGGGCTCAACTGTGCCCGAGCCTGTCGCGCCGCCTGACGAGAAAGAGCTTCTGCTGCAACGGCGGCTTGCCCGCATCGAGGAAGCGCTGGGCCTCAGCCCGCTCACCTAAAACGAACCTCAGCTGAGGAATGGCAATGATTCAATACCCGGCAGAATTGCCACTTCCTCTGCAGGAGGGGTACGGCCTGAGCACGGTTGATCCGATGCGGGCTACGCCGATGGTCACCGGCCGGTCGCGGTATCGACGGGTAACCAGCAATCCTCCGACCTCCGCTCAGTTCACATTCAACTTCAGCCAGGAAGAGGCTGCGCTGTTCGAGGGTTGGTATACGTGGGCTCTGAACCTTGGCGTCGAGTGGTTCGAGATGCCGCTTCAGACCCCGCTGGGCATGCAGGTGCACTTGGTCCATTTCAAGGGCATACCCACCGGCGGGGAACTGGCTCAGATCAAGCGCTGGCGGTTCTCTGCCCGCTTGGAGTTCAAGAAACGGCCGGTCTACACCGAGGACCAGTACCTCGGTGCCTACCTTGGCATGCCGCTCGACCAGTTCAACTCCGGCCTGCAATCCACCCTTGAGAAATGGCATACGGATTACTTCGGATGAGCCTGATAGAAGAGTGCTACGCCTCGGGGCGCGGGGAGCTGGTGGATACGATTGAGGCGCGGAAAGAGGGCGGCACGGTCTCGCACTGCTACTGCTCGGGCTGGGAAGACCGGGTGTGCATCACCGAGGACGGCCGCACGCTGACCTTCGTGGCAATGGCCATGGATCTGGCCCTGCCGAAGAACGACAACAGCGCGTTCCAGAACCTGGTGCTGGGCTTGGACAACGTCACGGGCGAGGTGCAGGAGGTCGTTGAGGAAGCCAAGGCTGCCGACGACCGCTTCATCATCACCTTCCGACGCTATCTGGCAGAGGACCTGACATTCCCGCAGGAGCGGTACCGCATGACGCTGCTCAGCCGGGAGTATGAAGACGACGTGGCCAAGCTCACCGCCGGTTTCTTCGACCTGCTCAACACCAACGGTCTGCGCACCATTCTGACCACCACCTTGGCACCTGGCCTGAAGTACATCTGACCATGATCGAAAAATTCATGCGCGCCCCGTATCGCGAGGGTGCACGGGGGCCTATTGCCTTCGATTGCTGGGGGCTGTGCATCGCGGTGCGCCATGAGGTGTTCGGCCTGCCGCTGCTGCCCAGCCTCGGCGCCGTGGGCAAGAACAAGCTCAGGGCCAACACCGAGGCCTATCACGACCTGCGCCAGGGCATGGAGGAATGCCAGCCCGAGCCCGGCGCCATTGCCGCCGTGTTCCGGGGCGCTCTTTGCCTCCATGTGGGCGTGGTGGTGGAAAGCGAAAACCGGCTGAAGGTGCTGGACACAAACCCCGGCGGCGCCTGCCTCCGGACAACCGGCGAGTTCGAAGCCGCTCATCCCAAGGTGGTCTATTACCGTGATCGAGTTCTACCCGAACAAGCTGAGTGACACGGCTCCTCTCGGCACTTGGAAGACCAACCGCCGCATGTCGATCGAGGAATGGCTGAAGGCCCTGGCTCCGTCGTATGAGCGCCGCGAAAGCCCGCCAATCAGCGTGGTGCTGAACGATGAGGTGATCGAACAGCACCTGTGGCACAAGGTGAAGTTCAAGCCATCCGACCTGCTCCAGATCTACCGCGAGCCCCAGGGTACCGACCCATTCTCCATCACCTTCGCCCTGTTCAAGGGCGCCAAGGCCGTGCTCAAAGCGATCATGCCGAAGATGCCTGGCATGCCGTCCAGTGCGGGTACCCAGCAGGGCGACCCGCTGACCGAGGCCAGCGCCAAGGGCAACAAGGTCAAGCTGGGCGAGCCAGTGCGCCAGATCGCAGGGCATCAGCGCGTATACGGGTCGTACCTGGCCCAGCCACGGCGGGTGCATGTCTCGCCGCGCGACCAGCGCGTTGAAATGCTGCTCTACATAGGCGAGGGCGAGTACGACGTGCCGCTGGCGAAGGTCAAGGTTGGCGAAACCCCGCTGATCTCCCTTGGATCCGATGCAACGTTCACGATTTACCCACCAGGTGCCGATCTTTCTGGCGACCCAGCCCACATCAACTGGTTCAACGTGCCCGAGGTAGGGGCAAGCTCAAGCGGCTCGGCCGGCTTGGAGCTGACCATGGCCACCGACCTCACCAGATCGATCACGGCTTCGGCTTACCAGTTCATTGGCGACACCATCAGCGTGCCGGCTGGCTCCGGCCAGTTCTCTGCCGACTGGTCGAACGGCATCATCATTCGCGTGCTCGCTCCGTACACCTACACGGTGATCGACGGTGGCGCCGGGCGTGACATCATCCGCGGCCCGCTGGAGATGCTGAACCCTTCGGTGGGCATGCTCATCGAGGTGGCTGGGGCGAACGCTGGCCTGTACGTCGTGCACAGCTACACGCCATACACTCCGGCCGTACCTGCTGACCCGGGCACGGCATCGACGCTCACCGGATCAGCGGCGCCGAGCCGGTACGACTTCAACGTGACGCCTCTTAGCTTTAGCCTGGCGCGCGGCAGTTCGACCTACCCGGTGACGCTGAACACGGCGATAACCGACCTGGCCGGGCTTGTGACTGCGCTGAATGCCCAGCTGAGCGGTACGCCATTCCAGGCCCAGCAGAGCAGCGGGCGCCTGCGCTTCGTTGAGCTGACCCCGTTTGCTGGCCAGGCCATCACGGCTACCGGTGCATCCACCATTCTGGGATCGTCTCCGGTCGGGTCGACCGGCACAGCAACGACAAGCGCCATTCCCGAGCAGCCAGCGGAAATGACGCTGGACTACGACGGTGGATCGCCTGTGGTGGGGCTGGCGCTGGGTCAGGGTCTGGCCACTATCGGCCCACGCGGGCTGCGGTACCGGATCACGGCCTTCAGCACGAGCCTGCTCGAGGTTGAGCGCCTGACCTCGTCCGGGTCGACCGACGCGGGCTGGCCCGGATTCAACGCCATGCAGACCGTGAACGGCCTCATCACGCTGGACGCTTCGAACCTGCAGGGCGGCTACCGCGGGCCATTCGCCTGCTGCCCGGAAAACGAGAAAGTCACCCAACTGGAGTGGACTGTCACCTACGCCAATGGCTTGGCCGGTATCGGTAGGGAAGGGCAGATTTACGAGATCCCGACCTACTACGTGTTCGAGTACCGCGACATGGACGTGGCCGGCGCCTGGACAAAGCTCGAGTACATGAACGTGGGCGGCTCGCTTGATGCTCAGGGCTTCACCGAGCGAATCACGCTGCCATACGCAATGCGAGCCGAGGCGCGTATCCGCAAGCAGTACGTGGACCGGCCCGGCCGTATCAACGATGAAGCGCGGGATGACGCCACCTGGACGGACCTGCGCGGGCGGATGCAGAACTCGCCCACCAGCTACCCGATGACGGTCATCTCCTGCAATATCCGCGGCGGTGATCGGTTATCCGCGCAGTCGGAGAGCCAGGTAAGTGGGGAGGCAACCCGCATCCTGCCGTTGATGGAGGGCGGTACCGGGCCAACCCGCGACATCGTGCCCTGGTGCATCTACCAGCTGAAGCAGCGCGGGTACACGGACGATGATCTGGATCTGCCGGAGTGGCAGGCATTCCACAACATCTGCGTAGCCCGGGGTGACACCTACGACGAGACGCTGGAGTCGACGATCACCGTCAAGGACATGATCAACAACGCGCTGGCGTGTGGGTTCGGCGAACTGGTGACCTTCCGGGGATTGCTGCGCCCGGTTCGGGATAGTGCCCGGGCTGCTTTCGACGTGACCTACGGACCGAAAACGCAGACCTACTCGCCACAGAACATGACCAAGATGCTCAAGATCAGCGGCGCCATGCCGTCTATCAACGACTTCGACGGCGTGGATGTGGAGTTCTTCTCGCGCACCACTTGGGCGTGGGAGACGGTCGAGTGCCGGTGGCCAGGTGACCTGGGCACCAAGGTTGAGAAGATCAAGATGCCGGGCGTCAGCGACAGGACCAGGGCCTGGCGGATCGGTATGCGCCGGCGTGGCCACCAGAAGTTCCGGACCGACATTTACACCTGGGAAACCGAGATGGACGGCAGCAACAGCGGCTACCTGAGTTTCGCGGCCGTTGCGGATGACGCGCCCAAGCGTTGCCAGAGCGCGATCCTGCTGGACTTCGAGGTGACGGGACCGGGAACGCTGCTGACCTCATCGGAGCCGCTAGACTTCAGCGCCGGCGGCGAACACCGGATCGGCGTGCGCAAGCTGGACGGCACGCTATCCGGTCCATGGACTGCCACGCAGGTGGATCAGTACACGGTCCGCGTCGACGCCCTCGACTTCACGCCGGTAGTGGATGGCCCGCTGGAGCCGCCGCACATCCTGTTTGGCCCGGCCTCGCGCTGGGCCTACCCGGTTCTGGTCACCAGTTCCGACCCAGCCAACGGCAATACGGCGATGAAGGGCATGCCCTACGACGCCCGGGTTTACACCTACGACGACCAGTTCCCGCCGGCATGACGCCGCAGCAGTTACCAAGCCCGCCCCGTGCGGGCTTTTTATTGAGGAAGATTTTGATGAGCGGCCAAGACACCCTTCAGGAGCTGGACCGGATTGTCGGGACGACGAACGAGCTACTGCTGTCGCCCGAAGTGAAGATGATTGACGTTGGCGGCGGCGTAATGCGGCCAACGAATTCAATGGTGATGACCAACCTGGCAACTCAGCTTGGGGGAGCTCTTCCGTACACAACCGTGGAGCAGGGAATTGCAAGCACGGTAGACGGCACGAGTTTCAGCGTTCTTTCCAGCGCACAAGACGAGTACGTCGATGTGTACCGGAACGTCGGCGGCACAGCGGTGTATCTCAAAACCTATCCCAGTGCTGAAGCTATCAAAGAGGTCAACTTACTGATAGCGGGCGTTCCTCAGATGCCGGTTGCGTCGGAAGAGGCTGCGTTGAGTCTAACGGATGAAGAGAGTGGCGAGTTCCTTCTTATCACCCCGTTCCGTACCCGCTCTCCTTCGCTGGAGTCTTCAATCGACACCCCAGGTTCAGGCATCTACGGGCAAGAGGCGGATGCGCTGCTTCATGCGGACTCGGTCGGAATCAGCCTAGGCCCGCTGATGATAGGTAACACCACGCTCCCTGGTATGTACGTAGTCGATCAGGAAGACAACATCTTTCAGCGTCTTGATGATCCAGGCGAGGAGCCAGGGGCGATCGCGCCTACGCCGTCCGATCCTCTAGGCGGTGGCGCCTACTTTGCTCAAAAAGTTGTAACTGCGCCTGGCGTGCCATTACACCTAGATGTCAGTAGCATGATCGCACCTAGGGCAGATGGAGTTGGGGTCGTAGCGTCGATTGCCAGTGATACCACGCCAGAATCAAGCAGTTCCACCCGAGAGCTGGTCGTTGAGGCCGGAAAGTTTGGGGCTAAAGCCAGGCTCAAGCTTCGAGACCCAAACAATGCGCTGACTCACCACATCATGGACCTCTCCATGATCGAGCTTCCATCCGGTCCTTTCCCGGGCGGGGCACCGAACATTCTGATTATCGGCGACAGCATCTCAAACCGGCAAGGTGCTCAGTTTCTCAAGAGCTCTCTTGAGGCGGCCGGTTTCTCGGCGAACTTCATTGGCACCATGCCAGGATCTACTGACCCAGAGAACCCAATCGACGCCAGTGGCCCAATGGGCGAATGCCGGGAGGGGTACACGACTGGCAACTACACCTATGCAGATGTCAGCTCCATCACCATTCCAGTCGCGCCAGGCGGGGAAGCTGAGTATCTGGCGTTGGCGAAGATCCCTCGGCGTGATCGAAACCCGTTTATCCGCTTGGCTACGGGTTCTGATGACCCCGCGATCGTGCGGAACGGGTATGTACTGGACTTCGCTTTCTATCAGAGCCGGTTCTCGCTCCCTACGCCTGACATCATCGTCTACATGCTGGGCATGAACGACTTCATTCAAGTGACAAACGCGGCGGCGCTAGGTGCATACATTCTCGATAACGAGAAGCTGATGATGCAGCGAATCCGGGCCGCATGGCCTGACGTGAAGATCCTTCGTGGTCTGCCTGGTCTTCCGTTCCAAAAAACCCGGAACAGCCAGTGGACTGATCGCTATGTGCCGATGATCCGGGCTGTGATGACCAACCTTAACGCTCTCGGCGACTCCAAGAACATATTGGTGCCATCGTGGACTTTCGCTAACCCAGAGACTGGCTACAAGACGGGAACAGTCACCCTCGATCCTGTGACGGGATTCGGCACCGCAGAGATCAGCGATAACACTCACCCAATCGGCGCGAACCGAGCGCGGCTCTTTCAGGGTATCGCTCCATACATTGCCGCTGCAAAACTCAATCTGATTTAAGGAAGAAAAAATGGGACTGAAGCTCACCTCTCCTGGCGCGCTGGCGCCTTGGTATACCAAAACTATTCCGCCCGTGACGCGGGCGTTGGAAGGTTGGTTTTGCTTTGATACTGCACTGGAGCGTATTGGATACAACCGAGCCCCCCAAAAAGGCAATGCCAGGATGATTGGCCAGCCGACTGTTTTCGCGACGCATGCGCGCTTCAAAGGTGGTGTCAATTACCTGGAAACCCTTATTCCCGAAACCGCGTCGATGACCATTTTGGTGGTAGGCAAAGTACCAGGCCCACTCGGTGGATCTAGCACAACTACTGCAGCACCATACGTCGCAACACTTTCAGGTGCGACGGCCAACCCGACGCTGCCAGGCGGTATCGCTCTGTACCATACAACCGATACCACGCTGACGGGGAATGCTAACCGGATGAATGCGGCAGGTGATGGATATACCACTGGGCAGGCCAACATGGCCGATAATCCGACAGTTTGGGGGATTCGAATGCTGCGAACCTCCTCGGCTGGTGGCAGCAGAGTCTCCAACCTGACCTCCGGCCAGTTCGCAAACCAGTCCCTTGCGACCTCTCGCCTGGTTACGACTGTGCCACTTCGCATTGGCGGAACCTATGCCTCCACCTTTTTGGGTGAGACCGATATCAGCCACGTCGCGATCTATTCGGATCTGCTCACAGACGATGAGGTAGCTGCGGTTGCAGCATCAATGCGCAAGCGCATGGCCCGACTCGGGATCATCGTGTAGGCGAGACCTGGACAAAGTAGCCGCCGTGGGCGGTTTTTTTGTGCCCAAAATTCAAGCAGCCCGCCATGTGCGGGCTTTTTTTCGTCTGGAGAAACTATGTCTACACCACGCGGCGTCCGCAACCGGAATCCCGGCAACATCGATTTCAATCCCCGTAACGCTTGGCAGGGCCAGCTCGGCTTGGAGGTCGGCGTGGCCAGCCCGCGTTTCGCCCGCTTTGACCAGGCCGAGAACGGCATTCGAGCCTTGGGGAAGCTGCTGCTCAACTACCGCGGCAAGGACGGCATGCCCGGCGTGGGCCGCCCTGGTATCGATACCCCGCTGGAGTTCATCAGCCGCTGGGCGCCGGCCAGTGAGAACAACACCTTGGCTTATGCCCAGGCCATCGCGAAGCGCCTCGGCGTAGGCGTTCGCGATTCGATCGACATCTCTAAGCCGCAGGTGCTGCGTGAGGCTGTGGTGGGCATCATCGTACACGAGAACGGGGGCAACCCCTACAAGGCCGAGGTGATCGACGAGGGCGTGCGGCGGGCCCTGGCTTCATGAGCCCTTGGGTTGGGTGCGCTGCAGTGCTGGTGCTATTGGTCTCCCACTGGACGGCCTATGAGCACGGACGTTCAGTGGAGCTTGCCCGGGCCGGCCAGCAATCAGCGAAGCGGGACAGCGGCGATCGACTGGCGGAAATAATTGGCGAACGATCGGCGCGCCAGGAAGAACACCGGAGCGCAGATGCGCAGCAAGAGGCGAGGGTAAAAGCCCATGAAGAAAGAACGATTGCTGATGCTGGCGCTGCTGGCGCCGATGCTGCTGGTCAGCGGCTGCGCAGTGACGCCACCCAGCTCGCTGCCACCGTCAGTTGCCCCGGCACGGATACCGCCGCTATCGCCAGAGGCCAGGCAGCCACCCGCGCCGCCATGGTGCTCTCCGACCTGCTCGCACGGGCTGATGCTCGAGCGGGAGAACTGGCGAAAGCTTATGACCAAGCCCGAATAGCGGGGCAGGCATGTGAAGCATCGTATGCTTCTTTAGTACCACAAGAACAATGAATGAGCGGCAGGCTCCTGGCGCTGCCGCTTCACATGGTCTACGTTAAGGCGTATGGGTTCAGCCTAGGTTCACTTCGAGATGTAGATCTTGAAGGGCTTGCCCACTGCCCGCTGAACGTGACCATTTTTCAGGCGTCGGCTCCAGCGCAGGATGAAGGTGCCCCTTTCGTCGGTATATTCCATAAGGAATCTCCAAAAAGGTGTGGCCACTACTCACGAGGCTGGACAAATGACGTAGAGATGCGTAAGCTTTGCTCTTGTCTAGGGAGGCTTCGCTAGCATAATTCTTGTCAGTTTGCAAGAAGCGAGTGGAGAACTTCTTTGGTTGGCAAGCCAACCACCATTCTGATTGGAGCTTTCTAATCAGAATCTTAATTCCAGCTGAGCGTCCTCTTTAGGTAGCTTGAGCAGGTCAAGCAGGGCATCCGCAAAGGTGTCCGCTTGCCATTCTGAGTCCTCAATGTGGGTAGGGTTCTTCTCTGCGTTAGCAAAGTGTAGGAGTGGTCTATGTCCCAAGACGATATGACCTACTTCGTGCAGGAAGATCCTGATGGCTTCTGCCTTTCCACGACATAGTTGGTCATATAGCTTTTGAGGCATATAGATCATCCCGCTAGCTGGGTCTACTGTGGCGCGAGTAGCATCGAACCATTGTCGATCATCAACTACATCAATGTAGATCCCGTAAAGCTCGAAGCTCGCCACCGTCCGCTCTGCGTTTTTAACGCTGAATCCGCGTTTGGTTAGCTGCAGGATTTTCTTAACCCTTTGGCTGACAAAATTGATGTCTTCTGCTGCTAGTGGGTGCACTCGCTGTCCGCGCATGCGGTAGTCAAAATCGGGCTCAGTGTTCGTCGCTGCCATTCTTGGCATTCTCCCCGTGAATATCAGCCAAAAGCTTTCCAAGTCTCATGAGTTGCTCGTGGTTGAAGTCCGAGTTTGCAAACCCGGCAACCAGCATTTTTTGATGAGGTGGTAGCCCTTCAAGACAAACGCTTTCATTGTCTTCGCACGCCAAGGCTTTGAGGATTTCCTTGGAGACCTTCAAACCTTTTTCGTTGAAAAATGAAGCAATTTTCTCAACCCACTCCATTGGTATTTTGGTTCGCCCAGTCTCCATCGAACTCAAAAAAGATGAGGACGTACTGAGGCCAGAAGCCATGGTGGTCAAGGTCATATTGAGCGTGTGCCGGTACTCCCGAACCTGGGTCCCGAATTTTGTAAGCGACATCGCGCATTCCCCGTCGTTGATTTACAGCCTGTCCAGATTAAACCCGATTAGAGCTGTCGTTTCAAGTGATTTAGTAAAAAGATAAAAATCACTACTTTCACGTATGAGCTGGACCGGGATAGGGCGGGCGCTAGTGGGCCCAGATCTCTAAGTGACCGCCGGTGAGGCCGGATTCTGGAGGTGCCAGGTTATGGGCTAGGGAAGCGCATCTTCGCTACGCGAAGGCCTGGGAAAGGCCTAGCTGGCCAAGCCAGCCTCGCTTCAGCTACACGGCTATAATTCGCTGATCATCTGATCAGGGCGGGGACATGGATAAGCGCACCTTCATTGGCATGGTCGAGGCCGGCGAGCCGCTGATTCAGCAAGCTATCGAGGCCATGCGGGAGTACCACCAGGCCCAAGATCGCGGTGCGCCGGCGGAAGAGATCGAGCGGTTGCGCCTGCTGGCCGAGTCGCTGTTCCAGGCGGTGTCCGATTACCAGCTCCGCGTCATCGCCAAGGCCAGAGGCAAGGATTTGCCACTTCTTCACTGATCCGCTGATCGGCAATTGCCCGCGACCGATCCCGTCTATACGATACTGTTTATCCATACAGTATTGGTGCGCTATGTACTTCCTCCTCGTTCGCCGCCGTGTGAATGGCGTGGCCATCCCTACGAATCAGCTCGGCAAGATCACACCCATCCGGGCCGACATTCACATCGGCGACCATCACAGTGACCCGCTGGGCCGGGTATCTACCCAGGCATGGGTGTTCAACCCAACGCCTGGGCCCGACATCATCCCGCGCCTGCACGACGCCAAGGTCAACGGCATGGCCCAGCTCGGCATCAACATCAACGGACTTGAGGAAGTCGACGGCATTCTGTACGCCCAGTCCTGGTGGTGCAGGGCGGTATGATGGCGGGAATACCACAGGCCTGGGTGGCGGAACTGAATGACCATACTGCCCTGGTAACTGACCCTGATGGGCGAGCGGCTGTGCTCAGTGAAATGGCCTACGCCGCGCGCCGGCGCCGCGACATCGACGATGATGCCTTGGTCGACATGCTCGAGCTTGCCGAGGCGGCCAGGATGTGGGCGCTGATTGAGCACGAGGAAGCCTGGGCGCTGGGTTTGTTTAGCGATTATCCGCCAGAGCATCCAGGGGCGCCCAAGTGATAACGATCGGCAAGACCGATTCCTAGATTTTTGCTGGCAGAACCATGTCAGCCCAAGTCTGCATCATGTCCCGGCGCTGCTCTATATATGTAGCGTGGTTGTACACGTCTCGGATGGCGCTGCTGTCGGCGTGGGCCAGTTGCCGCTCGATCCAGTCCTTGTTGTAGCCGCGGCTGTTCATCTCCGTAGAGAACAGGTGGCGGAATCCGTGCGGCGACTGCCGGCCAGTGTATCCGCAGCGATCCATCAAGTTGACCGCGTAGTTGATGCCAATCGGCCGGACAGCGTCAGTTCGGTTCGGGAACACGTACTTCAGGTTGCCGGATATCGGCAGCATCAAGTGCAGGATCTCGACCGCCTGGCGTGACAGCGGCACGACATGGTCGCGGCGCATCTTCATCTTGGCGGCCGGAATGGACCAGGTCGCGGTATCTAGGTCGATTTCCGACCACTCGGCCTTGCGAACCTCGGCGGGGCGGCAGACGGTGAGGATGAGCAGCTTGGTGGCGCACTGTAACTGCAGGCCCGACTGGCTTTCCTCAATGGCCTTGATGATGGTCGGCATTTCAGAGAAGGCGAGGAAGGGCCGGTTTTTATGCGGTGCCATCTTCTCGGTGACAGTGTGCATTTCCGCCGTGGGGTTGTTCTCGATCATCCCGGTGGCGATAGCGTACCGGAAAACCTGGCCCATCCACTGCCTGGTCTTGACGGCGGTGGTCACCGAGCCTCGGCGCTCAATGCGGCGAATAAGCGTGATCACATCAGACCTCTTGATGGAGTCGATCTGACGAAGGCCGAAAGCCGGCAGAACATCCAGCTCCATTGCATTCGAAATGATCTTGATCGTCGTCTCGGTCAGGCTTCCCTTCCTGAATTCCAGCCACTCGTCATAGACGCGGCGGAATGTCCTCTCTTGTGCGCCCAGGCGCTCTGCCTTCTTCACCTTTCTCGATTCGCGCGGGTCCATTCCCTGCGCAACTTCTTCGCGCGCCTCATCCCTCCGCGCACGCGCCTCCTTCAAGCCGATCTCTGGGTATGTCCCAAGCGAAATCCTGGCCTGCTTTCCAAGCCAGGTGAACCTGAAGTGCCAGCTCTTCACGCCGGTGTCGGCGATGTACAGCGTAAGCCCGAGCGAATCTGCCAGGGTGTAGCCCTTTTCCCGGGGCTTGGCCTGCCTGGCCGCGGTGTCCGTGAGCGCCACTAGTACATTGCCTCTTGCTGTCCGTTGGATGTACTGGATGATGTACTACGTTTTTGTCATTGGGAAGGTACAGCGTGGTACGCGGCGATACGCCAATGACGCCTGTTTCAGGGCGTCATGGCTGTTTGTGGTATCGCTCGGTTTTCGGCGGGAATCCACTGTGGAATCTTTGAAAATTTCCACGCTGTCATAACTCTGTGTGAATCAATAATGCGCGCAGTCTACCAGCATGGCCGTTACAAGGCTTGCAGGCGTTCATGCAGCCGCCCGGTGGCGACCAGCTCCAGCAGCTCGTCGCCCAGGCGCTGGCTTTCAGCGATGGCCTTGTACCAATAGCGCTTGCGGCCGGGGGTATCGCCCATGAAGCGCTTGAAGTCGTTGCGGTCGGGCAGCTTGCCGTAGGGCAGGGCGGCCAGGTACTGCGGCGAAGGGGTCATCAGCAGCACGTTCTGCAGGCGGGTGGCATCGCCCTTGCGCCAGGGCAAGGCTTTGTCGAACCAGCCCGGTACCACCTTGTCGGTGAAGTGCGGGTACAGCACCAGGTCGTCGCCGCGGTAGGGCAGGTCGAGGTGGTAGTCGAGCAGGCCGCCGTCGCGGTAGGTGCCGGCGCCTGCGCCGGGGATGTCTTTCACGCCCTGCATGACCATGGGGATCGAACCCGAGGCGAGCAGGGCGTGGCGCAGGTTGGCCAGGTCCAGCGGCAGGTAGCGTGAGGGGAAGTCAGTCAGCGCGTCGAGCGGCGGCGCGGCCCGCCCGTCGTGCAGGATGATGCGCTCGAAGTGGCGCGCCAGGCGCGAACGGCCGAGCAGGTTGCTGGCCACCACCGAACCCAGGCCCAGGCCCAGCCGGCCGCGATGGTCGTGGGCAAGCTGGCCATGGCTTTTCACTACCAGGATATTCAGGCGATAGTGCGGGTTGGCCAGCAGCTGGCCGTCGCGGCCCTGCAGCAGGTCGTCGAGCATGCGTTGGCAGCTGTGGCTGATTTCGGTCGGGGTGGCGCCCTTGGCGAAATCCAGTTCGGTGTACAACTCGCCCAGGCGACGCAGACCCGCGATGGGGTCTTCGAGGCAGGCGCTGGCGAAGCGCCAGGCACCGATCGAAGCGCCAATCAGGGCGCGCGGGCGCGGTGCCGAAGGCAGCCACTCGCCGAACAGTGCCAGGTCCAGGCCCTGGATACCCAGCGGCTTCGGGCCACCGGCCGCACCTGGCAGCACCCCGACATCGGCCGCCTGCAGGCCGCGCTCGCGGATGAGCCGCAGGGCACGGTCACCGGCCTTGAAGGTGAGGGCAGGGTACTTGATGTGGATGGCGCTCATGGCGGATCTCTTGGGTTTGTAGGAGCAGTCTTGTGCTGCGAAAGGGCCGGTACAGACTACACAACTGTTGTGCCTGCACGGGCCCTTTCGCAGCACAAGGCTGCTCCAACAGGAGGCCGAGTCTGGCTGGCGGTGTAACTGCGCTATCATGCCGCCAGCTGTTTTCAGGTTGAATTAAGGACCGGTGGTTAATCTTAACCCCGTAGACAACTTACACAGTTCTCAGGAGAGAAGAACGATGAAAACCTTGACTGCCCTGTTCGCCGCCGCCGCCCTCGCCCTGGGCGCCAATGCCGCTTTCGCCAAGGATGTACAGCCTGACGAAGTGGTCAAGCTGGTCAACGCCAAGACCATCAAGTCGCTGGACGAGCTCAAAGCCACCGCCGTGGCCAAGCACCCCGGCGCCACCGTCACCGACTCGGAGCTTGAAGACGAGTACGGTCGCTATATCTACAAGGTCGAGTTGCGCGACAGCCAGAACGTCGAGTGGGACGTTGACCTGGACGCCAAGACCGGTGAAGTGCTGAAGGACGAGCGGGACAACTGATGATCCACTTACCGCGGCCGGCGCGCTACCTCGCGCTGGCGCTGCTGGCCGTATGCTCGCTGGCCGCTGCCCGCGACCTTGACCAGGACGAAGCCCTGAAACTTCGTCAAAAGGGCGTCATCCTGCCGCTCGAGCAATTGCTGGAAACCGCCCTGGGGCGTCACCCCGGGGCGCGTCTGCTGGAAGCCGAGCTGGAAGAAGACGACGATCGCTACGAATATGAAGTCGAACTGCTGACGGCTGAAGGTGTGGTGCGCGAGATCAAGCTCGATGCCAGCACCGGCGCCCTGCTCAAAGACGAGGAAGACGACTGAATGCGCCTGTTGCTTGTCGAGGACAATGTACCGCTGGCCGACGAACTGACCGCAGGCCTGCAGCGCCAGGGCTATGCCGTGGACTGGCTGGCCGACGGCCGCGACGCGGTTTACCAGGGCCAAAGCGAACCCTACGACCTGATCATTCTCGACCTTGGCCTGCCAGGCTTGCCGGGCCTGGACGTGCTGGCCCAGTGGCGCGCGGCCGGCCTGGCCACGCCGGTGCTGATCCTCACCGCCCGTGGCTCGTGGGCCGAGCGCATCGAAGGGCTCAAGGCCGGGGCCGATGACTACCTGAGCAAACCGTTCCACCCGGAAGAGCTGCAATTGCGTATCCAGGCATTGTTGCGCCGTGCCCGGGGCCTGGCCAACCAGCCGAAACTGGAGGCAGCCGGGCTGCACCTGGATGAAAGCCGCCAGTGCGTGAGCCGTGATGGCATGGATGTGCAGCTGACCGCCGCCGAGTTCCGGCTGCTGCGTTACTTCATGCTGCACCCGCAGCAGATCCTGTCCAAGAGCCACTTGGCCGAGCACCTTTACGACGGTGAAACCGAGCGCGACTCCAACGTGCTGGAAGTGCACGTCAACCACCTGCGGCGCAAGCTGGGCCGTAGCGTGATCGAGACCCGTCGCGGGCAAGGGTACATTTATGCCGGGAGCGCCGAGTGAAGTCGATCCAGGCGCGCCTTAGCCTGGGCCTGGTGGCGGTGCTGGTGGTGGTCGGCGTGGTGCTGGCGCAACTGACCTTGTGGCTGTTCGAAGCTGGCCTGCAACGCTACCTGGAAAACGGCCTGCGCAAGGAAAGCGAGAACCTGCTGGTGGCGTTGGTACGTGGGCCGTCCGGCCTGCAGCTGGATGAGCGGCGTATTTCGGCGGCCTACCAACGGCCTTTTTCCGGGTACTACTTCCGCATCGATTTTGACAAGGGTACCTGGAGGTCTCGTTCGCTGTGGGACCTTGACATGCCCAAACCATCGGCGCCCGGGCTTTCCGATAGCCATGAACTCGGCCCGGAAGGGCAGCAACTGCTGGCCCTGCGCGCCGACTACCGGCGCCTGGGCCAGGACATTTCGATCAGCGTGGCACAGGACTATTCGCCGGTGCGCGAAGGTTTCCGGCGCATGCAGCAGATCGGCCTGGGCATGGGCCTGGTGGCGCTGATTCTGGTTCTGGTGCTGCAGCGCATCACGGTTACCCGCTCGCTTCGCCCGCTTGAGCGGGCACGCCAGCAGATCGCCCAGCTGCAGCAGGGCCAGCGCTCGCAGCTGGATGAGCAGGTGCCCAGCGAGTTGGCGCCGCTGGTGGGGCAGATCAATCACTTGCTCAGCCATACCGAAGACAGCCTGCGCCGTTCGCGCAATGCCTTGGGCAACCTTGGGCATGCACTCAAGACGCCGCTGGCGGTGCTGTTGAGCCTGGCTTCCAGCGCGCGCCTGAAGGATCTGCCGGAGGTAAGCGCGCAGATGCGTGAGCAGTTGGAGCAAATTCAGCAACGGCTGGCGCGTGAGCTGAACCGTGCGCGCCTGGCAGGGGATGCGCTGCCGGGCGCGCAGTTCGATTGCGACGCTGAGCTACCGGGGTTGCTGAGCACGTTGGGCATGATTCACGGAGAGGGCTTGCTACTGGCCAGGGACGTGCCGCCCGGGTTGCTGCTGCCGTGGGACCGTGAGGACTTCCTGGAGCTGCTGGGTAATCTGCTGGACAACGCCTGCAAGTGGGCGGACAGCGAGGTGCGACTGAGCATTGCGCCGAATGCCGGGGGTTACCAGCTGTGGGTCGATGACGATGGCCCAGGCATCCCTGAGAACCAACGGCTGCAGGTGCTGGAGCGGGGCTCGCGGCTGGACGAACAGGTGGACGGGCATGGGCTGGGGTTGGGTATCGTGCGCGATATCGTCGACGCCTGGGGCGGGCGTCTGGCCTTGGAGCAGAGCCCGCTGGGCGGATTGCGTGTGAGCATCGACCTGCCGCGCAAGGCTCGGTAATGCCGGGGCCGCTAGGCGGCCCATCGCGACACGAGGCCGCTCCCACAGGTGTGCCCAATCCGCCAAGGCCGTATCAGTACTGCAAAAAAATTGCAGTACAGCCGCAGTTTTTTGAATTAGCCCAATTTCCCTCCACCCGGCAAAATCCCCCTCACGAAACCCAGCGGTTTCCATCTCTCCACGGACGGAGCCCCTTGCGGTATTGCACGCGCAATACGAGGCCCAGGCCAGCTCGGCTGGGCTTTCTTTTTAATCAGAAAAAACCAAGATCCCGATTACTTAAATGTCTGCCCCGCGTTCCGAAAGCCGTCTGCAGCGCCTGCTGCCGGCGCCCCTGAATATCCCTCCAAAAGAATGGTTGCGTGCCGGAATCGGCGCGTTGCTCGGTCTGTTTCTCGCTGGCTGGCTGACCAGCTTGGCCTATGGCCCCGGCATCGCCTTGCACTTGCTGGGCCCGCTGGCGGCCTCGGCAGTGCTGGTATTCGCCGTGCATTCCGGCCCATTGGCCCAACCTTGGCCGGTGCTGGGCAGCTACGCGCTGGCGGGCGCGGTCGGCCTGGCCATGCGCCAAGGGTTCGGCCCGCAACTGTGGGTGGCCGCTGCGGCCTTGGGCGTCTCGATCCTGGTCATGTGCCTGCTGCGCTGCCTGCACCCGCCGGGTGGCGGGGTGGCAGTGAGTGCAGTGCTGGCCGACTCAGGGCTGACCGCCATGGGTGACCACCTGCTTGAGCCTATCCTGCTCAATGCACTGATCCTGGTGAGCGTGGCGGTTATCTACAACCGCCTTACCGGGGTGCGCTACCCGAAAGGCATAGCGCCGCGCAAAGATGTGCACCACACCCACGACCCACTGCCCAGTGAGCGGGTCGGCATCCGTGGCGAGGACCTGGACCAGGCCCTGGGAGAGCTGGGTGAGTTCGTCGACGTCACCCGTGACGAGCTGGAACGCATCATCCTCGCCACCGAGCAGCACGCCCTGCAGCGCAGCCTTGGTGGTATCACCGCGGCCGCGGTGATGTCGCGTGATGTGCAGTTCGCCACGCCCGACACCACGCTGGAGCAGGCCTGGAAAATGCTGGCCAGCCACCACCTGAAAACCCTGCCGGTGCTGCAGCAGGGCAAGCTGGTGGGCATCGTCAGCCTCAGTGACCTGGTTGGCCCGGCGATGCAGCGTGGCCGCTTCAGCTGGCGCGGTCTGTTCGGCCGCAAGGCGGTGCGCATGGAGCAGGTGATGAGTCGGCGGGTGGTCAGTGTCAGCAGCCAACACCCGCTGGAGCGCCTGCTGCCGTTGTTGTGCGAGCAGGGCCTGCATTGCCTGCCGGTGCTCGATGCCGACCAACTGGTGGGGGTGATCACCCAGACCGACCTGATCGCCGGCCTCAAGCGCCAGCTGCTCAGCAAAGCCGACGCTTCAGATAACCGGGTCCCAGCGTTGTGACCAGTCGCTGGCGCCGGCGGCTACCAGCCGGCGCAGGATGGCGAAGGCCTGTTGCAGGGCTTCGCTGTCGCGCTTGCGTGGGTAAACCAGGAAGGTCGGGTAGGTGAATTCCGGCGCCTGCGGTACCCGTTCGAACACGCCGCTGTCCAGGTACGCCTGCACCACCCGCGTGCGGAAGTAACCGCTGCCGCCCTGATCGAGAATAAACTGCAAGGCCAGTGGGCCCAGGTTGAAGCTGAGCGCCGGGCGGGCGCAGTCGGGCAGGGCGGCATCGTGCTGGCGGCGGAAGGCCTCGCCCCAGTCGATGTAGATATAGGGCTCTGGCTGATCGACCCGGCGCACGCGGATCAGCTTCTCTTCCATCAACTGTTCCACCTGCAGGCCCGGCCCGTAGGTCGGCTGGTACACCAGCGCGGCGTCCAGCAAACCCATTTCCACCTTGCGCAGCAGCGACTCGCCGTCGCTCACTTCGCTGCGGATGGCATGGCTGGGCAGTTCACGGTGCAGGGCACTGACCCAGTCGAGCATCATCGGGTTGCCCAGGCTCACTTCACCGCCCACATGCAGCACTTGCTGGCAGCCCTCGGGTAGCGGCAGGTCACGACGCGCCGCTTCCCAGGTTTGTACCAGCTGGTTGGCATAACTGACGAATGCCTCGCCATCGCTGGTCAGGCTGGCGCCGTTGCGGCTGCGCACGAACAGCTGGCAGCCCAGTTGCTGCTCCAGGCGCTGCACCCGAGCGGTAATCGCCGTTTGTGACACGAACAGGCGTTCGGCGGCGGCGACCAGGCTGCCGCTACGTACGATTTCCAGGAAGGTTCGCGCCTGTTCGATATCCATGGGCTGCTCGGGGGCTGAGGGTGGCCTATTCTAGGGGTTTTGCACCGATATGGGGCGTTTTTGCGTTGTCTGCAAATTTGCAGGTCCGTTGTGACTTTAGTCCCATGGCGGCGCGGGCGTTGCGGTCCATACTCAGGGTTCGCCCTTCAATAACAACAAGTACCGGGTTCCCTTCGATATGAGCTACCAGCACAGCTACGCCCATTCCATTTCCGACCCTGCCGCATTCTGGGCGGAACAGGCCGCGCACCTGGCCTGGCATCGCAAGCCTGCCCTGACGCTGCAAGAAAACGCCGACGGTACCCACCGCTGGTTCGCCGATGGCCGCCTGAACAGCTGCTACCTGGCCCTCGATCACCAGATCGAGCAGGGCCGTGGCGAGCAGTTGGCGCTGATCTACGATTCGCCAGTCACCGGCGTGCAGCAGGCCTATACCTATAACCAGTTGCGCGACGAAGTGGCGCGCCTGGCCGGTTTGTTGCGCCAGCTAGGGGTGCAAAAGGGCGACGGGGTGATCATCTATATGCCCATGGTGCCGCAAGCGGCCATGGCCATGCTGGCCTGCGCGCGGATTGGCGCGGTGCATTCGGTGGTGTTCGGCGGCTTTGCCGCCAACGAGCTGGCCTTGCGCATCGATGACGCCCGGCCCACGCTGCTGCTGACGGCATCGTGCGGGCTGGAATTCGACAAGGTGATTGCCTACAAACCGCTGGTCGACCGCGCCCTGCAACTGGCCCGGCACCAGCCACGCAATGTGCTGGTGCTGCAACGGCCGCAGGCGCAGGCTGAACTGCAGCCAGGCCGCGACCTGGACTGGCAGGCCGCCTTGGCCGGCGCCCAGCCGGTGCCACCGGTGGAGCTGGATGCCGGCGACCCGCTGTATATCATGTACACCTCAGGCACCACCGGCAAACCCAAAGGCATCGTCCGGGAAAACGGCGGCAATGCTGTGGCGCTGTGCTATGCCATGCGCCATATCTACGGCATGCAGGCGGGAGATGTGTGGTGGGGCATTTCCGATGTGGGATGGGTAGTGGGCCATTCGTTGATCGTTTATGGGCCGTTGATGAGCGGCTGCACCACGGTGTTCTATGAAGGCAAGCCGATCCGTACCCCGGACGCCTCGGCCTACTGGCGGGTGGTGGACCAATACAAGGTCAATGCGCTGTTCTGTGCGCCCACCGCCATGCGTGCCATCCGCAAGGAAGACCCGGAGGGCGAATTGATCCGCAAGCACGACCTCAGCTCGCTGCGCCAGCTGTTCCTGGCGGGTGAGAAGCTCGATTCCAGCACGCATGAATGGCTGGCGCGGGTTACTGGTAAACCGGTGCACGACCACTGGTGGCAGACCGAGACCGGCTGGCCGGTCACCGCGCCCTGTGTGGGGCTGGAAGGCAGTGCGGCGAAGCCGGGCTCAAGTAACCGGGCGGTGCCGGGCTACCACGTGCGTGTGGTGGATGACGAGGGGCACTTGCTGGGCCCCAACCACCAGGGCTCGATCGTCATTGCCTTGCCACTGCCACCCGGGTGCAGCCAGACCCTGTGGGGCGACCACGAGCGTTACCTGCAGGCTTACCTGCGCACCTACCCAGGGTATTACCACACCGGTGACGGCGGCTTTCTGGACGATGACGGTTTTGTCTACATCATGGGGCGCACGGATGACGTGATCAACGTGTCCGGGCACCGGCTGTCCACCGGCGAAATGGAGGACCTGGTGGCCTGCCACCCGGCAGTGGCCGAGTGTGCGGTAATTGGCGTACACGATGAAATCAAGGGGCAAGTGCCGTTGGCGCTGGTTGTGCTCAAGGACGGCGAGGGCATTGCCGAGGCGCAGTTGCTGGTGGACCTGGTGGGCAGCGTGCGCGAGGCAATTGGCCCGCTCGCCTGTTTCAACCGGGTTCGGCTGGTGAAGCGGTTGCCCAAGACCCGCTCGGGGAAAATCTTGCGCGCGGTGCTGCGCAAGATTGCCGATGGGCAGGACTATGTACCGCCTTCGACCCTGGATGACCCGGCGGTGCTTGGGGAGATCGAGGCGGTGCTGGCGGATTTGCCCAGGGCGGGTTGATGCTTTGACCTTCCGGGCCTCATCGCCGGCAAGCCAGCTCCTACAGGTTCATCACAGGCCCTGAAGCCTCCGCCGTACCTGTAGGAGCTGGCTTGCCGGCGATGAGGCCGGTGCGGGCAATGCAGGTCTAGGGGGCTACCTGGTGCAGTTGCCCCAGCCGGCTGCGTGTACGCATCAGGTCGGCAAGCGGCCCGCCCAGGCTCTCTTCCAGCGGCCGTTTGCCAATCACCATCACCTGTCGGTCCTGGTCATACAACACATCCACCAGGTTGACGAAGCGCTGCTGGGCCGCCAGCGAACACTCCGCCAGGTCATCCAGCCCATCGATGATCCATTCATCGTACTGCTGCGCCAGCGCCAGGTAGTCGATCACTGCCGTGGCCTTTTCACACAAATCGTCAAAGCCTAGCACCACCCGCCGGCCATCGATGGCCTGCGCGCGCAGTGGGCGTTTGTTCACCTCAAGCATCACCGGCTGCTCGTGCGGTACACCCAGTGCCTGGCGCTGTGCCGCTGTCCCCGGCCACACATAGTGGCCCTGGGTAAAACGCTGGTGCTCGCGGTTGGCCGGCAAGCTGCGGAAGTCGGTGTCGCCACCCACTTCCAGAACCTGCATGCGCCCGTTGATCAGGCGGATCACCGGCAGGAAGCGCTCGTGGTACAGCGGGTTGGGCAATAGCCCTTCGGGCGCATAGTTGGAGGTCACCAGCAGGAACACGCCGCGTGCGAACAGGGCGTTGAAGAGGCGGGTAAGCAGCATGGCATCGCCAATGTCATGCACGTGGAATTCGTCGAAGCACAGCACCTGGCAACCACCCACCAGCTCGTCGAGGGTCGCGCCCAGCGCATCGTCCAGCGCCCGATGGCGGTGCATGCCCTGGTGGAGGCGGGCAAAGAAATCATGAAAGTGCAGGCGGCGCTTGGCCTCGACCGGTATCGCCTGGAAGAAGCCATCCAGCAGCCAGCTCTTGCCGCGCCCCACTGAACCGTACAGGTACAGGCTGCGCGGCTGGCCTTGTTCAAGCACTGCCAGTTGTTCGGCCATGCAGTGGATCACCCGTCGCTGGCCATCACTCAGCTGGTAACCCCGGCTACGGGCTTTGTCCTCGAACCAGTCGAGCAGGTCGCTCTGGTGGGCGGCGGCGCCGCGCAGGCGCTGGCCAAGCTGGCGCAGTGGGGCAGGAATCCAGGCAGACACAAACAACGCTCCTTGGGCGATGGCAGGGCAGCGTGCAGCTTGCCCGAGGGCGGCCATTTTGACTAATACAGAAAGTGACCGGCAATGATCACTTCATGCGATAGGTCAGGGCGCACACCGGCATTGCCTAGGCTTTGCGCTCCAGCTGGCGCTCGATCATGTACTTCACTGCCAGGCGGCGCTCCTTGAGGTGGCGAAGGTCTTCGTCGACGAAGTTACCTGCGGAGATCGATTCGGCGGCCAGCACCTGGTTGTCGATGTCCATGTACTCGTCCAGCAGCCGGTCCAGCGCCTTGTCTTGCTGGCGGCGTTGCTGGACGATTTCACGCGGGTAGTGCAGGTCCTGGTAGAGGTCGTGGGAGACAGGCATGAGGTCCTCCTTGGTCAATGCAATGGGCTTATCTGATTGGAAGGGAGGAATGCGATTGTGTTGAAGCGAAGCGGAGGGAAAGCGACGGATGGTCGCTGCCACAACGCTGAAATGACTAACCCGCTGTTTTTTGGCAATTTTTTTTCATCAGGGGGTTCACAGACCGAACGTTTGTTGTTAAAGTGCCGCGCATTCCAAGACAACAACCCAGTTGTCACCCAGTTGGAATTGTCAGAGCAGCGAATGCTGCATCCGATACAGGGGCGTCGCCAAGCGGTAAGGCAGCAGGTTTTGATCCTGCCATGCGTTGGTTCGAATCCAGCCGCCCCTGCCATTTTCCAGATTCAAACGTATCTGCCCGGTGCTTAGAAAGATAAGCGCTGGGTTTTGTCGTTTCCGTATTTTTAATGCCGTCCCACAATTCCTGCAGGAGCGGCCTTGCCGGGCCGCGCCTGCAGTCGCGGGTTACCCGGCAATGCCCAGCATCTCGTTCAGCACCCTGGCCAGCTCATCCCCCTGCACCGGCTTCTGGACCACCACGCTGCCCGGCAGCTCCAACCCCTGCAACTCGGCATAGCCAGTCAGGAACACCACCGGCAGGTGCGGGAACCCTTCGCGCGCCGCCAGCGCCAATTGCGCGCCGTTGAATTCGGGCATGGCGAAGTCGGTAAGCAGCAGGTCGATCTCATTGTCCAGCAACGCCAATGCCTGTTCGCCGCTGTGTGCCTGACGGACCTGGTAGCCATACTGGCGCAGCACATCGCCAAGCATGTCACGCACCAGATGGTCATCATCCACCAGCAGCACCGTGCGGTTGCGGCCGCTTTCGCTCACCGACTGGCTGGGCATCGGTACCACCGGCTCGCTCACGGCCTGGTCTTTTACTGCAGGCAGGTACACCGCCACCTGGGTGCCGTGGCCAGGCGCGGTATCGATGCGCACACCTCCCCCGGACTGCTTGGCGAAGCCGAACACCTGGGCCAGGCCCAGGCCCGAGCCCTTGCCGATGTCCTTGGTGGTGAAGAACGGCTCGAACACCTTGGTCAGCACCTCTTCGCTCATGCCGCAGCCAGTATCGCGGATGCTCAGCATCACGTACTCGCCCGGGTCCGGGTCTTCCGGGCGTTGCGGGCGGCTATCGATGCGGGTGTTGCGGGTGGTCAGGGTCAGCTGGCCACCGTCAGGCATGGCATCGCGGGCATTGATCGCCAGGTTGAGGATGATCATCTCGGTCTGGGTCGGGTCGGTCAGTGCCTGCCACAGGGCCTGGTCCAGGTCCAGGCGCACTGAGACGTTGCCACCCAGGGTGCGGCGCAACAGCTCTTCCAGGCCGGCCAGGGTCTGGTTGAGGTTGAGCGCAACCGGCTCCAGGCGCTGGCGGCGCGAGAAGGCCAGCAGCTGCGACGTCAGCTTGGCGCCACGCTCGCCTGCTTCGCGGATGTGGGTGAGGCGCGTGCGGGCCTTGTCCAGGTTGGCCTTGGCCAGGTCACGCTCCAGGAAGCTGGCGCCGGTGAGGATCACCGTCAGCAGGTTGTTGAAGTCGTGGGCCACGCCAGCGGTCAGCTGACCGACGGCTTCGAGCCGCTGCATCTGCTGCAGCGCCGCCTCGATGCGCTCGCGTTCGTTGATCTGTTCGCGCAGGCGGGCGTTGGCTTCTGCCAGGCCCAGGGCGGCTTCGCGCTCGCTGGTGATGTCGCGTGCCACCACATACAGCAGGGTGTCTTCCGGCACCACCACCCATGACAGCCAGCGCTGCTGGCCGCCGGCATGCAGGATGCGGCCGACGAAACGTACGCTGGTACGGCCATGGGCGAGGGCGGCCAGTTCGGTCAGCAGCAGTTCCTGGTCGGGGTCGGGCAGCAGGTGCAGCAACGACGTTTGGCTCAGGCGCTCGCGGGAGAAGCCCAGGCTGGCTTCCCAGGCAGGGTTGAGTGCGACCGGGGTCAGGTCCTTGTTCAGCACGGCCAGCAGGTCCTGCGACAGCTCCCAGGCACGGTCGCGTTCGCGGGTACGGCGTTCGACCCTTTCCCCCAGCATCTCGTTGAGCTGACGCAGCGCCTGGGTGGCCAGGCGTTGCGTGTTGATGTCCTGCAGCACGCCGGAAAAGCGCACGCACTGGCCATCGACGAACTGGCTCTGGCCACTGCTGAGCAACCAGCGCGGTTCCAGGCCGTTGGGTGGCGCGATGCGAAATTCGACCCGGTAGCGGCCGCCGCTTTCCGGGCGCATGGCGTGTTCCACCGCCTCACGCACCAGTGGCAGGTCGTCGGGGTAGATGCCGGCGTAGAACACTTCAAGGCTCATTTCGGTGCTGGCAGGCAGGCCGAACAGGGTCTTGCAGCGGTCATCCCAGAGCAACAGGCGCTCTTGCGGGCGCATGTCCCAGGTGCCCATGCCAGCGGCGTCGATGGCAATCCGCGCACGTGCCTCGACGTCGATCAGGGCCTCTTCGGCGCGGCGCCGGCGCTGACGTTCCTGCACTTCGGTCAGCGCCCGGCGTACGGCCTTGGGCAGCAGTGGCAGGTTTTTTTTCAGCACATAATCGGTGGCGCCCAGGCGGATCATTTCCACCGCGTGCTCTTCGCCGTAGATGCCGGACAGGAAGATGAACGGAGTGTCCGGTGCCAGGCGCTGGGCGATGGCCAGTACCTCCGTGCCAGACGAACCCGGCAGCACGCAGTCGCACAGGATCAGGTCGTAGCGGGCCTCGCGCAGGGCATGTTCGACACCCACATGGTCGAACACCAACTGTGACTGCACATGCAGCCCGCTGCGTTCCAGACGCATCAGGGTAAGCTCGGCGTCCATCGAGCTGTCTTCGACCATCAGGAGGTTCAATGGTGTTTGCTGCATCGTTGCGGCGGCCTCAATTGCTACCGCGACGGTTCAGCCGCAGTGAGCCGGGTGGCGGTTCGTTAAGCACTGCCCAGAATACCCCGAGGTCGGAGATGGCGGCGACGAATTCCTTGAAATCCACCGGCTTCACCACGTAGGCGTTGACCCCAAGTTCATAGGCGCGCAACAGGTCGGGCTCCTCCCGCGAGGAAGTCAGCATCACCGTGGGAATACTGCGCAGTTCGGCGGTGGCGCGTACTTCCCTGAGCACTTCCAGGCCATCGACCTTGGGCAGTTTCAGGTCCAGTAGCAGCACGGCAGGGTTGCCGTCATCGCGTGCGGCATAGGCGTTGCGGCGTAGCAGGTAGTCAAGTGCGTCGGCGCCGTCGCGCAGCACGATGACCTCGTTGGCCAATTGGCTGCGCTCCAGGGCCAGCAGGGTCAGTTCCAGGTCCCGGGGGTTGTCTTCGACCAGCAGGATGGGTTTGAGCATGATGGTAGCGGTGCCTCAGGTAGCAGTGTTTCGGGGGAGGGTGAAGTGGAAGCTTGCGCCCTGGTCGATCTGGCCTTCGGCCCAGACCCGGCCATCATGGCGCTCGATGATGCGGCGCACACTTGCCAGGCCAATCCCTGTGCCCTCGAAATCTTCCATGCGGTGCAGGCGCTGGAATACGCCGAAGAGCTTGTTGGCATAGGCCATGTCGAAGCCCACGCCATTGTCGCGGATGCAGATCTCGGTTTCGCCAGGATGCTGGATGGCACTGATGCCGATGTGTGCAGGTGTACGGCCGCGTGTGTACTTGATGGCATTGGCGATCAGGTTGCGCATTGCCATGTTGATGAACGCCGGATCGCCGATCACCTTGGGCAGCGGGGCGATGTCCCAAACGATTGCGCGGCCTTCGTAATCGGGGGCCAGCTCGCTGCGAATGGCATCGACCAGCGCGTTCAGGTCGACGTCGGACAGGCGCAAGGCCGAGCGGCCCATCTGCGAGAAGTTGAGCAAGTTGTCGACCAGGCTGCCGGCAAAGTGCGCCGCTTCACCGATATGTTGTAGAAAGCGCTTGCCGCGTTCGCTCAGGCCCTGGCCTTCCATTTCGCCAAGCAGTTCGGTGTAGCCGGCGATGTGCCGCAGGGGCGCGCGCAGGTCATGGGAAACACTGTAGGAAAACGCTTCGAGTTCCTTGTTCGAGCGGCGCAAATCGCCGGCCAGCTGTGCCAGTTCTTCGGCTTTGCGCAGGACGATGCCAAGCACGGCGGTGCGCAGTTCCAGCACGCCCTCGATCACCAGCGGGTCCCAAGGCTCGCTATAACCGCGCAGTTCTTCCTGCCAGCGTTCGAAACTGTGCCGCGGGTCGAGGTTGCCCTGCGGCCCGACCTGCTTGGTCGGTTGGCCCGCCCAGTTCACCGTGCGCACCTGCTCGGGGCGGAACCACAGCAGGTAGTGCGAGTGGATCTGCGAGATGGCCACCGCCAGTACACCACCGGCATGCGCGGCCAGTTCGGGCAGGTCAGTGATGTCGCGGCGCACGTTGTCACTGTGGAACACCGTGTCTTCGCCGCGCTGGCCAAGCCAGTGCACCAGCGCGGTCACCTGGGCTTCAGGCGGAGTCTCGCCGATCAGGTCACAGCGTTCGGCCGAGATGACTGCGGCGCCCTGGGCACCGGCAAAGGCCAGCAATACCTGGGGCAGGTCGCGCAGGCCGTCACTGACGCTGTCGTGGTCGGCCATCGACGAAATCATGCGCACGATGTGCTGGCGCAACGCTAGCAGCTTGCGCGTGCTGGCATGGGACTCGCGGGACTCGATCTGCAGCGACAGCACACTGGCCAGCAACTCGCAGGCCGTGCGGGTACGCAGGTCCACCGCGCGCGGCTGTTGGTGGTGGCACGACACCAGCCCCCACAGCTCGCCGTCGACCACGATCGAGAGCGACATCGAGGCCAGCGTGCCCATGTTGCGCATGTACTGCAGGTGCACCGGCGAAACGCTGCGCAGCCCGGCGAAACTCATGTCCAGTGCCTTGCCGGTGCGCGGGTTGATGGCCGGCAGCAGGGGCGAGGGCTGGTAGTTGGCATCCTCGATCACGCGGATGCGGTTGACCCGGTACAGCTCGCGCGCCTGGCGCGGGATGTCTGCAGCCGGGAAGCACAGGCCCAGGTAGTCGGGGTAGCCTGGGTCGGCCACCTCAGCCAGTACCTGGCCGTTGCCCTCGGCGTCGAAACGGTAGGCCTTGACCCGGCCAAAGCCGGTAATGCGCTTGAGCTGCAACACCGTCTGCTGCAGCAGGTCTTCGAGGCTGCTGGCCAATTGCAGGCTGCCGACAAAATTGCGCACCAGCGGGTAATAGTCGCCTTGCCCGGCCAACTCCGGCGACAGCCGAGGGGGTTCAAATTCGGCAATCAGCACTTCGTCGTGGCCGTGCACCAGCAAATGCAGCGGGTTGCCGTACGGCGCACCTTGGCGCAAGCGCGTGTCGCCGATGTGGAAGGGGAAGACTTCATCTTCAGGCAGCCGTGCGAGCTGCGCGTGCAGGTCAAAGCCATCGCGGACCAGATTGGCGAAGGGGCAACCGATCAGTTCACGGGCCGGCAAGCCCAGCCAGCGTTCAACGTTTTCACTGGCCTGCAGCACGCACAAGTCGATAGGGTCCAGCACCAGCAGAAAACCGTGGGGCTGGATGCTGCTTGGCACATGGATCGGTTCTCGGGCACAGCGCTCCATGGCTTCTGCCAGCGTGGTGTCTGCAGTCATCAATGAAAACGCTCCTCTCATGTCCGTCCATGTATGGCATAGGTGCCTGGTGCTGGAGGAACGTGGTTCACCCTACCAGAAACCAGACACATTTACCGGCCCTCGGCCATTGGAGACACGGGGGTGGCCTGGGGTTCTGCGCGGTTCCGGCTTTTTTTTACGGGGCGCTATCGCTTTATCGCTAATACCAAAAAATGGCTTGATGCCACCACCGTTGCGGCGCCTCGCTGCTACGCTCTGTTCAGGACGTTTCGACAAGGATAAAAAGGTGACGGAGCGCTTAATGGCCGCGTTGTTGGGCCTGTTGTTCAGCGGCAGTACCGTGGCAGCGGATTTTCTCGTGGAAGTGCGTGTGCTGGTGCAGCGTGGCTGCATGCTGGTCAACCAGACCCGCGATGCGGGAGCCCAGGCCCTCGGACGCATTGACCTGGGCACGGCGGCACGCCTGGACGGCCCCGGCGCGCCGCTGAGCGGGGTGCTGCTGAGCCAGCGCCCGCCGCGCCTTGAGTGCAACCCGGACACCCCTTATCAGGTGCGCGTCGATGGCGGCCAGCATGGCGGCGTCGGCGAGCTTCGCTACCTGGCCAGCGACGACCGCACGGCTCGGCCCATCCCTTATCGTTTGTACCGCGACGCTGCCTGGCGCGAGCCTCTGGCGGTAGGGGGCGCCCAGTCGGCAAAGGTACCGAGCAGCGGCTCGGTCGAGCTGCCGTTGTACGCACGCATCGACAAACTGGCCTGGGTGCCGAATGCAGGGGTTTACGCCGACCTGCTGAAAGTCACGGTCACCTGGTAGGGACGCCCCCATGCACAAGGACGCCACGCCATGAACCGCACTTCGATCCTGTTGCTCACCCTTGGCCCGTTGCTGGTGCCCGGTGGCGTGGCGCATGGCAGCACCACCGGTTTCATCCAGGCGCGGTTGGTGATCAGTGCAGCCTGCCAGATCAGCAGCAACGACACGCAACCGGCTGTACTGGGCAACCCGGGGCTGCTGGACTTTGGCGAGCGCGGGCCTAACTGGGACCAGCCGCTGCGCAGCCGGGTTGACGAGGCGGGCGGCGCAGGCACCCTGCAGATCAGTTGTACGCCCGAAGTACGGGCCTTCAATGTACGGATCAATGGCGGCCTGAATGGCGACGACGGCGTGCGCCGGCTGAGCAACGGCCGAGAGCTGATCCCTTATCAACTGGCGGTCGACCCGGGCGGCAACAGCCGCTACGTCATCGGCCAGGCGCGTGCCTTCACCATCAACAGCACCCAGCAAGTACCGATTCCCATTTACGGTGTGGTGGTGGCGCAACCTCGCGCACTGCCGGCCGGGCTGTACCGCGACACCCTCAGAGTGACCCTGGACTGGTAACCACGCAAGGAGACTCCGATGCGAACGAACCTTTCATGCTGCATGCTCGCAGGCCTGGGCCTGGCCCTGGCTTTCCAGGCCCAGGCCGCCACGGTGACCGGCAGCATCAACTCGACCCTGACGCTGATCTCGGCGTGCCAGGTAAATGGTACTTCGGGCACGTCGGGGCTCAACTTCGGTGCCTTGAACTTCGGTACCCAGGATGCCTTGTTCGTTACCGCCAATGCCCAGGTGCTGGGAGGCGGGGGTGGTGCGATGAGCATCCTGTGCTCGGCGGGTACGGTGCCTGTGGTCAAAGTGCGCGCAGGCCTGCATGACGGCCAGTCGAGCGGTGGCACACGTGCGCTCGCCGATGGGGCCGGCAATTTTGTGCCATATGACCTGTACACCGACACCGGGCGTACGACGCTGCTGGCCATCGACGGCACCATCACCCTGCCGACCAGCACTGGCGTGGCCCAGACCGTCAACCTTTACGGCAAGGCCGTGGGCAAGGCGGGCCTGCCCGCAGGGGTCTACAGCGACACCATCTCGGTCGAGCTGTCGTTCTGAACCATGCGCGGCTGGCTGGCAGGTGGCCTGAGCGGAGTCGGCTTGCTGTTGGCTGCCCCGTTGGGGGCGGTGACCACCAGTACCTTCACGGTGACGGCGCAGGTTGTTGCCGGGTGCCTGGTGGCGGGCGGTGTGACCAGTTACGGCACGCTGAATTATGGCTCGCAGTCGGCACTATCCACGGGGTTGCTCAGCACCTCGCTGGGTGGCTCTACAGTAACCTTCCAGTGCACGCCGGGCGTAGCCATGAGCATGAGCCTGGACGGCGGGCAGAACAGCGCCAGTGGCACACGCAACCTGAAGCGCACGACCGGCACGCAAGTGCTGGCTTACCAGTTGTACCGGGACGCGGCCTTCAGCCAGAGCCTGGGCATCGGCCAGAGCGTGGCCGTGAGCTATTCCGACCCGACGGCGATCAAGCTGCCGGTGTACGGGCGGGTCCAGCTGACTGGCGTGCTGCCGGCAGGGACCTACACCGATGTAGTGCAAGTGACTGTGACCTGGTAAACGCCAGCGCCACCAACGACAAGTGTCTAAGGAGAGCTGCATGCGGGCAGGCGCGAAGTGGGCGCGTGGATTGATCGGATTGTTGTGGCTGGCGAGCCTGCCGGCCGGGGCGGCCACCTCGGTGCTGATCTGGCCGATCGACCCGGTGCTGGAGGCCGACCAGAAGGCCGGTGCACTGTGGCTGGAAAACCGGGGCACTGCGCCGGCCAATTTGCAGGTACGGGTATTCGCCTGGCGCCAAGGTGATTACCAGGAGCAGTTCCAGGCGCAACGCGAGATCATCGGCAGCCCGCCAGTTGCCAACATTGCCCCCGGACAGAAGCAGTTGATCCGCCTGACCCGAACCGGCCCTTCGCCCGCCGGCCAGGAGCAGGCCTACCGCATCATCATCGACGAGATTCCGCCCGCCATCCCGGTCGACAAGGCCGAGCCCGGCGCCACGGCGGCCATCCGTTTGCAGATGCGTTATTCGGTGCCGCTGTTCGTCTATGGCGAAGGGCTGTGGGGTAAGGCCGACCCTCAAGGCAAACGCAATGCCGAGGGCGTGGGCAGGCCGCAGGTCAGCTGGCGGCCGGTGACGGTGCAGGGCAAACCTTACGTTGAACTGCGCAACACAGGCCCCGTGCATGCGCGGCTGACCGATGTGGTGGTGCAGCAAGGCAGCCAGAGCAAGCCACTGGCTGAAGGCCTGCTGGGCTATGTATTGCCGGGCGCCAGCATGCGCTGGCCTGCTCCCGTGGCGTCCACCAGCGGCAGCGTGCTGAAGGGCAGGATCAATGGCCAGAGCGCAGCGGACGCCATCCGCCAGGGCCAATGAGTCAACGACTGAATGCAGTGCAGGGGCCAGGGAGGACCCGGCAATGGTTGGAAACCGTGTGTGAAATGGCTCTCGGCGACGACGCGCCGCTGGTGCCTGGGGCTGGTCATGACCAGCCCTGTGCTGGCGCTGGCCGACGACCTGCCCCCGCCGCCCACGGAGATGTCCGCCATCGCCGACGCTACCCTGTACCTGGACCTGGTGGTGAACCAGATGCCTAGGGCTGAACTGGTGCCGGTGCAGCAACGAGCCGGGCAGTTGTACTTGGGCAGCGACGTGTTGCGGGCAGCCGGTATTTCGTTGCCGGGCAACCCCCAAGGCGAGGTGGCCCTTGAAAGCATCGCGGGGCTGCACACCGACTACGACACCCAGAACCAGCGCCTGCTGCTGCAGGTGCCGCCGGCCTGGTTGCCAGACCAGCAAGTGGGTGATCGCAACCTGTACCCGGCCAGCGATGCGCGCAGCAGTTTCGGCGCCTTGTTAAATTACGACCTGTACCTGAACGACACCGATGAAGGCGGCACCTATCTGGCAGCCTGGAACGAGCTGCGCCTGTTCGACAGTTGGGGGACCTTCTCCAGTACCGGGCAATGGCGCCAGTCATTCAATGGCGCTCAGGCGGATGATACGCGCCAAGGCTTCATGCGTTACGACACCACCTGGCGCTTTACCGACGAACAGCGCCTGCTCACATACGAAGCCGGTGACTTCGTGACCGGGGCCTTGCCCTGGAGCAGTTCGGTGCGGGTGGGCGGTGTGCAGCTGTCGCGCGACTTCGCTGCGCGCCCCGATCTGGTCACTTACCCGTTGCCGGCGTTCGCAGGCGAAGCAGCGGTACCGACGTCGCTTGACCTGTTCATCAACGGCTTCAAGTCCAGCACCACCGAGCTGCAGCCAGGCCCGTACACCCTGACCAACGTGCCGTTCATCAACGGTGCCGGGGAGGCGGTGGTGGTCACCACTGATGCCCTTGGCCGGCAGGTGTCGACCACTTTGCCGTTCTATGTCACCAGCAGCCTGCTGCAAAAGGGCCTGTCCGACTACTCGGTGGCCGCCGGTAGCCTGCGCCGTGATTACGCCGTGCGCGATTTCAGCTATGGGCCGGGTGTGGCCTCGGGCAGCCTGCGCTATGGGCTCAGCGACACCTTTACCCTGGAAACCCACGCCGAAACTGCCGAGTCGCTGATGCTGGGCGGTGTGGGCGGCAACATGCGCCTGGGCAACTTTGGCGTGCTCAACGCAGCCTTGGCGCAAAGCCGCTTCGACGGTGACAAGGGCCACCAGGTCGCTCTTGGTTACCAGTACAACAGCCAGCGCATCGGCTTCAGCTACCAGCGCCTGCAACGCCACGGTGACTACGCCGACCTGACGCGGGTCGACTCCCCCGACATGCAACTGAGCAAAAGCAGCGAACAGGTCACCCTCAGCCTCAACCTGAACGAGTACGGCAGCATCGGCGCCGGCTATTTCGATGTGCGCGCCGGTGACGGCACGCGCACGCAGCTGATCAACCTGAGCTACAGCAGGCCGCTATGGGGCAGCAGCAGTGTGTACCTGTCTGCCAACCGTGAAGTGGGTGACAGCCAGTGGGCCGTGCAAGCGCAGTTGGTGATCCCGTTTGACCTGCACGGTACCCTGGCACTGGGCATGGAGCGCAGCAATGAAGGCGAGACCCTGCAACGGGTGAACTACAGCCATGCGGTGCCGGCGGGTGTTGGCGTCGGCTACAACCTGGGCTATGCCGCAGGCAGCGACCGTGATGCCTACAGGCAGGCAGACGTCACCTGGCGCTTGCAGTCGGTGCAGTTGCAAGCCGGTGTGTACGGCAGCAGCGGCGAGATGACCCGCTGGGCCGATGCGAGTGGCTCACTGGTGTGGATGGATGCCGGAGTGTTCGCTGCCAACCGCATCGACGATGCCTTCGTGGTGGTCAGTACCGCAGGTTACGCCGATGTGCCGGTGCGCTATGAAAACCAGGAAATCGGGCGTACTGATGGCAAAGGGCATTTGCTGGTGCCGTACAGCAGCGGTTACTACCGTGGCAAATATGAAATCGACCCCATGGACCTGCCGCCGGATGTCCTTGCGCCCAACGTCGAACAGCGTGTGGCGGTACGACGGGGCAGTGGCTACCTGCTGGAATTCCCGCTCAAGCGCGTAATGGCGGCCAGTGTCGAACTGGTGGACAGCAACCAGCAGGCGCTCAAGCTGGGTAGCCGCGTTATTCATGCTGAAAGCGGCAGCCAGGCGGTGGTCGGTTGGGACGGGCTGGTGTACCTGGAGAATCTCTCGGCGCAGAACAGCCTGCAGGTGGAGCTTGAAGGCGGTGGCCATTGTCAGGTGGCCTTCGACCTGCCCAAGGCTGAAGGTTCAATCCCCTTGATTGGCCCGTTGGTATGCAGATGAAGGCTGGTTGGCGCATGTTGTCGGCTTTTGCCTTGCTGTTGTGGGCCGGTTCGGCCTGGGCCAAGTGCACGGTAGTGTCGACACTGCCGGTACTGTTCGGCGCAGTCAATTCGACCCAGGTACGCCTGGCGACCCAGGCGGCCTCTACCAGCAACGCGGGCTTGCAGTGCAACGGGACGGTGCTGAGCGTGCTCAGCAGCAGCGACTCGTTCAAGCTGACCGTGACCCCGGCCACTGGCGGGTTGGTAGGGCCTACCGGTGATGTTATCCCTTACACCCTGTATGCCGATTCCACCACCAACTTCCCGATTACCCGAAATGTTGCATTCGAGTTTGGACGCACCGGTATTCTCGACCTGCTCGGCCTGCTCAACGGCACGCCCAAGGCCGTGCCGCTGTATATCCGCACGCAGATTGGCAGTAACGTTGCAGCTGGGTTGTACCAGGAAACCCTGTCCCTCGGGTGGGCTTGGAACTACTGCGAAGGGATTGCTATCGGCGGGCTTTGTATCGGGCGTGACAATAGCTCGGGCTCGGCAAGTCTTACCGTGAGCCTGACAGTGACGAATGACTGCCAGATCACCACGCCTGACATCAACTTCGCCAGCGCGCCAGTGGTGGCTGGGTTCGGCACCGTGAGCCAGAGCCTGAGTGTGTCGTGTACCAAGGGCAGCAGCTACACGGTGGGCTTGAGTGACGGTCAGAACGTGGCCAACGGTCGGCGGCGCATGAAGTCGGCCGCCAACAACTACCTGGCCTATGACATTTTCAAAAGTGCCGGGACAGTACGCTGGGGGGCATCCGGGGCCGCCAGGCGTTCCAGCACGGATGCCGATGTCAACCCCGGCGCGGGTACAGGCACGGGTAGTCAGGTGTTCAACTACAACGCCAAGGTCTATACCGACCAGGCTACGCCGCCGGCAGCCACCTATTCCGACAGCGTAATACTGGATGTGCAGTTTTGACTGAACTTCATGCCTGCCACGGTCCCCTGTAGGAGCGGCCGGGTGAGGAAAGGCTCAGCGCAAATCATCCACCATCTTCGCCAGCGTCTCCAGCACCGCCCCGGCCAGCGCCTTCGAGCGTGCCCCCGACCAACCGGTAACCGCATCAGGGGCGTCGTCATGGTCCTTGAACGGCATTTCCAGTGTCAGCGACAGGCAGTCATGGGCCATGCCCACGGCATTGCAGGCCAGCGTGGTGTTCGCCTGCCCGGGGTCGTCACGGGTATAGCCGTGCACGGTCTGGAAGTCGCGGGTCACGCTGCACAACGTGCTGCGGAAGTCCTCTTCGAGTTTTGCCAGCCGGGGCGTGTAGCCCGGGTTGCCCTCGCAGGCGGCAGTGAATACGTGCGGAATTTCTTCGTCACCATGCACGTCGATGAACGCATCCACGCCGTACTGCTTCATCTGCGCCTGGGCGAAGAACACCTCCGGGGTCAGCTCGACGCTGGCGTCCTGCCAGGCACGGTTGAGGTCCTTGCCCTTGAAGTTGGTGCGCAGGTGACCGAGGAATGCGCCGTCGGGGTTCATGTTGGGAATCAGGTACAGGTCGGCCTTGGCCAGCAAGCCCTGGATCACCACATCGTTGGCTTGCAGGCGGTCGAACACGCCTTCCATGAACCATTCGGCCATGTGTTCGCCCGGGTGTTGCTGGGCAATCAGCCACAGCTTGCGCTTGCCAGTCGCGCCATCGCCGGCTCGCAGCAGGGGAATGTCGCGGCCCTGCACGCTGCGGCCGCTGGCCAGCAACTCGACCCCCGGCAGTTGCTGCGCGCGTTCGATCAACTGGTTGTGGCGCGCGCGTGGGTAGGGTTCGAAGTAGGCGAACCAGATCTGGTCCTGCTCTGCGTTCACTTCGAACGACAGCGCCGTGCCGTCAAACTGGCTGGGCACACGGAACCAGCTTTGCTGGTCGTAGCTGGCCACAGCGTTGTAGCCGCTCCAGGCGTTCTTGTACGAAGAGCCCGCGGCATTGTCGAGGCTGAAGCGATGGACCTGCCCCGGCGTCAGCCCGCTGACCTTGAAGTGGAACCACTGGTAGTGGCCGCTGTGGGTGTCCGGGCGGATGGCCAGGTGAACCTGGGCCGGGTTGCTGGCGTCCAGCACCTGGATGTTGCCGGAATCGAATGCGCAGTCGATCTGCAGGGGGGACAGCGTCACGGTCATGTGCCGGGCTCCTTTGCGGGCGTTGTTGTAGGGGTACTGTACACGGCTTGGCAGGTTTGCTGCCTCTTTAACGCGGTTGTCATACGGCCATGGCAGCATCCGGGTCCCCCTTCGCACAGGTGAAACCACAGTGCATTCCGGCATGACCCGCAAGCCCTTGATGCTTCGCTCCAGCGATATGCGCAGCGATGATTTCGGTGCCATGTTCACCCAGATGTTCGGTAGCTTGTATGCCGACATGCCGCCGCTGGCCCAGGGCATCAGCATTGGCGGCGTATATGGGCGCTTTGAAGGCATGAGCGTGCGACGCATGCACTATGGCGGCGATTTCAGCATCACCCTGCCCACGCCACAGGATGAGATCACCTTCGTGCTGCCCACCGCTGGCAAGATCATTTTCGATCACCGTGGCGAATCGATTGGTGGTGCCCAGGTGGGGCTGGCGGTTGACAAACGCGACATTCGCACGGTGCGTTTTGCCGAAAACCATGCCCAGTGCGGCATGTCGATCCGCCGCGGGTTGTTTGCCGAGCGCCTGTCACTGTTGTTGGGCCATCCCTTGGCAACACCGGTGTGTTTTGCACCGGTGGTGGACCTGGCGTTGCCGGTGTTCCAGGGCATACGTGCGTTGCTGGAAATGGCCACCGGTACGCAATTCGATCAGCTGATCAACACTGGCATGCTGATGCCGATTCGCCTGCAGGAAATGGTGGTGGATGCAGTGCTTGAGGCCTGGCCCCACACCTACAGCGATGCACTGCGCAACCCGGCACCTGCGTTGGCGCCGCGCCATGTGAAGCTGGCCATGGCCTACCTGCACGAGCACCCCGCCCGGTTGGTCAGTGGCACTGAGCTGGCGGGGTTGGCCAATGTCAGCCTGCGCGCCTTGCAGGATGGCTTTCGCCGTTTTGCTGGTACGTCGATTGTGGGTTATCAGCGGCAGGTTCGGCTGGAAAGTGCGCGCCAGGTGCTGGCGCGCGGGGAGGGCGGGTCGGTGGCCGACGTGGCCCTGCGACATGGGTTCAGCAACGCGGGGCGTTTTGCCCAGTACTTCCAGCAGGCGTTCGGAGTAAGCCCGGCTGAGTTGCGGCGCAGTGGTTAGCGCTGCCGGGCACCGGCTTTGCCGGTGTTCGCGGGTGAACCCGCTCCCACAAGGACGGCGCTGGCCTTGCAGACCGTGATCAAGCCTGCCGCCACAGGCACTCCAGCATTTTTGAAGGCTGCAGTGAACCTTGTGGGAGCGGGTTCACCCGCGAACACCGGCAAAGCCGGTGCCAGCGGTTACAGGATCAAAACGCGTAGCTGGCCTTGAGGCTGCCACTCACCCCGTGGCTGTCGCCTGCGCCCATCGCCGCGACTTCGCCGCCGACACTCAATGCACCCAGGTTGGCCATCAGGCTCACCCCGCCAGTGAACTGATCGCGGTTGTCGAATGCCACACGTTGCTCGATATCCAGCCCCAGCAGATGCCCCTGGCTATCCACCTGCTGATCACCCAGGGCATGTTCGTAACCCACTTCCACTCCCGGCACCAACCGCCAGCTGCCTACCGGAATCGGCGCGAACGACGCCTTGAGGTTGGCCACCGCACTGCGACGGCTTTCTTTCAGGTCGTCCACTTGCAGGGCCAGTTCGCTGCCTTTCTCGGAGAAGCCGTTCAGGTCGACGTGGCTGACCCGCACGCCCAGGCTCGGCTCCAGCACCACGCCATGGGTGGGCACGCGATAACCCAGCGCCAGACTGGCGCCAGCCAGGGTGCCGTGGCTGTCACCCTTGGCCGTGCCCAGGCCGCCCCCCAGTTCGCGTTTGCTGGTGTAGTCGAGCCAGCCGCCGCTGATGTCGGCATCGATGAACAGCCCTTGCTCCAGGCCTTCGGGGGCAAAGCGTGCGCCCAGGCTGAGGAAGGTCAGGTCGGTGTCGGCCTCGCCACCGGCACCGCCCACATTGCCGCGGTTGTAGCCAAAACCGGCATGGCCGCTGAGCTGCTCGGAAAAGCGCTGGGTCACGCCCACCATCAACCCCTGGCTATGCTCGTTGCTGCTGGCCGCATGGGCTGAGCCGTCAGTGCCCAGGTAGCCGGCCAGCGCCGTGCTCCAAAGGCTCGCCTGGCCGACCTTGAGCTGGCTGGCGTCGGCAAAGGGCGAAGCCGCTCGCTCGACCATGACGCCCTGGCGTAGCAGGTAGCTGGCGGCATCCGCGTGCACCTGGCCGCCAACGGTGGAGGTCACGTCGCCCAGGGTGCCGGCATCGATGGCCGATTGCAGGTAGTAGTTGTAGGCGCTGTAGCTGCCCGACAGCGGAGTGTCCTGCAGCTCGCGCAACAGTTGCGCGCCGGCGGCAGCGTTGCCCATCAGGCCAGCCTCCCCGGGCAGGGAACCATAGCGCACCATCTTGCCGCGCAACACGTAGAGGGTTTCCTGGCTCAGGCCCAGGCCCTGCTTGAGGTAGTTGTCCATGGTGCCGTAGTCGGCGCTGATTTCATCGAGGCCAGCCTGCAGGTAGCTGGCTTCGACCCCCAGTAACGGTGCATAGATTTCGGCCATGCTCGCCGGCATTGCCGCCAGCGTGGCAGCCACGCGGGCGGCGGTGTAGTCGTTGGTGGCCAGGTAGTTGCTCATGAGGGTGGCCTCGTCCACCCCGGCGATGCTCAGCAGCACCGCTGCCGTCCAGCCGGTGCGGTCCTTGCCCGCGGTGCAATGGAACAGCGCGGCGCCATCGGCAGCGGCCAGTTCGTTGAACAGCACGGCAAACTGGCCACGCATGCCGGCGTCACTGACGAAGGCGCGGTTGGTCTCCTGCATCATCGCCCGCGCCTGCTCTGCGCTGCTGAAGGAAATGTTGGTGATGTTGGCGCCCGATGTGGTGCTGCCAATGATGTCGATATTGGTGTAGCTGGCGCCGTCCGGCAGCGTATCAGGCGTGCTGGCGATTTCGCTTGGGGTGCGCAGGTCGTACACATTGCTGATCCCCAGGCCATTGAGGGTGGCCAGGTCGGCGGCGGTCGGGGTAAGGGCATTGGCGCGGTAGAACACGCCCGCCCGCATTGTCCCGTCATGGCTGGTGGTGTAGGCACTGGTAGTGCCGGCAATGTCGCGGAAATTGTCCATGCCGGCCAGGCGCGGGGTGTCGAGCGCTTCGGCGGCGTGGGCGGTGGCAATGGCAAGGGTGAGCAGGGACAGGGAGCAGAGCACACGTTGCAACACGGATATGGCCTCAGGCAGTGGTTTGGGCTGCCTACTGTCCTGGGGCAATATGAAACTGAATGTTACAGGTTGCTGTGATGTGCAAAAGCGTGCGCGATCCGTCCTGGTTTTGCGTCTTCTGTCCCGGCGGTTGAGGGCGCAAAGCGCAAAGCGCTCCCTTTAATCTCCCACTGGCGGGACCTGGAGCGCAGGGTTGCTTTCCTTTCGGCTACGACGAGGGTTATCCATCGTCGATATTATTTTGCATATTAGCTTATTGCTTTAATCACTTTTATTTATTTGATGCGGCCCGCTACATTCGCAGTTCCTCCCACCTGCAAGGAACTGCGGATGTCCATTCGATCTCGCCTGCTGTTGTTCGCCGCCGCCACGCTGTTGGCCACCCAGGCATTTGCCAGTGACCGCCTGACCCTGCGCATCGGTGACCAGAAAGGCAACATGCGCGCCCAGCTGGAGGCAGCCGATGCCCTGCGCGACCTGCCTTACGACATCCGCTGGGCCGAATTCCCCGCTGCTGCGCCCTTGGCCGAGGCACTGAATGCCGGAGCGATCGATGCTGGCATCATCGGTGATGCGCCATTGCTCTTCGTGTTGGCTTCCGGTGCGCCGGTCAAGGCCATTGCGGTGGACAAGTCCGACCCGTATGGCACCGCGCTGCTGGTGCGCCCCGACGCAGCGCTGCACAGCGCTGCCGACCTCAAGGGCAAGCGTATCGCCACTGGCCGTGGCTCTATTGGCCATCACCTGGCGCTGAAGGCGCTGGACCAGGTTGGGCTCAGCGAAAAGGACGTGGAGTTCCGCTTTCTCGGCCCCGTCGACGCCAAGATCGCCCTGGCCAATGGTTCGGTGGATGCCTGGTCGACCTGGGAACCCTATACCGCGCTGGCCGAACTGAGCGGCCAGGGCAAAGTGCTGGTCAATGGTCGGGGGTTGTCCAGTGGCAACAGTTTCCTGGCAGCCACCGACAAGGCGTTGGATGATCCGGCGCGCAAGGCCGCATTGCAGGACTACCTTGCCCGCCTGGCCGCCGCCCAGGTCTGGGCCTATCAGCATCTGGACAGCTATTCGAAAACCCTGGCTGCGATCATCGGCTTCCCGCAGGAGGCTGCCCGTTTGCAGTTCGAGCGCCGCCAGTTGGTTTGGCAGGCCATCGACGCGAAGACCATCGGTGAACAGCAGGAAACCGCCGACTTCTACCACGCCCACGGCCTGATGAATCAACGCCTTGACGTGGCCCCGACCTTTGCCAGTGGTTTCACCGTGCCCGCTACGGGTTCACTGGCCCAACATTGACCCGGAGACATCCCATGCTGCACCGCAAACGCCTGCGCTACCTGGCCCTGGGCCTGCTGCTCGGCGGCCTGCTGCCGTCGCTTGCCAGCGCCGAACAGACCCTGCGCATCGGTTACCAGAAGTCCTCGACCCTGCTGACCCTGCTCAAGGCCCGTGGCACCCTTGAGCAGCGCCTGCAGGCCGAGGGTATCCGCGTCAGCTGGCACGAGTTCCCCAGCGGCCTGCCGCTGCTGGAGGCGCTGAACCTGGGCAATGTCGACCTGTCGGCAGATGTGGCCGACACCGTGCCGGTGTTCACCCAGGCAGCTGGCGCCAAGCTCACCTATTTTGCCCGTGAGGCGCCATCACCCTCGGCCCAGGCCATCCTGGTGCCAGCCGGCTCGCCGCTCAAGAGCCTCGCCGACCTCAAGGGCAAACGGGTAGCGGTGACCAAGGCGGCGGGCAGCCATTACCTGTTGATCCAGGCGCTGGCCAAGGCCGGGCTGAGCTTCAAGGACATTACCCCGGCGTACCTCATTCCTGCAGACGGCCGCGCGGCGTTCGAGAACGGCAAGGTCGATGCCTGGGTCACCTGGGACCCCTACGTGGCCAGCGCCCAGCGCCAGCAGAACGCGCGCATCCTCGCCGATGGCAGCGAGCTGGCGAGTTACCAGCGCTACTACCTGGCCGGTAGCGATTACGCCAAGGCGCACCCGCAAGTGCTGCAGCAGGTGTATCAGGCGCTGCGCGAGATCGGTGCCTGGACCAAGGCCAACCCCGCAGCGGCTGCCCGGGTACTGGGGCCGCTGTGGGGCAACCTGGACAGCGCCACGGTGCAGCAGGCCAATGGCCGACGCAGCTACGACGTGCAGCCGGTGCAACTGGGCAACCTGGGTGAGCAACAGCAAATTGCCGATGCCTTCTACCGCGAAGGCCTGCTGCCCAAACCGGTGGATGCGCGTGCGGTGACTGTGTTCGAGCCGCAAGCTGCTGACTGAGGAGACCTGTGCCGGCCTCTTCGCGGGTGAACCCGCTCCCACAGGTATCGCGCAGGATTCAGGTTCATGCAGTACCTGTGGGAGCGGCTTTAGCCGCGAAAGGGCCGGCACAGTCGATGTGTGAACTTCAGGTTATTTGAAGAACTGGCTGGGCGTGGTACCGAATTGGCGCTTGAACATGCTGGCAAAGGCACTGGGGCTGTCATACCCCAGTGCCCCCGCCACGTCGATGATCCGCTCGCCCAGGGCAATCCGCTCCAGTGCCTGCATCAGCCGCGCCTGTTGGCGCCATTGGCCGAAGGTCATGCCGGTTTCGCTGCGAAACAACCGCTGGATGGTCTTTTCATCCACGCCCAGTTGCAGGCCCCAGTCGGCGACGGTGGCGTTATCGTCGGGCCGCTCCTGCAACCCCGCGCAGATTACCCGCAGGCGCTTGTCGCTGGGCTGCGACAGCTTCAGCGGCAAGGTCGGCAGTACGCAGATCTCGTCGAGGATCAGGCGCATTACCCGGGCTTCGCGTGAGTCCTCGGCAAACGGTGCGGTAAAGCCCACCGAGGCCTTGATCAGCTCGCTGAGCAGCGGCGAGATGCTGATGGCCTTGCTCTGCAGGGGCAGGCCCGCTGCCGCATCGGTGCGCACGAACACACTGCGCATCTTCACATCGCCGACGCAGCGGATGGCATGCACCTGGCCGCACGGCATCCACACACCGCGGCTGGGCGGCACCGTCCAGCATTCGTTCCCGGACTCGACGATCATCAGGCCTTTGATGGCATAGATCAGTTGATGCTTGGCATGGGTATGGGGCTCGATGAACCAGTCGCTGGGGTAGTCCGTCGCGCGGCTACCCACTTCCCAGGTCCACTGATCGACCTCCACCAGCAATTCACGCTGCGGCTTTACCATCGTGACCTCGTATAGATGCAGCCTGGCAGCGCCACTTTAGCAGCAACGGCTCGGCCGGGCCTTTGAGTGGGTGGCTGGCAGCAGCGCGGTGGCCAGGCCCAGCAGCGGCAGGAACGCAATGGCCTGGTACACCCACTCGATGCCATGCCGGTCGGCCAGTTCGCCCAGCCCGGCAGCACCCATGCCGCTGATGCCGAACATCAGCCCGAACATCACCCCCGAGACCATGCCGACCCGACCTGGCACCGCCTCCTGGGCATACACCACCAGGGCCGCGAAAGCCGAGGACATCACCAGGCCAATGGCCACCGCCAGTACCGCTGTCCAGGCCAGGTTCGCATGGGGCAGGGCAAGGGCGAAAGGCGCCACGCCAAGGAACGAAACCCAGATCACCGCCTTGCGCCCGATGCGGTCACCCACGGGGCCACCGGCAAAGGTGCCCAGCGCCACCGCGGCGAGGAACACGAACAGATACAGCTGGCTGTGTTGCACGCTCAGGCCGAAGTGCGCGATCAGGTAGAAGGTGAAGTAGTTGGTGAACGAGGCGATATACACGAACTTGGCGAACATCAGCACGGCGACCACCACCACCGCACGCCACATGGCGCCCCGCGACAGCCCGGGGGCCTGCTGGCCGGCGAAGCGCTTGAGCCGGGCCTGGCCGTGGCGCACGCTCCAGCCGGTCACCCGCAGCAGCACCAGCACCGCCAGCGCAGCCGCCAGCATGAACCAGGCTATGGCTGGCTGGCCGTGTGGAATGACGATGGCAGCGGTCAGCAACGGGCCCAGGGCGGAACCTGTGTTGCCGCCGACCTGGAAGGTCGACTGGGCAGTGCCGAAGCGCCCGCCGGAGGCCATGCGGGCCACGCGCGAAGCTTCGGGGTGGAAGGTTGCCGAACCCACGCCGACCACCGCAGCGGCCACCAGCAGCATTGCATAGCTGCCTGCGAAGGCGAGCAGGGCGATGCCCACCAGTGTCACCAGCATGCCGGCTGGTAACAGGTACGGTTGCGGGTGCTTGTCGGTGTACATCCCGACCCAGGGTTGCAGCAGCGAGGCTGTTACCTGGTACACGAGGGCGATCCAGCCGATCTGGGCAAAGCTCAACGCGAAATCGCTTTTGAGCATGGGGTAGATCGACGGCAGTACGGCCTGGATCAGGTCGTTGAGCAGGTGGGCGAATGCGGCAGCACCGACGATGCGCACTGCAAAGCCCTGAGGTGGGTCGGCAGGCGTGGCGGCGGCCACGGAGGCGGGGGAAATGGTCATGGGCAAGATTCTTCTGTGGCAAGGGAGCAAGGCATTGCCGCAGCAGGTTAGCCAGTGCCCGGGTTGCCTGTCTCACGCCGAACAGGCAGCCACTGTCGCGTTTCGGGCATCCGTGCCCGCAAAGCTTTCTGGCGTTGGTTGTGCCGCAATGGGCCGCAAGGCGGCCCTCAATGCTGGTATCAACGCTGAAAACGTTAGGGCATCAGTCCCAGGTCGGCGCCAGGCCGTCAGGGCTGACCTCTCGGCCATTGCGTTCGAGCGTGGCGATACGTGCCATGTCGTCAGCGTCCAGCTTCAGGTCATGGGCAAGCAGGTTGCTGGCCAGGTTTTCGCGTTTGGTCGAAGACGGGATTACCGCGTAGCCCAGCTGCAGGGCCCAGGCCAGCGCAACCTGGGCGACGGTGGCCTTGTGCTTGGCCGCGATCTCGGCCAGTACCGGGTCTTTCAGGACCTTGCCGTAGGCCAGGGTCATGTACGAAGTGACGGTGATGCCCTGTTCCTTGAGAAACGCTGCCAACTTGCCGTTTTGCAGGTACGGGCTGAGTTCGATCTGATTGGTGGCGATTTCGCCCTTGCCGACTACAGCGATGGCCTGGCGGGTCAGCTCGATATTGAAATTGGACACACCGATCTGGCGGGTGAGGCCCAGCTTCTTCGCTTCGGCCAGCGCAGTCATGTATTCGCGCAGCTCAACGCCGTTGCCTGGCGCCGGCCAGTGGATCAGCAGCAGGTCGACGTAGTCGGTACGCAGTTTTTGCAGGCTGTCACGCAGGCTGGGGATCAGCTTGTCGGCCGCATAGTTGTCGACCCATATCTTGGTGGTAATGAACAATTCGCTGCGCGGCACGCCGCTTTCGGCGATGGCCTGGCCGACTTCGGCTTCGTTCTTGTAGATCTGTGCGGTGTCGATGACGCGGTAGCCTAGCGCCAGGGCCGACGTGACCGAATCGATAACGGCTTGGCCGGTGAGGCGGAAGGTGCCGAGGCCGAAGGAGGGTATGCTCATTGAGTGACTCCTGAAGAGTGGGGGAAACCATGTGACAGCCAGTGTGCAGGTTCGCGAGGCAGCGAATAAGGCGCTGCTGCGTCAAAGTCATTTGAACTGTAGGCAAGAATGATTCCGGGCACATCTGTTCAGAGCGTGAGGGAGCGCAACGGCAGGTTTAACGTGATTGAAGTCGTAAGGCCCTTCAATGCCAGGGGCCAGGAACGAAAAAGCCCGCCGAGGGGCGGGCTGTTCGCTGGAGCGGGACGGTCAGCGGCGGCGGAACAGCGGCAGCGGCTCGTCGGTGGCGGCCTGGTAGGTCACCGAGAAGTCCTTGAGGCTTTGCAGCGCGTCTTCCGGGTCTTTGTCGGCACGAATGGCGAACGCATCGAATCCGCAACGGGCCATGAAGAACAGCTGATCGCGCAGTACATCGCCGATGGCGCGCAGCTCGCCCTTGAACTTGTAGCGGTCACGCAGCAGGCGCGCATTGGAATAGCTGCGCCCATCGGTGAAGGCAGGGAAGTTCAGTGCAATGACCTGGAAGTACTGCACGTCTTCGCCGATTTCTTCCGCTTCTTCGTCACTGTCCAGCCACACGCCCAGGCCGCCGTCGCGGGCCTTGAGCACGTGGGCGTGGTCACGCCACAGCTGCAGCGGCACGATGTAGTCGTCGCAGTTGGTCAGCTCGTCGAACGAGGTTTCCTTGGGCAGCAGGTGCCAGGTTTCGTCGACGATCTGGTTGTTTTTAATGATTCGCTGCATAGACGCGTTCCTTGAAGGGGTCGATGCCGATACGCTGGTAGGTGTCGATGAAACGCTCTTCCTCGGTACGTTGCTCGACGTACACGGCGATCAGCTTCTCGATCACATCGGCCATGGCATCCTGGGCGAAGGACGGGCCGAGGATCTTGCCCAGGCTCGCGCCGCGCGCGGCATTGCCGCCCAGCGACACCTGGTAGAACTCCTCACCCTTCTTGTCCACGCCGAGGATGCCGATGTGGCCCACGTGGTGGTGGCCGCAGGCGTTCATGCAGCCAGAGATGTTCAGGTCGATTTCGCCAATGTCGAACAGGTAGTCCAGGTCATCGAAACGGCGCTGGATGGACTCGGCGATCGGGATCGACTTGGCGTTTGCCAGCGAGCAGTAGTCACCGCCCGGGCAGCAGATGATGTCGGTTAGCAGGCCGATGTTCGGGGTGGCGAAGCCGCTTTCGCGCAGTTCCAGCCACAGCGCGTGCAGTTGGCGCTGCTCGACATCGGCGAGGATGATGTTCTGCTCGTGGGAGGTGCGCAGGAAGCCGAAGCTGTAGCGCTCGGCCAGGTCGGCCACGGCGTCCAGCTGCTTGTCGGTCAGGTCGCCAGGGGCAACGCCGGTGGGCTTGAGCGACAATGTCACGGCCACGTAGCCAGGGCGTTTGTGGGCGCGGGTATTGCGCGAGCGCCAGCGGGCGAAGCCTGGGTACTCGGCGTCCTGGGCGGCGTAGTCGACGTTGTCGAGCGCCAGGTACTCCGGGTCGACGAAGTGGCGCGAAACGCGCTGCACTTCGTCTTCGGTCAGGGTAGTGCTGCCGCCGCGCAGGTGGACCATTTCGGCCTCGACCTTCTCGGCGAATACTTCAGGGGTCAGCGCCTTGACCAGGATCTTGATCCGCGCCTTGTACTTGTTGTCACGGCGACCGTAACGGTTGTACACGCGCAGGATGGCGTCCAGGTAGCTGATCAGGTCTTGCCACGGCAGGAATTCGTTGATGAACGAGCCGACCACCGGGGTACGGCCCAGGCCACCGCCGACCAGTACCCGGAAGCCCAGTTCGCCAGCAGCGTTGCGCACCGGCTCCAAGCCGATGTCGTGCACTTCGATGGCGGCGCGGTCTTCTTGCGAGCCGTTGATGGCGATCTTGAACTTGCGCGGCAGGTAGGCGAATTCCGGGTGGAAGGTGGTCCACTGACGGACGATTTCGCACCATGGGCGCGGGTCGATGATTTCGTCTGCGGCCACACCGGCGAACTGGTCGGTGGTGGTGTTGCGCAGGCAGTTGCCGCTGGTCTGGATCGCGTGCATCTGCACGGTGGCCAGCTCGGCGAGGATGTCTGGAATGTCTTCCAGCGCCGGCCAGTTGTACTGCACGTTCTGGCGCGTGGAGATGTGCGCGTAGCCCTTGTCGTAGTCGCGAGCGATCTTCGCCAGGGTGCGGACCTGGCGGGCGCTCAGCTGGCCGTACGGCACGGCGACACGCAGCATCGGTGCGAAACGTTGGATGTATAGGCCGTTCTGCAGGCGCAGAGGGCGGAATTCTTCTTCGCTCAGCTCACCGGCCAGGTAGCGGCGGGTCTGATCACGGAACTGCTTGACGCGGTCCTCGATGATCCGCTGATCGTACTCGTCGTATACGTACATAAAAGTCCTGTCTCAGGCATGCAGCTATTCGCGCGCACGGCCGCGCACTCCGGTACGGAGCCGTGGAACGATATCAGGTTGCAGTTATGCGCTAAAGTGATGTTTTTGCATATGAAAAGAACCAAATGGACTATGTGAGACTGACTGCCATTTGTACGCCGGCCGCAGCCGGGCGGTTATAATCCGGTGTTTGCTTCGCAGAGATGTGACCTCATGCTCAAGGCCCTGTGCCACAGCTTGTGTCTTGCCCTGCCACTGGCGGCAAATGCGCAGCCGGCCTCGGTGGTATTCCTCAATCCGGGGCTGTCCACCGAGACGTTCTGGACCAGCTACACCCGCTTCATGCAGGCCGCTGCGGACGAACTGGGCATGTCCCTGCGCGTGGAGTACAGCGAGCGCCGTCCCGACCTGGCGCTGAGCAAGGCCAGGGCAATCTTGAGCGGGGCGCAGCGGCCGGATTACCTGGTGCTGGTCAACGAGCAGTACGTGGCACCGGAAATCCTGCGGCTGTCGCGTGGCACCGGGGTCAAGCTGCTGCTGGTCAATAATGGCCTGACCGCCAGCCAGGCCCGTAGCATACAGGCCCAGCCCGACAAGTATGTCGAGCCACTGGGTACCCTGATGAGCAACGACGAGCAGGCGGGCTTCCAGATGTTGCACCTGATGGTTGCGCAACTGCCTCGCGACGCAGGGCCGGTGGACCTGGTGGCCTTTGCCGGGCTCAAGACCACACCGGCCTCGCAGTTGCGCGAGGAGGGCATGCGCCGCGCCCTGGCCGACTTCCCTCAGGTGCGCCTGCGCCAGGTGGTATACGGCGGCTGGAGTCGCCAGCGGGCCTACGAGCAGGCGCAGCAATTACTGGAGCGTTACCCGGCCACCCGCCTGGTGTGGTCAGCCAATGACGAGATGGCCTTTGGCGCCATGCAGGCATTCGAGGAGGCCGGGTACACGCCGGGGCGTGACCTGCTGTTCGGCGCCGTCAACAGTTCGCCCGAGGCCTTGCGTGCGCGCATTGATGGGCGCTTGAGCGTGCTGATGGGTGGGCATTTCACCCTGGGCGGCTGGGCCATGGTGATGTTGCACGATGATGCCCATGGGGTGGCGCTGAACCGCGACGGCCAGCGTGTGCACAATGCCCCGGTGTTGCAGGCGATCGATCAGGCCAAGGCCAGGCGGTGGCTGAAACTGCTGGAGCGGGACGACTATGGCGTCGATTTTCTGAATTACAGCGCCGAAGGGCGCCCGGCCAGCTACCAGTACCCGTTTCTGACGTCACCGGTCGACTATTGAAAGCCCCTGCTTGAGGGAAGGGCATTGCTCGTCTTAACTGCTGGTTGTGAAGTGCATTCCCATAACCACTACAAGAGGCAATGCAATGGGAAACTCAACCAAGGTCCGCAAAGCTGACAGCAGCGTCGATGCCTGGGCGATCCTCTGCCTGATCGTTCTGGTGGTGGTCACTGCCGTGTATTGGGTCAGCCACCAGTAGGCTTTTCTTTTAGACCGTGATGTAGCCAGAGCGCCTGCGGGGGGATGTCCCGCAGGCGTTTTTGTGTTGCCTGTACCGGCCTCATCGCCGGCAAGCCAGCTCCCGCAGGTACAGCGCAGGCCCTGAGGCTGCTAGCGGGTAAGGTGCAGGGCCAGCTGCACCAGGCCGATCAGCACCATGATGAATATCAGGGTGAAGAGCGTCCCTAGCGCAATGAAATGGCTGGCTTTGCCGTGGGTGAAGTCGCGGGTGCGGTTCTTGCCGCTTTGCACGCCGAAGGCGGCGGCGAGGATGCTGTGCAGCATCTGCCAGAAGGTGGGCGGTTTGCCCTGGCTGGAATCGTCCATGGTGGCTCCTGAAGAAATCAGAGGCAATCAGGCACAGTGTAGGTGGTCATTGGGGCTGCACAGCAGCCCCAATAGTCTTAGTTGTCGTACCCAAGGTTAGGCGCCAGCCAGCGCTCGCTCACGCTCACATCCTGCCCTTTGCGCGCGCTGTAGCGCTCGATCTGGTCCTTGTCGACCTTGCCCACGGCAAAGTACTGCGCCTGCGGGTGGGCAAAGTACCAGCCGCTGACCGCCGCCGCCGGGAACATCGCAAAGTGCTCGGTAAGGAACACGCCGCTTGGCCCGGTTTCGCCGATGGCGGTGCCGTCGAGCAGGCGGAACAGGGTTTCCTTTTCGGTGTGGTCGGGGCAGGCCGGGTAGCCCGGCGCCGGGCGAATGCCGCTGTACTGCTCCTTGATCAGCGCTTCGTTGTCCAGGTGCTCGTCGCGGGCATAGCCCCAGTGCTCTTTACGCACCTGTTCGTGCAGCCACTCGGCGCAGGCTTCGGCCAGGCGGTCGGCCAGTGCCTTGACCATGATCGAGCTGTAGTCGTCGCCTTTGTCCTGGTAAGCCTTGGCCACTTCCTCGGCACCAATGCCGGCAGTGGTGATGAACCCGCCCACATAGTCGGTGACGCCGCTGGTTTTAGGCGCGACAAAGTCAGCCAGCGACCAGTTGGGCTTGCCGTCCGGCTTGATGGTCTGCTGGCGCAGGTGATGCAGGGTGGCCAGCGCCTGGCCGTCCTCGCCGTACACCTCGATGTCGTCGTCGGCCACCTGGTTGGCCGGCCAGAAGCCAAACACCGCGCGGGCGCTGATCAGCTTCTCGTCGATCAGCTTGTCGAGCATCTCGCGGGCATCCTTGTACAGCGCGGTGGCAGCCTCGCCGACCACTTCGTCGGTGAGGATGCGCGGGAACTTGCCGGCCAGGTCCCAGGAGATGAAGAACGGGGTCCAGTCGATGTATTCGGCCAAGGTGCGCAGGTCGATGTCTTCCAGTACCTTGACGCCGGTGAAGGACGGCACCGCCGGCTGGTAGCCGGCCCAGTCGTACTGCGGCTTGGCGGCGATGGCCTGGGCATAGCTCAGGCGTTCGGTGCGGGCGCTGCGGTTGGCGGTGCGCTCGCGCACATCCACGTATTCCAGGCGGGTCTTCTCGACAAAGCCCGGCTTGAGCTCTTTGGACAACAACTGGGTGGCCACGCCGACCGCACGTGAGGCGTCGGTGACGTAGATGACGGCGTCGTTGCTGTACTTTGGTTCGATCTTGACTGCGGTGTGCGCCTTGGACGTGGTGGCGCCGCCGATCATCAGTGGCAGTTCGAAGCCCTGGCGCTGCATTTCCCGGGCAACGTGGACCATCTCGTCCAGCGACGGGGTGATCAGGCCGGACAAACCGATGATGTCGCACTTCTCGTCGCGGGCGGTTTGCAGGATTTTCTCGGCCGGCACCATCACGCCGAGGTCGACGATGTCATAGCCGTTGCAGCCCAGTACCACGCCGACGATGTTCTTGCCGATGTCGTGCACGTCACCTTTTACCGTGGCCATCAGGATCTTGCCCTTGGCTTCTGGCTTGTCGCCTTTTTCGGCCTCGATGAACGGGATCAGGTGCGCCACCGCCTGCTTCATCACACGTGCCGACTTGACCACCTGGGGCAGGAACATCTTGCCTGCGCCGAACAGGTCGCCAACCACGTTCATGCCGCTCATCAGCGGGCCTTCGATGACCTCGATGGGGCGTGCGCATTGCTGGCGGCACTCCTCGGTGTCCTCGACGATGTGCGCGGTGATGCCTTTGACCAGTGCGTGTTCCAGGCGCTTGCCGACCGGCAGCGAACGCCAGGCTTCGTTTTCGACTTCCTTGGTGGCGCCGCCGCCTTTGTAGTCGTCGGCGATGGCCAGCAGGGCATCGGTCCCTTCCGGGGTGCGGTTGAGTACCACGTCCTCGACCCTTTCACGCAGCTCGGCGGGGATCTCGTCGTAGATCTCCAGCTGCCCGGCGTTGACGATACCCATGGTCAGGCCGTTGCGGATGGCGTGGAACAGGAACACCGAGTGGATCGCCTCACGCACCGGGTTGTTGCCACGGAACGAGAACGACACGTTGGATACACCGCCCGAGCTCAGGGCATGGGGCAGGTGGTCGCGTATATAGGCACAGGCCTCGATGAAGTCGACGGCGTAGTTGTTGTGCTCTTCGATGCCAGTGGCAACGGCGAAGATGTTCGGGTCGAAGATGATGTCTTCGGGCGGGAAGCCCACTTCGTTGACCAGAATGTCGTAGCTGCGCTTGCAGATTTCCTTCTTGCGCGCGGCGGTGTCGGCCTGACCGACCTCGTCGAAGGCCATCACCACCACGGCGGCACCATAGCGCTTGCACAGGCGGGCGTGGTGCTTGAACTGCTCGACGCCTTCTTTCATGGAAATGGAGTTGACGATGCCTTTGCCTTGAATGCACTTCAGGCCGGCCTCGATCACTTCCCATTTGGAGGAGTCGATCATGATCGGCACGCGGGAAATGTCCGGCTCGCCAGCGATCATGTTGAGGAAACGGACCATGGCAGCCTGGGAATCGAGCATCCCTTCGTCCATGTTGATGTCGATCACCTGGGCGCCGGCCTCGACCTGCTGCAGGGCGACTTCCAGGGCTTCGGTGTAGTTCTCTTCACGGATCAGCCGGGCGAACTTGGCGGAACCGGTGATGTTGGTGCGCTCACCGACGTTGACGAACAGCGACTGGCGATCGATGGTAAACGGTTCCAGGCCCGACAGGCGACAGGCCTTGGCGATCTCCGGGATCTCGCGAGGCTTGTATTTGGCCACGGCTTCGGCAATGGCCTGTATGTGGCCCGGGGTGGTACCGCAGCAACCACCGATGATGTTGAGGAAACCGCTGGCAGCGAATTCCTCGACTACTGCCGCCATTTCGGCCGGGGTCTCGTCGTACTCACCGAAGGCGTTCGGCAGGCCGGCGTTGGGGTGGGCGGAAACGTGGGTATCGGCCTTGGTCGACAGCTCTTCCAGGTACGGGCGCAGGTCCTTGGCGCCGAGGGCGCAGTTCAGGCCCACGGAAATCGGCTTGGCGTGGCGCACCGAGTTCCAGAACGCTTCGGTGGTCTGGCCCGACAGGGTACGGCCGGAGGCGTCGGTGATGGTGCCGGAGATCATGATCGGCAGTTCGACCGCGTCGTCCTCGAACACCTGCTGCACGGCAAAAATGGCCGCCTTGGCGTTGAGGGTGTCGAAGATGGTTTCGATCAGGATCAGGTCCGCGCCGCCCTCGATCAGGCCACGGGTGGCCTCGACGTAGTTTTCTACCAGCTCATCGAACGTGACGTTGCGGTAGCCGGGGTCGTTGACGTCCGGGGAAATCGAGCAGGTGCGGCTGGTAGGGCCAAGCACGCCTGCGACGAAGCGCGGCTTGTCGGGCGTTTCCAGGGTCTTGGCATCGGCCACCTGGCGGGCAATGCGCGCGCCTTCCACGTTCAGCTCGTAAACCAGCGATTCCATGCCGTAGTCGGCCTGGGAAATCTGCGTGGCATTGAAGGTGTTGGTTTCGAGAATATCCGCCCCGGCATCGAGGTAGGCTTTTTCGATGGCAGCGATCACATCCGGGCGGCTGAGCAGCAGCAGGTCGTTGTTACCTTTCACATCGCTTGGCCAATCGGCGAAGCGCGTGCCACGATAGTCGTGTTCCTCGAGACGGTAGCTTTGGATCATAGTACCCATGCCGCCGTCGAGGATCAGGATGCGCTCTTTGAGGGCGTTCTGGAGTGCTTGGAGACGAGCGCTGCGGTCGGACATAGGAACTACCTGGTCGGGCAAATATCAGAAGGTGCGAAATCATATCAAAGTTGCGCGGTTTTTAGGCGCATTGCCCATTTGCATGAAAACTGTTCATGTTGCTGGCACGATTAGCAGCACCCAGGACGACCAGGCAACAATCGTGATGGCTTTTAGAACCAGGACTTTTCGCACATGGTGCATCGTATCCTTGCCGGCGCCTTCGCGCTGCTCATCAGCAGCGCGGCGTTCGGGCAAGCCCCCCAGTCGAGCCCGGCAATATCCTACACCCGGGACATTCAGCCGATCTTCACCGAGAAATGCGTGGCCTGCCATGCCTGCAACGACGCCGCCTGCCAGCTGAAGCTGGAAAGCCCTGAAGGCGCGGTACGCGGGGCCAGCAAGGTGCCGGTCTATGAGGGCGACCGCAGCAAGGCGGTGCCCACCACGCGGCTGTTCTACGACGCCCACAGCGAAGAGCAATGGCGCAAGAAAGGCTTCTACTCGGTGCTCGACAACCAGGGCAGCCAGGCCGCGCTGATGGCGCGCATGCTGGAGCTGGGGCACAAGACCCCGCTCACGCCCAATGCCAAGCTGCCCGAAGACATCGTCCTTGGCCTGAACCGCAACAACATGTGCCCGTTGCCCCATGAGTTCGACGCCTATGCCGGTGCCCACCCCAAGGAGGGCATGCCGCTGGCGGTGACCGGGCTGACCGACAAGGAATACGACACCATGCGCCGCTGGCTGGCGGCCGGAGCGCCGGTGGAGTACCAGCCGATCAAGCCAAGTGATACCGAAGCCAGGCAGATCGCCGACTGGGAAGAACTGCTCAACCGCCCGGGCTCCACCGAGGCGCTGGTCGGCCGCTGGCTTTACGAGCATCTGTTCCTGGCGCACATCTACTTCGTGGGCGGCGAGCAGGGTCACTTCTTCCAGTGGGTGCGCTCACGCACGCCCAGCGGCCAGCCAGCCGACATCATTGCCACGCGCCGCCCCAATGACCCGCCCGGCACCGACTTCTATTATCGCCTGATCCCGGTGCAGGGCGTGATCGTGCACAAGACGCACATCACCTACCCGATGGGGCCGCAGAAGCTCAAACGGGTGAAGCAGCTGTTCTACGCCGGCGACTGGCATGCCACCGCGCTGCCAGGCTACGGCCCGCGTCACCGGGCCAACCCGTTCGAAACCTTCGAGGCCATCCCGGCGGTGGCGCGCTACCAGTTCATGCTGGATAACGCCGAGTACTTCGTGCGCACGTTCATCCGTGGCCCGGTGTGCCGCGGGCAGATCGCGACCGACGTGATCCGCGACAACTTCTGGGCGCTGTTCCAGGAGCCAGCCTTCGACCGCTACATCACGGATGCCAAGTACCGTGGCGAGGCCACGCCGCTGCTGGCCATGCCTGGGCAGATCGATGATGTGGGCAGCGTGCTGAGCCTGTGGCACGCCTACCGCGACAAGCGCAACGAGTATGAAAAGCTGCGCCGCGACGCCTATGCCGACATGCCCGCGCCAGGCTGGTCGACCTTGTGGGCCGGTAACGACAACGCGCTGCTGAGCATCTTCCGCCACTTCGACAGTGCCTCGGTGAGCAAGGGCCTGATCGGTGATGTGCCGCTGACCGTTTGGCTGTTCGACTACCCATTGCTCGAGCGCACCTACTACCAGCTGGCGGTCAACTTCGATGTGTACGGCAACGTTTCGCACCAGTTGCAGACGCGCCTTTATTTTGACCTGATCCGCAATGGCGCCGAAGTCAACTTCCTGCGCCTGATGCCGGCCGACCAGCGCAAGGACATCCTCGGCGACTGGTACCGAAACAGCGGCAAGGTGAAGATGTGGATGGATTATGAAGACATCGATACCGACACCCCCAGTGGCATCACGCTCGACGCGCGCAACCCCAAGCGTGACTTTGGCCTGAAGCTGTTGCAACGCACCGGTAGCCTGAATGCCGCGCCCGACCCGATCAACCGCTGCCAGGGCGCTTTCTGCTCAAGGCCGCAGATGAGCGAAGAGTTCCGCAATGCCGAGCAGTCGCTCAGCCGCCTGGTGTCGCGCCCGGCTGCCGGGCTGAAGGTGATCAACCAGTTGCCCGAGGCGACCATGCTGCGCATCGAAGGGCAGGGCGGCCAGCGCCAGGTATACAGCCTGCTGCGCAACCGCGCCCACAGCAACGTGGCGTTCCTGCTGGGCGAGGCGTACCGCTACCAGCCGGGGTTGGATACCCTGACCCTGTACCCGGGCGTGCTCAGCAGTTACCCCAACTTCATCTTCAATGTGCCGACCGGGGACGTGGCGGAGTTTGTCGAGGACATGGAGTATGCGAAGGACGACGCCGCCAGGTTCGAGCGCATCGTCATGCGCTGGGGTGTGCGCCGCAGTCACCCTGACTTCTGGCGCTACTTCCATGACCTGAACAGCTTCATCAAGGAGACCACGCCGGTGGAGGCGGGGGTGCTGGACATGAACCGCTATGAAAACCTCTGATCGGGTAGGCTGACCTTTCCGAGTACCCTGCGGTCGGAAATGGTGGGTGGTCCGGGGGCTGCTATGCAGCCCAGTCGCCGGCAAGCCAGCTCCCACAGGGACCGCTGTGGAAGCTGGCTTGCCGGTGATGGAGCGCAAAGCGCTCCCAAAGGCCTCAATACACCGGCAAGCGCAGGGTATTTCATGCTGTATTCGCTTCAGGCACTGCGGGCGTTCGCCGCCTGGGTGGTGGTCTGCCACCATTTCATGCAGATCTTTTTCGATTTCCACGCCACCGGCCCCATCGGCCAACTGCTCACTGACCGTGGCGCCGTGGGGGTCGACATCTTCTTTGTCATCAGCGGGCTGGTCATCTACCTGTCGACCCGCGACAAAACCATCGAACCGCGCCAGTTCCTGCTCAATCGGGTGCTGCGCATCGTTCCTGCCTACTGGTTCTACACCGCATTGATGGCCGCGTTGCTACTGGCCTTCAGCCACTGGATGCCGCATCAGGCATTCGCCTGGCATCACCTGCTTTTGTCGATGCTGTTCATTCCGGCGGAAAACCCCGGTGGCTATGGCCTGTACCCGACCCTGAACGTGGGCTGGACGCTGAACTTCGAGATGTTCTTCTACCTGCTGTTCGGCCTGGCCTTCCTGGTACGCCAGCGGCATCACCTGCTGTTGGTGACTGTGGCACTGCTACTGGTCAGCGAGGTACTGGGGCGCATGGGCGTGCTCAGCCGCTTCTATAACAACGACATCATCTACGAATTCCTGCTCGGCATCGGAGTGGGTGTACTGTACCGTCGCGGGATGATCCGGCAGGGCAGGTGGTTGCCGCTGGCATTGCTGGGCGTGGCCGGCCTGGCGATCTACCATCTGGACGCTTCCCAGCGCTTGCTGCATTGGGGGCTGCCGAGTGCGATGATCGTCCTGGCCTTCGTGGCCCTGGAACCCCTGTTCCAGGGCAATCGGCTGCTCAAGGCGCTTGGCGATTGTTCGTACTCGGTGTACCTGATTCATGTGCTGGTGCTGTATGCCGGCTGGTTCGCCAGCCAGCGCCTGCACCTGAACCCGTATCTGGTATTTGCCCTGTGCGTGCCGTCCATTGGACTAATGTCGTGGTTCAGCTATCGGTGGCTGGAGCGAGGCCTGTACCGGCGAATGCAGGCTTGGCTGGCGGCGCCACGGGGGCGTTCCCCTGAATATGCGCTTTCCCGAGTCAATTACTAGGACTTTGTTCAAAGGCCGGGTTGGCGTACACTTGGCCGCAAGTCTGTGAGGAACCTACATGAGCGCTATAACCATTACCGACGCCGCCCATGACTACCTGGCCGATCTGCTTTCCAAGCAGAATACGCCCGGCATCGGCATTCGCATTTTCATCACCCAGCCGGGCACCCAGTACGCAGAGACGTGCATTGCCTATTGCAAGCCGGGAGAGGAGAAGCCTGACGACACCGCCGTGGGTCTGAAGAGCTTCACCGCTTACCTGGACGCAGTCAGCGTGCCGTTCCTGGAAGACGCGCTGGTTGACTACGCCACCGACCGCATGGGTGGCCAGCTGACCATCAAGGCGCCGAACGCCAAGGTGCCGATGGTCAACGAAGACAGCCCGATCAACGAGCGCATCAACTACTACCTGCAGACCGAGATCAACCCCGGGTTGGCCAGCCACGGTGGCCAGGTGAGCCTGGTGGATGTGGTCGACGACGGCATTGCCGTGCTGCAGTTCGGTGGTGGCTGCCAGGGTTGTGGCCAGGCCGACGTCACCCTGAAGGAAGGCATCGAGCGCACCTTGCTCGAGCGTATTCCCGAGCTCAAGGGCGTGCGTGACGTGACTGACCACACCCAGAAAGAGAACGCCTACTACTAGGCTGACGCGCCTGCATGGCTTGTGTAAGGGCGGCTCTCTTAGCAACAAACTGTTACGGTTTCAACCCCTGCGACAACAGGCCGCAGCCCGTATTCAAAGGGCTGCAGGCCATACCCGCGTTCGTCGGGTAGAACCG
>Ga0213824_1000063_pt1 | contig 93919 bp, 89 predicted proteins | sample MC6MC0906MG_FD_179892 | JGI IMG/M metagenome (GOLD analysis project Ga0213824, IMG submission 179892) | Enriched soil aggregate microbial communities from Iowa State University, Ames, United States - MC6-MC0906-MG | ecosystem: Environmental > Terrestrial > Soil > Unclassified | place: USA: Iowa...
GACCGTCCTTGCCGGGCCGCATCTACGAAGGCAAGGTCGCCAAGATCATGGACTTCGGTGCGTTCGTCACGATCCTGCCGGGCAAGGACGGTCTGGTCCACGTGTCGCAGATCTCCAGCGACCGCGTCGAGAAGGTCGGCGATGTGCTGAAGGAAGGCGATGTGGTCAAGGTCAAGGTCCTGGAAGTCGACAAGCAGGGCCGTATCCGCCTGTCGATGAAGGCCGTCGAAGAAGGCGAGGGCGCCCCCGCCGCTGAGTAATCGGCCCACGCCGATCTCGCGGTGGTGAGGACCGTTGGTCCTCACGCGTTCGCAGACAGAAAAAAGCGGGCTTCGGCCCGCTTTTTTTGTGCCCGCGTTTCGAGCCAAGGGAGCCGGTCCGCCGTGTAGCGCCATGCCCTGCAGGGCTGCCGTTGGCGTGCCTGCGCTACGCCAGGTAGCGCGACACCTCGATCAGATTCCGGTCCAGATCGCGGAAGTAGACAGACAGGATCGGTCCAGTCGCACCGGTCCGCTGTACCGGTCCTTCTTCCACGGTCACGCCGTGCGCCTGCAGATGCGCCAGGATCTCGTCCATGGTCGCGTAGGTGATCAGGCACACGTCCGCCGAGCCAGGCGTCGGCCGTGCGGCCTTGGGGTCGAACTCGCGCCCGTGCGCATGCAGGTTGATCTTCTGCAGCCCGAAGCGCAGCGCCTTGCGGCCTTCGCCGAAGGTTTCCACCTCCATGCCCAGAACACGCTGATAGAACGCACAGGTCGCGGCGACATCCGCCACGGTCAGCACAAGGTGGTCCAATCGGTCGATATGCAGGTCGGTCATCGGTGTCACGCAGCTGGCAGTCAGTACCGCGGAACTGTAAAACCGGGGACGCAAGGCGGGGGTGAATGCCCGTGTCCATCAGCACTGCATGCGGGCTGCGCAGCGGGCCTGCAGGACAGGCGCCGTGCTCATTCGCCGCAGCCGGCGACCTTGAGTGGCACGCCCTTGGCGCGTGCCCGCTCGCGCTGCGCGGCCTGCGGACACCCGCCAGGTTCGCGCGGGTCAGCCGGGCGTGTCCGCCGGACGGATTCGCAGGACATCATCGCGTAAAGCGCCCACACACCGCATCGCGCTGCTAACGTGGCCTCGCCTTCGACCGGGGAGATCCCATGTTCCGTTCTACCGTCGCTGTCCTTGCCGTCCTGATCGCCAGCGTCATGCCGCAGGCCGCTTCCGCCGCCGAGCCGTTGCCCAAGGTGATCGGCGCGTACTACCCGGGGGGCTCTGCGGACCGCTATCCGGTGCAGAACATTCCGGCCGGGACGCTGACCCATCTGTTCTACGCGTTCGCCACCATCGACCAGGGGCAGTGCGTGGTCTCGCCGGGCGCGGATGCGCACTTCAAGGCGCTGGCCACGCTCAAGCGCGCGCATCCCACGCTGCACACGCTGATCTCGATCGGCGGCTGGAACGCCGGGGGATTCTCCGATGCGGCGCTGACCGCCGAAAGCCGCCAACGCTTCGTGTCGTCCTGTGTGGCGATGTTCTTCGAACGTCATCGCGGCAGTTTCGATGGGGTGGATATTGATTGGGAATTTCCCGTGTATGGCGGCCCGACCGAGATCACCGACCGCCCGGAAGACCGTCGCAACATGACCTTGCTGGTGCGCGAGTTCCGCCGCCAGCTGGATGCGCTGGACAAGGCCGACGGCCAGCATCGGCTGGTCACCGCCGCGCTGCCGGCCGGCCGCGTGCAGACCGATGGCCCGTATGATCCGGCACGGAGCTATGAGCTCAAGGAGCTGGCCCGCACGCTCGATTTCATCAACCTGATGAGCTACGACATGGGCACCGGTTTCTCGGCGGTGTCCACCTTCAACGCGCCGCTGCACGCGGTGCCTGAAGATCCGCTGGCGCCCGAGCTGAAGCGCTGGAACAGCGTGGCTGGTGCGGTGGCCTACTACGAGCAGCACGGCGTGCCCAAAGACAAACTGGTGCTGGGTGTTCCGTTCTACGGCCGCGGCTTCAAGCTGGAAAGCGACGCCAACCAGGGTTTGTATCAGCGCTACAGCGCGCCGCATCCGGCCGGCGACTGGCGCCAGATCCAGGCCAACATGCTCGGCCAGCCCGGCTGGGAGCGGCAGTGGCACCCGGTCGCGCAGACCCCGTGGCTGTACAACGCCGCCGAGAAGGTCTTCGTCAGCTATGAGGATCCCACCTCGATCGGCCTGCGCGCCAACTTCGCCAAGGACAGCGGTCTGCGCGGCGTTTTCATGTGGGAGCTGACCGGTGACGATGCGCAGGGCAGCCTGCTCAAGGCAATGGTGGCGCCGTTCCAGGCCCCTGCGAAGTAGGCCCGCCGGGAAGTGTCACCGCGACGCAGGCACGTGCCCTATGCTTGCCCGCATGGAGACCGTCCGCCTGCTGGATCTGCACATCGACCGCACCGCCCAGCAGGTGCGGCGAGGGCATGAGATCTTGCCGGTTGGCGGGCTGAGTTGGCGGCTGCTGGATTGCCTGCTGGCCCACGGCAACGCTGTCGTCGAATTCGACACGCTCGCCGATCAGGTATGGGCACCGGCGGTGGTCGGCGAGGATGCGATCAGCCAGCGGGTGAAGCTGCTCCGGCAGGCGCTGGGCGATGACGGCCGGCGGCCGCGCTACATCCGCTCGGTCCGGGGCCGCGGCTACCAGTTGTGCACCTCGCCACAGCCGGTGATGTGCGACAACGCCGCCAACGCCAACGCCAACGCCAGTGCTGATGGCGCCCTGGTCGCACCACGCCGACACGGGCGCGTACGCTGGGTGTGGCTGATCTCGGGCGTGGCGATCGCCGCTGCGGCTGTCGTCTTTGCCCTGGTCCGTCCCGCTGCCGCACCCGCGTCGCCTGCCGATCAGGTGCTGCAGCGCGCCGCGTATTACGCAGGCATCGGCCAGGCCAGCAACAACGAACGGGCGATGGCCTTGTACCGCCAGGCGCTGCAGATCGACCCCGAGTCGTTGATCGCGCAACGTGGACTCGCCCGTGCGCTGGCGGCGGATGCCTGCCTGTTCAACGGCGGCCGCGAACGCGCGCAGGAAGCGCTGGCGCTGGCCAGCCAGGTGGTACGCGCGGCACCGGAGGAAGCCGCCGGCTGGGCGGCGCGCGGCTACGCCCACGATTGCCTCGGTGCGATGCCGCAGGCCATGGCCGACTACCAGCAGGCCCTGCAGCGCGACCCGGCTGACGAGCGCACCCGCGCTTCGCTGGCGTATCTGCATCAGGAGCGCGGGCATCTTGCGCAGGCGTTGCAGGACAACCTGTCGCTGCGGGCACCCGAACGTGTCCGCTTCCGCGACGTGCAGGTCGCACGCGAACTGGAGCTGCTCGGTTTCAGCGCTGCCGCTGCTCGCCGGCACGCGCACAACTTCCAGCTCTATCCGGACAATGTGTTCGCCAACATTGCCTGGCCGCACAGCCTGCTGGCGATGGGGGAGTCCGGCAAGGCACGGCAGGCGCTTGATCAGGCGCTCGCGCGCGGAACGCCACACCCGCAGTTGCTGCGCCTGCAGGGCGAGTTGCTGCTGTTGAGCGGGAATCGGACGGGCGCTGCTGAAGCCTTCGAGCAGAGCCGGGCATTGCGCCCGCAGCAGTCGATGGGACAGACCCTGGCCGGCCTGTATGGCGATCCAGCGCCTACGCCCGCATGGATTGCCGAGCGCCTGCAGATGCTGACAGGGCAGGGCGACGATGGCTGGTCCGACACCTCACTGGAGCGTGCGATGCTGCTGCAGGCGCGGGGGGAGGAGGCAGCTGCGCTGACCGCGCTGCATCAGGCGGTGAGCGCCGGCTTCCGCGATGCAGCGTGGTTGCGCGCCACCCCCTTGTTTGCCCCGCTGCATGATGCGGCAGGCTGGCAGGGCCTGCTCGACACGATCGAGGCGGACGTATCTGCGCAGCGTGCCCAGGTGTTGGCCGCCCCGTGGCGGCCAACAGACCTCGCTGGCCTCAGCGCAGCGCCGGGAGCAGGAACTCGGTGAGGATGCGGCGCGACTGCGGGTGGGCGTAGCTGCGGTTGTAGGCCTGGCTGGTGATCACCGCCACCAGCTTTTTCTCCGGCATCACGAACACGTAGTTGCCACCTTTGCCAGACATCGTCCAGACAGTGGTTTGCTGCCCATCGACCGGAAGCCTCAGCCCCCACCATTGATAGCCGTAGTCGCTGCCATCACCGGCGCTGGCCTGGGCGCTCACCATCGCCCGCACATAGCCGGCGGGGATCAGCTGCTTGCCCTGCCAGCGTCCCTCGGCCAGCACCAGTTCGCCCAGCCGCGCGAGATCCCGGCTGCGGTAACGCGTCCCACCGCCGCCCATGCCGATGCCCTCCGGTGAGCGGTTCCACTTGCTTGCGGTGATGCCCAGCGGGCGCTCCAGCACCTGCGCGGCGTAGTCGGCCAACGGCTGTTTCGTGGCCTGTTCCAGCACCGCGCCGAGCACGAAGGAGTTTGCCGTGCAGTAGGCATGCGCGCGGCCATGCGGGCTGTCTTCCGGCCGCGTCATCCAAGGTGCGAACCCTTTGACGGGGAGCGCCAGCACGAAGTCCAGCCAGTGCTCGGTCACGTACATGCGCTCCTCGTGGCCGGCCGAGAACGCGTTCTCGTCATCGCACTCCCACAGCGTGCTCATGGTCAGCAGGTCTTCCACGGTGGTGGTGCGCAGCCGCGGGTCGACCGGGTGGTGGGCGGTGAACCCGGGGAAGTAGTCGTACACGCGAGCCTGCACGCCGGGCAGGGAGCCGTCACCGATGGCGGCGCCGATCAGCATCGCGGTGACACTCTTGCTGGCCGAGCGCACGTCGTTGAGGGTGTCCGCCGTGCCACCGTTGAAGTAGCCCTCGTAGGCCACCTGGCCGTCCACCAGCAGCAGGACGCTGGTGATCTGTTTGATGTCCTGGGTGGCGATCGCCGACTCCAGCGCGGTGATCCGGGCGCTGTCCAGCGCTGCGGGTGCGGCGGGAGAGGTCAGTGGAACGGCGGTCGCCAGGGCGAAGACCAAGGCGGCAAGTCGGCGTCGATGGTGGTGCATGGGCAGGGCTCCTCGAGATGAGGGGCGACTACGCCATGGCGCGGTCTGAAGTGCTGGAAATGCGCCTGAAGAATTCTGAAGGCCCGCCGCAGCAGGCCTCGCGGGCGATCAGCGCGGTGCACTCCAGACGCTGTTCGGGTCGCCATGGCGTGCGCGGCGCAGGCTCGCGCGTGCCAGCGAGGCAAATCCGAATGCCAGTGCGAGTGCCACCGCATCCACCCAGAACAGCGGCCAGTAGCCGCGTGCCGCGCTCGCCCACGGCCAGAAGCCGGTGAGCGCGCCGTGCATCACCGCCACCAGCGCGGTGCTGAGTGCCGCCGCCCACAGCAGTTCGCGGGCCGCCTGGTCGGGGCGGCGCAGCGCCGCCCACAGGGCGCAGATGGCCCAGGTGACGAAGCAGATCCAGCGGATGCCGTGGTCCACCGCCTGCGGCGCGACCTGCTCCAGGATCTGCGCGCCGACGAAGCTGGCCGAGACCGCCACGCACAATCCGATGCAAACGCCCACCGTGGCGCGGGCCATGTTGATCTGCGCGCGGCCCTGTTCCACCTGGCGCCGCTTGCGCCGCGATTCGATCCACAGCAGGTTGCCGGAATAGAACAGGAAGGCGCCGCCCAGGCCGAGCAGGAAGTACAGCCACACCACCACCCCATTGCCGAACTCACCAAAGTGCAGCGCATAGGCAGCGCTGAGAGTGGCGTGGTTGGCATCGCGCTGGCCGGGCAACTGGCTGCTCAGCAGGCGGCCGGTGGCCGCATCCAGGCCGACCGCGCCAAGCGGCCCCAGGGTGCCGCCGGATTCGCCGGTGATCTCGATCGTGGCGTTGGCGTCGCCGGCATGGGCGAGCTTGAGGAAGGCCGGCTCGAAATCGGCCACGCCCTGCGCGCGGGCCACCTCGATGGCGCGTGCATGCAGCATCCGCAGGTGGGTGTCATCACCGGGCTGGCCGCTGGGTTCGCGCACCGGTGCGGTGTCCATCGCCGCCGGCACCGCCTGCAGCAGCTTGCCGTCGAAGATCAGGGGATTCAGCGCCGCCATCTGCAGGAAGATCAGGCACAGCAGCGCCCCGGTCACCGCGAACATCAGATGGAACGGCAGACTGAGCACGCCGATCACGTTGTGCGCGTCCTGCCACATCTGCTTGAGGTTGCGGCCCGGGCGCAGCGCGAACAGATCGCCCAGCAGCTTGGGCAGGTGGATGACCAGCCCGCTGAGCAGGGCCACGCCATACAGCAGGCTGACGATGCCCATCAGGTAGGTGCCGGCGACCGGCAGGCCGAGGCTGTAATGCAGTTCGTTGACCAGCTCTGACAGCCCGGTCTGCGGCGGCGTCACGCTGCCGTCGTAGTGGTCCAGCCACGCATACAGCCAGGTGCCCTGGGCATCCTGCCAATACGCGATCGGCTGCGGGTGGTCGCCGCCGGGGAAGGTCATGCCCACATGGGTGCGCGCGGCCGGGTGGCGCTCAAGCACGCCATCGAGCAGGCGCTGCGCATCGTCCAGGCTCGCGGCCAGCGTATCCACCGCGTGCGGGGTCTGCCACAGCGGCAGATCATGATGGAACAGGGTCAGCGCGCCGGCGTAGAACGCGACGAACAGCGCGAATCCGGCGACCAGGCCGACCCACGTATGCAGGGTGGTGAAGGTGCGCAGGGTCTGGGAACTGAACTTCATCGCATCGCTCTCATTGCACCGCGCCGGTCAGGCGCAGCAGCCACAGCAGGCCGAACCCGGCCAGGGCGGTCGCGCTCATCACGGCCCAGGCACGCAGCCCGGTGCGGAAACTGAAGGCCCAGATCGCGGCCAGCATCCACAGCGGAATGAAGGCGATCAGGCTCGGTACCAGCGCGTTCTGCCACGGCCCCGGCGGCAGCCAGGCGATCAGCCCGGTGGCGGCGGCGGCGACAAAGAAGCCCGCCAGGAGGCCCGCGCCCGCGCGCGCCCACATCAGCGCATCACCTGTGCCGGACGGTGCCAGGCGGCCAGCAGCGGCAGCGCGATCGCCACCAGCATCCAGCTGCACAGCATCACCACCACCCCGGTGGCGATGCCCAGATTGGCGATCCACAGCCACAGCGCCGCCACGGCAGCCACCAGGCTGATCTGCCGGCCGAGCCGGCCGGCACGGCGCAGGCGCGGCCAGCGGCAGTGCGGCGAGGCGGCATACAGCGCCAGCGCCGAAAAGGCGGAGCCGGCCAGCGCGAGGCTGCAGAAACCAAGCGAGGTCAGGGCGACCGTGATCATCGGGTGGCCGCCAGCGGCGCAGGCGCCGGAACGGGCGGCAGGGCGATGCGGGCCGGGCAGGAAGCGGGGCAGGGCATGGGGGATCCAATCGGCAACCCTGTCCTGGGCAGGACAGTAACCCGCGCATGGTAATCATTGCCGTTTATGGGCGCCACACGTCCACATTCAGGCGCCTGGGCGGGGCACGCCGGCGCGCGGCGGCGCATTCATCGGCGGATTGGTTTAAGATCAGGGCATCTCTATCGAGGCAACAAGGTGGCCCGCGCCCTGCGCCGGTCTAGCGTGTGACATGAGCACTACCACCGCCCACCGCTGAACGCCCCCGACGGCCCCTGACGCAGGCGCCTTCGTGGCGCTTTTTTATTGCCTCGTCCCCCGGATTCTCCAGGCTCCCCTGCGGGCCACCAGACCAAAGCACTCTCATGATCGCGATCACGCTCCCCGACGGCAGCCGCCGTGAATTCGAAAACCCCGTCAGTGTCATGGACGTCGCCCAGTCGATCGGCGCCGGCCTGGCCAAGGCCACCATCGCCGGCTCGGTGGATGGCGTGCTGGTCGATGCCAGTGACGTCATCGACCACGATGCCAGCCTGCGCATCATCACCGCCAAGGACGAGGAGGGGGTGGAGATCATCCGCCACTCCGCCGCCCATCTGGTCGGCCATGCGGTCAAGCAGCTGTACCCGGACGTCAAGATGGTGATCGGCCCGGTCATCGCCGAAGGCTTCTACTACGACATCTACTCCGAGCGTCCGTTCACGCCCGAGGACATGGCCGCCATCGAAAAGCGCATGGGCGAGCTGATCGCGCAGGACTACGACGTCATCAAGAAGGTCACCCCGCGTGCGGAGGTCATCGAGATCTTCAAGGCGCGTGGCGAGGACTACAAGCTGCGCCTGATCGAGGACATGTCGCCGGAGATCCAGGCGATGGGCATGTACTACCACCAGGAATACGTGGACATGTGCCGCGGCCCGCACGTGCCCAACACGCGCTTCCTGAAGGCCTTCAAGCTGACCCGCATTTCCGGTGCCTACTGGCGCGGCGATGCCAAGAACGAGCAGCTGCAGCGCATCTACGGCACCGCCTGGGCCGACAAGAAGCAGCTCGAGGCCTACATCAAGCGCATCGAAGAAGCCGAAATGCGCGATCACCGCCGCATCGGCAAGCAGCAGGAGCTGTTCCACCTGCAGGAAGAGGCCCCGGGCCTGGTGTTCTGGCACCCCAAGGGCTGGGCGCTGTGGCAGGTGGTCGAGCAGCACATGCGCCGTGTGTACCGCGACAGCGGCTACGGCGAAGTGCGCTGCCCGCAGATCCTGGACGTGTCGCTGTGGCAGAAGTCCGGCCACTGGGACAACTACCAGGAAAACATGTTCTTCACCGAATCGGAGAAGCGCACCTACGCGGTCAAGCCGATGAACTGCCCGGGCCACATCCAGGTGTTCAACCAGGGCCTGCACAGCTACCGCGACCTGCCGATCCGCTACGGTGAGTTCGGCTCGTGCCACCGCAACGAGCCGTCCGGCGCGCTGCACGGCATCCTGCGCGTGCGTGGTTTCACCCAGGACGACGGCCACGTGTTCTGCACCGAATCGCAGATCGAAGCCGAAGTGACGGCCTTCCACCAGCAGGCGCTGGCGGTCTACACGACCTTCGGTTTCGACGAGATCCAGATCAAGATCGCGCTGCGCCCGGAAAAGCGCTTGGGCGACGATGCCACCTGGGACAAGGCCGAAGCCGCGCTGCGTTCGGCCCTGGGCAACTGTGGCGTGGAGTGGCAGGAGCTGCCGGGCGAGGGCGCCTTCTACGGCCCGAAGATCGAGTACCACCTCAAGGACGCCATCGGCCGTACCTGGCAGCTGGGCACCATGCAGGTCGATTTCATGATGCCCGGCCGCCTTGGCGCCGAGTACGTGGACGAGAACAGCCAGAAGAAGCACCCGGTCATGCTGCACCGGGCGATCGTCGGCTCGATGGAGCGCTTCATCGGCATCCTGATCGAGCACCACGCCGGATCCTTCCCGTCCTGGCTGGCCCCGACCCAGGTGGTGGTGGCCAATATCACCGACGCCCAGGCTGAATACGTCAGCGAAGTCAGGAAAACCCTTGCAGATCAAGGCTTCCGCGTGAACGCCGATTTGCGCAACGAGAAGATCGGATATAAGATTCGCGAGCATACGCTGCAGCGGGTCCCGTACCTGCTGGTGGTTGGCGACCGTGAGAAGGAAAATGGCGCCGTGGCCGTGCGTACGCGCTCTGGCGAAGATCTGGGCAGCATGTCCGTCCAGGCCTTCATCGAGCGGTTGCAGGCAGAACAGTCCGTGTAAGAAAGTCCCGGCCCTGCGGATGCTCCGCGATGGGTCGGTTTGATTCCTCTGGGAGATTGCAATATCAGTACCCCTGACAACAAACAGAACCGCAAGAATCAGGAAATCCGGGTGCCGCGCGTCCGCGTGATCGGCAGCGACGGAGAAATGATTGGTGTGTTGACGCGTGACGAAGCGCTGTCGATGGCCGAAGACGAAGGTCTGGACCTGGTCGAGATTCAGCCGCAGGCTGATCCGCCGGTGTGCAAGATCATGGACTTCGGCAAGTTCAAGTTCGAAGCGCAGAAGAAGGCCAACGAGGCCAAGAAGAAGACCAAGCAGGTCGAGATCAAGGAAGTGAAGTTCCGCCCGGTCACCGATGAAGGTGATTACCAGATCAAGCTGCGCAAGATGCGCGGGTTCCTGGAAGAGGGCGACAAGATCAAGGTCAACATCCGCTTCCGTGGCCGTGAAATGAGCCATCAGGAACTGGGTCGCGAGATGGCCAACCGGATCGAAGGTGATCTGGGCGAAGACATCGTGATCGAGTCCCGTCCGCGCCTTGAAGGCCGGCAGATGGTGATGATGATCGCGCCGAAGAAGAAATAACCGGCCCCGGTCGGCGGTTTCGATTCGCGTAACAGGCAGGGGCGCCTTTTCAGGCGCCTGTTGCCGTTTGCCGTGGCTGCAGCCTCCTGCGGCCCGTCCGGTGGGCGTTCCACGCCTGCCCGCACCGGTAAACACCCGCCCAATCAAGCGTTTGCAACTGCCTGGATTCACGGGCATAATGGGCGGCCCCGTTTTGCGGGGGTGCTGTTTTGAACGGTTTCCCGCCCCGCAAGGGCACGCTGTTTCAACGGCAAACAGGACCGGCCTGGTTCCCATTGGGGTCCCGGGCTTACAAGCAGGCAAGGGCACGGACGGAAAGTGTGGCAATGCCACCGCCCTGGTCAGTGACAAAACATCATCAAGGACATAGCAATGCCCAAGATCAAGACCAACCGGGCGGCGGCCAAGCGCTTCCGCAAGACCGCATCCGGTAAGTTCAAGGCTGGCCACGCCAACCGTAGCCACATCCTCACGAAGAAGTCGACCAAGCGGAAGCGCAATCTGCGTCAGACGAACCATGTTCGTGCAGAAGACGCAGGCCGTTTGAATCGTATGCTTCCCTACCTCTGAGGACTGACACATGGCACGAGTAAAGCGTGGCGTACAGGCGCGTCGCCGCCACAAGAAAATTCTGACCCTGGCGAAGGGTTACTACAACGCTCGCCGCAAGGTCTTCCGCGTTGCCAAGCAGGCCGTGATCAAGGCACAGCAGTACGCCTACATCGGTCGTAAGCAGAAGAAGCGCAATTTCCGTTCGCTGTGGATCACCCGCATCAACGCGGCTGCCCGCATCAACGGCCTGAGCTACAGCCGTTTCATGAACGGCCTGCTCAAGTCCGGCATCACCCTGGACCGTAAGGTTCTGGCTGACATCGCCGTGCACGACGCAGCTGGTTTTGCTGCACTGGCCGAAAAGGCCAAGGGCGCACTGGCGGCATAAGTCCATTCCCCTGCCGTTGCCGTTCACGCGCAACGGCTGTGGGTAAGGCAAATGCATGGGGAAGGGCGCAAGTCCTTCCCCATTCTTTTTTGTGTTGGCGGTGGCCCTCCCGGTGCCATCGATCGACAGCGGTGGCGACGGGGGTCGGCCCGACGCGCATCGCGATGGCATACCGACGCGAGGCTCCGGCTATCCATGAGTGACATCCAATCCCTGACCACGCAGGCACTGGCCGACGTGGCCGCTGCCCAGAGCCCCGACGCGCTGGAAGCCCTGCGCGTGGCCCTGCTGGGCAAGAACGGCAGCATCACCGCCCAGCTCAAGCAGCTCGGTGGCCTGCCGGCCGATGAGCGCAAAGCCGCCGGCGAAGCCATCAACCGTGCCCGTGACGCGCTGAGCAGCGCGCTGGGTGATCGCAAGACCGTGCTGGAAGACGCTGCGCTGGACGCGCGCCTGGCCGCCGAAGCGATCGACATCACCCTGCCAGGCCGTCGCGAAGAGCGCGGTGGCCTGCACCCGGTGACCCGTACCCTGGAGCGCATCACCGAGATCTTCGGCCGCCTCGGTTACGAGCTCTCCGAAGGGCCGGAAATCGAAGATGACTGGCACAACTTCGAAGCGCTGAACTTCCCGCCGCACCACCCGGCGCGCGCGATGCACGACACCTTCTATTTCGGCGATGGCCGCCTGCTGCGCACGCATACCTCCGGGGTGCAGGTGCGCTACATGGGCGAGCACGCCCCGCCGCTGCGCATGATCGCGGCCGGCAAGGTGTACCGCAGCGACAGCGACCAGACCCATTCGCCGATGTTCCACCAGGTCGAAGGCCTGCTGGTCGACGAGCACTCCACGTTCGCCGATCTGAAGGGCACGCTGTCCGAGTTCGTGCGCGCGTTCTTCGAGCGCGATTTCGAGATGCGGTTCCGTCCCAGCTACTTCCCCTTCGTGGAACCCGGCGCGGAAGTGGACATCGCCTGGCAGCAGCCTGACGGCAGCACCCGCTGGCTGGAAGTGCTCGGCTGCGGCATGGTCCACCCGAACGTGCTGCGCAGCGTCGGCATCGATCCGGAGCGCTACACCGGCTTCGCCTTCGGCCTGGGCGTGGAGCGCTTTGCGATGCTGCGTTACGGCGTCAACGACCTGCGCGCGTTCTTCGAAAACGACGTGCGGTTCCTGAAGCAGTTCGCGTAACAGCGGAACCGCCGGGCAGCCCCCGGCGCTACGTCGCACCACCATTCATCACGGCCCAGGCGCCTGCGCCGGGTCCACCAGGGTGACACCATGAAATTCTCTGAAAACTGGCTGCGCAGCCACGTCCCGACCACCGTCTCGCGCGATGAGCTCAGCGCGGTGCTGACCGCGATCGGTCTGGAAGTGGAAGAGGTCGATGCGCTGGGCGATGGCCTGCAGCATGTCGTCGTGGCGAAGATCATTTCGGCCGAACGCCATCCCGAAGCCGACCGGCTGCAGATCTGCCAAGTCGATGCGGGGCAGGGCGAGCACCTGCAGATCGTGTGCGGTGCGCCGAATGCGCGCCCGGGCCTGGTCGCGCCGCTGGCGATGGTCGGCGCGCAGATCGGCGAGCTGAAGATCAAGCCGGCCAAGCTGCGTGGCGTGGAATCCAACGGCATGCTGTGCTCGGCCAAGGAACTGGGCCTGGACAGCGATGCCTCGGGTCTGTTCGAACTGCCCGACGATGCGCTGATTGGCCAGACGCTGGTCGAGTACCTCGGCCTGCCCGACGCCAGCATCGAGATCAAGCTGACCCCGAACCGCGCCGACTGTTTCAGCATCCGCGGCATCGCCTTCGACGTGGCCGCCGCGTGCGCCAGTGAAGTGGTGCCGTTCGATGCCGCGCCGGTCGCCGCCGTGGGCACGCGTGAACTGTCCATCCAGCTGGACGCTGGCGCCGAAGCGCCGCGCTATGTCGGCCGCGTGATCGAGGGCGTCAACGCCCGCGCCGCGACCCCGCTGTGGATGGCCGAGCGCCTGCGCCGCAGCGGCGTGCGCCCGGTCTCGCTGCTGGTGGACGTCACCCAGTACGTGATGCTCGAGCTCGGCCAGCCGATGCATGCCTTCGATCTGGGCACCCTGCAGGGCAGCATCGGCGTGCGCCGTTCGCGCGCGGGGGAGACCCTGAAGCTGCTCGACGGCCGCGACGCCGCGCTGGACGACAGCTTCCTGCTGGTCACCGACGCCGACCGCCCGATCGCGCTGGCCGGCCTGATGGGCGGCTTCGATACGCGCGTCACCGATGAGACCACGAACGTGTTCCTGGAGGCCGCGCACTTTGCGCCCGCCGCGATCATGGGCCGTGGCCGCAAGCTGGGCCTGCATACCGATGCCGGCCACCGCTTTGAGCGTGGCGTCGACCCGGTGCTGCCGCGCACGGCGATTGAATACGCCACCCGCCTGATCCTGGATCTGGCCGGCGGCACCCCGGCGCCGGTCACCGAGGCCGTGCGTGAGGCCGACCTGCCGGCAACCGCCACCATCGGCCTGCGCCGCGCCCGTATCGCGCGCGTGCTCGGTATCCAGATCGCCGACGCCGATGTGGAGCGCATCCTGCGCGCGCTGGGCATGGACGTGACCGCGACTGTGGAGGGCTGGCAGGTCATCGCGCCGAGCCGCCGCTTCGATATCGCCATCGAAGAAGACCTCATCGAAGAACTGGCCCGCATCCACGGCTACGAGCAGATCCCGACCACCTTGCCGGGCGGTGCCTCGCGCATTGCCATGCCGACCGAGACCCGCCTGGACGAGCTGAGCGTGCGCCGCCAGCTGGTCGCCCGCGACCTGCAGGAAACCATCAATTACGCCTTCGTCGATGCCGCGCTGCTTGCGCAGTGGCAGTTGAGCGAAGGGCTGGTCGCGCTGGCCAACCCCCTGTCGGCCGAACTGGCGGTGATGCGCCCGTCGCTGCTGCCGGGCCTGGTCGCCACCCTGGGCCGCAACGCGGCCCGCCAGCTGGGCCGCGTGCGCCTGTTCGAACTGGGTCGCGTGTTCCACCAGCAGGCCGGCGAGGGCCAGCCCGCGCCGCTGGAAACCCAGCGCGTGGCTGCCGCGATCTGTGGCGATGCCGACACCCAGCAGTGGGGCCTGCCGACCCGCAAGGTCGACTTCCACGACCTCAAGGGTGACCTGGAATCGTTGGCCGCTGCCAGCGGCGCCGCGCTCGAGTTCAAGCCGTCGCAGCGCCCGTACGGCCACCCCGCACGCTCGGCCGAGGTCTACCGTGACGGCGTGAGCCTGGGCTGGATCGGTCAGATCCACCCGCGTCTGGCCAAGGCCATGGATATCGACGTGGACGTGGTTGCCTTCGAGCTGGACCTGGCCCCGCTGGCCGCCCGCGCGCTGCCGCGCGCGACCGAGCTGTCGCGGTTCCCGTCGATGCGCCGCGATCTGGCCTTCCTGGTGCCCGAAGCTGCCGCCTGGGCCGACCTGGAAGCCACCCTGCGCCGGGCCGTCGGCCCGCTGCTGCGCGAGGTCACCCTGTTCGACCGGTACGTCGGCCAGGGGGTCGAGCCGGGCTTCAAGAGTCTCGCTATGGGCTTGATTTTGCAGGACAAGTCGCGCACTCTGACGGACCGCGACGTGGATGCGGTGGTGGCCGAGGCGGTCTCTGCCATGGAGCGTGAACATCACGCCCGGATCCGCGGTTGAACGGGAAGCATGGGGGATAGCAGGCAATGGCATTGACCAAGGCGGAGATGGCCGAGAAGCTGTTCGACGAAGTCGGTCTGAACAAGCGCGAAGCCAAGGAATTTGTCGACGCGTTCTTCGATGTGCTGCGTGAAGCATTGGAACAGGGACGTCAGGTGAAGCTGTCCGGCTTCGGGAATTTCGACCTGCGGCGCAAGAACCAGCGCCCGGGTCGCAATCCCAAGACCGGTGAGGAAATTCCGATTTCCGCCCGTACGGTGGTCACCTTCCGTCCGGGCCAGAAGCTCAAGGAAAGGGTAGAGGCATATGCTGGATCCGGGCAGTAACCGAGAACTTCCGCCGATACCGGCCAAGCGCTACTTCACCATCGGTGAAGTCAGCGAACTGTGCGACGTCAAGCCGCACGTGCTGCGCTACTGGGAAACCGAGTTCCCCAGTCTCGAGCCGGCCAAGCGGCGCGGCAACCGCCGCTACTACCAGCGCCACGACGTGCTGATGGTCCGCCAGATCCGCGGCCTGCTCTACGAGCAGGGCTACACCATCGGCGGCGCGCGCCTGCGCCTGGAAGGCGCCGATGCACGCGAGGAATCGGCGCTGAGCAACCAGATCATCAAGCAGACGCGGATGGAACTGGAAGAAGTGCTTCAATTGCTGCGCCGCTGAACCATTTTTCACGCAAACCCGTTATACTCGTCGGCCCGCTGAGAGGCGGGGAGATTGCCAGCATCATCGGGGCGTAGCGCAGCCTGGTAGCGCATCTGCCTGGGGGGCAGAGGGTCGTCGGTTCAAATCCGGCCGTCCCGACCAATGTTGGTGATTCGATCAAAGGCTTGTGCAGCGATGCGCAGGCCTTTTTTCTTTGTGGGCTGCTTACCCGCGGCGGTGCTCACGGCTCAGCGAATGTACCCGGACCGCAAGATCACCTCATCCACCGCCGCCACATCGTCGTACCGCAGCTCGATCAACGTGGCGATCGCCTTGGCTTTGTCCGGTTGTGCCGCGTAGTACGCGCTGGCGATGCGATACCCCACATAATACCCCAGATCACTGACCCCGAAACGGTTGGCGCTGCTGTTGTACAGCCAGTCGCGGTAGTCGTTGCCGCGACGGTCGGCCTGGAACTGCCGCTTGATCTCGGCTTCGTGCGCCGGCCCATACACGTACAGCGGCAGGTCGGGCTTCTTTCCGGTGACCTGTTCGGCCACCAGTTCCGCCACGCCCTCACGCAGCGCGTACTGCGCCAAGGTGTCGCCGGCCTCGATCTGCTGGGTGTGGATGTACTCGTGGATGTTGTTCTGGCCGTTGTTGTGGAATGGCCGGGAGGCATAGAACGTGCGCAGTCGCGTCTGCAGCGGCTCGGGGAGTTCGGACACGTCGACACTGTCATCGCCCAGGGCGAGTTCGGCGCCGATCAATACCTTGTCGTCCAACGTGGTGCCGCCGGTGCGCAGCACGCCAATCGCATAGGTGATGCTGGCTGGGGCGCAATGCCGGATACAGGCGCTTCAAGGTGGCAAGGTCAGTTTCCAGCCCGGTGGTCGCAGCGAAGGCCCGGTGGGTCAGCGGGCGCACAGACGCCCAGTAGCGCGGCCAGGCATCGATCGCGGCCACGTACTGCCCGGCGGTATAGGCGCGGGCCTGCATCAAGGCATGCAGGCCGGGCGTGCCCCTGTCGATGTAGAGCAACTGGATGAGCTGCTGTTTGCGCGCTGGGTCTGGTTCGCTGCGGATCGCATCGTGGGCGATCCAGAAGTTCTCGATGTCGGCGGTGACCACCTGCGCCGAGCCGTGTTGCTCGGCCGCGGCCGAGCCCAGCGGCAGCAGACCTGCGATGAGCAGCGCCGGGAGTATCCGCATCCATGGCGTCATGTCGTTCCTCGTTCGGTGGCTGCCCCACCGTTGGATGCCGGCAGCGGCCAGAAGGTTTAAAGCCGTCGCCTCACTGAGCGTGCAACGGCAGCGGCCGGTCGATCACCACGTCCTTCATCACCAGGGTGGAGGTGAGCCGCTGCACGCCGGGCAGGGCGGAAAGGTGCTCGTCGTAAAGCTGCCGGAACGCAGCCAGGTCGCGGGTGATGACGTGCAGCAGGTAGTCCGGGTCGCCGAACAGGCGCTGCGCCTGCAGGACCTGCGGCACTTGGGCTACCGCGTGCTCGAAGGCATCCACCGCGCGGCGGTCGCCGTCGCGCAGGGTGATGAACACCAAGGCCGAGAACTTCAGGCCCAGTGCGGCGGGATCGAGCTCGGCGCGGTAGCCCCGGATCGCGCCGGACTGTTCCAAGGCGCGCACGCGTCGGTGGCAGGGCGAGACGCTCAGTCCGATGCGCTCGGCCAGTTCGGTCACGGTGAGGCGACCGTCTTTCTGCAGCTCGGCAAGAATCCGCTGATCGGTGATGTCCATGCGCAAGAGTTTCCTCCTGAGTGGCGGTAATGGGCAAGTATTTGGAAGCACATTCCAAGGAGGCGGGAATATTCTTCTGTCAGGCACACGGATCGCGGCAAGACCGCCCTTTGGACCCCATGCAACCCAGTGTCATCGCCGCCTTCTGGGCAGTCTCGATCCTCTTCGTGCTCACCCCCGGTGCGGATTGGGCGCACGCGATCGCTGCCGGCCTGCGCGGGCGCGCGGTGGTGCCAGCGGTGGCCGGGTTGCTGTCTGGCCATCTGCTGGCGATCGGGCTGGTGGCTGCGGGCGTCGGCGCGATGTTCGCCCGGGCGCCGGTCGCGCTGCACGTACTGACCGTCCTGGGCGCGCTGTATCTGCTGTGGCTGGGCATCGGGCTGCTGCGCCATCCGCCGATCGCCGCCGCCGAAGCGGGGCAGGCCGTGACGGGCTGGCGCCACTGGGCGCTCAAGGGCGCCTGCGTGAGCGGTCTCAATCCCAAGGTGCTGCTGCTGTTCCTGGCGTTGCTGCCCCAGTTCATTTCCGCCGGCGCGGCGTGGGCGATGCCCGTCCAGATCCTCACGCTGGGCCTAGTCCATCTGGTCAGCTGCGCGGCGGTCTATCTGGCCGTCGGGTATGGCGCCGGCGCCGTGCTGCGCACCCGCCCGCGTGCATCACGCGTCGTGGGCCGCGTCTCGGGCGCCGCGATGATCCTGATCGCGGTGCTCTTGCTGAGCGGAACCGGCACACTCTGACCCCACGTTGTTCCCCCCGAGGATCCTTCGCATGACCGAACAGCTTCATCCCTACTCGTCCCCGGGCAGCGCCCCGGTCCCGGCACCGCGCGTGCGCATTCCGCATCTGCAGCAGATGAAGGAACGCGGCGAAAAGTGGGCCATGCTCACCGCCTACGACATGTACACCGCGGCGATCTTCGAAGACGCCGGCATTCCGGTGCTGCTGATCGGCGATTCGGCGTCCAACAACGTATTCGGCAACGACTCGCTGTTGCCGGTCACGGTCGATGAGCTGATGCCGCTGGTGCGCGCGGTGAGCCGCTGTACGCGGCGGCCGCTGGTGATCGCCGATCTGCCGTTCGGTTCCTACCAGGCCTCGCCGGAGCAGTGCTTCCATACCGCCGTGCGTTTCATGAAGGAAGGCGGCGCCCACGCGGTCAAGCTGGAAGGCGGCATCGAGATGGTGCCGCAGGTGCGCAAGCTGGTCAGCTGTGGCATTCCGGTGATGGCGCATATCGGCTTCACGCCGCAGTCGGAGCACCAGCTCGGTGGCTTCCGTGTGCAGGGGCGGGGCGAGGATGGCGCCCGGCTGATCGAGGAAGCGCGCGCGCTGGAGGCCGCAGGTGCCTTCGCGGTGCTGATGGAGATGGTACCGGGCGCGGTCGCCGCCCGGATCACCGCCGCGCTGAAGATCCCGACCGTGGGCATCGGGGCGGGCAGCGACTGCGATGCGCAGGTGCTGGTCTGGCAGGACATGGCCGGCCTGCGCACCGGCAAGCTGCCGCGCTTCGTCAAACAGTACGCGGACATGCACGGGCTGCTGCAGAAGGCCGCGCGTGAGTTCGCGGCAGAGGTGGGGGCAGGTACGTTCCCCGGCCCGGAACACACGTTCTGATCGACGGCTGCACCGCCTGGGGCGCGTGCTCACGGTGCCGCTGCGCTGCGCTACCGTGTTGCCCGCGTCATCGAATCGTCATGCAGGCCACGTACCTTCGCCGCACCTGGGGGGTGAGGTGGGATCGTGGCCGAACACGCAAAGCGGCGTTTGGCGCGCATGTTCCTGGAACAGGGGCCGGTGCTGAGGGGATTCTTCACCCGCCGCGGTGCGCGTCAGGATGCCGAGGACATGGTGCAGGAGACCTATCTGCGCCTGCTGCGCGCGCATGAGGATCAGGGCGAGGCGATCGCCAACCCGGAAGCGTATCTGTTCACCGTCGCGCAGAACCTGGCGCGCGAGCAGGCCGCACGCCGGCGTTGGTCGATGCTGCCGATCGACGATCTGGAACACCTCACCACGCTGCTGACCGGCGAAGAGACCGTAGAGGATGCTGCCGAGCGTGAGCAGCGCCGCACGCACCTGCAGGCATTGCTGGGCACCTTGCCCGAGCACACCCGCGCGGTGCTGGTGATGCAGTACCGCGATGGTCTGAGTTACAAGGAAATCGCCGAGCGGCTGGGCGTGTCGCCGCACATGGTCAAGAAGCATGTGGTGCGCGGGTTGTCCGTGTGCCGCCGTGCGCTGGCCGATCATGCGGAGGCGTGGTGAGCGAGTTCCCGGCACCGCGCCCCACCATCGCCAACGAGGCCGCGCACTGGCATTCGCTGCAGCGCCAGGGCGGGCTGACCGCGGCGCAGCAGCGCCAGTTCATGACGTGGCTGGTGACCTCGCCCGCGCACCTGCGCGAGTACATCACCGTGAGCCGTGTCGCCAGCGAACTCAGCGATGCACTGCGTGGCATGGCTGTCGATCTGGATGCCTTGATCGCTGCGGGGCCGCCACCGGCCGACGACAATGTGGTGACGCTGCCGGTGCGGCGGCGCCCACCACCGCCGCAGGCCTCCCGCACGCCGCGCCGACACCTGCCGGGCATCGCCGCGGCGGCGGCGTTGCTGCTGGTTGTCGTGTTCGCCGGGCACCTGGCCTGGCCACAGACCCGGCACTACGTGGCCGCGCACGGTACGCCGCGCAGCTTCGCGCTGCCTGACCACACCGTGGTGCATCTGAACGCGGAGAGTGAACTCTCGATCCGTTTCACCCTGTTGAGCCGTCGCGTGGAGCTCTCGCGCGGGCAGGCCAGCTTCGTGGTTGCCGACGACCGCCGCCCGTTTGCCGTGCATGCGGCGGGGCTGGAGGTGCGCGACATCGGCACCACCTTCGACGTTTCGCTGCGCCGCGAGCAGGCCCGGATCGAGGTGGCCGAAGGCAGTGTGCAGGTGCGTGGCGACTCGGGGCAGGGGCGCCTGCTGGCCGACCTGCGCGCCGGCCAGAGCGCCCACATCGATTACCGCGACCAGACCGTCAGCCTCCGCCAGCAGCATGTGGACACGATGACCGCGTGGTGGCGACGCCGCGTGGTGTTCCAGGACGAGCCGCTGCGCGAGGTCGCCGAGCAGTTCAACCGGCTCAACGATGTGCGCCTGCGGTTGGACGACGACGTTGCCGGTGCGCTGCGCCTGACCGGCAACCTGCGCGGTGATGATCTTGCGTCCCTGCGCACCTTCCTCGATCAACAGCCGTCGCTGCAGACGGAGGTGGTCGGCAAGCAGATCCGTGTGAGCAGCCGAACGACCACGGAACTGGATACGAAACAGCGGTGATCACGCTGTCCGCGCGTGCTCGCGCGGACAGCGCCGAGCGACTGTCAAAAAAAATTCATCGAAATACCGGTGCCCGATCCTCGCCCTGCGCCCTCGTAGTCCAGGCAAGCGCGAACGATCCCGTCTCGCGACGCTCATACCACCCCACTGGATTTCTACGATGCGCCGCATTCTTTTCCTTTCGATCGCTCTTGCCCTGCAGAGCGCTGCCATCACCGCCACCGCGCAGGAATCGCGTGTTGCCAGCGAGGCGATTCCGGCCCAGCCGCTCGACCGTGCACTCAACGAGCTGTCGCGCCAGACCGGCCTGCAGTTCGTCTACAACGCACAGCAGGCCGGCAATCCGCGCACGCGCCCGATGCCGGCCGGGCTGGCGCCGCAGCAGGCGCTGGAGCAGCTGCTGGACGGCACCGGCCTGCGCTATCGCTATCTCAACGACACCACCGTGACCATCGAAGCGCGCAGTGATGCCCTGCCGGCAGGTACGTCGGCGGTGTCGGCCGCTGCACCTGCGGTCGCCCTGGAAACGACGCCAGCAGCTGAGGCGGCTGCCCTGCAGCAGCTGGAGCGTATCGATGTGGTGGGCAGCTACAGCCGCAGCCTGGAGCAGGCCGTGGACATCAAGCGCGCCACCATCGGCTTCTCCGACTCGATCGTGGCCACCGACGTGGCCGACTTTCCCGAGCAGAATCTGGCTGAAGCGCTGCAGCGCATGCCGGGCGTGACCATCGAGCGCGACAAGGGGCTGGGTAGCCGCGTCAACGTGCGTGGCCTGCCATCGGAGTACACGCATGTGTCGATCAACAACCTGGCCACGGCATCGGGCAGCGGCGGGCGTGACATCGAATTCGACATCTTCGCTTCGGAAATCATCCAGCAGGTGACGGTGCTGAAGTCGCCGACCGCGGCGGATGAAGAAGGCGGCATCGCCGGCTCGGTCCAGATCTCCACCGCGCGGCCGTTCGATTACACCGGGCGCAAGCTGGTGGCGTCGGTGGAAGGTGCGCACAACTCGATCTCCGAAGAAGTGGATCCGAAGTTCTCCTTCCTCGCCAGTGACACCTGGGGTGACTGGGGTGGCCTGGTGTCCTTCGCCACGGCCAAGCGCAGCAACCGCACGGATGCCACCTCCGGGATCAACTTCCGCCCGATGTCGCGCTTCCTGGGCGCCTCCGGCACGCGCGGTACGCAGGCTGCGGCGGTGCTGGCCCGCGATGCGGGTGTGGTGGTCAAGAACCGCAACAACACCGACGAAAGCAGCCTGATCGTGTTCCAGGACAAGGTCGGTGACCGCGTGTTCGTCAACGACCAGGACAAGTGGGGCGCCACCGCCTCGCTGCAGTACAAGCCGAGCAGCCGCTTCAGCCTGACCTTCGATGCGATGCGCGGCGGCTACGACACCACCGAGGATGAGTACGATGCGGCCGCGTATTCCGCCTCCAGCCGCAGCACGCTGGAGACCATCCATGATTACGACGCCAGCACGCTGTCGCAATACGGCATCGTGGTGCTGCGCGACGTCTCCTACACCGCCACCCAGCACGAGATGCTGAGCAAGGAGCGGATCAACAAGACCAATTTCAGCCAGTACAGCGTGGCGATGGATTGGCAGGGCGACACCTGGGGCGTGGATGCGATGGTCGGCTACTCCGGCGCCGACAAGACGCTGGATGCCAGCAACCTCAAGCACGTCGCCTACGCGCCGTCGCGCACCCGCTGGACCGGCAAAAGCGGCGAGACGATTCCCAGCGCGAACCCGGGCAGCATCGACATGTACAACGCCTCGGACAAGTACCTGTTCGAAGCGTATGAGACCACGCTGGAAAAGGTCAGCGATGACAAGTACGCCGCCCAGCTGGATGTGACCAAGGCGCTGGAACTGGCCTTTCTGCCGGCGCTGCGCAGCGTGCAGTTCGGCGCACGCTACACCGACAAGTCCAAGCAGCGCGAGTACGGCGAAGCCAAGATCTACGGGCCGGGTGCGGGCAACAACAGTTGGGTGAACAAGCGCACCCTGGCCGACAGCCCGCTGCAGTCGATCGGCGACATCGTGCCCGGTGGCGGCTACTCGGTGAAGGACCTGGACTGGGAGATGGTTTCCAACGACTACGCGCGCGATGCGTTCCGCTATCCCGGCTTCGTGACCCCGTTCGATCCGGGCCAGTATTACCGGGTCGACGAGAACGTGACCAGCCTCTACGCGATGACCGACATCGGCTTCGATGTGGGCCGCGTGCCGGTCTCGATCAATGCCGGTGTCCGCTACGTGGATACCTCGGTGCAGTCCTCCGGCTTCCACCCGATCCAGAAGGCCGACGGCACCACCGGCTACACTGATACCCCGGTCTCGCGCAAAGGCAGCTACAACGATCTTCTGCCGAGCCTGAATGCCACCGCCGAACTGGCCGAGGGTCTGCTGCTGCGTGGCGCCGCCTCCAAGACCTTCATCCGCCCGGCGTTGACCGACATCGCCTACAAGCGCACTGCCAGCTGGAGCTCGTTCCGCTTCACCGATGGCAATCCGGACCTGCAGCCCACCTATGCCAAACAGTGGGAACTGGGCCTGGAGAAGTACCTGGACAACGGTGGCCTGCTGGCGACCTCGTACTTCCACAAGAAGATCGACGGCGTGGTGATCAATGCGCTGACCGGTGTGGTGCCCGATGTGGCGGTCTATAACGCCAACGGCTCGCTCAACGGCACCTATGATTTCGACGTTTACCAGCCGATCAATGCCAATGGCACCTATGTCGTGAAAGGTGTCGAACTGATCGCGCAGCTGCCGCTGAGCATGCTGCACCGTTCGCTGGAAGGCTTCGGCATCAACGCCAACTACACGATGCTGGACAGCTCGCTGGCCGGTGAATCGGACCTGGGCGTGAGCACGCCGATGCCGGGCCTGTCGGAGAAGTCATACAACGTCACCGTGTACTACGAGAACGAGCGCTTCGACGCGCGCGTGTCATACAACCACAAGGGTGAGTACGTGGAGTCGATTGGCTACAACATGTATCCGATCTGGCGCGATGACTACGGCCAGGTGGATGTGTCGATCGGTTACCGCCTGACCGATAGCATCAAGCTCAGCCTGAAAGGCATCAACCTGACCAACCAGGCGACCACCGGCTACACGATGGATCCTGCGTTCCCGACCATGTACGAGCGCTCCGGGCGCCGCATCAGTCTCGGCCTGCGCGCGGATTTCTGAGCGGGGTGACACCCGTACCGTGGCGGCACCCGATGCGGTGCCGCCACCTCCGCGGTGGTCCGGGCGCGCATGCCGCGCCGGATGCTGCCGCCCGTTCGCGAGGAACTTCGATGCGACACCTTTTTCTCCTGCCGCTTGCGGCCATCCTGTCCTGGCCCATGCCCGCACGTGCCACCGAGGATGATGCCGGCCGCAGCTGGCAGCCCGGCGACCACCACGTCCACAGCGAATGGAGCGTGGACTGGGATCGCAGCACCACCCCACCCACGCCGATCCGCGGGGGCGACTCGTCCTATACCCGCACCCACAACGCACACCAGGCGTTGGCCAACGGGCTGACGTGGATGGTGCATACCGATCACGGCGGCCCCGGGCACTCGGCCGTCACCCGCGACCACGCCTGGCCGGCGCTGCTGCAGGCCCGACGCGAGGTGCCTGGCCTGATCCAGTTCAACGGGATGGAATTCGATGTGCCGGCCGGTGAACACGCCTCGCTGATCATCGCGCCCGGCCCGCAGGAGCGCGATCAGCTGGTCGCGATCGAGCGCGACTACAGCCGCAGCGAGCCGCTGCAGGGCAGCCGTGATGACGGCCGGACGATGCTGGAGGCGCTGGCCCACATGCGTGCATTGCCTGCGCCGCCGTTGATGTTCATCAATCATCCCTCGCGGACCGCCACCGCCATGGGCCGCTGGGGCGACGTCGAGCCGGACGAACTGCGTGCCTGGCACGCCGCCGCGCCACAGGTGCTGGTCGGCATGGAAGGGGCGCCCGGCCACCAGGCCACGCGCGTGCATCGTGGCCTGTACCGAAATGCCGACGCGCCCACCCTGGGCGGTTTCGATCAGATGACCGCCATCGTCGGGGGGATCTGGGACGCGCTGCTGTCTGAAGGCCAGCGCTTCTGGATCACCGCCAGCTCCGATTCCCACGTCAACCAGCGCGACGGCGGTAGCGATTTCGATCCCGGTCAATACAGCAAGACCCATGTGTGGGCGCGGCGCGATGCCCCGGACATTCTCGATGGCCTGCGCCACGGGCGCATGTTCGCGGTGACTGGCGATCTGATCGATGCGCTGGAGCTGCGCGTCACGTCCCTTGATGACGAGACAGCCGGTGCCACCATGGGAGGCACGCTGAGGGTACCGTCGGCCAGCAGGGTCCGCGTGGACCTGCGTGTGCGCGTGCCCGCCACGCCGAATGCTGCGGGCCAGCAGCCGGTGCTGGATCATCTGGAACTGATTATGGGCACGCAGGGGGACGGTCAGGGCCCCGCGATGCAGACCCGTGTGTTCGGGGCGGGCGATTGGAGCGAGGAGGGCGCCTGGCGAACCGTGTCCTGGGTGGTGCCGATGCCTGCACGGGGCGGATTCGTCCGTGCACGGGGCAGCAGTACCGCCGAGCTCACGCCCCTGCCCGATGTGCCGGATGAGGATCCCTGGCAGGACCTGTGGTTCTACTCCAATCCGGTGTTCGTCGAGGTCGCGCGCTGAGCCTGCTCCGCGCATGCGACGAAGGATGGGGTGGTTCGTGGACCCTGCCGTTCAACAGCAGGGCATCGGCAAGGCGCTGATGGACGCCGTGATCGATCACGCACGCGTGGACGTGCTGCGTGTCAGCGCTTCGCTGTCGTCGGTGCCGGCGTATGAACGCTATGGCTTTGCGTGCGCAGGCGAGGCTGCCGAGTCCTCCGGCCTGAGGTATCAGCCGATGGACATGCAGCTCATGGCCCGCCCCTGACTTCACGCCGTTCAGCCGGCGCGTTCACGAAGGTGAGACAGCCGGCTGGCTACCGTGGGGTCCTGTCATTCAACCCGATTCGGGGAAAGGATCATCATGATCAAGTGGGCCATCATCTTTGCTGTCATCGGCCTGATCGCCGGTGCCCTCGGTTTTGCGGGGATCGGCGGCGCCGCCATCGGCATCGCCAAGTTCCTGTTCTGGGCGGGCATCATCATCGCCGTGGTGCTGTTCGTGCTGGGCATGACCATCGCCAAAAAAGTGACCTGACCAGACGCGCACCTGCGCCGCGGTTCCAGATCAACGGCCTGCGCGGTTACGCGCAGGCCTTTTCATTGGCGGCCATCATTGCTGCAGACCTGCGGAAGCAGCTCACTGGAAATACACCGAGACCCCCAGCCCGGCCTGCACGTCCGGGCTGTCATCATCCAGGCCCACGTCGAACGAGGCGTCCAGCTGCACCGTCGGCGTCACCATCCAGGTGATGCCTGCACCCGCTATTTCGGTCGAAGGCTCGCCGTCGGTATCGGTGAACCCGGCCTCCAGATAGGTACTGAGGGTATCGGTCGCGGCAAAGCTCAGGCTCGGTGCCCAGGTGACGCTGTCCTCGCTGCCACCGCGGGTCACGTTGGCGTACAGCGCACCGGTCCACTGATCGTTGAAGTCGTACTCATAGCTCGCGCCCAGCGCGTACTGCGTGGCACCCTCGCTGACGTCGCGCGAGCCGGTGGCGAAGGTGGTGCTGGCAAGCACCGCCAGCGCGTGTTTTTCCGAGGACAAGGGCAGGGCGACCTTCAGGCCGAGGCCCAGGTCGCCCGCACCGTGGCTGCGTTCGCTGGGCGCACCGCGTGGCGCTACGCGCAGGTGGTTCCAAGGCGAGGTGAAGGCCTGCAGTTCCATATGGCTGGCCAGGCCGATACGGAGATTGAGGTCAGTGCTGTACTGCGTGCTCAGGACCCCCGCGTCGTCCCGGTCACGGCTGAAACTGGGCAACCCCGCTTCCAGCGCGACGCCACCGCGGGGCAATGTCGAGGCGGCGAAGCCGATGCCGGGGCGGTCGAAGGCCAGCTCCGGCGGCGCGTCCTGCTGCGCATGCACGGCACCGGAGAACAGCACGGACAGCAGCAGGGCCGAACACCGCATGGGCACGCTCCAGGCCGGCCGATACCGGCGTCAAGAAGCAGTCAGCCTGCCCCTTGGCCGGAATGTAGCACGCTGATTTCGGTGCTCATGTGCAGGTGTCGTCTTGGCCGGCGCAGGTCCCCAAGGGCCCGGTTCGTGGCGGGTGGGGCGGTGTCCGGTGTCCGGTGTCGCTCAGCGTGCCGGCCGGGTCATGGTGATGAGGGCATCGCGCACGCGCTCGGTCGCCGCCTCCGGTGTTGCGTCACAACCGAGCACGCAGGCGCGGAGCAGGAAACCATCGGCCGCATGCCGTGCAGCGGTCAGCTGTGCATCGCGCCGGTCCAGCGGATGGTCGCGCAGGACCGCATCGAGCCACGCACGCCGTGCGGTGATCCAGTCGCTGTCGACGTGGTGCGGGCGGCATTCGGCACTGATGGTGCGGCCGATGTCGAACAGCTCGGCGATGTAGGCACGCGAGAACCGGCCGTGGGCCTGGTTATCGCGGTCCATGCGCTGCTGGATGGCGCGGTGGAGATTGGCCACGATCGCATGCGCGGCCAGGTCGTCATTGGCTGCTCGCAGCAGCAGGGTATCGGTTGCGTTGTGCATTCGCGCCTCCAGGACACCGGTGGGGGGAAAAACGTGGGTTCAGCCGCGTGGCAGCGCCGGACCGCCCTGCCGAAGAAGGGTGTCCAGCAGCGCGACGACGCGTTCGCCCTGGCCTTGGCAGGCCAGTTCGAACGTGGTCTGCCCGTCGAGCGCGGGCAGGGGGGAATGCAGAATCCATTCAAGAACGGCGGCGCGGTCCGGTTCGATCTGCAAGGCCAGATCCGCGACACGACGTACGATTCCCTGACGCATGATCAGAATCCGTAACTGAGGGAGAGGGCGGCGGTATCCATGTGATCGCCACGGGTCATCGGGCTGTCGCGCACGGCATCGGCCAGCGAAGTGCGACGGATCGATGCGGTCGCGGTCCAGCGCGGCCCCAGCGGCATCACCGCGGCGATGTCCATGTAGGGCGAAACACCGCTGCCGGCCGAGTAGTGCGCCAGGCCGCTGCGTGCCGCTTCGCGTTGGCTCACGCCGAAGTAGTAATCGTTGAGATCGGCGCTGGTGTAGGTCAGGCCCACTGCGGGCATGAAAGTCACACGGCCGGCGGGGACCGGGTAAGCGTATCGGGCGTCGGCCGAGAAACCGCCGCCATGCCCGGTGACCTCGGCCTGCGCATTGGCCTGCAGCACGCCCCATTCGGCCTGGTGGTGCCAGGAAACGCCCAGCATGCCGGACAGGCTGCGATTGTCGAGCTGGCGCAGCTGCGGGTCATGGCTGTCGCGGCGTTTGAAACGCATCACGTACGGCGAGGCGGTGAGCGCCAGTTCGGACTGCGCGGTCTGGTGCAGGCGATAACCTACGCTGCCACCGCGGAAGAAGAACGAGCGGCCTTCCCAGCTGACGATCGGGGCGGCCAGACGGTCGGTGTCATAGCCGGCATAGGGGGCCTTGAGAGCGACAACGGCGATGCCGACGCTGCCCTTCCTGCCCGGCTCGGGAGCATCGGCGGCCTGGGCGCCGGTGGCGAACAGCGCGCTGGCCAGGGCCAGGCCAGACAGAGCGGAAGAAGGGCGCGGAAAACGGAAACGGACGTGCATGAACCTGCCGAGGGGGAACAACCGGAGCCTCATGGTGAGCGCCCTACATTGTCGGAACGTTACGTCCGGTGGCGCGGTACCATCGCCTCCTTCGTACCCGCAGGCACCGCTCCCATGCGCCTTCTCCTCCTGGAAGATGATCCGGAAATGGCCAGCGCGATCCAGGTCAGCCTGGCGCGCCACGGCATGGTGATCGACGTGGTCGGGACGATGGCGCAGGCCGATGAAGCACTGAAGGCCGGCGTGCACCAGATCCTGTTGCTGGACCGCCAGCTGCCCGATGGCGATGGCGCCAGCTTCGTGCGGATCGCGCGCGAGCGCGTGCCGAACCTGCCGGTGATCATGCTGACCGCGCGCGACTCGGTGGCCGACCGGGTCACCGGACTGGACGTGGGGGCCGATGACTACCTGACCAAGCCGTTCGCGGTCGAAGAGCTGCTTGCACGCATCCGCGCGATCTCGCGGCGGCCCTCGCAGATCACCTTGCCGATGTTGTCGCTGGGCCGGCTGCAGTTCGATTTCGTGGCGCGCGAAGCGCGCGTGTCGGATGTGCTGCTGGCATTGCCGCGGCGACAGCTGCTGGTGCTTGAAGCGCTCGCGCTGCGCCAGGGGCGCACGGTGGGGCGCGCCTCGTTGCTGGAGGCCGTGTACGGCTTCGACGATGCCATCCAGTCCAACGCGCTGGATGCGCATGTCTCCAAACTGCGCAAGGCACTGCTGGAAGCCGATGCCGGCGTGGAGATCCACGTCATGCGTGGCATCGGCTATCTGCTCAAGGACACGCCGTGAGACTGCTCAAACCCGACTCCCTGGCCTTCAATCTGGTCTGGAAGGTCTGCCTGATCCAGGCCGCTACCATTGCGTTGGCCCTGAGTGCGATGGTGCTGACCTACGGCGATCGCCGCTCGGCCTACATCGACTGGAAGACCAGTGACCAGATCGCATCGGCCATCTCCTTTGGCACCCAGGGACTGGAGGCGGATCCACCGAAGGTGGCCCTGGCAGTGCCGCGCCCGCCGGCGACGTTCTGGTTCGCCGCGGCCGATGAGCGTGGCCGACGCCTGGTACACGGCAATGTTCCCGAGCAGTACCGCCCGTTGGTGGCGCGGTTGGATCACATCGAACAGACCGATATCCGCACCCGCATCAACGCCGATGCGCTTGCCGTGCGCGTGGTCGTCGTCGATCGGCCCGAAGGGCGATTACACGTGGCGGTGGGCGGCATTCCCGAACGCAGCATCGTGCGGCAGCTGCTGTTGATCTTCCGCTATCTCGGCGGCTGGATCGCACTGCCGGTGCTGGTGATCACGCTGGTGGTGGCGCCGTGGGTGATCCATCGTGCACTGCGCGGGGTCAACCGAGTGGCGGCGCAGGCGGCCGCAATCCAGGTCAACGAGCGCGGCAGCGGCCTGGATACGCGTGCGGTACCGCTGGAGATCTATCCGCTGGTGGATGCCTTCAATGCGGCCGTGCGCCGCATCGGCGAAAGCTACGACGCACAGGACCGCTTCCTCGCCGGTGCTGCGCATGAGCTGCGCATGCCGATCGCGATCCTGGCCACGCGCCTGGCCGACCTGCCGCCCGGCGATGCGCGTTCGCGACTGCAGCTGGATCTGAGCCGGCTGAGCAACATCGCCGAGCAGCTGCTGGATCTGCAACGGCTTGACCGGCATGGCAGCCAGTCCCAGCGTATCGACCTCTCGGCGCTGACCCGCGACGTCGCCGCCGATGTGGCCCCGCTGGTGGTGGATGCCGGCTACGGCTTTTCGGTGGATGCCCCCGACCAGCCGATCTGGGTCCGCGGCGACCCGCATGCACTGCATCGTGTCATCGCCAGCCTGCTGCAGAACGCCATCGCCCACGGCGGTGGCCGCGGCATGATCGCGGTGGCGCTGCACGACGATGGCGGCCTGTCGGTCAGCGATGAAGGCCCGGGTGTGCCGGAGGCCGAACGGCTGTCCGTGTTCGAGCCGTTCCACCGCTTGCGGCCCAGCGGCAGCGGCAGCGGGCTGGGCCTGCACCTGGCCCGCGAGATCGTGCTGCGTCACGCCGGCACCATCGCCGTGGACAGCGCCCCCGGTGGCGGCGCGCGGTTCCTGGTAGTGCTGCCGGTGGATCCCCGGCCGCTGCTGGCAGCGGGCCCGGCATGACCAATGGCAGGTGATCGGGCCGAGGCATCGTGGGACAACGGACAGGTCCCCCTTTCTGGTGCCGGTTCGATGCGCGTACGTTCGCTGTTCGGTGTGATCGTGATGTCCGGCCTGGCCCTGTCCGGCCTGTTCGGGTGCGCCACCTATGACGATGTCGCCTCGCGCCCGCAGTGCGAGGATTCGCCGCAGGTGAAGGACCTGCCGGCGCAGGTCGCCCGCCGTGAAAGCCGCTGCAATGAGTTGAACATCCGGTTCAATGACGATCGCGGCGGGGACAGCAAACCGCTCGATTTCAGCGGTAAGAACAAGGACGGCTGATCCCGCGTCGGATCAGCGTGTCGCCGGCCCGGCCGGCGGCTCAGCGCAGTAGGCGGTGATGACCTCGGGGGTGTTCTCCAGCCCCTTGGCCTTGGCCAGCTCCCAAGGGCGCTCGCACTGCTGCGTGCGTTCGCACCAGCGGTAGCCTGCCGATCCGATGCACCCGCGCGCATCGCGGTCTGCGCCCGGTACGCCTGCAGTGGGCGAGGGTGACGGTGCAGGATGGGCACAAGCGGTGAGGGCAGCGAGCAGGGGAAGCAGGGCGGCTCGAATGGACATGCACACTCCATAGGCGCTTGAGGTCGCGGGCAGTCTCGCGCTGGGTCCGTCGATGCCACGTGCAGGATGCAGGGTTCACTCCTCCATCACCGGGCGTGGGCTGATATGGCGCGGGACGATTCCGCCGATGCTGCGTTGTGGTGCATGAGCCGTCGCGCGGAACGCGATGATGCGTTGAAGCAGGATGCGTGCGACGGGATTGTGTGGACATCGCCTGTATCCGGTTCGACGCCGGATTGTCAGCACCACGGCCAGGAGGCACGCCATGAAACTGCTGTTTTCGATGCGTCACATTGCACTCGCTGCGGCACTCGCCGGTGTCTGCGCCCAGGCCGAAGCCTGCACGCGCGTGGTGTACCTGGGCGACAACCAGGATGTGATCACGGCCCGCTCGATGGATTGGAAGAGCGATGTCGCCACCAACCTATGGGTGTTGCCCAAGGGCATCGCCCGCGATGGCCAGGCTGGGCCGCGCTCGATCCGCTGGACCTCGCGCTTCGGCAGCGTGGTCGCCACTGGATACGACATCGCCACCACCGATGGGCTCAACGAAGCGGGGCTCTCGGCCAATCTGTTGTGGCTGGCCGAATCGGAGTACCCGCAGCAACGTGTCAGCAAGCCGGGACTGGCGATTTCCTTATGGGCGCAGTACGTGCTCGACAACTTCGCCACCGTTGCCGAGGCTGTCGCCGCACTTGAACGCGAGCCGTTTTCGATCGTGACCGACAAGGTGCCGGGCGAGTCACGGCTGGCGACGCTGCACCTGTCCCTGTCCGACGCCAGCGGCGACAGTGCCATCGTGGAATACATCAACGGCAAGCAGGTGATCCATCACGATCGCGCCTATCAGGTGATGACCAACTCGCCGGTGTTCGATCAGCAACTGGCGCTCAACACGTACTGGCAGGAGATCGGTGGCACCGTGATGCTGCCCGGCACCAACCGCTCGGCCGATCGCTTCGCACGCGCGAAGTTCTACATCAACGCCATTCCCAAAAGCGAAGATCCGGTGGTGGCGTTGGCCAGCGTCTTCAGTGTGATCCGCAACGTGTCCGTGCCGTATGGCATCACCACGCCGGGGGAGCCGAACATCTCGTCCACGCGGTGGCGGACCGTGGCCGATCACAAGCGCAAGCTGTATTTCTTCGAATCGGCGATGACGCCCAATACCTTCTGGGTGGACCTCAACAACGCCGATTTCTCGCGCGGTGCACCGGTGTTGAAACTCGATCTGGGGCCGGACCAGCGCAACGTGTTCGCCGGGGACGCGCTGCCCCGGTTCCAGCCGGCCGAACCGTTCCGGTTCCTGGGGACCGACGGCTGAGCAAAATCAGACTAATCCGATAACAAAGGGCTTCAACCTGCTCTATCGTTCCTGCTGAGGGATGGATCCCTCCCGTCGTGAGCTTTTCGCCCAGGCATGCCGCAAAGGAACGATCCGCATGGTGATCAAACTGCAACATATCGAACGCCGCTGGCAGGTCGTGCATCCGGCCAAATCCGCACCGATTGCCTTCCGAAGCGGGGCCACCGCCTTCGATTTCGCTGATGCCCTGGCCCGCGAGCATTTCGCCGAGACCGGCAACAGCAGCGCCGTCCGGGTGCAGGTGCTTGAGACCTACGTGGACGCGGTGCGCTACGGCTGAGCCGGCCATCGGCGGCTGTCAGCCGGATGTGACCGCCCGCCTGCGGTCCAGTCAGCCTCGCGTCGGGTACCTAAATAGGGGATGAAATCAGCGACTTCTGGCCTATGTCGCCCTGCCGGACGATCACCGATCCTGTGCGCCTCCCCCAACACGTAACGAGGTTCCCATGTCGAACAACAGCCGCTCCCCCGCGGCCAGACGATTGTGCTGGGCCGTCGTGCCGGCACTGATGGCGCTGGCTGGCGCCGCCCAGGCGCAGAGCTACGACCGCTATTACGACGACGGCTATGACGGCGGCCCGGTGCGCTGCGAGTCGATCAAGAACCGCACGCAGCAATGCGCCTTGCCGGGCCGTGCACGGCTGGTGCGGCAGATCTCCGGCTCGCCCTGTGTCGAAGGCCAGACCTGGGGCCAGGCACGCGGCGGCGTGTGGGTGACGCAGGGCTGCCGGGCCGAGTTCATCGCCGAAGGTGGCCGCGGTGGCGGTCGCTGGAATGGCGGCGGCAACGGCTGGGGGCACAACGGCGGCGGCAACAGCGGCCGGGGGCAGATCCTGACCTGCGATTCCAATGACCATCGCCGTCAGCGCTGCGTGGCCAATGTCCGGCGCGAGGCGCGCCTGATCCGCCAGACCTCGCGCAACGCCTGTATCGAAGGCCGCACCTGGGGCTGGGACCGGACGGGCGTCTGGGTGGACGGCGGCTGCCGCGCGCAGTTCCAGATCTACTGAGTACCGGCGTACGGCGCCTGAGCGCCCCATCAGAGCTCTATGCGTGCTCAAACAAACGAGGCCGCGTCGATTCGACGCGGCCTCGTTGTGACTGGGGTGATGCGACCCTTGGGCGAGGGGGCACTTCAGCCCGTGGCGCTGAGCGGCTGGCCGCTGTTGACCAGCATCGGCCAGCGCTTGAGCACGGCCTGGCGGATGCCGGCGGCATCGATGCCGGCTTCGGCCAGCAGGTCTTCGCGGCTGGCGTGGTGCTGGAAGCTGTCCGGCAGGCCCAGGTGCAGGAACGGCTTGAGCACGTTCTCGGCATTGAGCAGCTCGGCCACGCCGGAGCCGGCCCCGCCGGCGACCACGTTGTCTTCGATGGTCACGAAGCCTTCGTGACGCTGCGCAAGTTCCAGCAGCAGGGCGCGGTCTAGCGGCTTGATGAAACGCATGTTGACCACGCTTAGCCCGAGCTCGCGGCCGACCTGTTCGGCGGCCGTGACGGTGCTGCCGAAGGCGAGCAGGGCGATGCGGCTGCCCTGCAGGCGCAGCTCGGCCTTGCCGATCTCCAGCGTGGACAGATCCGTGCCGGCGGCAACGCCGGTGCCGCTGCCACGCGGATAACGCACCGCTGCCGGGCCGGTGTAACGCAGGCCGGTCGTCAGCATCTGGCGGCACTCGGCCTCATCGGAGGGCGCCATCACCACCATGTGCGGCACACAGCGCAGGAAGCTCAGGTCCAGGTTGCCGGCATGGGTCGCACCATCCGGGCCGACCACGCCGGCGCGGTCGATCGCGAACAGCACATCCAGCTCCTGCACGGCCACGTCGTGGACCAGCTGGTCGTACGCGCGCTGCAGGAAGGTCGAGTAGATCGCCACCACCGGCTTGGCGCCCTGGGTGGCCATGCCGGCGGCCAGGGTCACCGCGTGTTGCTCGGCGATCGCCACATCGAAGTAGCGCTCCGGGTATTCCTTGCTGAAGCGCACCAGGCCCGAGCCCTCGCGCATCGCCGGGGTAATGCCCATCAGCTTCGGTTCGGCCGCGGCGGCATCGCACAGCCAGTCGCTGAAGACGTCGGTATAGGTCGGCTTCTTGGCCCCGCCCTTGGCCACCAGGCCCTTGTCCGGATCGAACGGGCCCACCGCGTGGTACCCGATCTGGTCACCTTCGGCGCGTTCGTAACCCTTGCCCTTGGTGGTCATCACGTGCAGCAGCTTCAGGCCCTTCAGGCTCTTGAGCGTCTTCAGCGTGGCGACCAGCGCCGGCACGTCGTGGCCGTCGATCGGGCCGGTGTAATGGAAGCCCATTTCCTCGAAGAACGTGGACGGCACGAACATGCCCTTCCAGTGTTCTTCCCAGCGCTTGACGAAGCGCGCGGTAGGGTTGTGCTTCTTGTCGCCGAGAATCTTCTTGCCGCCTTCGCGCAGCGCGTTGAGCGTGCGGCTGCCGGTGGCGCGGCCGAGCATCTTGGTCAGCCCGCCGACGGCCTCGGAGATCGACATGTTGTTGTCGTTGAGGATCACCAGCAGGTTCGGTTCCTGCTCCATGCCACCGGCGTGGTTGAGCGCCTCGTAGGCCATGCCGGCGGTCATCGCGCCATCGCCGATCACGGCCACCACCTTGCGGTCATCGCCTTCGGCTTGGCGTGCGATCGCCATGCCCAGCGCCGCCGAGATCGAGGTGGAGGAATGGCCGACGCCGAAGGTGTCGTACTCGCTTTCCTCGCGCTTGGGGAACGGCGCGACGCCGTCTTTCTGCTTGACCGTGTGGATCTCGTCGCGGCGGCCGGTCAGGATCTTGTGCGGGTAGGTCTGATGACCCACATCCCAGACCAGCTGATCGACGGGCGTCTGATACAGGTAGTGCAGGGCGACCGTCAGTTCGATCACGCCCAGGCCGGCGCCGAAATGGCCGCCGCTCTTGCCCACCGATTCAATCAGGTAGGCACGCAGTTCATCCGCGATCGCGGGCAGTTCGGATTCTTCGAACCTGCGCAGGTCATCCGGTGACTGGATGCGCGCAAGGCGGGGATAGCGGGCGGAGTCGATCATGTTTATCGCGCTTCTTCTGAGCGCCTATTTTCCCCCCCAAATGGGGGTGGGGCAAGCAAACCGCCTTTTCAGTGAGTAAACGGTGACGGTGGCTGCGACAGAACGTCGCAGCACGCTCAGGCGCAGAGCTTGGAGCGCTTGGGCAGCTGCGCCTTCAGGAAGGCCATCTGATCGGCCAGGATGTTGCGGTTGGACAGGATCATGTGCTCGATCCAGCTCGGCCGATAGGGCACGGCGAGCAGCGGCATGCTGGCCTGCTGCGGGGTCCGGTTGCTCTTGCGCGAGTTGCAGTGGAAGCAGGCGCTGACCACGTTCTCCCACACGTCCAGCCCGCCCTTGGAGAGCGGCATGACGTGGTCGCGGGTCAGCTGCGGGCGGTTGAACTGTTGCCCGCAGTAAAGGCACAGGTGCGAATCACGCGCGAACAGCGCGGGATTGGACAGATTCGGGGTGGGGTCGATCGCCCGGGAGCGCGCATGCCCGCGGGCGGCGATGATCGGGTGCAGGTCCAGGCCGCTCTGCAGGCCGGTGGTGCGGCAGATGCCGCCGTGGATGTGCAGGCAGGGGTCGCCCAGGGTCCAGGCCACCGCGCCACGCGCGTAGAGGCAGGAGGCATCCTGCCAATTGATCCAGTCGAGTACGCGCCCGTGGGCGTCCAGGGCCAATAACCGCACCGAGCCTGGCCGATGCAGCGTAACGATCGGCGACACCTCGGCGACCGGGGCGGACGAGGCTCCGGTATCGATCAGACCCAAGCGTGTAGTGTCTGTCTCCATCGGGAAAACAGCTTATACCCGAATCGTTACCAAATGGGTATAGGCGGCAAGCGCCTACCCATTTGGTAACGATTCGGCCCCGGGCATTCCACCTTATCCCCGCGCCGTTGGCGCGCCCCCTTCAACAAGAAGGGGGCTTTTCTCCATACGGTGCATCGGGTGCCGGCCAGCGGCCGGCAGCCGATCAACCTTCGCCGAAGTGTGCGTCGGCCATCGCCATCAGCGGTTCGGCACCGGACTGGATCGCGGCGGCGTGGCTGAGGGTGCGCGGCAGCACGCGGGCGAAGTAGAAGCGGGCGGTCTCGCGCTTGGCCTGCTTGAACGCCTCACTCTGCGAGGAGGCATCGGCGGCGGCGACGCTGCGGGCCCACCAGTAGGCCAGCACCACATAGCCCGAGTAGAACAGGTAATCGAAGCTGGCCGCGCCGAGTTCGTCCGGGTTGGTGGCCGCGCGTTGCAGGGTCGCCAGGGTCAGCTTGGCCCATTCGTCGGCCTTGCCGCGCAGCGGGGCGATGAACTCGGCCAGCGCGTCGTTGCCTTCATTGGCCTTGGCGAATGCCTCGATCTCGGCCAGCATCAGTTTCAGGCCGGCGCCCTGGCTGGAGGCGGTCTTGCGGCCGATCAGGTCCAGTGCCTGGATGCCGGTGGTGCCTTCATACAGCGTGGTGATGCGGGCATCGCGGGCCAGCTGCTCCATGCCGTGCTCTCGGATATAGCCGTGGCCACCGAAGCACTGCAGCGCGTTGTAGGTGTTCTCGATGCCCCATTCGGTCTGGCAGGCCTTGGAGATCGGGGTGAGGAAACTCACCAGCGTGTCGGCGCGTTCGCGTTCGCCGGCATCCTCGGCGTGGTGGGCGAGGTCGATCAGGGTGGCCGCGTGCAGGGCCAGCAAGCGGCTGCCTTCCACCAGCGATTTGATGGTCAGCAGCATGCGCCGCACATCCGGGTGGACCAGGATCGGGTCGGCCGGCTTTTCCGGGTTCTTGGCACCGCTCAGCGAACGCGACTGCAGGCGCTCACGGCTGTACTTCAGGGCGTTCTGGTAAGCACGCTCGGACAGGCCGATCCCCTGCAGACCGACGCCCAGGCGCGCGGTGTTCATCATGGTGAACATTGCCTGCAGGCCTTTGTGCGGCTGGCCGACCAGGTAGCCTTCGGCACCGTCGAAATTCATCACGCAGGTGACCGAGCCCTTGATGCCCATCTTGTGTTCGATCGAGCCGCAGCGCAGCGCATTGCGCTCGCCCACCTTGCCCTCGCGGTCAACCTTGAACTTCGGGGTGACGAACAGCGAAATGCCTTTGGCACCGGCGGGTGCATCCGGCAACTTGGCCAGCACCAGGTGCACGATGTTGTCGGTGAGGTCGTGCTCGCCGGCGGTGATGAAGATCTTGGTGCCGGTGATGGCGTAGCTGCCGTCCGCGTTCGGTTCGGCCTTGGTCTTGAGCAGGCCCAGATCGGTGCCGCAATGCGGTTCGGTCAGGCACATGGTGCCGGTCCAACGGCCTTCGATCAGCGGCTTGAGGAATGCATCCTGCTGCCAGGCCTCGCCATGCTGCTTGAGCGCTTCGATCGCACCGTGCGAGAGCAGCGGGAAGTTGCCCCAGGCCAGGTTGGCGGCGTTGATCATTTCATTGAGCGGCACGCCCAGCGTGTGCGGCAGACCCTGGCCGCCCAACTCCGGCGCAGCGGTCAGGCCGGTCCAGCCGCCGTCGACAAACTGCGTGTACGCCTGCTTGAAACCGGGCGGGGTGGTGACTTCGCCGGTGGCCTGGTCGAGCACGCAGCCGATCTCATCGCCCACGCTGTTCAACGGTGCCAGCACGCTGGCGCTGAAACGGCCGGCTTCTTCCAGCACGGCATCCACCACATCGGCGGTGGCATCGGTCAGGCCAAGGCGCGCGAACAGCGGCTCGACCTTGAGCACGTCATGCAGGGCGAAACGGATATCGGAAAGCGGGGCGGTGTAGCTGCTCATCGGGGACAGTCTCGATCAGTGGCGAAGGGTGGCGGACAGCCCGCCGGTCAGCGCAGGACGCCCGGCAGGCCGGGGGCCTGGTTGAGCGTGCTGCGGCTATCAATCTCGAAGGTGCGTTGCTTCTTTTCCTGCGGCGTGGCGCTCACCGTGCCCTTTAGCGAGTAGCCCAGGGTGCGGTTGCCGGCCAGTGCATCGGCCATCACCAGGCGTGCGCCGGAGCTCGGCTTGAGGTCGACGTTGACCACATCGGCCGAGACCCCGCCGATCGACAGCGCGGGCTGCAGTTGCAGCTGCCCGGCATCCTCATCGCTCACCTTCAACTGCAGGGAGACGTTGTCGAAGGTCATGGGCATGGAGCTGAAGTTCTGCAGGCGCAGCGCGACCGTCCAGCTGCCATCGGCACGCACCGTCAACTCCTGCACGCTGGCGGCCGGCTCGGAGACGCGTTTGACCGTCTTGTTGCAGGCGGTCAGGGCGAGCGAGGCGACGACGATGAAGGCAAGGGCGAGGCGGGGACGGAGGCGGTGGGACATGGCGCAATCCTCAGGCGGGTGGTGCATGGGTGTGAGCATACTACGGCGTATGGTGTTCGCGCTGCCTGTGGCAGCGTGACGCAAGGGTAGGGCACCGGGATGACGGAGCCACGTGCTTTTAGTCGTGGGAAGGGGCAGGTCGGCCCAGGCAGGGGCGGGGGTGAAGCCCCGGCCGGGTCAGTCCAGCGGCGCCATCACCCGCAGCGGGGCGAGGTCATAGCCCATGGCCTCGGCACGCGCCTTGAGCTGCTCGAACAGGGCGGTGTCCATGCTCGGCGAGCGCGACAGGATCCACAGGTACTTGCGGTCCGGTTCACCCACCACCGCCCACTGATAGCCGGGATCAAGCGCGATCACCCAGTAGTCGGCCCAGACCAGGGGAACCCACGAGAGCCAGTCCGGCACGAAACGCACCTGCAACCTGCCCGGGTGACCCTCGACCGGGCGCGCCACGCCATCGGCGGCGACGCGGTCGCCATCGGCTTCGCGGCAGGCGTTGTGCACGCTGATCCGCTTATCGGCACGCAGGCTGTACGTGGCGGTGATGTCGCCCACGCATTTCTTCTGGAACGAGACGGGCAGGTGCGCGATCTCATGCCACTGGCCGGCGTAGCGGTCCATGTCCAGCGCCTCCACCGAGGTCACCGGCGCGGCCGCCCAGGCCGACCCGGTGGCGGCGAGGGCGAGCAGGGCACTGATCAGATAGCGGCTGCGCATTGTCGACACTCCACACAAGACGCAGCGAGCTTAGGCACAGGCAGGACGGAAATTGTGAATATTCCGTCATGCAGCGGCTGTCTCATACCGGTGACGCGCGCGGGGCAGCGTCCGGCATCGGCGCTACTGGCGGTCAGCGGAGAGTTCGCGCGTCGTGTTGCCGTGCTCGTCCAGGAAGCGCACCTTGGCATCCCCCGCGGGCGTGACTACCAGTTCCAGCCGTGGCTTTCCCTGGCCATCGCGCAGGGTCAGCATGGCATCGCGTGCCTCCGATTTGCCCAGGAACACGCGCTCGGTGATCGCAGGGATGCCGTTGCGATGCAGTGATTCGTCCCGCTCGGAGAAGAACGGACGGTCCAGGCCATCGGCAACATCATTGAAGGTCAGCCCGGCGTAGTGTGTCCCCGCGTCGTCCACGCCCAGCAGCTGCATCTGCTGGTCCTGCTGATAGCGATCGAAGGTCAGGCTCATGCCGCTGGAGGGCTTGCCGTTTTTGTCGAGTGAGCCGTTGTAGATCAGCCCGCCGTTTTCCGTTCCTTCATCATTGAAGAACAGCATGCCTGCCATGGGGCGCGGATGCGGTTGCTCCTTGTTGTGGATGAGCACCCCGGGAAAAAGCGTGCGATTGGAGATCGCCAGTCGCAGCGTTCCGTCGGGTTCCTTGATGTTGATGCGCTGTGCATCGATGACGTCAAAGCTCGCGCTGCGCTGCGACGTCGCGCCCGTCGTCAACGCGGCCACGGCCAGGACGCCCATCCCCGCGTAGCCCAGCGCGAGTCGTCGCTGATTGCGTTTCAGCTGCGCGATCTGCGCCTGCAGCACGTCGATGCCGTTGGACATTCACTTCTCCCTGTGTGTGCGGCCATGAGGTGCGAACAAGCGCGGCCGCAGACGACCCTGTCCGCGAAGTGAGCATGCCAGCGCGTGGCGATGGGCGGCAAGGCAGGGCACGCCGTTGCGGCACGCAGGCCATCAATCCTGAGCGTTCTGCCCGCTCTGCAGCGCACGATGGATCTCCGCCGCGATCATCGTTTCATCGTCGCGTGCGGCCCAGCGGCTGATCTTGACGATCACCAGCACGGCGCCGGCCATGAAGTAAGCAGCCGGCACGACCGCAAGACTGGCGAACAGTGCGGGGGCGAGTTCGTGTGTGAGCTGCCAGTGCTTCACCACCGCCACCAGCGGAAAGATGAGCAGGCTGACGAACATGCCGATCATCGCGGTGCGGATGAAGGGGTGCATCTGGAACGCACCTTCCAGCCGCGCGCCGCGCTCGGTGGGGATGCACTGGCCGATGAAATACGGCTTGAACGAATTGGAGACGAACGGGCGTTTCCAGCACAGGCGGATCCGTTGAGCGGAGACCGTGCCGCGCATCCCCGCGACAGAAAGGCGGGGGCCGTGCTGGATCGACTGCTTGAGTTGCAGCACGGTCACCTCAAGCGGGAGCGTGCTGTGGAAGGCAACGTGGTATTTGCCGAACAGCGCAACGAACAGAGCACGAACCATGTGCCGAAATTCCTTCCTTGAACGATGCGCGATGTGGCGAGGCCGGACGCCAGACAAAAAAAATGACCTGCATTTCTGCAGGTCATCTGAAATTGTGGTGGCCGGGGACGGAATCGAACCGCCGACACGGGGATTTTCAATCCCCTGCTCTACCAACTGAGCTACCCGGCCACTTCATCGCTGCGTTGCCGCTGGCGAGGACGCGAATAATACGGAGGTATGAGGGGTTCGGCAAGCGTTTCGCGAAAAAAATTTCACATTTGTTTCCGAACCCTTGTCCACGCACATCCAAGTGCTTGATCCAGCGGGCCCGGACACATCACCAAGGCGCATGAACATCGGTTCAGGCGGACGCTCACCGCCGGTGCCGTCGATCACCCCGCGGTGGATCGTGCGTTCTGGGGCATGCACCACAACAGCACGATGCCGATCGCCATCATGATCGCCGCCAGCACCAATGCGCCCTGGTAGCTGCCGCTTTCGCGCGCCAGTGTGCCGGCGATCGCGGGGGCGATGATCTGGGCGACGCCATAACTCAGCGTCAACGTCGCCATCGCCTTGGCCGGATTGTGCGGGTAGTGGCGGCCGACCATGGTCAGGGTCAGGCTGACGATGCCGGCGAAGGTCAGGCCGAACAGCACGGCGCTGGCCGCGCCGGCCCACATTCCGTGATCGAGCAGGGGGAGCACGAAGGAGGCCGTCTGCACTGCGTACGCGAGCATCAACGCGCGGATCAGTCCCAGCCGGTTCGACAACCGGTCCCAGGCAAACGTCGAGGGTATGGCGGTGAGGCCGACCAGGACCCACAGCCAGCTGCCGCGGCCGGCGAAAGCCGGCGTCTGCACCAGGATGGCGACGATGAAGGTCGCGCTGACCACGAAGCCGACGCCCGCGCAGAAGTACGAGGCGATCAACAACCCGCGCCAGCGCCGGCCGGGTGGCGCCGGAGCGTCCGCATCGGTAGCGCTGGAGAATGCTGCCGGCGCCGGCATCCATGCCCAGGCCGGAATCAGGAACACCAGCGCGAGGCAGCCCAGGGCCATCCATTGCTGCGAGGAGGCCAGATGATCGGCCATCGCCGCGGCCGCCAGGCCGGAGACCGCGATCCCCACTCCAAGGCCTGCGAAGTGCAGGCCCAGTTGCGGGCGGCGCTGTTGGGTGAGCAGCCAGTTGAGCACCAGCCCGGAGGCGAGCAGCAGGCCGGCGGTGCTGGACAGACCAGCCACGAAGCGCAGCACGCCCCAGGTGGTCATGTCGCCGGTGGCGCCCATCAGGCCGGTGGACACCGCCGCCAGCACCAGGCCGATGCGGTAGAAGCGGAATTTCTGCCGCATGTCGCCGACCCGGGCGACCAGCACGGTACCGGCGAGGTAGCCCAGATAGTTGAACGTGGCCAACCAGCCGCCTCCGGCGGCCGTCAGCCCGGCATCGATCCGCATCACCGGCAGCAGGGGGGTGTAGGCGAAGCGCGCCAGCCCGACCGTGAGCACGAGCGCGCATATGCCGGCCGTGATGACCTGCCAGGCGTGGCGGGGAGGCGGGATCGTGAGCGACATGCGTCGGGAGGGCAGGGGGGGGGGGAGGTCCCATCGTCGGCGGAGCGAGGTGATGGCGTCTTTCGATAGAATGACCCGTCCTGTCGATGAGGCGTCACATGGTCATGGCCGCGCACATCGCCCCGGGCTGGCGTGAAGTTCCGGTGCCGCCGCTGCGGCGGCTGCCCTGGCCGGTGGTGGCGCGCAGCCAGCGCCTGGAGGCCGGCGAGCGCTTCCCGCCGCACGTGCACGGCTGGAACCAGCTGGTCCATGCCAGCACGGGCGTGCTGCAGGCCAGCGCCGGCCAGGCCCGTCACGTGATCACCCCGCAGCAGGCGCTGTGGGTGCCGACCGGCACGCTGCATCACACCGGCGCGTTGAGCACCTCGGCGTTCCGCAATCTGTACGTGGAGGATGGGCCGGACCTGGGCATGCCCACGCACTGCGTGGTGCTGGAGGTGTCACCGCTGCTGCGGGAACTGATCATCGAACTCGACCGTACCGTGCCGGGGCAGGACCGCAGTTACTACGACACCCTGTGCACCGTGATCACCGCGCAGTTGCCGCGCCAGTCGCAGCACACCCGGCATCTGCCGTGGCCGCGCGATCCCCGTCTGCAGCGCTGGTGCCAGGCGCTCTACGAGCAACCTGCCGATACCCGCAGCGTGGCGGACTGGGCGCCCGTGCTCGGCGCATCGGCCCGCACCCTGGCCCGTCATTTCCAACGCGAAACCGGCATGCATCTGCGCGAGTGGCGGGTGCGCCTGCGTCTGCTGCGCGCCATCGAGTGGCTGGCCCAGGGCCGTTCGCCGACGGTGATCGCGCACGCGCTGGGCTATGCCTCTGCCTCGGCGTTCAACTACATGTTCCGGATCGAGATGGGCATGAGCCCGCTGCAGTGGCTGCGCGCACGCCCTACGGCGTGACCGGGCAGGCCAGGCTGACCAGGCGGTCATCCTCGAAGCGTGCGCGGATGATGCCGTTGTCGGCTTTGCCTGCGGGCCACTCCGCCTCGCTGCCCACACCGGGCAGGGGATTGCCCAGATGGAAATACACGCGGCCACGGCTGTCACCGATCTGCACCCTGTTGCACGCCGTGATCGGTGAGGCCATCTCACCGCAGTCGCCCTGCAGCAGGCACAGGCGCGTATGGCACCTGCCTGCACCGGCCGACCAATGGCCTTGCGCGGCCAGGCAACCGGGCTTGGTCGCCAGGATCGCCCAGCATGCCAGGCCGAACACGGTCGTGGCCGACATCAGCAGCGGCAGCAGGTAGCGACGTTGACGGGAAAAGGGAGTGTTCATGACGCGATCATGCGCCCTGGCCGGTGACGCGGGCAACGCATGCGCAGTGCAGCGTATGGATGGAATGCTGTGACGCCATCGGGATCATCGGTCGCTGTCGCACAAGGTGATTCCACAGGCGCGTCGATCTGCACCGATGGAACGCTGTTTTACCCCCCGTCCGGAGCTGTCCGGACGGCGTACTGTCGGGCTTCCTTTTTCGACTCCCCCGGAGCGATCCGCTGATGAACGCACTTACCAACAAACGCATCGTGCTCGCCTCGCGCCCGAACGGCGCCCCGGTCGCGGCCAACTTCCGTGTCGAACAGGTGCCGGTTCCCGCGCCGGGTCCGGGCGAGGTGCTGCTGCGCAATCGCTACCTGTCGCTGGATCCCTACATGCGTGGTCGCATGGAGGAGGGGCCGTCCTACGCCGCACCGGTTGCGCTGGATGCGGTGATGGAAGGGCGCACCGTTGCCGAGGTGCTCGCCTCCAATCATCCTGGTTTCGCCATCGGCGAGCATGTGCTGGCTCCGGGCAACTGGCAGACACATGCCGTCATCAACGGCGATCAGCTCAGCCGCAAGCTGGAAGACAACGGCCTGCCGATCAGCACGGCACTGGGTGTGTACGGCATGCCCGGATTCACGGCATACGTAGGCCTGCAGGAAATCGGCAAGCTGCAGCCGGGCGAAACGCTCGTGGTGGCCGCTGCCAGCGGCCCGGTGGGCGCAACGGTGGGGCAGATCGCCAAGCTGCAGGGTGCGCGCACGGTCGGCATTGCCGGTGGCGAGCAGAAGCGCGCGTACCTGGAAACACTGGGCTTCGACGTAGCGCTGGATCACCGCGCTGACGATTTCGCCGCGCAGTTGCGTGCGGCGGTGCCCGACGGCATCGATGTCTATTTCGAGAACGTCGGTGGGCATGTGTTCGATGCGGTCGCACCGCTGCTCAACGATTTCGCGCGCATTCCGGTGTGCGGCACCATCGCCACCTACAACGCGCGCGGCGCAGTGCTGCCCGGGCCGGATCGGCTGCCCGGCTTCATGAGCCAGGTACTGCGCCAGCGGCTCACCGTGCGCGGTTTCATCCAGTCAGACCTGCACGCGTTCTTCCCGGCCTTCCTGCGCGACATGGGGCAGTGGCTGAAGGACGGCCGCGTGCAGTACCGCGAGGACATCGTGGAGGGCCTGGAGAACGCGCCCGAGGCGTTCTTCGGCCTGCTCAAGGGGCGCAACTTCGGCAAGCTGGTGGTCAAGCTGGAGTGACCGACGTGTCGCGCGTGAGCGCGACGTGTGCGAGGCCGCGTCGATCGTGATTCGTGCATCACGATCGGCTGGTTAGTCTGCCCATGAAGGCGCCGTCCCGGTGCCCGCACCAGTGAGTAGAACCATGGCAGACACCAAGCCCAGCGAACAAGGCAAGCAGGAAGGCATCGAAGAAAGCCAGCAGGACCGCAAACAGGACGAAACCGCCAAGCAGCGGCCGGGGCAGACCGATCAGGCGATCCATGATGCGGGCACGCGCCGGCCGGAGCGCAAGGACAATCCCGAGGGCGCGTGAGCGACCTTGGAGCGCATCGGATAAAAAGAAAGCCACCCGAAAGTGGCTTTCTTTTGAATAAGGTGGAGCGAAGGGTGATCCCGTTCGCCGATAAGACCCTTGCGGCAGTAGGGGAGGGCAGTCTAGCCACTTGCGGATGCCCCACGTATACCCGCGTCATGCGGCTTTTCGGTAATCCGTCCTCATTGACCTGACGGGCATCCATTTTTGCCTGAATCCACCGGTCGATCTCGTCCTCCGACCAAGCTACGCAGTTGCCCCCGAGCTCGACTTGTGCAGGAAACTCCTTTTTCCGGATCCGGTCGTAGATGTTGTTTTTGGACAGCCAGGTTTTGGTGATGCCGTCTTTCAGGCGCAGCAGGCTTGGGGCTCGGCGTTCGGTGGCGCTGGTCATCTGCTCCCCTTCGCCGTGGCGTGCGGCTGATTCGTTTTGGTAAATGGCGGTCACGCTGCGTTGCCAGCGGCCAGGCTGGGCAGCCGCAGGCGGGCCGTACTGGTGGAACAACGATCTCGCATACGTCGCCGGCTTCAAGACGCTCAACGGGAGCGTGCAGCTTCAGATGATCCAGCTTGCGCTGCGAATTACCGACGGGCCCAACAACCCGCCGCCCACCGGCCAGTTCGGCAGTTGCCAGGCGATCGGCCTGTTGCTCGACCTCAGAAACACTGAGGTTGCGCAGACGCTTCTGCCAACCGTCCTGGTGCTTCACCGACCACGGTGTGACGAGGTGGCCGGCACGCCTCCAGTTCACGTGCGAGAGGTGGTTCTCACGCGTGTCTACAGCCGTTCCGTTCACCAGCAAATAGGGCTGGACGGTCTGCGACAGATCGCACGTGCTGGTGTACCTATTGGTCTTCACCTTGACCAGATACGGCCCGCCGCCCTCGGCCTAGCCGCAAAGCGCCGCGCGGGCCTTCTTCGATGCCTGAACCGCGCGCGGCGCGATTCAAACGACCAAAGCATCAAGGCTCTCGCCGGGGTTCGATTCTTCCTGGTAAAGGTCAACCGTTCGTCCGTGGAGACACCGCTGTCGTTGGCCGCGGCGGAGCCTGCGGTGGCAAGGCCAGGAATGGTGGTGATCAGCACTGCGCACATAACGCTCTCCATGTGTTGTTGTGAACAACACCAGCGTAGCGGCAAAAAAAGGGATTCGTCTTGGCGAGAACCATTCGCGCTCTCGGAGCGCGAATGTCCGCGCGGTACGGCAGGCAGAAAAGCAGCCCGCAAAGAGTTACTTCTGGGGTTGGGCAAGGTGATCTTTCAGGCATTCCATGGGTTCCGTAGCGCAAGCGTTCGACCTGGGGCCCAAAGAGCCCAACTCGTCAGAGATCAATTGGTCGCGCTTATCAGTTGTTTCCAGAACCTGCTCGATGATGGGACGAGCTCAAGGGGTCTTCCAATAATGGCGGCCTATGCTGTTCTTGTGTTTATTGCGGGCGGCTCTATTGGTCTGGCACGCAATGTTGACATGGCTGAAGTGTTTGGTTTAACTGGGGCGCGAGCGTGATAAATGGTCTGCTGTTCTGGCCGCGCTAACTCGCCTAATGAAAGCAGGTCTTTTGGGGGCTATTTCCTGCTTCGAACTGGATGCCTTTGGATTTTGCTCAAGGAGAGAGTGATGAAAAGGATGTTGTTCTCATGTGCGTTTCTTACAAGCCTGCTGTTCCCGCTACATGCGAAAGCGGAATGGGTTTGCCGAACATTGTCGGGAGAGGTCTCGGTGGGGGGAGGGGACGCTCATCAGGAACCTGATGTTCGAGTATGCGATTGGGTTGGTGGCGGAACGCCGCCAGGAGGTGGGCCTGGCGGAGGCGGGACCGGGGGGCAGTATTGTGCCGTACTCTTGATGTCGAAGCCGACTGGCTGCACGTCTGAGATTCCCGTGCGTGGCGCTGATTACGCTGCCCACAAGTTTATGGTGGGGTCTGGCCTTGCGACCGCTCTGTCCAATCTTTCGAACAGCAACATTTCTTCTCAGGCCCGGCAACAAATGCTTGCTGCGCTAATAAACACACGGATGATTATTCGGATATTCGAAAATCCGTTAATGACAATAACATAGTCTTGGTCGACGGAATGGCGCTAGCCTGTGACTATCAACGTCAGTATGATCTATCCAATCCTCCGTTGTCCCCTTATGTGGGCGGAGTTTCGCCAGGACTCAAGGCATGTCTTGGGACCGTAGGGCGCCTGAATGGCGAGGCAAATCTTTCGTTTACGAGCTTCTTCCAAAGTTGGCTTAACCGGACGGGGATTGATTTGAGTGACTTGGGGATCCCTCAAACGATCATCAACTGGTTTGCTCCTGAGAACTCCCTTTCGACCAAGATCGAAGCGGCGAATGAGCAGAATGCGTGCAATCTTTGGTTTGGTGAGGTGCGACGCAATGGATGCTAAGAACAGAACTATCGTGCTGATTGCCATTGTTTCGATGGCTATGGCGAATTTGGTAGGGTGCAAGAATTCTAGCAATGCTGATGATGCCAGTTCTGGCGCGAATAAGGCAGCAGAAGTAAATGGCGAGTCGCGAAAGCGGGAGGCAGTATCGACCGATGGGTCCAGTGGGATTGCTGATCTGCCTCCGAGTGCACTACAGCAGTACTATGCATGCAGATCAACGAAAGCGACCTGCAACAGAGATCCGCTTGTCGCCGAGAGTCCAGCGGAGGCGCAGTGGTTGCAAAGGAGGGGGTATCCAACAGCGGACCAGATTGAAGCCTCCCTTGCAACGAGCACTGAGGAATTGAGGTTGGCAGCAGAAAATTCAGGGGTACTCGTCGATAAAAGCCTATATGGGCAAGCTTTGTTGCGGGATGGGAGGTACAGGGATGCAGTAGGTTCGATGGTCGATAGTTTCGTGCAAGATGGGAATATCTATGGACTGTATCTAACCTCAGATGCCTATATGCGTTCGGAGGAGCTTATGAACCCTCCCCTGGCAATGGCTTACCTGCGATTGGCCTATCTCGCTGGGGATTCGAAGGCGGGTGGTGTTCTTGAAGAAAAGTTCGGCCAGATGACGCCGCCTGAACGTGCTTTCGCTGATCGTAGGGCGGCAGATTTGAAAAAGAACATGGCGCCCGATGGATCTTGGCCGAGACCGTAGTTGCCAGCTTGCGGCGGGCACGGGTCCGTGTTGATGCTGGACTCGGTGCCATTCAGCACTTTCCGTGTGCTGATCAGAGACATGTCACGGGAGTTTTGAGCGCGACTTAAGGATCTTGCCAGCATCTGAAGACTGGGGCGTGTACTGCTCGAAAGGCAAGGTCGGTAAGTGCGGGTATCTGACTTAGGGCATGGGATAGATGCCTCAGAATATGCTCCCGCCGCCTCGCGGCCTGTAATGCGGGGGCCGAACTATGCCCGAACCAAAACTGCCCGGGAATCCTCCTCATGTAAAGGTTCCCGGGCTTCTTGGCATTATTTCGAAGTAACTTAGTAACTCTCTTCTCTAAAGGTGGGGCCTAATCCCCGCCTTGGAGTTTTCGTCATATTTTGCTATTGATGGCCTCTTGCTGTCTGTTGGAGAGCGGGCGAACCGCGCACATCAAATAGAGCTTCTTCGGCAGCTCTGCCGACCGCACCGTAACGTCGGCTCTGCGCCCATCCAGAGTTTTCCAGGCAGTTGCGCCAACGATGCGGCCAGCGGGTGGACGGCCAACTAAAGCGCCTCCAGCGGGCTGTCCGACTCCCAAGTAATTTCCTGCGGGGTCAATCGGCTCCAGCTCGGGTCGGCCTGCTACGGCCTAGTCCATGCAATCAACGGGCAAGCCTTCGCCGGCGGTTTGCCGGCTGTGTACAACCTCGGCACGCGCGCCGTTGTGACTTCGAGCAGCATGGAAGCCGTTGAGATCCAGTGCGAAGAGCTCGACGCGGACGTCATCTAGTAGGCGCGCGACTAGATCTGCTAGTAAGCAGTTCGCGGGAGGTCTCCGTTGGGCGCGTCGGCCTCCTGCACTACTCGCGGCCTTCAGCCGGGACTGGTTGCTGCCAATCGCGAAATCTGAGGTCCCGGCCTGCATCCTGCGCCCATGCCCCCTCCCGACTTCCGCTGGTTCTCGGTCTTCAGCCGCCCTGATAAACTCCCGGATGCCATCTATCGCGGCATGATCGAGGTTCTGCGTCCATCGCAGCGTATCGGCCACGAGGTGTGGTGGATCGAGGGCGTCCTCACGACGGTTGCGGGCCAGGGCCAGAGTGACCTCCGGATACACCGTGAGCGCCAGGCGCTTCTCCTTGCCGCCGAAGCGGTACTACAGTCGCCACCAACGGCCACCTGCAGGTGAGATCTCGAGGTAGAGACTACCGCCGTCGGACAGCTTCTGGATTTTGCTGCTCGGCTTCGCGCGCCTAATAGCGAGATCGGAGAGTGGGGGCATCATTCTGGGGGCATGGGGCAGGTGCCCCAAAATATGCCCCCACTGTTTCCCTAGCTGCAACGTGCCGGGCCGCACTCGCTCGCACAACGAAAAAGGCCGAAGCCCTGTTATTGCAGGTCCTCCGGCCTTTCGAGCGCCCTTTCGGACTGAATAGTGGTGGAGCCAAGGAGGATCGAACTCCTGACCTCGTCGATGCGAACGACGCGCTCTCCCAGCTGAGCTATGGCCCCACGGATGCTGCTGCGTGGCGTAACCGGCCTCGGCCGTACCGCGCGATGGGCCTAGTCTAGCGCCGAGCGGCCGCACCTGCCAAGTGGGGGCTGGGTCCTGCGAGTCGGGCAGGCTCAGCAGCCGGTACGCCGGGTTTCCCCACCGGTCGGTGGTGACCAGCCACTGCGCGGGCGGTTCCCCGGCGGAGAGGGGCGTGGCGGACAAGCACCGCGGCAGGCAGGCCAGGCGGCCATGGGACATGCGCGGAGCTACAACGGCGACAAGGGCAGGGCGACACGTGGCCGATGGCCCGGAAGGCGTCAAACGCGAACGGTGCCCTTCCGGCGCGCGCGCGGGGCGGGCATAATCCGCGCCAGAGAACGCGGCCGCATAGCCAGTGGACCAGGGGGGCCGGACAGCCGTCGCCCACAACGCCCTGACACCAATCTGCAACATCCAGCCAATACCGTGCCGCATCGCTGTCTCCCACAGCGATGTCGATTTCCTATGGTGCCCGGCCATCTCGCCGGCTGCCCCGATCTGTACTACCCGAGACCTCTGCATGCCCGCTCTACGCCACGCCCCTGTGTCGACGCGTCTTCTTTCCCGTTCCCTGCCGGCCGACCTGCTGCCGCGCCGCCGCGCCCTCGCGCTGGCCTGCGCGTCCGCCGCGCTGATGCTGTCCGCCGCCGCCTCGGCGCAGGATGCCCAGTCGGCCAGCGCCACCTCGCTGGACACCATCACCGTCACCGCTGACCACCGCGAGCGCAACCTGCAGGAAGTGCCGGTCTCGGTCGGCGTGGTGCAGGGCGAGAAGATCCGCGACTACACCGCCGGCGGCGACGACACCCTGCTGGCGCTGTCGGGCAAGGTGCCCAGCTTCTACGCTGAAACCACCACCGGCCGCATCTTCCCGCGTTTCTACATCCGTGGCCTGGGCAACATCGACTTCTACCTGGGTGCCTCGCAGCCGGTCTCGATCATCCAGGACGACGTGGTGCTCGAGCACGTGGTGCTGAAGTCCAATCCGGTCTATGACGTGGACCAGATCGAAGTGCTGCGCGGCCCGCAGGGCACGCTGTTCGGCCGCAACACCACCGCCGGCATCGTCAAGTTCGACACCATCAAGCCGAGCCAGGACTACAGCGGCCGCGTGCAGGCCAGCTACGGTTCCTACGGCAGCGTGGCGATCGACGGCGGCTTCGGCGGCCCGATCAACGACATCGCCTCGTTCCGCGTGTCGGCGCTGTACCAGCACCGCGATGATTACGTCGACAATACCTACCGCGGCCCGAGCGCCGACGGCACGGTCTCGCCGAAGAAGAACGCCATGGGCGGCTTCGACGACCGCAACGTGCGCGCGCAGCTGCTGCTGCAGCCGACCGAGAACTTCTCGCTGCTGGCTTCGGCCCATGCACGCGATTACGACGGTACCTCGACCCTGTTCCTGCGCGGTGCGCTGACCAAGGGCTCCAACAAGACCGACGTGCCGCGCGACAAGGTCGCCTACGACGAAGCCGACAACAACCCGCAGGCCTACAAGACCTACGGCGGCTCGGTGAAGGCGATCTACGATTTCGGCAACGTCTCGCTGACCTCGATCACCGCCTACGAAACCACCTCCGGCTACAGCCGCGGCGACACCGACGGCGGCGCGGCCGTGAACTACCCGGTCAACGGCGTGCCGAACGGCTACGGGCAGTCGATGGGCCAGATCCGCGATCTGGACCAGTGGACCCAGGAATTCCGCCTGGCCAACGCCGATGACAACCGCCTGAAGTGGCAGGTCGGCGCGTTCTACTTCGACGGCCGCGATACCACCGATTTCTACCAGCGCGCCTGGTTCCTGCAGGGCAATGCCCGCAACCCGAACAACTGGGTGCGCCTGCGCAACGTCAACACCTCCTGGGCCGGGTTCGGCCAGGTCAGCTATGACGTCACCGACAAGTTCACCCTGACCGCCGGCCTGCGTCAGACCAAGGACGAGAAGAAGACCCGTCTGCTCAAGACCGCCGATACCGCCGCCGGTGCCGTGACCTACAAGGGCCGCACCTACGTGGAGATGTCCGACACCACGCCGAGCTGGGACCTGAGCGCGATGTATGCGTTCAACCCGCAGCTGAGCGTGTATGCGCGCGTGGCCCGCGGCTTCCGTGGCCCGACCATCCAGGGCCGTTCAGCCGTGTTCAATGCCGATTTCACCACGGCCAACTCGGAAACCATCCTGTCCTGGGAAGCCGGCATCAAGAGCAGCCTGTGGGACAACCGCCTGCGCGTGAACGCGGCTGCGTTCACCTACGTGGTCAACGACATCCAGCTCAACGGCAACGATTCGGACGGCAACGGCGTGCTGTTCAACGCCGACAAGGCCAAGGCCTACGGTCTGGAAGCGGACATGGAGCTGCGCCCGATCCCGAACCTGGCCCTGAGCGCCGGTGTCAGCCTGCTGCACAGCAAGATCCAGGACGACCGCGTGTACGCACAGGTCTGCGCCCTGAACGGCGCCGTGGTCTGCACCGTCAATGACCCGACCATCAAGGTCGGTGCCAACACGTTCGCGCAGATCAACGGCAACCCGCTGCCGAACGCGCCGAAGTACAACATCAACCTGGCCGCGCGTTACGACATGCCGGTCAACGACAGTGATGTGTTCTTCGTCTCCACCGACTGGAACAAGCAGGGCTACACCAGCTTTGTGCTGTACGACTCGGCCGAGTTCAACTCCAAGGGCAGCTTCGAAGGCGGCCTGAAGCTGGGTTACTCCGCCAACTACGGTGCGTGGGAAGTGGCGCTGTTCGCACGCAACATCACCAATGAGAAGAACCTCAAGGGTGTGATCGAGAACTACATGGCCGCGGTCTACAACGAACCGCGCACCGTGGGTGTCTCGCTCAACATGAACTGGTAAGACAGGCGATCGCCGGTGCCGCAGGGCACCGGTGAGCGTGATGCGTGTTCCAACAACGCCCCGCATCCGCGGGGCGTTGTCGTTTTTGTTACTTGGCCGGCGGCGCAGCCGGCGCCAGCTCGGCGAACAATCCGCCCAGCAGGCCCATGCTGGCCTGGTCGGCGCCCATGTCTTCAGCGGCGTTGGCGATGGCGATCACGCCGTTGTTCAGGCCCGGGAACAGCACCACCCAAGCAAGCCAGTTACCGTCCGAACCCCCGTGCACCAGCACGGGCCCCTGACGACCGGCGATCGACGGCTGCACGCCCCAGTCCAGCCCGGAGCCACTGCCCGGCTGCGCGGTCTGCATCAGCGCGTAGGACGCCGGTGTCAGCAACTTGCCTTTGCCCTGGCTGCCCGCGAGCTGATCGATGGCGAACAGCGCCAGATCCTGAAGCCGCATATGCAGGTTGCCGGCGGCGGTGTAGATCGGCGGCACCCCGTCATCGGCCTTCTGCGGTGCGGTGGTCACCGGCTTGCCACCGCGATGGCCCAGCGGTTGCCCGGCCGGGGTCGGGCCGAACCCGGCACCGGTCATGCCCAGCGGCTGGAACACTTCGCGCTGCATCAGGGTTTCCACGTCCTTGCCAGTGGCACGTTCAGCGATCACCGCCGCAATCAGGAAGCCGCTGTTGCTGTAGGCAAATTCGGTGCCGGGCGGATGCACCGGCGCTTCGGCCAGGGCTGCCTTGACGTAAGCCTCGCGCTGCACGGGCAGGGCCCGCGTATCAACGAAGAATGCATCCAGCGCGGCGGCGTCGGTGAGGTTTTCGGGCAGGCCGGCGCGGTGCGAGAGCAACTGCACCAAGGTGACGCTGCGGTAGGCCGGCTGCATCTGTGCGGCCAGGTCGGGCAACGCTGTGGACAGCGGCGCATCCCAGCGCAGTACGCCCTGTTCGACCAGCCGCGCGATCATGGCCACGGTGATCGGCTTGCCGGTGGAGCCGATCATCCATTGGTCATCCGTGGTGACCGGGGGCGACGCATCGTTGCGGCGGACGCCCTGCACGGCCTGTTCGGCGACCTTGCCATCGCGGATGACCAGTACGCCGATGGCCGGCGTGGTGGTGCCCTGCAGGGCCTGTGCGAGCCGTGCGTTCAGATCATCGGCAGCGCTGGCCGTGGTGGCCGCCAGCAGCAGGGTCACGCCAAGCCAGCGGTGCAGGCGGCGCGTAGTGAGGCGAGGGGAGGGGGCGTTCCTTCGAGTCGCGATCAGATGCATGGGAGTCCTTTGCGCAGCCGCGTGGGCAGAACCTGCGCCGGCGGCACGGTCCTGCGGGATGCCGTGTCCAGACCGCGCCTGAAGCAGGCGGGGAACGGTGCGTGCGATTCACTCTTGCATGCGCTTCAGACCCGCGTATGTGTCTGCAGTCATGCCGATGCCGATAGGTCAGAAGAGAAACGCGATTCGTTCAGGAATCGACAGCGTTGCGCCGGCGTCAGTGCACTGAAACGATGGGCGAGGCGGTGCATCGGTGCGGTGAGATCCGCACCGATGCACAAAGGTCATGCGGCCGGTGGCAACAGCGCCGACAGGATCGGCTCCAGCTGCGCCTGGCGCCAGCCCGCGAGCGCGGTCGGCCATTGGCGGCTTTCCAGATAGCTTTCCAGATGCTTGCGCGAGGCGAGCACGCCATCGGGCAGGCCGAGTTCGGCACTGCGCGCGCTGACGGCATCCTGCAACCGCTTCAGGGCCTGCTTGTTGGCGTCGTTGGCCGGCAACGCCAGCGGTGCCTCGGCTTCGTCGGCGAGCGGGGTGGTCAGTGCCTGCCACACCTGTGCAGCCAGTTTGCGCGGGGCCTTGGGGAAGCCTTCCATCAGCTTGGACAGCGCCTCCACATCGGCCGGCGGGGTGCGTGCAAGCACCGCAGCCAGTTCGTTGTCGAGCACCCAGCTGCGCGGCTTGTCGCTGGCGCGGGCCTGCACGTCGCGCCAGCGCAGCAGCCGCAGCAGGCGCAGCTGCGCCGGGGCATCCATGAACTGCGCCGAGCGCATCGCCACGTGCGGCCAGCGCTCTTCATCGTATTCGACACTGGCGAGCAGGCGCTCGGCATCGTCCTGCAGCCACTGGCGGCGGCCCAGTTCTTCCAGGCGCGCATCGATGGTGTCGTGAATCTGGAACAGGTACTCCACGTCGTCGGCGGCATACTCCAGCTGCGCTTCGGAGAGTGGGCGGCGCATCCAGTCCGAGCGGGTTTCGCCCTTGGCCAGGGTGACGCCGGTCACCGCCGTGACCAGTTTCTGGTAGCCCATCCCACCGCCGATGCCCGCCAGCGATGCCCCGATCTGGGTATCGAACAGCGGGCGCGGCAGCACGCCGCAGGCCACCTTGAAGGTGACCAGGTCTTCGCTGGCGCTGTGCATGATCTTGAGGATCGAGGTATCCGTCAGCCACGGGGCGAGGGCCTCGTTCATGCCGGGGATCAGCGGGTCGATCAGCAGGATTTCATCGCCGACCGCCATCTGCACCAGCGCCAGCTGCGGCCAGTACGTGCGTTCGCGGATGAACTCGGTGTCCAAGCCGATGCGGGTGGGGCGCTGGCGGTAGCGCTCGTCCAGTTCCGCCGGGGTTTTGATCCAGTAAGCCACGTGGGATTCCATGTACTGCAAAGGGGTGCTCAGGTCGGGAGGATAGCCTAACCCCGTGCCACGGCCGGCATGCCTGCGTGCTGTGATGAACGACAGGGCGGCGGGCGGTCGCCGCCCACGACGGTGGCGATTATGATGATCCCCTGTCCGCACCTGCGGCATGCCGCCTGGAACGCGACCGCACCCGGGGCCCACGGCGTGCGGCAGGGCGCAGGCACAGCAAGACGATGACACGCCCCAAGGACCCCCATTTGCGACCGTCAGGCCCATTGCCGCTGCTGTTCACTGCTCTGTTGGGGATGCTGGCCGCGTGTTCGCCCGCACCGGTCCCGGCGCCTTCGGCAACGCCTGCGGCCCAGCCCGCCTCGGCACCGCGCAAGGCCAGCGCACCGGTGGCGCAGGTCACCATCGGCGGCGAGGACGCCGCCGAGACCGTGGAGCGCTGGCAGCCGCCTGCCGTCACCTTGGACGATGCCGATCTCGCCCAGGCGCGTCGTGACGCCGCCCGCGCCTTCGAGGAAGACCGGCTGTACCGCACCGCCGAGGATGCGATCCCGATCTGGCTCGCGCTGTTGCAGCACGATCCCAAGGACCGCGTGGCCGAGGCCGGTTTGAAACGCGCGCGGCAGCGCTTGCTGCAGGAGGCGTCCGCATTGTTGGAGCGCCCGCTCAAACAGCGCGAGGCCCTGGCCGAGGCCAGCGAGATGGCGCTGGTGCTGCTGACCCTGGCGCCCGACGATGCCAAGGTGCGCGAGCTGCAGTCACGGGTGGAGATCGCCCAGCGCGTGGTGGCCTACAACCGCGCCGGCGAAGACGATCTGCGCGCGGACCGCATCGGCGAAGATGGCGATGGCGCCATCCCCAATTTCCGCGAGGCGCTGGCGCTGGACGGCGACAATGCGCGCGCCCGCCAGGGACTGGCGGCGGCCGAGAGTGCGCTGATCCGGCGCGCGGAGACGGCCGCAATGGCCACCGATTTCGCCACGACGGGCACGTGGCTGGCCGAAGCGGCCAAGGTGCGTGATTCCTCGATCACCATCGCCGATGCCTTCGAACGTATCGAGAAGATCCGTTCCGATACCCTGGTGCGGCTGCGTAACGAGGGCCTGCGCGATCTGGCGACGCCGCAGGGACTCAAGCCGGCGCGGCAGAAGCTGGAAGATGCGTTGCGCATCGCGCTGCCGGGCGATCCGGTGGTGGCGCAACTGCGCGAGCGTATCGAACTGGTCACCCATTACGGCAGCTTCCGGCCGCGCCAGGTGTTCAGCGATGCGCTGCGCGATGGTGGCCGTGGGCCACAGATGATCGTGGTGCCGCACGGCGGGTTCCAGATGGGTGCGGCCGAGAACGAGCTGGGTTCGACCGATGCCGAGAAGCCCTCGCACTACGTGCGTTTCGAGCGTGGCTTCGCAATGTCCATCACCGAAGTAACGGTCGCCGATTTCCGCCGCTATGTGCAGGCCACCAAGGCCCGCCCACGTGCCACGCGGCGCGGTCATTCGATCGTGTACGACGAGCGCAGCGGCAATTTCGTGCGCCGCAGCGGCGTGGACTGGCAGTCCGATTACAACGGGGCCGAGGCGATCGCCAATCTGCCGGTGATGCACGTCAGCGTGCGCGATGCCGAGAATTACGCGACCTGGCTGTCCGAACAGACCGGACGCTCGTACCGCCTGCCCAGCGAGGCCGAATTCGAGTACGCGCTGCGCGCCGGCAGCAGCGGCCGGTACCCGTGGGGCGATGCGGGCACGCCGCCCGCGCGCGCCGGCAACTTTACCGGCGCCGAGGATGTCTCGCCCTCCGGCCGGCACTGGTACAACGCCTTCGTCGGCTACGGTGACGGGTACTGGGGCCCCGCGCCCGTGGCCAGCTTCGAGCCCAATCCCTTGGGCCTGCACGACATCGCCGGCAACCTGAGTGAGTGGGTGGCCGACTGCTGGCATGCCAGCTACCGGCGGGCGCCGTCCGATGGCGTGGCCTGGTTCAACCCGGGCTGCCGGCAGCGCGTGATCCGTGGCGGCAACTGGGCTAATGCGCCCGCGCAGACCCGCGCGGCGTGGCGACAGTCGCAGGACTCGGATACCACCAGCGCCCGGATCGGCTTCCGCCTGGTGCGCGGCATCTGAGGGATGTCCTTACGCTGAGGTGCGCGGATTTCACCCGGCGCCACGGCGCGCGTTCTAGGATTGGCACAGTGTCGGGCAGGGTGCCTCGGCCATCTCAGGAACCATGCGCATGCGCAACGATCCATTCGGCGGTCAGCAGCAGGGCCGCGCCCGGCGGCCGGGCCTGTTCGGCAACATCCGCTGGTGGGTACTGCTGGCCTTCGCCGGCTACGCCGCGTTCTACTGGTTTTCCAACCGCGCGGTGGATCCGTACACCGGCGAAAGCGTGTTGATCGACAGCTCGCTCGATGCGACCCAGGAGAAGGCGCTCGGCCTGCAGGCCTACCAGGAGATCCTGGCGCAGGAGCGGCCGCTGGATCCCAGTGCGCCGCAATCGCGCGAGATCCAGGCGATTGCCCAGCGCTTGATCGCCAAGGTGGACGTGGTGGAAACCGCGCTTGCCGAAGAGCATGGCCTGAAGCCCGCGCATTTCGCGCGCGACTTCGAGTGGGAGGTCAACGTGATCCCCTCCGAGCAGGCCAATGCGTTCTGCCTCCCGGGCGGCAAGATGGCGGTGTACACCGGGCTGATTCCGGTGGCGCGGACGGTGGATGCCATGGCCGTGGTGATGGGTCATGAAATCGCGCACGCCTTGCTGCGCCATGGCGCGCAGCGCATGGCCCAGCAGAAGATGACCCAGATCGGGCAGATGGCCGGTGCCGCCAGCGGCATGGACCCGCAACAGCAGCAGATGATGATGTCGGCGATGGGCTACGGCTACCTGCTGCCATACGCGCGCAGCCATGAAACCCAGGCCGATGAAGTGGGCCTGATGCTGGCGGCGGCGGCGTGCTTCGACCCGCAGGAAGCGATTCCGCTGTGGGAGCGGATGGGGCAGGCCAGTGGGGGGCAGTCGACCTCGGAGTTCGCGTCCACCCATCCCAATCCGGGCACGCGCATCCAGAACCTGCAGGCGTTGATGCCCAAGGCGATGGAATACCGGCAGAAGTTCTGCGAAAGCGCGGGGCGCTGACATTGACCGGCACGCCGGCGCGCGAGCGCCGGATCAGCGCGCCGGTTCGTTGACCGTCACCTCGATCACACCGTCCTGCACGCGTGCCTTGAGCGTATCGCCCGGACGCACCTGCAACGGCGAACGGACCAGGCTGCCATCGTCTTCGCGGGTCAAGATCGCGTAGCCACGCGCGACCGTGGCCAGCGGGCTGACCGCTTCCATCGAACGGGCGAGGGCGCGCAGGCGCAGGCCGTCGCGCTGCAGCTGGCGGCCGATGGCGCTGTCTGCACGCGGCTGCAGACGTTGCAGGCGCTCACGCAGGGCATCCAGCCGGCGCTGCGGGTGGCCGCTGCGCAGCACGGCCGCGGCGTGGCGCAGGTGGGCCAGACGGCCTTGATGCTGTGTGGTCCAGGCCGCGTGCAGGCGGCGCGCCACGTCCTGCTGGCGGCGCTGCAACAGCTGCAGGCGCGACTGCGGGCTCTGTGCATTGAGGCGGAGCAGGGCGCGGTCCGCGCGCTGCATGGCCTGCCCCAGGCTGTGCCGCTGCAGCTGCGCCAGGCGTGCATCCAGGCGACGGACGCGCAGCAGCAGGTCGCGCTGGTCGGGCACCAGCAGTTCGGCTGCGACCGAGGGCGTCGGTGCGCGAAGATCGGCGGCGAAGTCGGCCAGGCTGAAGTCGGTTTCGTGGCCCACTGCGGACACCACCGGCGTCTGGCTGGCCGCGATCGCACGGGTCAGCTGCTCGTCATTGAACGCCCACAGATCCTCCATCGAGCCGCCACCGCGGGTCAGCAGGATGACGTCGTAACGGCCGCTGGCATCGGCCGAACGCAGCAGCGAGGTCAACTGCGCGGCGGCGCTGTCGCCCTGCACCAGGCTGGGCAGCAGATCCACTTCCAGCATCGGGAAGCGCCGTTCCAGCACGCTCAGCACGTCGCGCACGGCCGCGCCGGTGGGCGAGGTGATCACCGCCAGGCGGCGCACATGGGCCGGCATCGGCCGCTTGCGCTCGGGCGCGAACAGGCCCTCGGCCTCCAGGCGCGCCTTGAGCTGCTCGAAGGCGCGGCGCAGGGCACCTTCGCCGGCTTCTTCCATGTGGTCGAGCACCATCTGGTACTCGCCGCGGGCTTCGTACAGGGTCAACCGGCCACGTGCGAGCACGCGCATGCCCTCGCGCGGCACGAATTTCAGCCACTGGCTCTTGGGCTTGAACAGGGCGGCGCGGACCTGCGAGCGCGCGTCCTTCAGCGTGAAATACATATGGCCCGACGCCGGGCGGGTGACGCTGCCCAGTTCGGCTTCCACCCAGATCAGCGGAAACGCGCCTTCCAGCAGGTCGCGGGCCAGGATGTTGAGCTGGCTCGGCGTGAGTATCTGCGCGCTGCGGTCCATGGTGGGCATCAGGCCAAACGGTACGAACGGGACGCCATGGTCGCACGTCGGCGGCGATGCTTCATCCCGCGGCGGCGCGGTTGGCGTGCTGCTGCAGGGCCCAGGCCACATGTTCGCGCACGATCGCCGAAGGGTGCTCGCGCCGTGCATGCAGCGCGGCCAGGGTCTCGGCATGGGTGGGCGCATTGCCGAGCGCCACGGCGATGTTGCGCAGCCAGCGTTCATGCCCGCTGCGGCGGATCGGGCTGCCTTCGGTGCGGCGCAGGAACTCGTCTTCCTCCCAGGCGAACAGCTGGGCAAGCGAGGCGGTGTCCAGGTCGTTGCGCGCGCGGAAATCCGGCTCGTCGGTGCGCTTGGCGAACTTGTTCCAGGGGCAGACCAGCTGGCAGTCGTCGCAGCCGTAGATGCGGTTGCCCATCGCCGTGCGCATCTCTTCGGGAATCGCACCGTCATGCTCGATGGTGAGATAGGAAATGCAGCGGCGTGCATCCAGGCGGTGCGGGGCGATGATCGCCTGGGTCGGGCAGACATCGATGCAGCGCGTGCAGGTGCCACAGTGCGCGCTCGCGGGTGTATCCACCGGCAGCGGCAGGTCGATGTAGATCTCACCGATGAAGAACCACGAACCGCCCTGTTTGTCGATCAGGCAGGTGTGCTTGCCGATCCAGCCCAGCCCGGCGTTGCGCGCGAGGGCGCGTTCCAGCACCGGGGCCGAATCGACGAACACGCGGTAACCGAACGGCCCGATTTCCGTAGCGATGCTGTCGGCGAACTTCTGCAGCCGGTTGCGCATCAGCTTGTGGTAATCGCGGCCCAAGGCGTAGCGCGCCACGTAGGCGCGGTCGCCATCATGCAGGGTGTTCCAGGCTTCGGCGTCATCCTTGTGGCCGTAATCCATCCCGACCGAGATCACCCGCACCGTGCCCGGCAGCAGTTCATCCGGCCGCGCGCGCAGGGTGCCGTGCCGCGCCATCCACGCCATCGTGCCGTACAGGCCCTTGCCCAGCCAATCGGCCAGGTGCGCCTCGTCTTCACGCAGATCGATCCCGGACACGCCGCAGCGCTGGAAGCCGTGCACGCGCGCGATCGCACGGATGCGTTCGGCGGCGCGGGCCAGGTGGATGGGGGCGGGAAGCGGTACGGCGGACATGGCCTGGGCGGAAACGGAGCCTGGGGAGGGCGCGGCAAGGCCACGCCTGGGCGACAAGTATAGAATCCCGTGATGCCCGAGCTTGCTGAACTGTTCGATATCGCCGCTGCGCGCCGCCTGGATGCGCAGGCCAGCGCCCTGCTGGGCGACGATGGTGCCTCGCTGATGGAGCAGGCCGGCCGCGCCGCCTGGCACTGCCTGCTGGAGCGCTGGCCGCAGGCGCAGCGTATCGGCGTGGTGGTGGGGGCCGGCAACAACGGCGGCGATGGCTATGTGCTGGCCCGCCTGGCCCGTGACACTGGCCGCCAGGTGTCGGTGCTGCGGCTGGACACCGATGCTCCGGCCACGCCGTTGTCGCGGCAGGCCGAGCAGGCGTTCATCGCCGCCGGCGGGGCGGTGGCGCGTTTCGATGGCGCTCTGCCGCCGGTGGACCTGCTGGTGGACGCGCTGTTCGGCATCGGCCTGAACCGCGCGCCGGCCGGCGCCGCGGTCGATCTGATCAACGCGATCAACGCCGCTGGCATGCCGGTGTTGTCGCTGGATGTACCCAGCGGCGTGGAGGCGCAGACCGGTAACGTGCCCGGCGTCGCGATCCGCGCCACGCTCACCCTGCAGTTCATCGTGCGCCACCAAGGGCTGTATACCGGCGCGGCGCTGGAGCATGTCGGCGGCCGCCGCCTGGCTGCGCTGGATCTGCCTGCGGCGGCTGCCCAAGGCGTGCAGCACAGCGCCGAGTGCTGGCAGCAACCGTGCCTGCGCCCCCAACTGCCGGGACGCCGCGCCAACACCCACAAGGGTGAATCCGGCCACGTACTGTGCGTGGGCGGCAATCTCGGCAGCGGCGGCGCGGTGATGCTGGCCAGTGAATCGGCCTTGCGCGCGGGCGCCGGGCTGGTCAGTGTGGCGACCCAGGCACCGCATGTCGCACCACTGCTGGCCCGCCTGCCCGAAGCGATGGTGCATGCCGTGCAGGACGCGCAGGAGCTGCAGGCCCTGCTGCCACGCGCGGGCGTGATCGCGATCGGGCCGGGCCTGGGCCAGGACGACTGGGCGCACAAACTGTGGCGGCAGGTGCTGGCCAGCGGCAAACCGCTGGTGATCGATGCCGACGCCCTGAATCTGCTGGCCAAGGCGCCGCAGCCGCTGCATGACGCGATCCTGACCCCGCACCCGGGTGAGGCCGCGCGCCTGCTCGGGCTCAGCACCGCACAGGTGCAGGCGGACCGCTTCACGGCTGCGAAGGCGCTGGCTGACCGCTTCCACGCGGTGGTGGTGCTCAAGGGCGCCGGCACCGTGGTCGCCGCGCCCGATTCCGTGCCGCGGGTGATCGCCGCTGGAAACCCCGGCATGGCCGTGGGTGGCATGGGCGACCTGCTCACCGGCATCATCGCGGCGTTGCGCGCACAGGGCCTGGGCGCATTCGATGCGGCCAGCACCGGCGCATTGCTGCACAGCCTGGCCGGCGATGCCGCCGCCAGTGACGGCCAGCGGGGCCTGCTTCCCACCGATCTGCTGGCGCCGCTGCGCCGGCTGGTCAATCCGGACGTTTGAACATGATCGAGTTTTTCCTCGCGCAGACCCAGGACACCGACCTGCTCGGGCAATGGCTGGCCGCGACGCGGCCGCCCCAGGCGGTGGTGCAGCTGCAGGGCGACCTGGGTGCCGGCAAATCGACGTTGGCCCGCGCACTGCTGCGCGCGCTGGGGGTGCAGGGCGCGATCCGCAGCCCGACCTACACCCTCGTGGAGCGCTACCCGCTGGCCGATGGTCACGAGGCCTGGCATCTGGATCTGTACCGGATCGGCAACGCGCAGGAGCTGGATTTCCTGGGGCTGGACGAGGGCAGTGCCTCGCTGTGGCTGGTCGAATGGCCCGAGCGCGGTGCCGGCGCGCTGCCGCCGACCGATCTGGACGTGGCGCTGGACATCCAGGGGCAGGGGCGTCGCGCACGGCTGACGGCGACCAGTCCTGCGGGTCGTGAATGGCTCGAACGGCTGCCTCAAGGGGGCGACTTGCGGGCCCTTTCTGTCGGCTGACACTAGGAAACACCGGCAGGTTACGGATTATTAAGGGAAAAGGAGTTGCATTTCATTCAGCGCGGTGATTGAATCCAGACCCATGCCAATGGGGAAATCTCTCACCGCCATCTGCACTGCCGTCGGACTCTGTCTGGCGAGCGCGCTGTCGTGGGCGGGCGAAGTCCGGCAGGTGGCCGTGGAGACCGGTGCAACCGGCACCCGTGCAGAGATATCGCTGGCCGGCAGCGGGGGCTACAAGACCCTGTCCCTGGCCGGTCCGAACCGCCTGGTGGTCGATTTCCCGGACTCCAGCGCCATCCGCAACCTCAAATTGCCTGCGCCCAAGGGTGTGGTCACCGCGGTCCGTACCGGGCAGCCGGTGCCGGGCACGTTCCGCGTGGTGTTCGACCTGGCCGAGTCGGTCGCGCCGTTCCGCCCGCAGATGATCAAGCAGGGTGAGGAATCGCGGCTGGTGATCGAGTGGCCGGGCGATGCGCCGGCCGCGGCCACTGTCGCCAGCACGCCGCCTGCCGCGGTGGCTTCGCCCACGCCAGTGGCGTCCGCACCGCCTGCAGTGTCGGCACCGCCCCCGGCGCAGACCGCCGCGCAGGCCGCCCAGGCGCGTAGCGATGCCGCGCGCGCCACCGCGTTGCTGACCGCCTCGGTGCGCCAGCAGGCCAGCGCCACGGTGGCCACCTCGGCGCCGACGCCGGGCCCGACGTCGACCACCGCCGCCACCGTCAATGTCGCTGCCGCAGGGACCGCCAACGCGGCCAGCAACAGCGCCTCGCCGGCCGCGATCCTGGCCGGTCAGTCGACCACGGCCGTCGTGGCCAGCGCGCCGGTTCCCACGCCCGCGCCAACCCCGGCGGTGCAGGACAATCCGCGTCCGGCGATGCCCAGCGACGCCTCGCGGGTGAAGATGCGTGCCGGCATGCGCCCGCTGGTGATCGCCATCGATCCGGGCCATGGCGGCCAGGATCCCGGTGCGGTCGGCCCGACCGGCAAGCGCGAAAAAGACATCACCTTGGCCGTCGCGCGTGAACTGGCCCGCCAGGTCAATGCAACGCCCGGCCTGAAGGCCTACCTGACACGCGACAGCGACGTGTTCATCCCGCTGCCGATGCGCGCCCAGAAGGCGCGCGCGGCCAAGGCCGACATGTTCATCTCGATCCACGCCGATGCCGCAGAGAACCGCGCGGCGACCGGCTCGTCGGTGTATGTGCTGTCCACCAAGGGCGCATCCTCGCAGCGCGCGCGCTGGCTCGCCGACAAGGAGAACGCCGCCGATCTGGTGGGTGGCGTGCGCCTGCAGCAGACCGAAGGCACCCTGGCCAACGTGCTGCTGGATCTGGCCCAGAGCGGTTACATGAAGGCCTCCGAAGACGCGGCCGGGCACGTGCTGGGCGGCCTGAAGCGGATCGGCAAGAACCACAAGCCCAACATCGAACGGGCCAACTTCGCGGTGCTGCGCACCTCGGACATGCCGGCGATGCTGGTCGAAACCGCCTTCATCTCCAACCCGGATGAGGAGCGGCGCCTGATCGATCCGGCCTACCAGCGCCAGATCGCCGGGGCGGTGCTGGATGGGGTGCACACCTTCTTCAGCCGCCAGCCGCCGCCGGGCACCCTGTATGCCGCGCGTGCCCAGGCCGAGATCGACGCCGCCAGTACCGTGGCGGGCGGCAGCAAGTAAACCGGCCGGGCTGCACCGCCCGGCGCACGCTATCATCACGGGATGACGTCCGTTTCCCGACTCCGCTTCGCCGCCACGCCTGCCATCTCCGCTGACGGGAGGTGCGCATGAGCATCCGCCAACTGCCCGAGATCCTGATCAACCAGATCGCCGCCGGCGAAGTGGTCGAGCGCCCTGCGTCGGTGGTCAAGGAACTGGTCGAAAACGCGCTGGACGCCGGTGCCACCCGGGTCGATATCGATCTGGAAGAGGGCGGCGTGCGCCTGATCCGGATCCGCGACGACGGGGGTGGCATCGCCCCGGAAGAACTGCCGCTGGCGGTGTCGCGCCATGCGACCAGCAAGATCGCCAGCCTGGATGATCTGGAATCGGTGGCCACACTCGGCTTCCGCGGCGAAGCGTTGCCCTCGATCGCCTCGGTCAGCCGCTTCACCCTGAGCTCGCGCCGCGCCATCGACGAACACGGCTCGGCCCTGCAGATTGAAGGTGGCCGGCTTGGCGAGGTGACCCCGCGCGCGCATGCGCCGGGCACCACGGTGGAAGTGCGCGAGCTGTTCTACAACGTGCCGGCGCGACGCAAGTTCCTGCGCGCCGAACGCACCGAGCTGGGCCATATCGAAGAGTGGCTGCGCTCGCTCGCGCTGGCGCGCCCGGATGTCGAGCTGCGCGTGTCGCACAACGGCAAACCCTCGCGCCGCTACAAACCCGGCGATCTGTACTCGGACGCGCGCCTGGGCGAAACACTGGGCGAAGATTTCGCCAACCAGGCCCTGCGCGTGGACCACAGCGGTGCCGGCCTGCGCCTGCACGGCTGGATCGCACAGCCACATTACTCGCGGGCCAGCACCGATCAGCAGTACCTGTACGTCAACGGTCGCTCGGTGCGTGACCGCAGCGTCGCCCACGCAGTGAAGATGGCCTATGGCGATGTGCTGTTCCATGGTCGCCAGCCGGCGTATGTGCTGTTCCTGGAACTCGACCCGACCCGCGTCGACGTCAACGTGCACCCGGCCAAGCATGAAGTGCGTTTCCGCGATTCGCGCCTGATCCACGATTTTGTCTACCGCACGCTCAAGGAAGCGCTGGCGGAAACGCGCGCCGGGATGACCGCCGCCGGTACGCAGGTGCACGCCACGGAGAGTGCCGCGACCGCGGCGCCGGCCTACGGTCTGCCGTCGGCAGGCCATAGCGGCTATGCACTCGCCGGCAATGCAGCCGGTGGTGGCGGTGGTGGCATGGGCGGCGATTGGCGCCCGCAGCAATCGCCGCTGGGTCTGCGCGTGGCCGATGCGCCCTCGGCCTATGCTGCGCTGTATGGCGCCCCGGGCGGCACCGCCGCCGCCAGCAGCCTGCCGTCGATGCCGACCGAGAATGGCTTGCCGGTGACCGCGGCCGACAGCGGCGTGCCGCCGTTGGGCTATGCGATCGCGCAGCTGCACGGCATTTACATCCTGGCCGAGAATGCCGAAGGCCTGATCGTGGTGGACATGCACGCCGCGCACGAACGTATCGGGTACGAGCGCCTGAAAACCGCGCACGACGGCATGGGCCTGCACGCGCAGCCGCTGCTGGTGCCGATCACCCTGGCCGTCGGCGAACGCGATGCCGACACCGCCGAACGCGAGGCCGAGACCTTGACCTCGCTGGGCTTTGAAATCACCCGCGCCGGCCCTGGCTCGCTGCACGTGCGCAGCATTCCGGCGCTGCTGGCCAATGCCGAACCCGAAGCGCTGCTGCGCGACGTGCTCACCGACCTGCGCGAGCATGGCCAGAGCCGCCGCATCGCCAGCGCCCGCGACGAACTGCTGTCGACCATGGCCTGCCACGGCGCGGTGCGCGCCAATCGCCGCCTCACCGTGCCGGAAATGAACGGTCTGCTGCGCGACATGGAAATCACCGAACGCTCGGGTCAGTGCAATCACGGCCGACCGACCTGGGCCCGTTTTTCGCTGGCGGAGATCGACCGCTGGTTCCTGCGCGGACGTTGAGAGGAAGGTCATGGGGAAGCACTGGGGAGTGTGGGCCGCCGCGTTGCTGCTGGCAGTGAGCGTGTCGGGGTGTGGCGAGAAAACGGTAGACGCCCCTGCGAAGGTGGCGATCGATCCGGCCTTCGAGGCCGAACAGCAGCAGTGGCGCCAACAGCGCTACGAGGAACTGCATGCTGCCGATGGCTGGACCAGTCTGGTCGGCCTGCACTGGCTGGAATACAAGGCGCATTACATCGGCCACGGGCCGGGCAGCGGCATCCGCCTGGCGGTCGGCCCGGACAAGCTGGGCATGGTCGCGCGCGACGGCAACACCGTCTGGTTCACACCCGAACGCGGGGTTCCGATGCAGGTGGACGGCAAGCCGGTTACCGGCCGTATCCGCTTCTTCAGTGACCGCGATCCGAGCCCGACCGTCATCGCCTTCGATGACGGCAAGGGCCGGCTCAGCCTGATCCATCGCGGCGAGCGTTTCGCACTGCGGGTCAAGCATGCCGACGCGCCTTCGCGGACGAACTTCGCCGGCTTGACGTACTGGCCGGGCGGTCCGTCCTGGCGCATCACCGCGCGTTTCGTGCCGCACCCGGCCGGCAAGACCCTGCCGATCGTGGACATCACCGGCCTGACCTCGAACATGCCCAACGCCGGCACCCTGGAGTTCGAGCGCGACGGCCGCACCTGGCGGCTGGAAGCGATCGGCGAGCCCGGCCGGGAGCTGTTCGTGATCTTCGGCGACCGCACCAGCGGCCACGGCAGTTATCCGGCCGGCCGCTACCTGGATCTGCCCGCGCCTGACGACCAGGGCCGCGTGGTGATCGATTTCAACCATGCCTACAACCCACCGTGCGCGTTCACGCCGTTCGCCACGTGTCCGCTGACGCCCCCTGAAAACCGCCTCGATCTGCGCGTGGACGCCGGTGAGCAGGCGTACCACGCCCCCGAAGGAGAGGCTTGACCATGTCGATGTTGTCGCGTCTGTTGTCCCCGCTGCTGATCGCTGCGGGCCTGATGATCAGCACCGGCGGTGCCCAGGCCCGCCCGGCCGCGCCGAGCGCGCCGGCAGCGGCCAAGGCCACCGCGCCGGTTCCGCTGTTGTGGAAGGTTACCGGCCCGGGGGACAGCCGCCTGTACCTGCTGGGGTCGTTCCATCTGCTGCAGCCGACCGATTACCCGCTCGCGGCGGATGTCGACCAGGCCTTCGCCGCCTCGCAGCGCGTGGTGTTCGAGCTGTCGCCGCAGGACATGGAGTCGCCGGAGCTTGCGCAGAAGATGGTGCAGGCCGCGATGCGCACCGATGGCTCGGAGCTGAAGCGCGACCTCGATGCGGCTACGTGGACCCGGCTGCAGGCCTATGCGCAGGAAAACAAGCTGCCGCTGGCCCAGTTGCAGGGCATGAAACCGTGGTTCGTCGGCCTGACCATCACCCTGAGCCAGTTCACCAAGATGGGCCTGGATCCGGCGCTGGGGCTGGACCGTCATTTCATGACGCGTGCTGCCAGCGCGGGCAAGGCGACCGCCGGGTTGGAAGACATCGACACGCAGATCGCGGTGCTGTCGGGAATGTCGGCCAAGGAGCAGCAGCAGATGGTGGCCGAAGCGCTGGAGCAGGCGGGCAAGGGCGATGAAATGGGGCGCAAGCTGCACGACGCCTGGCGCCGCGGCGACGACAAGCTGCTGTGGACCTCGATGGCCACCGAGATGCGCGGCCAGTACCCGCAGCTGTACAAGCGCATCAACACCGACCGCAATGACGCCTGGGTGCCGAAACTACAGCAGCACCTGCAGGCCGGGCAGGGTGGCACGATGGTGGTGGTCGGCACGCTGCATCTGCTGGGCAGCGATGGGGTGGTCGAGAAGCTGCGCGCCAAGGGCTACAAGGTCGAACGCGTCTGCACCGGCTGCGCCAAGCCCAAGCGCTGAGCGCATCGGGCATCGGGCCGTCGTCAATGTGGCCCGGCTCCAGGTGAGTACTGCCAGGCCCGGGAACGAGAAAAGGCGCGGCCCGGAGGCTGCGCCTTTTTCTTTTCTGCGGCGGAACCGGCCTCAGCGGCGGGTCTTGCCTGCGCCCGGCGCCGGGGTTTCCGGCTTTTTGCCGGTTCCCGTGCCGGTACCGGTACCGGTTCCACCTGGGCGGCCGCCGAAGCCGGTGCCCATGTTGCGCTGGAAGTCCTGCCACATTTCCATGTTGCGCTCGGTCAGCTGGTTCATCATCGCCCAGGGGGTCTGGCCGAGGAGATTGCCCATCTGCTGGCGGAACTGCTGCTGCTGGTCCAGGAACACCTGCATGCTGCGCTCCAGGTAATTGCCCATGAAGCCCTGCAGCGAGTCGCCATAGAATCGGATCAGCTGGCTGAGCAGCTGCGTGGACAGCATCGGTTCGCCGTCCTGTTCCTGGTCGGCGATGATCTGCAGCAGCACCGAGCGGGTCAGGTCATCGCCGCTCTTGGCGTCACGCACCTCGAAGTCCTCACCATCCAGGATCAGCTGGCGCACATCCTCTATGGTGATGTAGCTGGAGATTTCCGTGTCGTAGAGCCGGCGGTTCGGATACTTCTTGATAATGCGGGTCGCAGCCATGAAGCAGTCACTCATCACAGTAGGCGCGCAGCATGGCGCAGTGCAGCAGCCTATGCAACCGCCATAGGTAGCAAGGGGCCGCATTTATGTTGCGCAACATAGGGTGCAGCAATTCCGCCCTGCGCCGGGCGGTTGCCCGCATTGCACTTTCTGCCCGCGCCGCCGCTGGCGCAGTGCCGCGTTACCACCCCATGTGGTGGCCGCCGTTGATGTCCAGATTGGAGCCGGTGATCCAGGAGGCTTCGTCGTTGACCAGGAAGGCCACCGCGTACGCGATCTCCTCCGGCTTGCCGAGCCGGCCCGTGGGGATGTCGGCGATGATCTTGGCGCGCACCTCGTCCGGCACGGCCATCACCATGTCGGTGGCCACATAGCCCGGCGAAATCGTATTCACCGTGATCCCGAAACCGGCATTCTCACGCGCCAGCGAAATGGTGAAACCATGCATGCCGGCCTTGGCCGCCGCGTAGTTGGCCTGGCCGTACTGGCCCTTCAGGCCGTTGATCGAGCTGATCTGGATGACCCGGCCCCAGCCGCGGCGGCGCATGCCCTCGATCACCGGGCGGGTGACGTTGAACACCGAGTTGAGGTTGGTGTTGATGACATCGTGCCACTGGTCCGCGCGCATGCGGTGGAAGGTGGTGTCGCGGGTGATGCCGGCGTTGTTGATCAGGATCTCGACCGGGCCCAGCGCCGCTTCAACGGCCTGGACCATGCGTTCGGCCGTGCCCGGCTCGGATACATCACCCGGAAAGATCGCCACATCGCAGCCGCGGGCCAGCATCTTCTCGCGCCAGGCCTTGGCTTTGGCTTCGTCACGGTAGTTGGTGGCGACCCGATGGCCCTGGTCGGCCAGGCGTTGGCAGATGGCAGTACCGATACCGCCAGTACCACCGGTGACCAGTGCGACGCGAGATGTCATGAGCAGCTACTCCGAAAGGCAGGGCCAACAAGGGGGAACAGGATTCTGCAACATCAGCGGGCAAAAGGGGCGGCTCCGTCAGCCGCGTGCCGCAGGGGGATGTCGCCCGGTGGCAAGCGGGCCGGATCGAAGCCGGCCACAGCCTGCTGCAGCCAACGGGTGACGTCCTCGATGCCCGCGCCGATCGCCGGGTCCTGGCCCAGCTGCGCCCACGCGCCGCGCAGGGCCGGCAGCGGGGCGGCGGGGTCGATCGGCAGCGCGGCCTCGGATTTGGAGAGCTTGCGCCCATCGGGGCCGAGCAGCAGGGGCAGATGCAGGTAGCGCGGGGTCGGCAATCCCAGTGCCTGCTGCAGCAGGATCTGGCGTGGGGTGGAGTCGAGCAGGTCGGCGCCGCGGACCACGTCGGTCACGTGCTGCGCGCCATCGTCGACCACCACCGCCAGCTGATACGCCCAGTAGCCGTCGGCGCGGCGCAGCACGAAGTCGCCGACCTCGGCGTGCACGTCCTGCACGACCCGGCCCTGCAACCCGTCATCGAAGCCCACCACGCTGCCGGGCGGCACCCGCAGCCTCACCGCCGGCTGCGCACGCGTGGTACGCGCAACGCAGTGATGATGGATGCCCCCCTGCGCGGCCAGCTCCGTGCGGCTGCAGTGGCAGGTAAACGCCTTGCCCTCGCGCAGCAGCCGGTCCAGCGCGCCCTGGTAGAGCGCATCGCGCTGGCTCTGATGGACGATCGGCCCGTCACTGCACAGCCCGAAGGCGGCGAGCGCGGCCAGTTGGCCGTTCACCGCACCGGGGACCGTTCGAGGAGGATCGACATCCTCCACCCGCACCAGCCAGCGGCCGCCGGCATGGCGCGCGAGCAGCCAGCTGCCCAGCGCCGCCAGCAACGAGCCGGGGTGCAGCGGGCCGGTGGGCGAGGGCGCGAAGCGCCCGCAATAGGAGGGATCGGACATGGACTATGAATCGTCGGTCAGTTTGCGACTTGAATTCAAGCTGAAGTCCCCGCAGATTTGCAGTCATCAACCTCCAACGAGCGTCCTTTTCCCATGTTCAGTCGCATTGCTCTCTTCCTTCTGACCAACTTTGCGGTGCTGATCCTGGCCGGCATCGTGATGTCGGTGGCGGGCGTCAATCCCAACCGGATGAGCGGCCTGCTGATCTTTGCAGCGATCTTCGGCTTCGGTGGCTCGTTCATCTCCCTGCTGCTCTCCAAGTTCATGGCCAAGCGCTCCACCGGTGCGGTGGTGATCACCGAGCCGCGCAACCAGACCGAACGCTGGCTGCTGGCCACCGTCGAGCGGCAGGCCCGTGAAGCCGGCATCGGCATGCCCGAAGTGGCCGTGTACGAAGGGCCGGAAATCAATGCCTTCGCCACCGGCGCCAACCGCAACAAAGCGCTGGTCGCGGTCTCCACCGGCCTGCTGCACAACATGAGCGAAGACGAGGCCGAAGCGGTGCTCGGCCATGAAATCGCCCACGTCGCCAACGGCGACATGGTCACCATGGCCCTGCTGCAGGGTGTGCTCAACACCTTCGTGATCGTCCTGGCCCGCATCGTCGGCGGCTTCATCGACAGCGCTCTGTCCGGCAACCGCGAAGGCGGCGGCCGCGGCTTCGCCTACTACATCATCGTCTTCGTGCTGGAGATGGTCTTCGGCCTGTTCGCCACCATGATCTCGATGTGGTTCTCGCGTCACCGCGAATTCCGCGCCGACGCCGGTGGCGCCCACCTGGCCGGCCGCCAGAAGATGATCGCCGCCCTGGAACGCCTCAAGGTCAACCACGGCCAGAGCACCCTGCCGACCCAGATCGCCGCCTTTGGCATCGCCGGCGGCGCCGCCAAGAAGCTGTTCATGAGCCACCCCCCGCTGGACGAGCGCATCGCCGCCCTGCGCGCGGCCAATAACACCGTGGTGTAACCCTCACCGCGGTGCGCTGACCAGAACGCCCGGCTTGCGCCGGGCGTTTTTGTTCCCGCAAACAACAACGGCGCCCGAAGGCGCCGTTGTCATGCAGATCAGATCCAGCCCGATCAGAACTTCGCGTCGAACTCGGCCGCGTAGCCCGTATTGACCAGCACTTTCTGCAGCGCGTCGCTGATCTTCACATTGCCGGCCACGATCTGCTGCGTCTCCGGACCCCGGCTGTCCATGCGGGCCGGCGTCGCACCCTTGAAATCGCATACGCGGCCACCGGCCTCGCGGACCAGCAGCACACCGGCCGCGATATCCCAGGCCTTCACACCGGCCTCGAAATACGCATCGGCACGGCCACAGGCCACATAGGCCAGATCCAGCGCTGCCGAACCGGTGCGGCGCACATCTTCGGCCTGCACCAGCAGCGCGTCCACGGCCTTCAGCTGCGCGCTCGTGCGCTGACGCTCACGCGGGGCAAAGCCGGTGTGGATCATCGCGCCGCCCAGATCCTTGCGCTCGGCGATACGGATACGGCGGTCGTTGAATACCGCGCCAGCGCCACGGCTGGCGGTGAACAATTCATTGCGGAGCGGATCGAAGATCACCGCGTCGATCGGCTCGCCGTTCTCGACCAGGGCGATGGAGACGCAGTAATGCGGGAAGCCACGCAGGTAGTTGCTGGTGCCGTCCAGCGGATCGATGACCCACATGTAACGGTTGACCGACTGCACGCCACCTTCCTCACCCATGATCCCGTACTCGGGATAGGCGCGCTTGAGTTCCTTGACGATGACCTTTTCCGCATCTGCATCGACTTCACTGGCATAGTCCATGCGGCCCTTCTGCACGACGTTCAACGCCTCGAGCTTGTTGATGTTGCGCAACAGGACGTTGCCGGCGAGGCGGGCGGCCTTGACCATGACGGTGACGGCGGGTTTCTGCATGGCGAAAAGCTCCCGTAAAGGCAGAGTAGGGGTTTGGCGGGGGAAAAGAGCGGTCCCGGCGCAGAGGCCGGTCGCACAGTTTACCATTTGTCGCTGTCCTGCTCGCATTTGGCCTGTTCATGTCCGTACAAACCGCTCCCGCCCGCATCCGCTTCGTCCTGGTCGGCACCCAGCACCCCGGAAACATGGGGGCGGCCGCACGTGCCATGAAAACCATGGGCCTGGGCCGCCTGGTCCTGGTCGCACCCGAGAAACCGCTGGATGAGGAGGCCTTCCGCCGCTCGGCCGGGGCCGAGGATGTCCTGGGCGATGCCCCGGTCGTGGCGACCCTGGCCGAGGCCGTGGCGGACTGCCGCTTCGTGCTGGGCTGTACCGCCCGCTCGCGCCGGGTCCAGCTGGAAGAGCTGCTGCCGGCCGTGGCCGCCCAGCGCGTGCTGGCCAAGGCCGCCGAACCGGCCGAGGTGGCCTTCGTGTTCGGCCGCGAGCGCACGGGCCTGACCAATGAGGAGCTGCAGCTCTGCCATGCGGCCGTGCACATTCCCTCCAACCCCGAGTTCAGTTCCTTGAACCTGGCCGCCGCGGTGCAGGTGCTGGCCTATGAAGTGCGCATGGCGATCCTGGGCGCAGCCGACGCCCCGGTCGCGGCCCCGGTCGATCCCGGTTTCGGCGAAGCGCCGGCCAGCCATGCCCAGGTCGAAGGCCTGTTCGGCCAGCTTGGCGACACTCTCGATGAGATCGACTTCCACAAGGGCCGTGCGCCTGAATCGGCGATGCGCAAGCTGCGTCGCCTGTTCCTGCGCACCGAACTGAGTGAACAGGAAGTCCGGCTGTTGCGCGGCATCCTCTCCGACGCGCAGCGCATGGCGAGATTGGCGACCAACAAGCCCCTGTAAGCTGACGCAGTTCTCATTTTTTCGGGTAGTCTGTCTCGATTCCTTGGGGGGAGTGATGGGCTTGTCGGGACTGCGAAGGCTGCTGCAGAGCGTAGTGCTGTGTCTGGCCATCGCCGCGATGACCGGCCCGGCATGGGCCGGGCCCGCCCATGTGCTGGTGCTGGGAAGGATCAGCGACGACCCCAGGTCACACTATGCGCAACTGCAGCCCCTGCTCGATTACGTGATTCCGCGCATGCACGACGTTGGCATCACCGAGGGCCGCATCCTGATGGCGCGCGATACCCAGCAGATGGGCAGCTACCTGCGCCGCGGCCGCGTCGACTGGGTGACCGAGACCTCCGGCACCGCCGTCGCGTTGGGCCAGCGCAGTGGCGCCAAGCCGTTGCTGCTGACCGAGCGCAGCGGCGTGCGTGAGTACCACACGGTGTTCTTCGTGCGGCGCGACAGCCCCGTGCGGACGCTGGAGGACCTGCGCGGGCACACCCTGGCGTTGCAGAACATGGCCTCCACCAGTGCCTATCTGGTGCCGGTGATGACCTTGCTGCAGCATGGCGAGACGCCGGAGATCCTCGCCTCGATCGGGGATGTCGCCGCACCGGACACCGTCGGTTACGTGTTCGCCCGGTCGGAAGCGAACATCGCCACCTTCGTGCACAAAGGACTGGTGGATGCGGGGGCGGTGAGCAGCGTGGACTGGTCCGATGGCAAGCGCATCCCGGCCAATTTCCTGCGCGATTTCCGCATCATCCATCGCACCGAGCCGTATCCGCGTGCGGTGGAGATGGTCCGCGAGGGGTTGGATCCGCAGGTGCGCGACCGGCTGCAGCAGGTGTTGCTGGAGGCGGCCTCCGATCCGCAGGCGCAGCCGGCATTGAAAACATTTTTTGGTACGTCCGGGTTCCATCGGGTGGATGCGCAGATGCAGCACCGGCTGGATGAATTGAAACAAGGCTTGACGCGCGTGCGGATGGAAGTGGAATGAGTCGCTTGGGTTCGGGAATGCAGGCCCGCTTCGTGCTGGCGATGAGCGGTGCGATGCTGGTCGTGGTGGCGATCGTGGCCGTGGTGCTGGGGCGCCAGGCGACGATGCAGGACGAGGTGCAGCATCTCAGCGGCACGGTCATCCATGACCTGTTCGACCGCAGCGTGCGCAGCCGTGGTGAAGCACTGGCGCGCGAGTTGTCCGATGCGCTGGCCAACCCGCTGTACTACAACGATCTGGAGCAGGTCGGGGCGCTGGTGCGCAACACCTCCCGGCAGCAGGTGGTGCGCTATGTGCTGGTGTTCGACGAGAACGGCAGGCTGATCCACGACGGCACGGTGGACGTGCTCGAGTTCGGCCAGCCGATGAGCGACCCGCTGGCCGCGGGCGCGGCCGGTGCCCGCGGGCTGGTGGTGCAGCAGTCGCCCAGGGTGCTCGACAACGCGATGCCGATCATGATCGGCAACCAGCGGATCGGCGGGGTGCGCGTGGGCATGGCGCTGGACGATGTGCAGGCCATGGAACAGCAGGCCAACCAGACCCTGGGCGACCGCCTGCAGCAGGTCGGCAAGCGCCACCTGGGCTGGCTGCTGCTGATGCTTGGGCTGCTGGTCGGGATCGGTGCGGTGGTGATCATTTACGTGCAGCGCACCCTGGTGACGCCGATCCGCTGGCTGGCCGGGGCCGCCCGCCAGATCGAGGCGGGCGATTACACCCTGCAGATGCCGGAAATCCGGCGCCAGGATGAAGTTGGTGAGCTGATGCGCGCGTTCGGCCGCATGAGCCAGGCGATCGCCCGCCACGACCGCGAAGTCCGGCACATGGCCTATACCGATGCGCTGACCGGGCTGACCAACCGGCTGGCGTTCCGCGAGGCGCTGGACCATCGCCTGATGGCCGCGCGGGCCTCCGGGCAACGGCTTGGCCTGCTGTTTGCCGACATGGACGACTTCAAGCGCGTCAACGACACCCTCGGCCATGAGGCCGGCGACGAGGCGCTGCTGCAGTTCGCGCAGCGGATCAGCGCGGCCGTTGCCCAGGCCGGCGGCGATGAAGCGCTACTGGCGCGCTTCGGCGGCGATGAGTTCGTGATCCTGATCGGGGATGGCGATGTCGCCGCCGGTGCGCGCGAACTGGCCGAGATTCTCGTGCGCGAACTGGGCAAGCCGCTGGTGGTGCAGGGCCGGGAGCTGTTCCTGGGGACCTCGATCGGCGTCACCCTGTTCCCCGACGATGCCGCCGACGCCACCACGTTGCTCAAGAACGGCGACATCGCGATGTACCAGGCCAAGATGGCGGGCAAGAACTGCTACCGCTATTACAGCCGGGCGATGGATCATGCGGTCGAGCGCCGCGTGCACATGGAACAGGAACTGCGCGGCGCCTGGGAACGGGGCGAGCTGCGGCTGGCCTACCAGCCGATCTTCCGCACCCGCGACCGCCGCATGGTCGGCGTGGAAGTGCTGCTGCGCTGGCAACACCCGACCTTGGGCACGATTCCGCCGTCGGTCTTCATCGAAGTGGCCGAGCAGAGCGGTCTGATTGAAGTGATCGGCCCGAAGGTGCTGCGCGCGGCCTGTACCGAGGCGGTGCAGTGGCCGGTGGGTGTCGACGGGGAAGGGGTGTTCGTCTCGGTCAATGTGTCGCCCCGCCAGCTGCGCGGCGGCGAACTGCCGGCCCTGGTGGCCGACTGCCTGCGCGACACCGGCCTGCCGGCCTCGCGCCTGCACCTGGAGCTGACCGAAACGGCGGTGATCGGCGATGAAATGCTGGCCGCCGCGCTGCTGGACAAGCTGCACCGGACCGGCGTGAAGGTGTGGCTGGACGATTTCGGGACCGGCTTCTCCGGCCTGAGCCACCTGCGCCAGGTGCCGGTGGACGGAGTCAAGATCGACAAGAGCTTCGTGGCCGACATGCAGCGTGACCCGGACGACCTGGCGTTGACCACGGCGATCATCGCCATGGCCCATGCCCTGGGAATCACCGTGGTGGCCGAGGGCATCGAGCAGGAAGTGCAGTTCGACCTGCTGGCCCAGCGCGGCTGCGACCTGGCCCAGGGCTACTGGCTGAGCCACCCGGTCAGCGCGACCGAAGTGGTGCAGCTGCTCGAATCGGGCAGCTGATCAGACCGGGCGCTTGCTGCTGTCGCCGGAGATTTCGCGGACCAGCTTGGGCACCAGGTAGCCGGACAGGCGCGCGGTGAGCTGCGCATGCAGGCCCTTGGCGGTGTCGTCGTCCACTTCGAAATGGGCCACGCCCTCGACCCGGTCCACCTGGTACAGGTAATAAGGCAGCACGCCGGCGGCGAAACTGCGCTCGCTCAGTGCCTGCAGCGCCTCGATCGAATCGTTGACCCCGCGCAGCAGTACCGCCTGGTTGAGCAGGGTGGCACCGGCGCCGCGCAGGCGCGCCATCGCAGCATCCACGGACGCATCGAATTCGTTGGCATGGTTGGCATGGATCACGAACGCCACCGGCCACGGCAGCGAGGCGATCCACTGCCCCAGCTCGTCATCCACGCGCTCGGGCAGGACCACCGGCAGGCGACTGTGAATGCGCAGGCGGCGCAGGTGCGGGATCTGCTTGAGCGCCTGGGTCAGCTCGACCAGCTTGTGCGTGGCCAGCGACAACGGGTCGCCGCCGGACAGGATCACCTCGTCGATATCCGGGTCCTGGGCGATCGCGTCGACCGCATCGCGCCAGCCCTCGCGGGCGGCGTTCTCGGTGCCGTAATCGAAATGGCGGCGGAAGCAATAGCGGCAGTTGATCGCGCAGCTGCCGGTGGTGACCAGCAGGGCACGGCCGCGGTACTTCTGGATGACCCCGGTGGCCTTCTTGGCCGCACCGTCGCCCACCGCGTCCAGGCTGAAGCCGGGCACGACCTTCAGCTCGTCGGTGATCGGCAGGACCTGGCGCAGCAGGGGGTCATGGCGGTCGCCGTGGCGCATCCGGGCCGCGAAGCCCTGGGGCACGCGTACCGCGAACTGGCCGGCCGCCTCGTCAGAGACCCCCAGTTCCACCGGATCCAGGCCCAGCTGCCGCAGCAGTTCGCGCGGGTCGCGGATCGCCTCGCGCCACCGTTGCTGCCAGCGGACGGGGGCGGCCAGGGGCGTGGCGGAAAGCTGCATGGAATGGGGGCCTGCGGTTATCATGTGGGTCAGAAATATCGAGTCACCCCACCGGTGTCGGTGGGATTTCCCATTCTATCCGGCTCGCCGCGCCTGCGCGGCGTTTGCCCATTCAGGAGTTTCAGCATGGCCACTGTTGGCATGAACGACGTCAAGAACGGGATGAAGATCCTGGTCAACAATGAACCAGCGGTCATCACCGAGACCGAATACGTCAAGCCGGGCAAGGGCCAGGCCTTCACCCGCATGAAGTACCGCTTCATCAAGTCGGGCCGCGTGGTCGAAATGACCATGAAGGCGACCGATGACGTGGAGAAGGCCGACGTCGTGGATACCAACATGGACTTCATGTACAGCGACGGCGAGTTCTGGCACTTCATGGACCCGGAATCCTTCGAGCAGGTCCAGGCCACCAAGGCCGGCATGGGCGGCGCCGAGAAGTGGCTGAAGGGCGAGGAGTCCTGCATCGTCACCCTGTGGAACGGCGAGCCGATCTTCGTCCAGCCGCCGAACTTCGTCGAGCTGAAGATCACCGAGACCGATCCGGGCGTCCGTGGCGATACCTCGGGCGGCGGCGGCAAGCCGGCCACCCTGGAAACCGGCGCGGTGGTCCGCGTGCCGCTGTTCGTCAACCAGGATGAAATCATCAAGGTCGACACCCGCTCGGGCGAATACTCCGCACGCGCAGGCAAGTAATCCGGCGAAGCCGGATTACGGTAGAGCCGACCGTTGGTCGGCTGCGGTACCGACCGGCCACCGCATCCGGTAGAGCCGACCGTTGGTCGGCTGCGGTGCCGACCAGCCACCGCATCCGGTAGAGCCGACCGTTGGTCGGCTGCGGCACCGGCCGGCCACCGCACCCGGTAAAGCCGACCGTTGGTCGGCTCTACCCCCCAAGCGTCCCGGTCGCCCACGCCTTCGGGTCGTCCGCCCAGCACAGTGAGCACGCATGACCGACACCGCCCGCATTCCCGAAGCCTGTGACCTGTTGATCGAAGCCGGTTACGTGGTCCCGATCGAGCCGCATGCGGTGGTGCTGGAAGACCATGCCGTGGCCGTGCGGGGCAGCGAGATCATCGCGATCCTGCCGCGTGCCGAAGCACGCGAGCGCTTTGCGCCGAAGCAGACCGTCTCGCGCCCGGAGGCGGCGCTGATGCCGGGCCTGGTCAACGCGCATACCCACAACCCCATGACCCTCCTGCGGGGCGTCGCCGACGACCTGCCGCTGATGGTCTGGCTGCAGCAGCACATCTGGCCGGTGGAAGCGGCGGTGATCGGGCCGGAGTTCGTGGCCGACGGTACCACCCTGGCGATCGCCGAGATGCTGCGCGGCGGTACCACCTGCGCCAACGAAAACTACTTCTTCTCCGACGTCCAGGCCGCCGTCTACAAGCAGCACGGGTTCCGTGCGCTGGTCGGTGCGGTGATCATCGATTTCCCGACTGCCTGGGCCAAGACCGACGACGAGTACTTCGCCAAGGCCGGCGAACTGCACGACCAGTGGCGCAACGATCCGCTGATCGGCACTTCGTTCGCGCCGCACGCGCCTTACACCGTCAACGATGCCAATTTCGAACGCGTGCGCATGCTGTCCGACCAGCTGGACATGCAGGTCCACCTGCATACGCATGAAACCGCGCAGGAAATCAGCGACTCGCTCAAGCTGCACGGCCAGCGCCCGCTGGCGCGCCTGGACCGCCTGGGCCTGGTCAACGACCGCCTGATCGCGGTGCACATGACCCAGCTGACCGAGGCGGAAATCCATCTGTGCGCCGAGCGTGGCGTCAGCGTGGTGCATTGCCCGGAATCCAACCTCAAGCTGGCCTCCGGGTTCTGCCCGGCCTGCGCCCTGCAGCGTGCCGGCGTGAACCTGGCGATCGGCACTGACGGCTGCGCCAGCAACAACGACCTGGACATGTTCAGCGAGAACCGCACCGCGGCGATCCTGGCCAAGGCCGTCGCCAACGATGCCACCGCGCTGGACGCGGCCACCACGCTGCGCGCGGCCACGCTGGGCGGCGCCCGCGCGCTCGGCTTCGGCGACCGCATCGGCTCGATCGAGGTCGGCAAGCAGGCCGATCTGGTCTGCGTGGATCTGTCCGCACTTGAAACCCAACCGCTGCACCATGTGCTCTCGCAGCTGGTCTATGCCGCTGGCCGCCATCAGGTCAGCGATGTCTGGATCGCCGGCCAGCCCAAGCTGGTCCAGCGCGAACTGGTCGGCATGGACACCGCCGCGATCGTCGCCAACGCCCGCCAGTGGCGCGAGCGTATCCGACACATCCGTGCTTGATGCACCAAGGATCCCCATGAATACCCCGCATGCGTCCACCAATTTCGATCAGGCCGAACTGGACAAGTTCGCCGCGCTCGCCAACCGCTGGTGGGACGTCGATGGCCCGCAGAAGCCGCTGCACGCACTGAACCCGGTGCGCCTGCAGTACGTCGCCCAGCGCGTGACCCTTCGCGGCGCCCGCGTGCTCGATATCGGCTGTGGTGGCGGCCTGCTCAGCGAAGCACTGGCCAAGGAAGGCGCGGATGTCACTGCGATCGACCTGGCCCCGGAGCTGGTCAAGGTGGCGCGCCTGCACGGGCTGGAGTCCGGCGTCACCGTCGACTACCGCGTGCAGGCCGCTGAAGACCTGGCTGCCGAACAGCCGGGCAGCTTCGACGTGGTCACCTGCATGGAAATGCTGGAGCACGTGCCGGACCCGGGCGCGATCATCGCCGCCTGCCACCGCCTGCTCAAGCCCGGCGGCCAGCTGTTCCTGTCCACCGTGAACCGCACCCCGGCCGCCTTCGCCGTGGCGATCGTCGGCGCCGAGTACGTGGCCCGGCTGCTGCCCAAGGGCACCCACCACTACCAGGATTTCATCAAGCCGGCCGAGCTGGGCAAGTGGCTGCGCGAGGCCGATTTCAACCTGCGCGATGTCAGCGGCATGGCCTATGAGCCGTGGCGCAACCGTGCCCGCCTGAGCACGCGCACCGACATCAATTACCTGGCTCACGCGGTCAAGCCGGACGACGCCGCAGGTGTCTGAGTCCAGTTTCCCGCCGGCGGTGCTGTTCGATCTGGACGGTACCCTGCTGGACAGCGCACCGGACATGCTGGCCACCGCCAACGCGATGCTGGCCGCGCGCGCGCGCGCGCCGATCACCCTGGACGCACTGCGACCGGTGGTCTCGAAAGGCTCGCGTGCGATGGTCTCGGTGGCGTTTCCCGAGCTGGACCAGATCGAACGCGATGCGCTGGTTCCTGAATTCCTGGAACGCTACGAAGGCCTGATCGGCCAGCACGCCGTACTGTTCGATGGCATCGCCGGCATGCTCGACGCGCTCGATGCGGCCGGCTGTGTCTGGGGCATCGTCACCAACAAGCCCGAATACCTGGCCCGGCTGATCGTGCCGCAGCTGGGTTGGGAACAGCGCTGCAAGGTGCTGATCGGCGGCGATACCCTGGCCCAGCGCAAGCCGCATCCGCTGCCGCTGCTGGCCGCTGCCGAACGCATGGGCATCGCCCCGGGCACCTGTGTCTATGTGGGCGATGACGAGCGCGACATCGTCGCCGCCAACGCCGCCGCCATGGCGTCGGTCGCCGCGTTGTGGGGCTACCGGCTCGATGCCGACGATCCGCTGGCCTGGGGTGCCGACACCCTCGTCGCACTGCCCGAACACCTGCAACATGCCAAGGCGTGGCCGCTTCCGCGCACGCTCTAGCCTTTCAAGGAATACACCGTGAGTACTTCCAGCGCCCTGGACAGCTTCCTGGACAAGTGGCGGACCCGCTGGCCCGAGTGGCAGGTGGCCGAACGCTTCGTGCCCGAGAGCCAGCGCACCCTGGTGGTGGCGTGGTTCTCGCTGCTGCAGGAGTTCGACGACATCCTCAATACCGCCGGCGACCCGATGCCGTCCGATGCCAAGCTGGCGTGGTGGGGTGAGGAGCTGCGCAGCTGGTCCGTGCAGCGCTCGCGCCATCCGCTCGGCCGGGTGCTCGAGCCGGTGCGCGCGTCGTGGGCACAACTGGCCGAGACCCTGCCGGATCTGATCGAAGCGCGTGCCGTGCCGGTCGATCCGGCGCAGGCACTACGTTCGCTGCAGGCCTATGCGGCCGCGGTGGCCGCGGTGGAAGCGGTGATGTTCGAGACCCCGGCGCGTGGCGATGTCGCTACCCCGGTGCTGGTGCAGACCCTGGCCCAGCGCCTGCACGAGAGTGGCGTGGCGGCCATTCCGCGTTCGCTGCTGGCCGAGGATGACACCGCCGCGCCGCGCGGGTGGGCGCAGCAGTTGCTGGCCAAGTGGCCGGCCCGGGTTGCCGGCCCGCGCCCGCGCCGTCTGTACGCCGCCCTGGCCCGCGCCCGCCAGCTGACCTGGGTGCAGGACCGCAAGTACCAGGCGACGCCGATGCGTACGCTGTGGCTGACCTGGTGGGCTGCGCGGGGGTGACTGATTCTGGTGGGTGCGGACGTTGGTCCGCACGCTCTGTACGATCGTGCCGACCAAGATCGGCACCCACCACAGCGTTACTTCCGCTCGAGCACCAGTAGCGGGTCGATGCGGGTATCGAACCAGTTCATGCCCCAATGCAGATGAGGGCCGGTCGCGCGGCCGGTCGCACCGACCGCCGCAATCACCTGACCCTGCTCGACGCGGTCGCCGACCTTCACATCGATACGCGACAGGTGCAGGAAGTTCGAACTGATCCCGAAGCCGTGATCGAGCAGCAGCGTGCCACCGGTCAAGTACAGGTCGGGACCGGCGAAGGTGACCACGCCCGCTGCCGGGGCCTTTACCGGGGTGCCGGTCGGGACTGCGATATCCATGCCGGAATGGCCGGAACCGGGCTGGCCGTTGTAGACGCGCGCATTGCCGAAGCGGCCGCTGATGCGGCCCTGCACTGGCCAGATGAAGGCCTGCGCGAAGTCGGCACGGTTGTCATCGCGGGCACGCGCGGCGGTGACCTGGGCCTGTTCACGCTTGATCCGCTCGGCAATCGCCGGGGGCGGATTGACCGTTTTCGGCGGCACGCCGTTGACGCGCTCGGTCGGCCAGTCACGCGGGGTGACCGCAATGCTGACCGATTCGCTGCCGCCGTCCGGGCGCTTCACCTGGACCTGCAGCGGACCCTTTTCATCCCGTCCGATGCCGAACACCACGCTGCCGTACCCGCTCACGCGCAGCGTGCGGCCGCCGTACTGCACGACGCTGCCGGCCGGCACCTTGCCGATCACCATCGCGCCCTGCGAGGCGCTGGCCGGAAACACCACGCGCGCATCGGCCTGGGCCATGACGGGCGAGGGCAGCAGACTGCCCATCGCCGCGACGCCGGCGGCCGCCAGGGCCGCACTCAACAACCGTGCCCGCATCAGCGGTCGAAGCTCATGCGCTGGCCATTCGGCGAACCCACCAGCTTCTCGCCGTCCCACGCCAGCTGCCCGTTGACCCAGGTAGAGGCGATGCGCGAGCGGAAGGTGGTGCCTTCAAACGGCGACCAGCCACACTTGGAGAGCACGTCTTCGCGCTCGACGGTGAAGGGCTCATCTTCGACCAGCACCAGATCGGCGAAATAGCCTTCGCGCAGGTAGCCACGCTGGCTGACGTCGAACAGCTGCGCCGGCGCATGCGCGAACTTCTGCACGACCTGGGTGATTTCCAGCTTGCCTTCGTGCACCAGCTCCAGTGCGGCGACCAGTGCGTACTGCACCAGCGGCAGGCCGGACGGCGCCTGCGCATAGGGCTTCTGCTTCTCTTCCCAGGTGTGCGGCGCATGATCGGTGGCGAGCACGTCGATCACGTCATCGGCCACGGCGCGGGTCAGCGCTTCGCGGTCGCTGGCTTCTTTGATCGCCGGGTTGCACTTGATCAGGTTGCCCAGCCGCGCGTAATCGCTGCGGTCGAAGCGCAGGAAGTGGATACAGGTTTCGGCGGTGATCTGCTTGCGGCTGCCATCGGCGCGGATCAGCGGGCCACGTTCGAACAGCTTGAGCTCGTCGGCGGTGGAGATGTGCAGCACGTGCAGGCGGGTGCCGTGCTTCTTGGCCAGCGACACGGCCAGCTCGGAGGATTTCAGGCAGGCCTCGCGCGAGCGGATGTCCGGGTGCTGCTCGGCGCTGAGGGCATCGCCGTACTTCTCGGCGTACTCCTTGGCCTTGGCGTCGATCATCGGGGTGTCTTCGCAGTGCGTGATGATCGGCGTGGGCGCATCGCGGAAGATCGCATCGAGCGTTTCCGGGTTGTCCACCAGCATGTTGCCGGTGGAGGCGCCCATGAACACCTTGATGCCCGGCGCGGTCTTGGGGTCCAGCGACTGGATGTGGGCCAGGTTGTCGTTGCTGGCGCCCATGTAGAAGCCGTAGTTGGCGCGCGCACGGCCGGCGGCGGCATCGTACTTGGCTTGCAGGATCTCGGCGTTGAGCGTGGGCGGGTTGGTGTTGGGCATGTCCATGAAGCTGGTCAGGCCCCCGGCGACGGCGGCGCCCGATTCGGTCGCGATATCGCCCTTGTGGGTCAGGCCCGGCTCACGGAAATGGACCTGGTCGTCGATCATGCCCGGCAGCAGCCAGCGGCCGGCGGCGTCGACCACGGTTTCGCCCGGACGGGCATCCAGGCCGGGGCCGATCTGCGCGATGCGGCCATCTTCGATGCGCAGGTCGCCCTGGGTGATGGTGCCTTCGTTGACCAGGCGGGCGTTGACGATGAGCGTGGAGGACATTCAGTGTTTTCCTGTGCAGCGGCAGGGGGCGTCATGCGCGGTGCGCGGCGGCACCTCGTCGATGCCACCGGGATGGAAGGGATGGCAGCGGCCCAGCCGGCGCGCGGCCAGCCAGCTGCCGCGCGCGGGGCCATGGGTGGCGATGGCTTGCATGGCGTATTCAGAACAGCTGGGCATGAAGCGGCAACGCGGCCCCAGCAACGGGCTGATGAAGCGCTTGTAGAAGCGCAGCAGGGCGATGAGCAGGCGTGAGATCACCCCCCAATCTTATTCCAGTTGGCATGAAGGGCGCATTTGTCGCAGGATGGGGCGTTGGACCCGTCCGCACCCACGCGCGCGACGGGCCGCCCCGGCGGTGTCGCCGGGTCAGGTACCGAACTGCGCACGTCGGCCCGCCTGCCAGGTGGACCGGTCGCACGCCTTGCGACTCCGGGGCTGAACGGAGTAGGCGGTGTGGTTGCTGCTGCTGGTCGGGTAGGCTATAAAGGCCCGCTTTCCCGGGCCCCGGGGAATCCAAGGAAGAGCGTTTCGTGGCTGCTAAAAAAACTGCAAAGAAGGCCGTCAAGGCCGCCAAGAAAACCGCCAAGCCTGTTGTAAAGAAGTTGGCGGCCAAGTCCGTTGCCAAGAAGCCGGCCGCCAAGCCGGTCGGCAAGCCTGCATCCAAACAACCGGCGGCCAGGACGGCACCCGTCAAGAAGGCGGCCAGCAAGTCGCCCGCCAAAGCCGTCAAGAAGGCTGTCGCCAAGAAGCCTGCTGCCAAGACGGTGGTGGCCAAGAAGACCGTCGCCAAGAAGGTCGTTGCCAAGAAATCGACGGTCGCCAAGCCGGTTGCCACGCCCGCCAAGCGCGCGCCAGGCAAGCCGGTGAGCAAGGCGCCCGTCAAGAAAGCCGCTGCCAGCAAACCGGCAGCCAAGAAGACCGTGACGCCTGCTGTCGCCAAACCGGCGGCCAAGCCGGCACCGGCGAAGAAGACCGCAGTCAAGCAGGCACCGGCCACGCCGGTGAAGGCCAGCAAGACCGCCAGCAAGCCCGTGGCACCCAAGCCGGCCACCAAGCCGGTTGCAGCACCCGTAGTGAAGTCCGCACCGAAGCCGGCATCGCCGGCGCCGGCCAAGTCTGTCCCGGCCAAGAGCCCGGCCAAGGCGGCACCTTCTCCGGCGTCCGCGCCGGCGCCGGTCGCCCCTGTCGCCGCCTCCAAGGCCCCGCAAAACAAGAATCCCGTGCCCGTTTCGAAATCGCCTGCAAAAACCCCCGCCAAGTCCGAGTCCGCCCCCAAGCCCGTGTCCCGTCCGGTCGGCAAGGTCGCCGTTGCCGTGGCAGCGCGTTCGGCCGCCCCGGCCCCGCGCACCAAGGTGAAGGTGGTGGAATACAAGACTGACGAAGCCACCGGTCGTCCGATCCTGCCCGACGGTTACAAGCCGAGCGCGGAAGAGGAATACATGAGCCCGCTGCAGCTGGAGTATTTCCGCCAGCGCCTGCAGCACTGGCGCAATGATCTGGTGGAGGAATCCAAGCAGACCATCGCGAATCTGCAGGAAGAAGTGCGTGATATCGGCGATGAGGCCGAGCGCGCCACCCGCGAGACCGAGAACTCGCTGGAACTGCGTACCCGTGATCGTTACCGCAAGCTGATCGGCAAGATCAACAGCACGCTCAAGCGTCTGGAAGATGGTGATTACGGTTTCTGCGTCGATACGGGCGAAGAGATTGGCCTGGATCGCCTGGAAGCCCGCCTGACGGCTGAGCGCACGATCGATGCGCAGGAGCGTTGGGAGCATCTGCAGAAGCAGCAGGGCGACTGATCGCGCTGCCGGCTTTGCTGTTCTACGAAAAACCCGGCTTCGGCCGGGTTTTTTTTGGCTGCCCGACCCACTCCTGACAGGTTCATGGGTGGGCGGTTGGAACAGCTTGGATTCCCGCTTCCGACACGCTGTGAGTCAGTTGCCAGGGTTGCCTGGGCCATCAGGAACTACCGAACGCTGGTCTGGATGCTTGCGCAGCGGCGCGCGCGATATTCACGCATGGCGTGCATCTACCGGCGAGGCGGGCGTGCCGAGAATTGCGCAACCTGCAATCCGCTGGCAACCGGAAGGGAAGCCGAAGCCGCAAGTCGTAAGCCTAAGTCGTAAGCCGGCAGCTAACAGCCAAAAGCCAAGCGCTGACAGCCAACAGCCAACAGCCATCAACCGGCGTCGCACTCCGTGAGTGATAAGCGGAGGGTCGCCGGATATCTGCTGTTTGCCTGTCGCCCTTTGCTCTTCGCCTTTAATCCCGCGCAAGCAACCCACTGTCCATGGGTGGACGGGTGGCGCAGTGAAGGACCGTGTGCGGCATGGGTCCGGCGCATGCGCCGGACGGGTTGGGCAGGACGCCCAACCCCGGCCTTGCCGTGCGTGCAGGACTGCACGCACGAGCAAGCCGCACTACGAGCCCCCATGGATGGGTTTACGGCGGGTCCTGCACTGCGCTGCCCGGCCGCCCAACCCCAGGCATAAGCAGGCGCCGACTCACAGCCCCGGCAACCCAACCGCGCAGCGCCAGCCAATCGGCCAATCGGCCAACCAACCGGGCAGCTGATCAGCCGATCAGCCAGGCAGGAAATCCATCAATGTAGATCGCGCAGATTCAACCGCCGCAGCGTCGGGTTCTTCCAGGCCGTAATGCCCGCCACACTCAACACCGCAAAGCCACCCAGCACCACCGCCGGCACCAGCCCCAGCAACTTCGCCATCGTGCCCGCGTAAAACGCCCCCAGCTCATTGGACGAACTGATGAAAATGCCATTGATCGACGACACCCGGCCGCGCATCTCTTCCGGCGTGGCCAACTGCAGAATCGTCGAACGCACCACCACCGACACACCGTCGAACGCACCGTAGAACAACAGGATCGCCGCCGACAGCCAGAAATTCGACGACAGCCCGAACCCGATCACGCACAGACCGAAACCGGCCACCGCGAACAACAGCACCCGCCCCGCATTGCGCTGCAGCGGGCGACGCGCCAGCCACAGGCCCACGCACACCGAGCCCAGCGCCGGCGCCGCACGCAGCACGCCCAGCCCCTCCGGCCCGTGGTGCAGGATCTCGTGCAGGAAGGCCGGCAGCATCGCCACCACGCCGCCGAGCAGCACCGAAAACATGTCCAGCGCCATCGCCCCGACCATGATCCTGTTGCCCAGCACGAAACGGCCGCCTTCGGCGATGCTCTTGAAGATCGGCGCCGCCGGGCCGGTATGCACCGGTTCGGACACCCGCAGCGCCGCCAGGCAGCCCAGCGCGATCAGCGACACGCCGACCGCCACGCCGTAGGCCACTCCCTTGCCGCCCCAGGCCACCAGCAGCCCGCCCAGCGCCGGGCCGGCCACCATGCCCGCCTGGAACACCACCGCGCCCAAGCCGGCGCCGCGGGCGTACTGCGTGCGCTCCAGCACACGGGCGAACAGCGCGTTGTAGATCGGCGAGAGGAACGCCCGGACCATGCCGGTCAGTGCGATCGCCGCATAGATCGGCCACACCCCGTGGAACGGCAGCCAGCCCTGGGCCACGGCGGTGAGCACCAGCGCGGTCATCACCAGCCCGCTGCAGGCGACCATGCCCAGCCGGCGGCGGGGCAGGTGGTCGACCAGGTAGCCGGCAAACGGGGCCACGCAGAAGAACGGCAGCACCTCGGCCAGACCGACCAGGCCCAGTGAGAACGGATTGCGGGTGACTTCGTAGATATGCCAACCGACCGTCACCGCGACGATCTGGTAGGACAGCATCGCGAAGATCCGGTACGCCAGCACCAGCGAGAAGCCCGGGCGGGCCAGCAGTTGCAGGGCGCTGTCAGGCTCCTGCGGATCGGCGGAGAGCGTCACGACTGCGCTTGGGCGGTGTCGCGGATGAAGGCCAGCATCGCCGCCACGCCGTTGCTGCGGGTCGGCGACAGGTGGCGCGACAGCCCGATGTCCTGGATGTAGCTCGGCTCGGTGGCCAGGATCTCGGCGGCCGAACGGCCGGAGTACACGCGCAGGGCCAGGTAGATCAGCCCGGAGACGATCGCCGAATCACTGATCGCGTGGAAGCGCAGGGCCTCGGCGTTGCCGTCCGGCACGATCCAGACCATGGACTGGCAGCCGAGCAGGCGGTGCTCTTCGGTTTTCCATTCTTCCGGGAAGGTAGGCAGTTTGCGGCCGAGGTCGATCAGGTACTGGTAGCGCTCGGACCAGTCACCGAAGAACGCGAATTCCTCGGCGATGGCAGCCTGGGCTTCGGCGGCGGTGGGTTCGAGCGGGAACGGGGAGGTGGGGGTCATGGGGGCTCCGGGTCGTGTTCGCCGTCCGTGGGTGACCGTGCGTTTGCGGGGGAAGCAGCCTGGCCGTCCGTGGCCGGGCCTGTGTCGTGGCAATGCCCAGCGGATCGGGCAGTGTCTGGTAGCGCCTGACGGTCAGCCGGGCGGTCGTTCAGCGTTTGCGCGACCAGCGCACGCCCTGGGCGGTGTCTTCCAGCACGACGCCCTCGGCCGCCAGCTGGTCACGGATCGCATCGGCACGGGCGAAGTCACGCGCCTGCTTGGCGGCAGCGCGTTCGTCGATCAGGGCCTGGATGGCGGCATCGTCATCGGTGCCGCCCGCGGTGCCGAACCATGCGGCGGGATCCTGCTGCAGCAGGCCCAGCGCCAGGCCAGCACCCAGCAGCGCGGACTTCCACTGCGCCTTGTCGGCGTCGGCGGCCCTGCGCGCCTCACCGGCGATACGGGCCAGCTCGGCCAGTGCCTGCGGCGTGTTGAGGTCGTCATCCAGCGCGGCCTCGATCTCGGCCGGGATCACCGCAGCGGCGTCCACCTCGACCAGGTCGCGCAGGGTGCCGTACAGGCGGTCCAAGGTGCGCACGGACTGCTCGATCAGCGCGTCGGACCAGTCCAGCGGCTGGCGGTAATGGGCCGACAGCAGCGCATAGCGCAGCGCCTCGGGGGCATGCTGGCGGACCAGATCGTGCACGCGCTCGATGTTGCCGATCGACTTGCTCATCTTGGCGCCGCCGAAGTTGAGCATGCCGTTGTGCAGCCAGAACCGGGCGAACGTCTGCCCGCCGTGCGCACACTCGCTCTGGGCGATCTCGTTCTCATGGTGCGGGAACTGCAGATCCACGCCGCCGGCATGGATGTCGATGGTCGGCCCCAGGTGCGCGGCGGCCATCGCCGAGCACTCGATGTGCCAGCCCGGGCGGCCACGGCCCCAGGGCGATGCCCAGCCGGGCAGGTCGTCGCTGGAGGGCTTCCACAGCACGAAGTCGCCCGGGTCGCGCTTGTACGGGGCCACGTCAACGCGGGCGCCGGCCAGCATCTCGTCCGGGTCACGGCGCGAGAGCTTGCCGTAGTCGGCGTAGGAGCCCACCGAGAACAGCACATGGCCTTCGGCCGCATACGCGTGGCCGTTGGCGATCAGCTGCTCGATCATCGTCACGATCTGGGGGATGTGCGCGGTGGCTTCCGGCTCGATGTCCGGCGGCACCACGCCCAGCGCGGCCATGTCCTCGCGGTAGGCGGCGGCGAAGCGGTCGGTGATGGTGCTGATCGGGACGTGCTGTTCGCGCGCGGCCGTGTTGATCTTGTCATCCACGTCGGTGATGTTGCGGGCATAGCGCAGGCCGCCGAAACGGCGCCGCAGCAGGTCGGCCAGCACCCCGAACACCACCGGGCCGCGGGCGTTGCCGATGTGGACGTAGTTGTAGACCGTGGGGCCACACACATACAGGGTCGGACAGGTCGGATCGAGCGGGGTGAACGGTTCGAGCTGGCGTGTCAGGTTGTTGTGCAGGCGCAGGGTCATGAGGGTCGGGAGCGGGGGTAAGCGGTCGATTTTAGAACGTGTCGGGGCCTTTGGGGGGATGGGGCCGGGGCAGGCCGCCGGCATCGGCCGGCCGGCGGTGCGGCTGAAGGCTTCAGGCGTTTCGTGCTGCCATGGGGGTTTGCGGGGCCGCGGGCGGGGCCGGCCTATGGGCATAAGCGTCACGGACGGGTAATGTTCAGCCCCTTGTGCCACTCACTGCCTAAACTATCCCCCTTGTCCTTTTCCCTGTTGCCAATGAAATCCGCTTCGTTGTTGACGCTGGTCTGCGTGCTCGGAAGTGCCGCCTTCGGGGTGTGCGCCCAGGACAGTGAGGTGCGCAACCGGGTGGTGATCGTGGAGAACGTCAAGTTCGACTACGCCCAGGTGCTCAACGTCGAGCCGATTTTCCAGACGCTGCGCGCTACCCGCACCGAGGAACACTGCGAGCCGGTCTCGACCCGCACCCTGGCCCCGGTCAATGTCACCGGCGAGGAGCCGCAGGAAGACAAGGGCCGCTTCGGCCGCTTCATGGATTCGGTGCGCTCGATCTTCCGCCGTGAAGATGGCAGCACCGACGACAGCGGCTATTCGGAAACCGTGGTGGTCGAGGCCACGCCGGCCAATACCGGGCCGCTGCTGACCCGGGACTGCAAGATCATTCCGGTCGGCCGTGAGTTCCGCCGCCCGATCGCCTATGACGTGGATTACGTCTACAAGGGCACCAAGTACCGCTCCCGCCTGCCGGAAGATCCTGGCAACCGGCTCAAGATCAGGGTCTCGATCACCCCCTGGGTGGGCAACGAGCAGGCCGGCGGCGCCAACCCGTGACACCTCCCGTCGCCCTGTGGGCGACGCCTTCAACCTGAATTTCCATTCAGGCCTTGCACCCACCCCGGGTGCATGCAAAGATGGGCGGCCATGAAACTCACCGACTTCCAGCACGACACCAGCGCCGCCCGTATGGCTACGGGCATGACGTCGCGTGCCCGCCGACCGGAACCCCACATTTTCGCTGGGTAACCGGAGCTTCGTGCTGTCTGTTCGGAAAACCCAGCCCCCGCGCTGGGTTTTTTCGTTTTTACGATCTGAAAAGTTTCATCTGTATACGTTTTGTTGAGCCCTGAACGCGCCCCGGCGCCCCCAACCTCCGCCGGTAACGGTGGAAAACCAGCCGCAAAGGATCGATCGATGTCCCTGAAGCACTTCCTGAACACCCAGGATTGGAGCCGCACCGACCTGGATGCCCTGTTGACCCAGGCCGCGTTGTTCAAGCGCAACAAACTGGGCGACGAGCTCAAGGGCAAGTCGATTGCCCTGGTGTTCTTCAACCCCTCCATGCGTACCCGCACCAGCTTCGAGCTGGGCGCGTTCCAGCTGGGCGGCCACGCGATCGTGCTGCAGCCGGGCAAAGACGCCTGGCCGATCGAATTCAACCTGGGCTCGGTGATGGACGGGGACACCGAGGAACACATCGCCGAAGTGGCCAGGGTGCTGGGCCGCTACGTCGACCTGATCGGCGTGCGCGCGTTCCCGAAGTTCATCGACTGGACCAAGGACCGCGAGGACGAAGTGCTCAAGAGCTTCGCCAAGTACTCGCCGGTGCCGGTGATCAACATGGAAACCATCACCCACCCGTGCCAGGAACTGGCACACGTGATGGCGCTGCAGGAACACTTCGGTACGCAGGACCTGCGCGGCAAGAAGTACGTGCTGACCTGGACCTACCACCCCAAGCCGCTGAACACTGCCGTGGCCAACTCCGCGCTGACCATCGCCACCCGCATGGGCATGGACGTGACCCTGCTGTGCCCGACCCCGGATTACATCCTGGATGAGCGCTACATGGGCTGGGCCGAGCAGAACGTGGCCGAAAGCGGCGGTTCGCTGCAGGTCAGCCATGACATCGCCAGCGCCTACGCCGGCGCTGATGTCGTCTACGCCAAGAGCTGGGGCGCGCTGCCGTTCTTCGGCAACTGGGAACCGGAAAAGCCGATCCGCGACCAGTACAAGCACTTCATCGTGGACGAAGCCAAGATGGCGCTGACCAACAACGGTGTCTTCAGCCACTGCCTGCCGCTGCGTCGCAACGTCAAGGCGACCGACGGCGTGATGGATTCGGCGCAGTGCATCGCGATCAACGAAGCCGAGAACCGCCTGCATGTGCAGAAGGCGATCATGTCGGCGTTGATCGGCCGGTAATGCCGGCGGGGGGAGAGCCGACCGTTGGTCGGCTGCTCGCCAACCAGCGCACCGAACGTTTCAGCCGGCCGGCGCATCTAACATTCCAGCCGACCAACGGTCGGCTCTACACCGAATCTCCATCCTCAATTGGACCTGACCCCATGAGCAAGAAAGACATCGTCCTGGCCTTCTCCGGCGGACTCGACACCAGCTTCTGCGTGCCCTACCTGCAGGAGCGCGGCTACAACGTGCACACCGTGTTCGCCGATACCGGCGGCGTGGATGACGAAGAGCGCGATTTCATCGAGAAGCGTGCGGCCGAGCTGGGCGTCACCAGCCATGTCACCGTCGACGGTGGCCCGGCGATCTGGAGCGGCTTCGTCAAGCCGTTCGTGTGGGCCGGTGAGGGCTACCAGGGCCAGTACCCGCTGCTGGTCTCGGATCGTTACCTGATCGTGGACGCCGCGCTCAAGCGCGCCGCCGAACTGGGCACCAACATCATCGCCCACGGCTGCACCGGCATGGGCAACGACCAGGTCCGTTTCGACCTGGCCGTGAAGGCATTGGGCGATTACCAGATCGTCGCGCCGATCCGCGAGATCCAGAAGGAACACACCCAGACCCGCGCCTACGAGCAGAAGTATCTGGAAGAGCGCGGCTTCGGCGTGCGTGCCAAGCAGCAGGCCTACACCATCAACGAGAACCTGCTCGGCCTGACCATGTCCGGCGGCGAGATCGACCGCTGGGAGGCCCCGGGCGAGGGTGCCCGTGGCTGGTGCGCACCGCGCAGCGAATGGCCGGAACAGGCACTGACGGTCACCCTGAAGTTCGTCGAAGGCGAAGCGGTCGAGCTGGACGGCAAGGCGCTGCCGGGTGAGCAGATCCTGGCCAAGCTCAACAAGCTGTTCGCCCCGTACGGCGTCGGCCGTGGCGTCTACACCGGCGACACCGTGATCGGCTTGAAGGGCCGCATCGTGTTCGAAGCGCCGGGCCTGGTCTCGCTGCTGGCCGCGCACCGTGCGCTGGAAGATGCGGTGCTGACCAAGCAGCAGAACCGCT
>Ga0213824_1000064_pt1 | contig 93307 bp, 87 predicted proteins | sample MC6MC0906MG_FD_179892 | JGI IMG/M metagenome (GOLD analysis project Ga0213824, IMG submission 179892) | Enriched soil aggregate microbial communities from Iowa State University, Ames, United States - MC6-MC0906-MG | ecosystem: Environmental > Terrestrial > Soil > Unclassified | place: USA: Iowa...
CTCGGGACTTTTCGTGCTGCATTGTGACCGCAGACTGTGACCTGCTGGCTGCAGCGGAAAGCTTGCCCATTCATGTTCTCTGCGGCCCGGACATGATGAGCAGAACAATGAAGGAGTATCACCCAGACCTGCGCCGTGGTGATGCCTTCCTGCACAACTCGCCGTATCACGGGTGCTCCCATCCTGCCGACCACACCATCCTGGTGCCCGTCATCGACGATCAAGGCATCCACCGCTACACCGTTGTCGCCAAAGCTCACCAGGCGGACTGCGGCAACTCGGAGCCGACGACATACATGGGCTCGGCCCGTGACGTCTACCATGAAGGCGCACTGATCTTCCCTGCGGTGAAGATCCAGTCGCAATATCGCAATGTCGAAGATGTCATTCGCATGTGCAAGATGCGTATCCGCGTGCCTGAGCAATGGTGGGGCGACTACCTGGCAATGATGGGGGCGGCCCGCATCGGCGAGCGAGAGCTGCTGGCCTTGGGCGAGGAGCTGAGCTGGCAGACTCTGGAAGACTATTCCCGCGACTACCTGAACTACTCCGAGCAGCGCATGATCAGCGCCATCAGCAAACTCGCCGCGGGCAAGACCCAAGGCCAAAGCACCCATGACCCACTGTTTGAGAGCATGCCGGAAACGGGCTTGACCGTGACCTCCAAGGTCACGATCGACAACCAGCAGGGTAAAGTTGTAATCGACCTTACCGACAACCCAGACAGCCTGGCGTGCGGCTTGAACCTGAGCGAAGCCTGTGCCCGCACAGCTGCCATGGTCGGCGTATTCAACAGCGTGGAACACAGCGTGCCGAAGAATGCCGGCTCGTTCCGCCGCATCGACATCCTACTGCGCGAAGGATGCGTGGTAGGTATTCCGGTGCATCCGACGTCTTGTTCGGTTGCCACGACTAACCTTGCCGATCGGGTGGCCAACTCGGTGCAGTCGGCCATTGCGGAACTGGAGGACGGCGCTGGGTTGGCCGAGTGCGGGGCTGTGATTCCTCCTTCCATTGGTGTTATATCCGGCATCGACCCCAAGACCGGCCACGCCTTTATCAACCAGTTGTTCCTGGGCTTCACAGGCGGTGCAGGCGCCCCCTTCGCTGATGCCTGGCAAACCATCGGCCACGTCGGCAATGCCGGCTTGTGCTTCCAGGACAGCGTGGAGCTCGACGAAATGCGCCACCCCTTGCTGATCCGCTCCCGTAGTTTCGTCACCGACAGTGAAGGTGCCGGTCGCTTCAACGGTGCTCGTAGCATGTTCGTGGAATTCGGGCCAGTGGGCTGCGCAATGGACCTGGGTTATGTCAGTGATGGTCACATAAATGCCCCAAAAGGTGTGCGTGGCGGATTGCCGGGCGCAGCGTCGAAGCAATACCGGCGCCATGTTGATGGTGCGCTGGAAGCCCTGCCAGGCGGAGCCCTTATTCATTTGCTCGACGGTGAGACGATACTCTCGTATTCGTGCGGCGGAGGCGGCTACGGCCACCCCCACGAACGCGCTCCTGAACAAGTGCGCAAAGATGTCAGCGAGGGCTATCTCAGTACTAGCCGTGCTCGGGACGTGTTCGGGGTTGTGGTCGATGAGCATGGCCTAGGAGTGGACCTGGAAGCCACTCAGGCACTACGCGAAGGGGCCGACGCAATGCCGGAGCTGCCATGATCCTGGCCTATCTCGGCACCCGGCCAGAGCTGGGGAAAGACTGCTTCGTGGCTGAGAATGCCACAGTGGTCGGCCAAGTCACTTTGGGGAACCGCAGTTCGGTGTGGTTCAACGCCGTGCTACGCGGAGACGTGGAGCGCATCGAAGTCGGCACGGAAAGCAACCTGCAGGACGGCGTAATCGTGCATGCCGACCCTGGCAGCCCGGTACGCATCGGCAACCGGGTTACCGTTGGTCACGCGGCAGTGCTGCACGGTTGCACGGTCGAAGAAGGGGCGCTGATCGGTATTGGCGCCACCGTGCTGGACGGCGCAGTGATCGGTAGCCAATCGCTGATCGCGGCTGGATCGCTGATACCTCCCGGAAAACAGATCCCGCCCCGCTCACTGGTCATGGGGGCTCCCGGCAAGGTCGTCAGGTCGTTGACGCAAGACGAATTGCAATCACTGGCGTGGGCGGCAGACGAGTACGTGCACCTGGCACGCGGCTTCCTTACGCAACAACCTGACTGAACCACCCAAGGGGCGCCACGCTAGCGTGGCGCCCCGCGCTGCCGGTCACGCCGACGCAGGCCTGCGGCCACGGGGCTTGCGAGTAACCTTGATAGGCTCAAGCAAACTGCCATCTTCTGCGAAGATCTGCTCTTTATACCATCGCGCTGCATCGATGATGTCGGCGCGCATGGCTTCGCCAACAGCTTCAGCATCACGTTTGGCGAGGGCCGCGAGAATATTGTAGTGATGTGCGATACCACGCTCGTGCAAGCTGTGTGCGGCGGTATGCATGTGTTTCATCACAGCAGCGATGTAGGGGCCGCTTTGCAACCACAACCGCTCAATGATCGATAGCAATGTATCCGAACCGGACGCGCGATAAATCTCAAAATGTAGCTGTTCATTGGCCACCACGGCTTCGGCGATTAGTTCGCTGTCGACCGCATGACTGTACGCCTCGGCCGCGCGCTTGATACGCGAGAACGCAGCCGTGTCCATACGCTCGGCGGCCAGTGATGCTGCACGCGCCTCAACCGTAGCCCGTGCCTCGATTAGATCGTCCAAGCGCTGCACCGTGACCATGGGAACGCCTAAGGTCCGGTTGGCGAGCATTTCCAGAGCGCCTTCGGTGAGGAGCCGGTTAACCGCCTCGCGCACCGGCATGGTACTTGTTCCTAATTGCTCGGCCAGCCCGCGGATGGTGACAGCAGCCCCTGGTGCATAGCGCCCCGAGCGCAAAGCATTGGCAAGCGCCTCATAAGCCTGCTCGCGCAGAACAGAACTACTGAGCTTACCAAAGGCGGGCGCGCCATCGTCACTTTCAAGCAGGGACGGATCCCTCATGGAATCGGCCTTGAGCATAGAAACCTCGCTTATGTCGACGACCATCCAAGCCGCCGGATATCACAGTTGTGATCACAATTGTAGGGGTATCAGACATTCGGTGTCGACGTCTTTCACCTCAAAAACCGTGATCACATAAATTGCTGAAATGCCAAAAACCAGACAGAGGCGCGCAAAAAACCCTATTTACGTGATCACATATCTCGCTATATAGTCGAGTCAGATTCCTTCACGACAATGCGAGGTAGTAATGGACAGTATGCGCAAAGGCCAACGCTGGGTTCTTGACTCGTTCCTGGCTATCGGTGGGCTGGATGTACTGCACCCTGACGCGGGTGCGATCTTTGAACAGATTGGTTACGACTCAAACGACATCAAGCGGGTATTCGACCCAGTAAAGGCAGGCTCCATGCTACCGTCCGCCTGGTCTGCGGCAGCCCGCGAGATTGAAGGCCGAGCCCAGTACTGGGAAAGCCGAGGCTGTCGAGCAACGGCCCGCCGGCTCTACGAACGAGCCACGCTGCTGTATGCCCGCACCCATTACTCGATCCTCGGCGATGATCCTCGCCGTGCGCGATACCTGAAAAAGCTCATCAGTTGCTTCGACAAGGTGATCGAGTTTTCCGCGCAGCCCATTGAGCGAGTCGCCCTTCCCTTCGAGGGCAAGCACCTTCACGGCATTCTCGAAACGCCAGCAGGTGCCACTAAAGTCCCCTGCGTGATCATGTTGCCGGGCATGGACATGTTCAAAGAGGACTGGCACAAGCTGATCGAGCAGCGAATCCTTCCTCGCGGTTGGGCCGGTTTTGCGCTGGATGGGCCCGGTCAAGGGGAGTCTCTCACCAAGGGACTCAAAATGACCCTGGATAACTACGACCGAGCTATCAGCCGAGTGATCGACTTCCTCAGCGAGCACCCTGCCATCGACCCTGATCGTATCGTGATCATGGGTTCGAGCATGGGCTCATGGTGGGCGACCCGTGCCGCAGCAGTGGAGCCACGTATCCGCGCTATTGCCGCCAACATGTCCAATCTGGGTGACAAGTACGTGCTGCTCAATCAGGCCCAGCCAAGCTTCATGTCGAACCTGATGTTCATGACTGGGATCAGCGATACGCAGGAGATCCAATCGCTGTCTCAAGCAATGACCTTGGACGATATCGCCCCACAGGTGAAGGTCCCGTATCTGATCATTACCGGTGAGAATGATGAACTCACTACCCTTGAGTCGACGATTGACGTTTATGACAGGTTGCAAGGACCGAAAGAACTGTGGATCTATCAGTACGAATTCCATCCGATAGGAGCGCAGTCGGATGAGTGGCTGACGGCATCATTGGATTGGCTGGACCAAGCCATGCACGGCACGTTTGAGAACAGCCATGAAAAACGCACGTTCATCACCAAACAAGGGCAATACCTTGAGGGCAATGGTGAGCCGTGCTGGTGGAACCCCTGATCCAGCAGCGGAGTAATGATCCTCATAGCCACCACTCCGACGTCATCAGCCCGTGCATGACCCAGGGCTGATGACAGGTGTATGAAGCTTACGAAAATAAAAACAACAACTCGACTTCAATTTATGGACACGACCTGCCTCCCACTCCAAAGCCAGGCGGAACCTTAAATGGACAAGACTTTTCTCCCTGGTCATCCTTCCAGGAAGTTAAAAATGCTCAATGATTCAAGGTCAGCTCTTACTGCATCACCCGCACGCTTGAAGCTCTCTAGCCAAACAAAGGGCGTGTTGCTGTTAGCCGTTGCCATTCTGATGTGGGGGGCGAATTGGCCTGTGATGAAAAGCGGCTTGAACCACATCACTCCCATATGGTTTTCCACGCTACGCTTCGCACTTGGGGCGGCTTGTCTTTTTGTCATTCAAGCAGCCACTGGAAAACTCATAATTCCCAAGCGCCATGACGTACCCCTCATCGCAAGTGTTGGGTTATTGCAAATGATGACCTTCACTGTACTAGGTGCGGTGGCGATGACACATGTGGATGCCGGACGCTCCGCTGTCCTGGCTTACACCACCCCCCTCTGGGTGTTGCCCATTGCCGTATTGCTTCTGCACGAAAGGCTGAGCCGTAGAGAGTTCATGGGAACATTTATGGGTGTGATGGGCGTATTGATACTGTTCAATCCGCTGTCGCTGGACTGGAGTAACCGGCCCTTGGTCCAAGCTAACTTCATGCTATTAGCTGCATCGCTTTGCTGGGCGCTAAGCATGCTTCATCTACGTTACAGCAGAAATAGCTCATCGGCTTACCAACTGGCCCCGTGGCAGATGGCATTGGCTTGTATTCCACTTTCAATTCTTTCCTGGTGGGTAGAGGGGCCATACACCGGTGATGGCTCGCGCACGCTCTGGGAAATTCTGTTGTTTATGGGACCCCTGGCAACCGCTTTCTGCTTCTGCGCGGTTAATGCAGCCAGTAGCTGGCTTTCCAGCACCAGTATGTCCACCGCCATGCTGGGCGTGCCCGTAGTAGGGCTGATGATGTCTGTCCTCTTCACTGACGAGGTACTGACACTGCCATTACTGCTGGGCGTTTTAGCAATCCTTGTCGGTATCTTGGTAACGATTACCCGACACCTTGGCAGCGCCAACTGAGTTCAACGCTTTGAATGTCACCCCCCTGATAATGAGGCACTCATGACTTCGCAGATAATCGACTGGCCTACGCTTGGATTCAACTACATCAAAACTGACCTGCGCTACCTCGCCTATTGGCGGGAGGGTAGATGGGATAAAGGCAAATTGGTAGAAGACAACCAATTGCATATCAGCGAGGGGGCGACGGCCTTACATTATGGCCAACAATGTTTCGAAGGTTTGAAGGCGTACCGTTGCAAGGATGGATCAGTAAACCTGTTTCGCCCCAATCAGAACGCGCGGCGCATGCAGCGCAGTTGCGCGCGAGTTCTGATGCCTGAAGTCAGTGAGCAACAGTTTATTGATGCCTGCAAAGCGGTTGTACGCCACAACGAACGGTTTATTCCACCTTACGGCTCCGGCGGGGCACTCTACCTACGGCCATTCGTAATAGGTGTGGGTGACAATATTGGCGTTCGCGCGGCGCCTGAGTTCATTTTTTCTGTATTCTGCATTCCAGTCGGTGCCTACTTCAAAGGGGGCATGAAGCCCCATGACTTCGTGATATCCCATTATGATCGGGCCGCACCGCACGGCACAGGCGCAGCAAAGGTGGGTGGCAACTATGCCGCAAGTCTGATGCCGGGCGCCGAAGCCAAGCTGAAGGGATTTGCAGATTGCATTTATCTTGACCCTGCTACCCACACTCGCATCGAAGAAGTGGGATCGGCCAACTTTTTCGCCATCACTCACGACGACACATTCATCACACCGCGCTCCAATTCCGTTCTTCCAGGTATTACACGTCTATCACTAATGGAACTGGCTAGTCAGCGTCTCGGTTTCAAGGTGATCGAGGATGATGTTTTGGTGGATAACCTCGAGTGTTTCAAGGAAGCAGGCGCCTGTGGTACTGCTGCGGCCATCACGCCTATCGGTAGCATCCAGCATGGACATAAACAATATATCTTCCATAGCCGAGACGAGGTGGGCCCAATCATTCGCCAACTTTTCAATGAGCTGAGTGGAATTCAAGTAGGGGACCGTGAAGCACCTGAGGGATGGATCGTTAAAGTATAGGAACTGGCTGGATGGTTTTCGAGTCCATGAAGCGTTGAGTGAGATCAGACGAGAGCGGCCTAGTCTTCCCCAAGTATTGAAGTCGGCGTACAGCGAGTGGAATCACGTGGTTGGCGACCAGCAGGTCGCTGCCACCAGCACAAATAGAAGAGCCTAGGCTACTCGCCGTTCAGCGGGCAACTGATCGGTTGCAAGGCATAGTGCTCGTCCCACTCGCCCGCACACCCAGCGCGACTGGGGGCAAAATTGGGGGGCACAGCTTCAATTTTCCGCGCTGAATCCACCGATCTAGAGCCATGTCCAAATGATCTTCGGCGACCCCGACAGTCTCTGAGCGAATTCCATCGACGTGCAGAAATCCCATAGCGGACATCTGCGTTCAAGCGGATTCAGACGGCGGCGCGCCCGTGCATCCAGGCCTCGGTAGCCAGGGCGTCGCCCAAGGCCGCGCCGCTTGCGGTGTTGTCGAATACGCACCAGGTGGGTTGTTGGGCGGCATCGTACTGCTGCAAACGAGCAGCCAGGCGCTGCAGGTAATCGCGCCCATAGGCGCTGCGATACATCTGCGGCTCACCGTGCAAGCGCCAGTAAACCAGGCCCTGCCAACCCCCTGGTTGGGCATCAACACTGAAGCGCGAAGGGCTGGCCGCTACCTGAGCCACTTGGAGGTCGACGAGCAATGGCTGCGCTGTCGCCCAGGATCGATGCCGTGGTTCGACCGCCAGCCATCCACGATAGCGTTTTCGCAGGCTGGTGAAGAATTGATTGGCAATGTCGACGTCATACGCCAGTGACGGAGGCAATTGCACCAGCAGGCAACCAAGCCGATCGCCCAGATGCCCGCATTCATGGAGAAAGTGCTCAAGCAAGCCCGAGCAACTCTCCAGGCGATGTTCATGCGTAATGGCCCTGGGCAACTTGACGGAAAACCGAAAATGCTCAGGCACCGACGCAGCCCATCGGGCATAGGTTTTTGGCTGATGAGCGCGGTAGAACGAAGAGTTGATCTCGACCGCGTTCAATCGCGCCGCGTATCGCTGCAACTGGCTCCCCTGCTGGGGAAAGTCATCGGCATGAAGCCGTGACACGCTCCAACCCGCGCAACCAAGATGAATCATCCTGAGCGTTCCTTCATCGTTGACATCCTTTTAGCGGAAATACGCTGATGTGACCGTCCATACGATGGATGACCTGACGGATTCAAGCGCAGTTCCGCCCCCCCTCTCGGCGGCTGGAGTGCCTGCCTGCTACGGTAACTCACCCGGTCGGTCCTCTTGCTCACCGTCAGTCATCCTGACCGCCGGACTTGTTGGTCTGAACTTTGATGCCCGACATGGCTTCCCCTGCATAACCGACCAGAAACCTTAGCTGCAGGAGCTGACCGCTATGAGAGCACTGACCTATCACGGCGCAAACGACGTCAGGGTCGATACCGTCCCTGACCCCATCATCGAGCAGGCAGACGACATCATCCTCAAAGTCACCGCCACAGCGATCTGCGGTTCCGACTTACATCTGTATCGAGGCAAGATTCCGGAAACCGAAGCTGGGGATATCTTCGGCCACGAATTCATGGGCATCGTCGAGGACACCGGCAGTGCAGTTACTCATCTACAGATTGGCGACCGGGTGGTGATTCCCTTTGTTATCGCCTGCGGCAGTTGTTTCTTCTGTCAGCACGATCTGTTTGCCGCTTGCGAAACCACCAACACTGGGCGCGGCTCAATCATCAACAAGAAGGGCATTCCTCCAGGCGCGGCACTGTTTGGATACAGCCATTTATATGGCGGCATCCCTGGCGGTCAAGCTGACTACGTCAGGGTACCCAAAGGTAACGTCGGCCCGTTCAAAGTCCCCACCGGCCTAGCCGATGACAAGGTGCTTTTCTTGTCCGATATTCTGCCGACCGCTTGGCAGGCGGTCATCAATGCCGAGATTGGCCAAGGTTCATCGGTGGCCATCTACGGCGCCGGGCCGGTGGGCCTGCTGAGTGCCGCCTGTGCGCGAATGCTCGGTGCCCAGACCCTTTTCATGGTCGATGACAACGATTACCGCCTGGCGTATGCCCAGGAAGCCTACGGTGTTGTCCCCATCAACTTTGAGCAGGACGACGATCCCGCAGGTAGCATTATCCTTCAGACGCCAGGTAGGCGCGGCGTTGATGCGGTGATCGATGCGGTCGGCTTCGAGGCCAAAGGGAGCACTGCCGAAACGGTGATGACGGCACTGAAGATCGAAGGCAGCAGTGGCAAAGCGCTGCGCCAAAGCATTGCTGCCGTGCGTCGTGGCGGCGTTGTCAGCGTCCCAGGTGTATACGCCGGCTTCATCCATGCCTTCATGTTCGGCGATGCGTTCGACAAGGGCCTTACCTTCAAGATGGGCCAGACCCATGTTCAGAAATACCTACCCGAACTGCTGGAGCACATTGAAGCCGGACGCCTGCAACCGGAACTGATCGTCACCCATCGCTTAGCCCTCGAAGAAGCGGCGATGGGCTACAAGATGTTCGATCAAAAGCAGGACAACTGCCGCAAGGTCATCCTCGTGCCAGGCGCTGCAGCGGGCACCCTGGGCCCTGACTACGTTTAGAGGCGTCGAGGTCAGCATCAGGCGAGGCACTGGGCCCACTTCTGACGACCACAGCAAAGGCTGACATTTCTGAGCACCACCTACAGGGGGTTGCTACATGATCGATCAAACGACAGGCATGAAACCAGGCGAACGTTACAGCGTGGAGAACGTCGAGCGCGCCCATCAATTTCCCGGTTTCTTTCTGGACGGTAAATATTACCTTGGCCCTGAGCTGCTGACGGCTGTCGGCTGGCTTGAGGGGACGACATTCATCTATGACAGCCTGGATGCGCAAGGCGAGCCTGTCTTCCCGGATCGGGTGGCAGGCACCCTCGAGGGGCTGAAATTGATGCTGATCGACGGCACCGCCCTCGCGCTTTCGAGGATAGAAGCCAGTTCCATCCTCGCGTCTGCGACTGACGAGTTCGAGCAAGATCCACCGCCAGCCGAGCCATCACGCCCAGCACCGATAAAAGGCCCGTTGCACGGCAAAGTCGTGGACATCACCGGCGCTTCAAGTGGCATAGGCAGGGCTGAAAAACGCAAAGACAACACACCGCTGTTGGTGAGTGCGGCAGTTCTCGGCCTCATTGCCGGGCTAATCATTACTCGCACGCACCGCAGGCGCCGCTGATGCGAGCCGCTGAGCACCGCGCAGGGACTTTACCTGCCGGTGCCGGCCCCTAAACGAACAGTTGATCAAGGCGCTGGCAGGTTGAGTGGAGCTTTTTGCGACGCGCCCTCCGGTGATGCTTCAGGTCGCCTGGAGGGCGCGGGTCACGCCAGCTGGATATAAACCGAATAGGTGCCCAGCAAGACCCAGAAGCCGAGAAAAATCCAGGGTGTGCGCAGGGAAAACATTAGCGATTTGCGATGCCCCGCCTGAGAGGTTTCCGCTTCGCAGAACAACGGCGATTCGTCATACGCCAATCCCATCATCGGCTCACTGCGCAGCAAGTGACTTTGCTTGAGCTGCCAGTGCTCGATGATCCGAAAGGCAGCGCGAATCCCTGGCCAGGCGTTCAGCGAACTCAGCACGCCGAGCAGTGCGAGAAACGCCGGCACCATCAACGTGAACATCTCGCCCCAGCCCTGGTTCAGATTGCTCATCGACGACACGAATGCAATGACCAAAAACGACTGGGCCGCGAGATACGCATCGGTTCGGTTGGCCAGGATGGTGGTCTCGTACTGTATTTCGCGTCGATAGAAATCCAGACGCTCTTTCGGGGTACCGAACATCCTCGCATTCTGCTGATCGATCTCATGTTCGGGCGTAGTGGGGGTAATGATTCGAGGCACTTGGACGCTCCAGATAATGGTCCAGCCTTCCACGCAAAGCGTGAGACGGGTCAGCGGTAGAGCTATTCAACCCTTGAGAATTCAATGGAAATCGAAGGGGTGACCGCCCGTCGTGCCAAACCTGAACTCAGCTTAACATTGAGCTTTCGCACCGCTCGAAGGGTAGTGACCGTTCTCCACTGCAGGAGTGTGCACCATGAGCGACTACCCTACTCCCCCATTCCCATCTCAACCGCAACGCGTTCCCGGTTCACAACGTAAGATGGAGCCCTATCCGGACTGTGGTGAAAAGACCTACACAGGCAACAATCGGCTCGAAGGGAAAATCGCCTTGATCACTGGAGCCGACAGCGGCATCGGGCGTGCAGTCGCAATCGCCTACGCTCGCGAGGGCGCGGATGTCGCCATTTCCTACCTGGATGAGCACGAAGATGCGCAGGAAACCGCCCGTTGGGTTGAGGCTGCGGGACGCCAGTGCTTACTGCTACCGGGCGACCTGGCGCAGAAACAGCATTGCTACGAAATCGTCGACAAGACCGTCGCGCAGTTCGGCCGCATCGATATTCTGGTCAACAACGCCGCGTTCCAGATGGCTCATGAGGGCTTGGACGAGATCGACGATGATGAATGGGTGAAGACCTTCGATATCAACATCACCGCCATTTTTCGTATTTGCCAGCGCGCGTTGCCCTCGATGCCCAAAGGCGGTTCGATCATCAACACCAGCTCGGTCAACTCCGATGACCCATCACCCAGCCTGTTGGCGTATGCCGCTACCAAGGGGGCCATTGCCAATTTCACTGCAGGCCTGGCCCAATCACTTGGCAAGAAAGGCATTCGGGTCAACAGCGTGGCGCCGGGCCCGATCTGGACTCCGCTGATTCCTGCCACCATGCCTGATGAAGCGGTCAGGAACTTCGGTTCGAGCTACCCCATGGGACGGCCTGGGCAACCCGTGGAAGTGGCGCCGATCTACGTGTTGTTGGGCTCTGATGAAGCCAGCTACATCTCGGGTTCACGCTACGGGGTCACTGGCGGCAAACCCATCCTCTGATGACGATACGGCCTCAGCCGCAGCGGCACGACTGAAGGCGTGATGCGCGCAGGTCCATTGTGAGTCCGTGAAAAGCGCGCTAGCTGAAAACGCTGCGGCATTGTGTGCCACGCTATTGACGCTCAAGGGCCAGAGCGCTGGAACAGACCGGCCCTACGCCAATCATCATTATCGTTGAACCCTGCCGGTGTCGGCCACTCAACTCCTAGGAAGCCAGTATTTATCCCCCGTGACGAGGTGCCTCCATGAATGCCATCGATCTGCTGATCCAGGACCATAAAGTGGTCAAGAAATTGCTGGAAGAACTCTCATCGACCACTGAACGCGCGGTAAAAAAACGCGCTGAACTGCTGCACCGTATTGAGCAGGAACTGCAAGTCCACACCGCGCTGGAAGAGGACATTCTATATCCAGCGATCAAGCAGGCCGGTGGTAAAGAGGAGGCCAAGATGTATTACGAGGCCAAAGAAGAACACCGGACAGTTGACGCACTGGTACTCCCTGACCTGCTTCATACTGAAACCGGCACGCTCGAATTCGCCGGTCGAGTGAAGGTGATGAAAGAGCTGCTTGAGCATCACATCGAGGAAGAGGAAGGCGAGCTCTTCCCAACTGCGAAGAAGCTCCTCGGTAAAGACCAATTGGAGGCGCTAGGTCAGGCCATGGAGACGCAGAAAAAACTGCTGAAGGGTGAGCAGCGTGCCGCTTGAATCCAAGGCGCTTTGCCGGATCAGCGATCTGGTAATGGCGTCCTGAATTAGCGCTTCTCGATCGCGCATCCTGCAGGGGGATCGGGGGTATGTAGGGGCGTGGTTTCTAGTTAAGCGAACTAAAACCACCGCCCATAGCCCTGCCCAAATGTTCTTCGGGGATCTTGATAGTCCCTGAAATCAGTTTCAACGCGGGGCCAATGGGGGAATTGAAAGTCTCGCGTCTTTTAGTGGAGAACGAACATTCGGTGTCGGGGCTGGACCAGGTAGGCTACTCTAGGTGCCCGAAATAGAGAGGCCCCCATGCCAGAACTGAAAACCTTTGGGCTTTTTGTACTCACTGCCCTGGCGGAAATTCTCGGCTGCTACCTTCCCTACCTGTGGCTGAGGGAGGGTAAGTCCATCCTGCTGTTGATACCTGCCGCTATCAGCCTGGCATTGTTTGCGTGGCTGCTGACCCTTCATCCGGCTGCTGCTGGTCGAGTTTATGCGGCGTATGGCGGTGTCTATATCTTCGTGGCCATTCTCTGGCTGTGGCAGGTTGATGGAATAAAACCAACGATGTGGGACCTGGTAGGGACATTCGTCGCGCTATGCGGGATGGCGATCATCATGTTCGCGCCTCGCACCTGAACGCCCGTTGGGCTTATAAGCGACAACCCGCAACTCGACCGGCCCATGCCACGGGCCTCTTCCCCAACCAGGCAGCAGCGTCCCAGCCACCACTCAGCGCTCTGCTCCCTGCTGGATCAGCCACTCCTTGACCACTGAAAAGGCGCACGGCTGATGCGCCTTGCGCAGCCACACCAGGTAGAACGCCTTTTCAAGCTGTAGCGATGGGGCAAATACCTGTACAAGGCGCCCTGCAGCAATATCGTCCTTGACGAACGCGGCGTTCGCCAGCGCGACCCCTTGGCCGCTAGCGGCCGCCTCGATAGCCAGCGAAGTCTGGTTGAAGCGCAAATTCTTGGCGCTGGCCTGCCCGTGGCCGGGGAACACGGCAGCGGTGAACGCGGGCCAAAAATTATGCGCGTCGTGAAGGATGATCAGCCTCTGCAGTGCAGCGAAACTGTCCGGCACCCCCTTGTCGGCAAGCAAGCCTGGGCTGGCCACTGCAACAATGCGCTGCTCCATCAGCAGTTCTGCGTTCAAGCCTGGGCCAAACGGTGGCTGACCATAACGCACGGCGATGTCGACACCTTCGTTGTGAAAATGTGACAGCCGATCTGTCGCCAGCACCCGCAGGTCGATGTCCGGATGCGCATCGGCGAACGCCCCCAGCTTGGGTATCAACCATTTTGCCGCAAAGGTCGGAGTGACACTCACCGTCAGGTGAGAGGGTGCCGGTTTTAGCAAGCGGGTGGCTTCTTCAAGCATCACAAAGGCGCTGCGCACACTCGCACTGTAGGCATGGCCCGCATCGGTCAAGCCCAGGCCGCGGGGCAGCCGTTCGAACAGGCGGATGCCCAGGCTGGCCTCCAACCCACGAATCTGCTGCGCAACCGCGGCTTGAGTCACGCCCAGCTCTTCGGCAGCCAGGCGGAAGTTCAGATGACGCGCAACGACCTCAAGTACGCGAAGTGCATTGAGCGACGGCAATGATGAAAAACCTTCTGGCATGGCAATGGCGTTTCTATCGGCGATGGAAATGTGACGTCGCTTCCTAACCTGAATGGCACCTCCAGCGCGTGCCGGTTTGAAAGAACACTTCGGCGAGGCTAGCCATCGAAGCCGCAAAAAGGAACCCTAGCCAACAGATAAGTCGATGGCCGCCCTGCGTGGTACCTACCTCATGCTCGGGATGATGTAGGGTGTTGGCTGGCATCTTGCAGTCCCCAGTCAACCAACAACAAGAGTCGGGTAGCGTGAAATTCCATCAAATCAAAGCGCTGGTAGCGGTCGATCAATGTGGCAGCATCAATGAGGCGTCGCAGCGGCTGCATGTTACTCAACCGGCGCTGAGCCGCTCGATCAAGGAACTAGAGCGTGAACTGGGGCTGACCTTGATGCAGCGCACCTACAAGGGCATGTCCCTTACCGAAGAGGGCCGGCGCATCCTTCGCCACGCGCAGATGGCGGTCGAGAGCATGCGCCGGCTACAGATCGAGGCCGACAACATCCATGACACCGCGGTCGGTGAAGTGGCCGTCGGCGTGACGTCCCTGACCGCAGTGCTGCCCGGGTTCGGGCCGTGCATCAGTGACTTCCAGGCGAAAAACCCGCGCGTTCGGCTCAAGCTTACCGAGCAGCGCCCCAGCCACATCGTCCAACGGCTGCGCGACGGCTCCCTGGACTTTGCCCTCACGTCACAACAAAACACGCAACGGCTGAACCTGGATTGGGAGGCCGTGCACCGTATCCAGGGGAATGTGTTCTGCAACCCCGCCAACCCGCTGCGTCATTCACGCTCACTGCGCCAGCTGCAATATGCCAACTGGATCAGCCTGGACGCGGCCGCCGATCGCTCCTCACAGTTCTACCAGATGTTCGAGGTGAATGATGTCAACCCACCGCAGAACGTCATCGAATGCTCGTCCTTGCTATTGGCACTGGGCTTGGTGGAGAACGCGAACGCGTTCATGACCCTCAGTGATTTCGCTGCGGCCAATACCCTCACAACGGGGCAGGCAGCGAAACTGACCAGGGTCGACGTCGAGGAAATCATCCCCGAATACCCTATCTACCTGGTCTGTGTCGATCGACACGCACTGACCTCACCGGCCAAAGAGCTGTTTCACAGCCTGAGGACCAAGCTTTCGCGTTAGGCTCTGTACGAAACGCGTCCGCCCCTAGAAGTGATAGTACATGCCAATGGCCACGTTCTGCGGATCGTCGCCGACCTGTTCGAGCGGGATGCCGGCATAGGTGATGGCTGACTCGGGGCGGTTGGCGATCAGCGCCAAGCGACCGTAGATCGCCCACTGAGGCAGCAGGAAGTGGTCATAGCCGATCATCATCCCGTAGGCATCCTTGTCGCCGAACTCGATGTCACGCTTGACCAGCGCCAGGCGTGCGACATCGGCCTTGCCTACCGGCGCACTGAAGCCCAAGGTCCACGCCTGCAGGCTGGGCGTGGCGTGGTTATCCACGTCCTGGCGCTGCCAGGTCAAGCTACCGGCCACCGGCCCGAAATCACGGAACACCGAAGCGCTCGTGAAATAATTGTGGGTTTGGCGATTGTCTTCACCCCAGGGGTCGCTCAGGTAATCATTGAATGACCCCAGCACGATCCACCGCGCGTTGCTGTACTGCACGCTCACGCCCTTGCCGCGCAGGGTCTTGCCTGAGCTGGCGGTGTCGTTCAAGCCCAGGCTCACCGCGCTGCCCACACTGAAACCCGCAAATTTAGGGGTGGTGTAGGCCAAGGTATGCTTGGGCCGCATGTCGAGGTAATACGCACCGTTGCCCGCAGGCGGGCTGGTCAGGTAGGTGTAGGGCGAACCGTAGGTGGCCAGGAAGGGGTCGGCGTAGGTGGGTGTTCCCATGCCGTAGGTCTTGCCGAACTCCAGCTTGCCGTAATCGCGCGAGCGCAGTGCGACCAGTGCCAGGCGCAGCCCGCCAATCTGCTTCCAGTGCTGTGCAAATGCCTGGCCGTTGACATTGAAGCCCTCCTCCACGTCCATTTCCAGCACCGTGTCCGGGCCGAGCGCCTTGCGCATATACAGCCCCAATTTGTTGGTCCAGGCACCGCCACCGGCGATCTTGTAGCCTGAGTAATGGCCGGACTCCTGGTAGTTCACGAAGGCATCGACGGTGCCATATACCTTGAGCGTGTCGTCGTAACCCTTGTCCACGTTGTAGTAACCGAAGCCCGATGCCACCCGCCCTATCGAAGGGAACCCATCAGCCTCACTTGCCAGTGGCAGCCCGAGCCCAACGAGCATGGCGGCCAGTGATCCAGTACGCGTAGCGAACGCCCCCATTGCAGACTCTCCGTGGAAGTGGGTACGGGTTCGCAGCCTCCACGAAAATAAAAACGCTCGGAAATCGCCAATTTGATAAGGCTATGCCTTTTTGCTAATTGGCCACTCGGCAAACGGCAGAATCCCGTTTCAGCGGCGCCGAAATGAGCTGCAGCTAACACTATTGGCGGATTTATAGGCCCATTACACGCACCGGCCGGCTAAGGAATCTGTGCAAGGGATGCGCAGAACGGCCATCTGCGCACCCGTTTGGTGCGCGCCCTCCCCCTTGCCCCTGACCTTGTTAACCCTGGGTAATGTGCTTGCAAAAAGCGCAAGTGATTCAGCGCCCGGGTTACCCGATAGTTCGTCCACAACACGAATGACTCGGAGAGAGCCCATGACGACCCTGCATCCGGATACCCGATTGGCGAACGGCACACTACCTGTCGAGAAACCTGCCGTCGGCTCCAGGCGCGCCACCGTGGCGTGTGCACTAGGCAATGCCCTAGAGATGTACGATTTCACCATCTACAGTTTTTTTGCCGTGATCATCGCGAAACATTTTTTCCCGGCACAATCGCCGGTCGCCTCGTTGCTGATGTCGCTGGCCGCATTCGGCGTGGGCTTTCTGATGCGCCCGGTGGGGGCCATGGTTATCGGCCGCCTGGCCGACCGCAAGGGCCGCAAGGCGGCCCTGACCCTGACCATCCTGCTCATGACCCTGGGTACCGCGCTGATCGCCTTCGCGCCCACCTACCAGCAAGCAGGCGTCTTCGGCACGGTGATGCTAGTGGTCGGGCGCCTCACCCAAGGGTTTTCCGCTGGGGGTGAGATCGGCACGGCGTCGGTATTACTGATGGAGTCCACCACCTCTCGCCATCGTTGCGCGAGCGTCAGCTGGCAGGCCGCCAGCCAAGGCTATGCCGCGTTGGTAGGGGCTGGCATCGGCCTGCTGCTGAGCAGCGTGATGAGCACCCCGGACCTCGAGGGCTGGGGCTGGCGCATCCCGTTCCTTATCGGCCTGCTGATCGGCCCGGTCGGGCTGTACATCCGCCGCTGCATGCCTGAAACGCTCGAACAGGAAGGGCCCAGCACGCCGCGCCCTGCCCTCGCCAAGCCTGATTGGCGCAGCATGATCGACCTGCGCAACACCGTATTGGCTACCGGGTTGATGGCGAGCGCAACCATCGGCATGTACCTGTTCATTTTCTACATGCCCTCGTACCTGATCACCACGCTGCACTACCCGCAACGCAGCGCGATGGCGATTGCCTGTGTCGCAGCCGCGTGCCTGGCGATCATCAGCCCGATTGCCGGGCGCTACGCCGACCGCCATCGCCTGCGCAAAAAACTGCTGGTGTGGACCGTAGCCCTCCCGGTCATCAGCGCATGGCCGGCGTTCTGGCTGTTGTCGCACACCACCGACCTGTACGCCGCCATGCTGATCGTGGCGCTGCTGGTGCTGCCTGGGTGCGTCGGCTCGGGGGCATTCTTCGCCCTGATCATGGAGGGGTTCGCCAAGCCACAGCGCGCATTGGGCACGTCGGTCAGCTACAGCTTCGGGGTGACCCTGTTTGGTGGCTTCTCGCCGCTGATTGCCACCTGGCTCACGTCGGCCCTCGACGACCCATTGGCACCCGCCTTCTACCTGCTGGGCGGTGGGGCGATCAGCCTTGTCTGCCTGAAACTGTTCCCGGAAACCATCGGAAGGGCCTGAACCATGGATACTCGACAAACCCGCAATGCCTTGAGCGACACCGAACTGCTGGCCTTCACGGCCCTGCGTCGGCAGATTCATGCGGCGCCGGAACTTGGCGGCGACACCCCGCACACCGCTGAACTGGTCGCGGCCTCGTTGCAACAGTGGGGTTACCAAGTGCATCGCGGAATCGGCGGGCATGGGCTGGTCGGCGTGCTGCAGAAGGGCCAAGGCACGCGCCGCATCGGCCTGCGTGCCGACATGGACGCACTGCCCATGCAAGAGAAAAACGCCTTTGCCCATGCCAGCCAGATTCCCGGGCGCATGCATGCTTGCGGCCACGATGGCCATACTGCGATCTTGCTCGCGGCGGCCTGTCGCTTGGCGAAGTGCGCGTTCAACGGCACGCTGAACCTGATCTTTCAACCTGACGAAGAAGGACTGTGCGGCGCCAAGGCGATGATCGACGACGGCCTGTTCCAGCGCTTCCCGTGTGATGCGATTTTTGCCTTGCACAACATGCCGGGCTCGCCCGTCGGCACCGCCGTGGTACAAGCCGGGCCAACCATGGCCTCCTCGGAACGGGTGCAACTGCACATCACTGGCAAAGGCGGCCACGGCGCCATGCCCGAACTGGCCGTGGACCCGCTGCCGGTGGTGGCAAGCCTGATCAACGCGATCCAGACAATCAAGTCGCGCAACCTCGGCCCGGAGGAATACGCCGTGGTCAGTATCGGCATGCTGCAGGCCGGGAGCGTATACAACATCATCCCGGATGAGGCCAACATGCTCATCAGCGTGCGTACCGACACTGCGCAGACCCAACAGAAGATCAACCAACGCCTGGCAGCGATCGTCAGTGGCCATGAGCAGGCGTTCGGTGTCAGCATCGCATTGACCTTCACCCAGCTGGCCCCTGCGTTGATCAACCACACGGCCGAGACAGAGCAGGTTCGGCACAGCCTGACGCCGTTGTTCGCGCCTGGGCACCTGCACAGCCGCGGGCCAAAGGTCATGGGCACGGAAGATTTCGCCTGGATGCTGGCTGAGGTACCGGGGTGCTATTTCATGCTGGGCAATGGCGAGGGCGAGTTTCATGGGTGTTCGGTGCACAACCCACACTACGACTTCAACGATGAGCTGATCCGCCTGGGTGCAGACTGTTGGTACACGCTGGTGAGTGATTTTCTGGTTTGAACTGCGCGCGGGGCCAGGCCCCGCAGCTCGGCGGGGCATTGAAGCGCAACCTGTCCCCCTTTATCCTGCGACAAACCCACGCATCAGCAGGATCATCCATGCTTTACGTTGTCATGCTCGGCGGGCGTCACCCGCGCGCCAGCATCGAGGTCCACGATGTTGTGTTCGCCCAGGCCGATGGGCTGGAGCAAACTTATCCGCAATTGCGCAACGCCTGGTTCGGTAGCCCTAAGGGCTTGCACATCGACTCCTGGCTGGAAGTGCATGGGGTGGATGGCTATCGTGTCGAGCTCACCCATGCCGCGCCGCAACCTGGGGCCCTGCGCCTGTTCTTCCTGAACCTGGGGGGGTACGAGCGGCAGGTATTCGGCGAAGCACACCGCTACCTGCTGGTGGCTGCCACCGACAAAGCCGCCGCCAAGCAGCTGGGCAAGCAGCGAATGGCGTCGGGATGGTTGAAGCCGCATACCGACGCGGTGCTCGATGTCGACGATTGTCTACCGATTGACCTTGTGGCTGGGCGCTATGTGCACCTGATCGAGGGTGTCCATCAGGGCGTTGTGCAACGCAGCGATTACATCCTTATCTGAGTGCAGGGGCAGCAGGCAGTGTGGGCCACTGCTCAATACGCGCTTAATGATCGGTCGGCCCCACGACCGATCGGGCACTGAAGTGAACGGCGATCGACCCGCTATGGCCTAATGTCAGTTGAAACTTTCAGGAGACCATTATGCTGGGTGCCTTTGAACGACGGCTCGACCCCTTCCCGCCCGACGAGGCGCCACCACCCCCGATGGGCCTGTTACGGTTCCTGTGGGCCTGCACCCGGGGCGCCCGCGGCTACATTCTGGCGCTTGCGCTGCTCAGTGCCGGCGTGTCGATCTATGAAGCCTGGTTGTTTTCCTTCCTGGGGCAGGTGGTAGACCTGCTCTCGACCTGGCAGGCGGGCGGCGCTGCCGCTGAGCAGGAAAGCCGCGTGCTATGGGGTATCGGCATCGTCCTGCTGACCAGCATCGGGCTGGTGGCGCTGCGCACGATGGTGCAGCACCAAGTGTTGGCTATCAACTTGCCGCTGCGGCTGCGCTGGGACTTCCACCGCCTGATGCTGCGGCAAAGCCTTTCGTTCTTTTCCGACGAGTTCTCCGGCCGGGTCACCACCAAGGTCATGCAGACGGCACTGGCGGTGCGCGAGGTACTGTTCACCGTGATCGAAATCGCACCCGGCATCGGCGTGTACTTCATTGCGATCATCGCCCTGGCGGGCGGTTTCGACCTGAAGCTGATGCTGCCTTTCATTGCCTGGGTCGCCTTGTTCGGCCTGGCCATGCTGTACTTCGTGCCGCGCCTGGGCAAGGTCGGGCAGGAACAGGCCCATGCGCGCTCGTCGATGACCGGTCGTGTTTCCGACGCTTACACCAACATCACCACCGTGAAGCTGTTCTCGCATTCCAAACGTGAAGCGCACTTTGCGCGCGCGGCCATGGAGGACTTCAAACAGACCGGATTTCGCCAGATGCGCCTGGTCAGCCAGTTCGAGATCGTCAACCAGGCATTGGTGGTCGGTTTGATTCTCGGCGCAGGCGGCTATGCCCTGTGGCTGTGGCACCAGGGCGAAGTCGGCACCGGCGCGGTGGCGGCGATCACTGCGATGGCCTTGCGCATCAATGGCATGTCGCACTGGATCATGTGGCAGATGACATCGTTGTTCGAGAATATCGGCACCCTGCAGGACGGCATGGAAACCCTGACCCGTGGCCCCAAGGTGCAGGATTCGCCAAACGCGGGTGTGCTGCAAACCCACGGCGGCGCAGTGACTTTCGACCATGTCAGCTTCAACTACAACGGTGAGCGCCAGGTGCTCGATGGCCTGACCCTGAACATCCGCCCTGGCGAGAAGGTCGGCCTGGTGGGCCGCTCCGGTGCCGGCAAATCCACGCTGATCAACCTGCTGCTGCGCTTCTACGACGTCGACAGCGGCGAAATTCGCATCGACGGGCAGAACATCGCCAAGGTCACCCAGGACAGCCTGCGCAGCGCCATCGGCATGGTTACCCAGGATACGTCTCTGCTGCACCGCTCGATCCGCGACAACATCGCCTACGGCCGCCCCGATGCCACCGAGGCGCAGATCCACCGCGCCGCAGCCAATGCCCAGGCCGACGGCTTCATCAACCAATTGAGCGACCGCCAAGGCCACAGCGGCTATGACACCCTGGTCGGTGAGCGTGGCATCAAGCTTTCCGGTGGCCAACGGCAACGCATCGCCATCGCCCGGGTGATGCTCAAGAACGCCCCGATCCTGCTGCTGGACGAGGCCACCAGCGCGCTGGACTCGGAAGTCGAAGTCGCCATCCAGGAAAGCCTCAATGAAATGATGCACGGCAAGACCGTCATCGCCATCGCCCACCGGCTGTCGACGATCGCGGCCATGGACCGGCTGATCGTCATGGATGAGGGGCGCATCATCGAGCAAGGCACACACGGCGAACTGCTGGCCCGCAATGGCACCTACGCGCGGCTCTGGCAGCACCAGAGCGGTGGGTTCCTGGGTGAAGATCAGGGGGTGGCCGAGGCCATGGAGTGACTGCCTCGCCATGGGCCGAGCGCCCTTGGGCAGCGCGCGGCGCGATCCGCCAGCGCTGCAGCCACAACCCCATCATGAGTGCTTCTCAACCCTTGGGAGCCTTGGCCGGCCCCTGCGGATCGACTTGGGGGTCATCCAGGTCGGGAGAATCCGGGTCGAAGCCCAGATCATCTTCGCTGCTCGCATGCTCGGACGAGTGTGGCCCCTTGCCGCGGGCGGTTTTCTGCGCGGTGGAATCATGCGAGGTGCCGGCTGAACCGTCCGGCCGATGAGCGTCATTGTCGCGCTCTTCCTCACCCTGAGTGCCCGGTTGGGCGGTTTTCGAGGGCACCGTGTTATCTGTCTTCATGATTGCTCCCAGCCTTCTAAGTGGTCAGCCGATTTCGGCCGCTCTATCAGAGGAAGCCTGGGCACCGTGGAAGTTCACACCCACTGCCGGGGTGTGGATAGATGGCGAGGTAATAGCGGCCGCCCCACCTCTGGCGTGAGCCGCCGTGCGGCCATGAACACGCTGCGGTTTTCGATTAAACTACGCTGCGCCCACGCCATCTCGGCACCGCGCCCACGCAAAGACCTGCGCAGTACGCCGATGATCAAACCTGCCGCCACGTTCACCCATGGATCCTTGGACCATCACGTCCGGGTGATGGCGTTCACCAGTGGGCTGAGCTTGCTCGCCCTTTTTCTCACCGACATCCTGACGCTCAGCTATGTCGCGATGCTGCATGACGAAACGCTGGTCGCTGCAGTCGGCATCGCCAAGACGCTGGCCTTCTTCAACTCAAGCCTGGTCGCGGGCGTCATCGTCGCGGCTGGCACCCTGATTTCACGCCGGGTGGGCCAGGGTTCGCGCGCGGCACTGCCTGCCTTGACCACGCACATGCTGGTGCTCGCTGCGCTACTTTCAGCCAGCGTGTCCGCACTGCAGTGGTACTGCCTGGACTTCTTTGCCAGCCTGCTGGGTGCCCATGCACCCTCCTCCCCGCTGGCCAGGCAATTCATTGCCATGACGCTGGTCGCGTCGGTACTGATGGTACTTACCCAAGCAGCCGCGCAGGCACTGAGGGCGCATGGCTACAGTGGGCGCGCCATGACAGTGGTGCTCAGCAGCGCAGCCTGCCTGGCAATCGTCGACCCGGTCTTGATCTTCGGCTTCGACCTCAAGCTATTCGGCGCCGGCGTGTCGTGCCTGGTGGCGGGCATGCTCGGCTGTGGGGTGGGCCTTTACCAGGTCAAGCGCCAGGTCGGCCTTATGGCGCGCGTGCGTCTACGGCTGTTGTGGCTGTACGGGGCTCGCATGGCGCGCATCGCCTTGCCGTTTACCGTCGCCAACCTGGCAATGCCGGTTGCCTTGACCTATACGATGGCGCAACTGGCGCTGTTCGGGGTGTCGGTGATGGCTGGCATGGCGGTGATGGACAGGGTGCTGCAGCTCACCTATTGCGTCTACTTCGCCTTGCCTGGCGCGCTGGTGCCGATTCTTGCGCAAAACCTGGGGGCGCACCGTAGCGGCCGTTCCCGGGCAGCGCTGTACAGCGCCGCCCGGTTGGTGGTGCTGTATGGCCTGGCCGCCTGGGCCATACTGGCCATCGCCAGCCCGTGGCTAGCCCATGCCTTCGGCTTGTCCGGCCCTGGGCAAGCGTTGATCCACGACCTGTGCCGCTTCGGCCCGGGGCTGTGGATCATCCTGGGCCTGGATTTCATCGCCATCTCGGTATTCATCTGCCGTGGGCATGTTGGCTGGGTCGCCTTCTACGCCTGGCTCCGCGCAACCCTCGGTACGCTGCCCTTCGTTGCTGCCGGGGCTGCGCTGCAGGGGGCCAGCGGTGTCATGCTCGGCCTGTGGGTCGGCAACGCGCTGGTCGCCCTGGCCTCGATCGTCACGGCCTTATGGATCAACCGCCACGGCACACGAACCCTGGAAGTTTTGCCATAATCCCCCCTGCCCGGTTCAGCAGAACCGGCACGCCACTCACCACAGCTTGAAGTTGGTTTATGTCAGGTCAGGATCACGATAGCGAAGCGTCCAGCACGCCTACCACCAAGCGCCGCCGTGCGCCCAAGGGCGAGATGCGCCGCGCGGCCCTGCTGGATGCGGCAACTGCGGTGTTCGCCAAGGATGGGTATGCGGCGGCGTCGATGCGCGATGTCGCCGAGATTGCCGGGATCACCACGGTCGGGCTGCTGCATCACTTCCCCAACAAGGTGTCGCTGTTGCAGGCCTTGCTTGATCGGCGCGATCGCCGGGTCACCGAGAAATTCGCCGCGCTGGAGATGGCAGCGACGCTGGATAACTTCCTGGCATTCGTGCGCATGAGCATGAATTTCAGCGTGCACAACCTGCTCGAGTGCCAGGCGTCGATGATGATCAGCGTCGAAAGCCTCTCCGATCAGCACCCGGCCTGGCCCTGGTACAAAGAGAAGTTCGCGCTGACCCATGCACACGCGCAGACGCACCTGGCAGCGTTGGCCGAGCAGGGCGAGATTCGTGCGGACATTGATGTGAAGCTGTTGGCCACCGAGATCTTCGCCGTGATGGACGGCCTGCAAATCCAGTGGCTGCGGGCTCCGGACCAGGTCGACGTCGAAGCGGTGTTCGACGCCTACCTGTCACGCCTGGCCTCTTGCATCAAGGCCTGAAGCGCCGGTCAGTAAGCTTGGTTGGCGCTGACCTGCACGGCCGTTTGCAGCGGAGCCGGTAGCGGGTTGCTGTCGCGGGTGGTCAGGTGTTGCGGCATCAGGGTGACCAGGGTGCGTTGCAACGTCAGGTTTTCCGAATCCGGGCCGACCCAGACCTTGAACTTGCCGGCATCGACGTCCCAGCTGTCAGTGTTTTGCACGAAGTACGCCAGCGAACGCGAATCGATCGGCAGGCTCACGGTCTTGCTCTGGCCAGGTTCCAGGTACACCTTGGTGAAGCCCTTGAGCTCTTTTTTCGGGCGATCGACTTGCGGGGCGATCGGCTGGATGTACAGCTGCGCGACCTCGAAGCCGGCCTTGTCACCGGTGTTGGTCAAGGTGAACGTGACGTCGACAGTGTTGCCGGGGGTCATCACATTGGTCGAGAGCTTGAGGTCCGAGTAGCCGAACGTGGTGTACGACAAGCCAAAGCCGAACGGGTACAGCGGCTTGGCGTGCTGCTTGTCATAGCCACGGTAGCCCATGTACAGGCCTTCGCTGTAGTTGATCTCGGTCAGCGCGTTGTCACCCCGGTAGGCCGCTGGGTCGGGATAGGAGGCGTAGCTTGGGTTGTCCTCGATCTTCTTGTCGATGGTCACCGGCAGTTTGCCCGACGGGTTTACCTTGCCATAAAGGATCTCGGCCAGCGCCTGGCCACCCTGCTGGCCCGGGAACCAGGCGTGCAGTGCAGCGCCAACCTTCTTGGCCCACGGCTGCATGTCTGCCACGCCGCCGCCATGGGTGACGACGATGGTGTTCGGGTTGGCCTTGGTGACGAAGCTGATCAGCTCCGCCTGCTGGTCGGGCAGCGCGTAACCGTGGTCTGAACCCTCGCCTTCGTTCTCATAGTTGGTGCCTGCGGCGATCACCACGGCATCGTAGCTGGCGATATCCTTGGGCGGGCGCAGCGAGGCCCAGCTCATCTGCACGCCTGCCAGGCCGCCCAGTGCCGGGGTGAAGTTACCTTGTACGCGGCGGTACTCGAGCTTGATGGTGTAGGACTTGCCTGCGACCAGCGCAGTGCTCTTGCCCGACGTGGTCAATGCGTTGACGACGTCCGACGAGTACGGCACGCCGTCGCTCTCCACCACCAGCTTGCCATCGACCCAAAGCTTGTAGGGGCCGTCGGCCCGCACCTTGAACACATGAGCACCGGAAACGGTTGGCTTGATGGTCGCGGTGAAGCGCGCCGAGAACGCGCCGGCAGTCGGGCTGAAGCCGGACACGGCGGTAGTACCGGTGTTGGTCTCGTTGGTACTGGTGGTCCAGTTCAGGTTCACGCCGGGCTCCACCCGGGTCAGTACCGGGTCGCCGCTGAGGTTGGCGTTGCTGAAGTATTCCGCCTTCACCCCAGCGTTACTGACACTGCTCTTGTCCGAGGAGGGCTGATACCAGACCGCTGCCTTCGGGTCCAGGCTCAATGCCGACAGGTAGGTGACGTTGGTGCTGTTGGAGGCCAGTTGCTGCAGGCCGCTGAGCTCGGTCACGTAGCTATTGGGGGGCGAGTTGGCCGTGCCGAATGGCGAGGCAGGTGCCTGGTTCGCCCAGTCACCGATCACCGCGACCTTGGCCGTGCGCGCCAGCGGCAGCAACGGCTTGCCGGCGGCGGTGTCAGCGTTGCGCAGCAATACGATACCTTCACGCGCAGCGTTCAGCGACGCCCGCTGGCCGTACTCGGTGTGTTCCAGCGTCTGGGCGGTGTTGAGGTTTTCCTGGAAGTCGTAGCTGACCACGGCCCGCAGGTTGCGCTTGACCTTGTCGTCGATGACGTTCTGGGTCAGCTGGCCGCTCCACAGGTAAGGCAGCAGGTTGGCCTCGGTGAACTGCAAGCCCGACGGCATGTCCAGGTCGGTACCGGCCCACGCACCCTTGAACGGGTCGTGAATGGCGTTGAAGTCACTGATCACCGTGCCTTGGTAGCCCCACTCACCTTTGAGCACCTCGGTGATCAAATGGTGGTTTTCGCAGGCGTAGTCGCCGTTGACCTTGTTGAAGCCGCACATGATCGAGGCCACATTGGCGTTCTTGACCATCGACTCGAAGCCCGGCAAGTACAGCTCACGCAGGGTACGCTCATCGGCCACCACGTTGACTGCCTGGCGGTTGGCCTCCTGCTCGTTGGCCAGGTAGTGCTTGCCGCTGGCCTGGATACCCTGGGCCTGGATGCCGTTGACGATGGCCGGCGCCAGCACCGCACCGAGGAACGGGTCTTCGCCACTGACGTACTCGGCCGAGCGCCCGTTGTAGGGTGTGCGGTACAGGTTCACCCCAGGCGAAAGCATCTGCTGGGCGCCGGAGATGCGCGTCTCATAGGCAATGGCCAGGCCGAACTCTTTGGCCCGGTTGATGCTCCAGGTTGCCGCCAGTGCAGACTGCGACGGGTATTGGGCGCCAAACGTTGCGTTGTTGACATGCACGCCCATGGACGAATCGTAGGCCAACGTGCCCTTGATGCCCCATTTGGGCAGCGACGGGATCATGTGACCGTCGTCGACCCGGGTGAAGTTGATCTTCTCGGCCTGGTTCATGTTGTCGAGGATGGAGCTGACACGGGCTTCCACCTCATTGCCCGTGGCTGGCGCGGCAGCGAGTACACCGGACGCCTGCATGACGCCTAGCGCCATCAGGCTCAGGGCCTGTTTGAAATGTTTCACGATTGGGAACCTTATGAACGGAATGGGAGCTGGGTTGCGATCGGCCTTACGGCTGGCTGACCAGCGCCGGCGCATCGTCGGTGTCTACCGGGGCATCGAGGAACGCATTGACCTCTGTGTTGCCCTGGGCAACGCTGCTGACGCCGGAAAGTTGTTCACGTTGGCTATCCAGCTGTTCGCGCGCCTGGTAAGCGGTTGAGCCTGTCGAAGTGTTGGTTGTATCTGCAGATGCAAACAACGGCGAGGCGAGCAGTGCCGAGCACGCGAGCGACAGCAATAGTCTATTCATCGAATAGTTCTCGAGAGGGGGTTCAGGAATGGGCAACCGCTAATAAGCGGTACGCCGGCGCGTAAGTCTGGGCACTTCACTAAAAAGTTCAAGCACCCGAGAAAAGAGTTGGCGCAGCGCATCGAATTAACTTGGAAAATCGTGAAAAACAAGCGTGAAACACAATATCCACTCGCACATGAATAACAGAACAACAGTGACTTCACGCAACCTTAAGCATCTATTTATTGTTAAAGCATAATTTTTATTGCGTTTTTTCAACATTTACAGCAATTTCTAACCAATCACTAAACCTAGTTGCAATTAGGTTTAGCGAGCTGATAAGCTATCAATGCCCCTGCGAATAGCCACTTGCCCAGCTTGAAACACACCCGCTTTTACTGTGTTGCACCGGATAAAATTCCGAAGTATTCTCCCGGCCACCTCCAGCCTCGACACCTAGTAAAGTGCCGCTATATAGCCAGCACTTAAACTAAGCCATCATTATGAAATCAATTATCCCAACTGCTGACGCTATATGTGAGTGGCTGCTCGATGCTGGCGCATTGCAACCTGCCGATATGCAGCGTGCTGCACGGCTGGAAGCCGCGCAGGGAATTGGCGAATATGACAAGTTGCGCACCTTGCTGCGCCTGGGTGCCGTAAAAGAGCAGCAAATGGCCACCGCCTATGCCGAGTTACTGAACGCACCACGGCTGGCCGGGCAAAGCGTCGAAACCCCACCGGTGGCCACTGAGCGCTTCGCGCGCCACCATGGTGTGGTTACCTTGGGCGAAAGCAGCAGCCACCTGCGGGTCGCCGCTGCGGTGCCGCTTTCGGCCTATGCCCTGAACGCCCTCGGCTATCAGGCCGCAAAACCGATTGAACTGGTGGTGGGCACCGGCGAAGAGGTCACCGCGCTGATCGAACAGGCTTATGGCGAGGGCCGTTCGGCGATGGGTGCACTGATCCAGACCCTTGACGACGACAGCATCGACGAAGGCGATATCGAGCAGCTCAAGGACATGGCCTCCGAAGCCCCGGTGATCCGCCTGGTCAACCTGATGCTGCAGCACGCCGTCGACCGCCGCGCTTCGGACATTCACGTAGAACCGTTCGAAACACAGCTGAAAGTGCGCTACAGGGTCGACGGCGTGCTGGTCGAAGGCGAAGCGCCACCCGCCGGCTATGCCGCTGCAGTCATCTCGCGGCTGAAGATCATGGCCCGGCTGGACATCGCCGAACGCCGTTTGCCGCAGGATGGGCGGATCATGCTGCGCATCCAGGGCCGCGAGCTGGACTTGCGGGTTTCGACGGTACCGACCAGTTTCGGCGAGTCGGTGGTGATGCGCCTGCTGGACCGGCAAACCGTCAGCTTCGATTTCGAAAGCCTGGGCATTCATGGGCCGACCCTGCGCCGCGTCGAGCAACTGCTGGCACGCCCGCACGGTATCTTCCTGGTCACCGGGCCGACCGGCTCTGGCAAAACCACCACCCTTTACACCGCGCTGTCTGGCCTGAATACGGCCGAGCGCAAGATCATCACCGTCGAAGACCCAGTCGAGTACCAGCTCACCGGCATCAACCAGATCCAGGTCAAGCCCGCCATCGGCCTAGGCTTCGCCACCGCGTTGCGGTCGATCGTGCGCCAGGACCCGGACGTGATCATGATCGGTGAAATGCGCGACCTGGAAACTTGTCGCATCGCCATCCAGTCATCGCTGACTGGGCACCTGGTGCTGTCGACGCTGCACACCAACAGTGCTGCAGCCAGCATCACCCGCCTGCTGGACATGGGGGTCGAAGGCTACCTGCTCGCCTCCACCCTGCAAGGTATTCTCGCCCAGCGCCTGGTGCGCCGGCTCGACCCGGCCACGCGTATCGCGTTCGAGGCCCCGGCCGAGCTGATCGAGCGCCATCAGCTGGCACGCTACACGCAGCAGCGGCCAATCCTGCTGTATCGCCCCGACGAGCAGGCCGCAGGCGGTGGCTACCATGGCCGCAGTGCGATCACCGAATTGCTGGTCATGGATGAAGACCTGCGCGGCATGCTCATGCGCCAGACGGACGCCGCCACCCTCGAAGCCCATGCTCGCCAGAACGGCCTGGTCACGCTTTACCAGGATGGGCTGCGCCAGGCCTTGGCCGGCGTCACCTCGCTCGAAGAAGTGCTGCGCGTCACAGGGGGTGATTGACGTGCCCGTTTTTTCCTACACCGCACTCGACAGCGAGGGCCGCAAGCAGCACGGCGAGATGGACGCCAACGACCGCGACAGCGCCGTGCGCCAATTGCAGCGCCGCGGCCTGCTGCTCGTGCACCTGAAGCAGGGCAGCCGGTGGCTGCCCCTGGGCAAGGCGCGCAGTGTATTCCGGCCGGTAGAGCTGATCACCCTCACCCAACAGCTCACCACCTTGATCAGCGCTGGCCAGCCCTTGGACAAGGCGCTGGGCACCGTGCTCAAGAACGTCCGCAGGCCAGCCGCCCGGGCAGTGCTGGAGCGGGTACGCGACCAGGTCAAGGCTGGGCTGCCGTTGTCGCAGGCCCTTGAGGAACACCCTGGCAACTTCTCGCCGTTCTATACCAGCCTGGTGCGCGCCGGCGAGGCCGGCGGCGTGCTCGACGTCACCCTGGCGCAGCTCAGTGGCTACCTGGAGCAGAGCCATAAACTGCGCGGCGAAGTGATCAACGCGCTCATTTACCCCGCATTTCTGGTGATCGGGGTGGTTGGTTCGCTCGCGCTGCTGTTGGCCTATGTGGTGCCGCAGTTCGTGCCGATCTTCCAGGACCTGGGCGTGCCCATCCCCCTCGTCACCCGCGCCGTGCTGGCCATGGGCGAGTTCGTCAATGCTTGGGGGCTGGCCAGCCTGTTGGCGTTGCTCGCTGCCGCATGGCTTGGCCTGGCCGCGCGCCGCAACCCGCAAAGGCGTACCGCGCAGGACCGACGCCTGTGGTGCAACCGCCTGTTTGGCCCGCTGCTGCAGCGCCTGGAAACCGCACGCCTGGCGCGCACCCTCGGCACCCTCCTGAGCAACAGCGTCAGCCTGCTCGGCGCGCTGGCAATCGGCCGCGAGGTCAGTGCCAACCATGCCCTGCGCGGACACATCGCCCTTACCACCGAACAGGTCAGGCAAGGCAGCAGCCTCACCCGGGCGCTGACGGCGGACGCACTGCTGCCCGAACTGGCCCTGCAGATGATCGAAGTCGGCGAACAGTCCGGCACTCTCGGCGCCATGCTGCTGAAAGTCGCCGATGTCTACGACCTCGAAGCCAAACGCACCATCGACCGCCTGCTCGCGGCGCTGGTGCCGACCCTGACCATCGTCATGGCGGTGATGGTGGCGGCAATCATGCTCGCCATCATGCTGCCGCTAATGAGCCTCACCAGCAATATCTAGGAACCTGCCCATGCCCTCCAAGCAACGCCCCAACGCCCGCCAAGCGGGCTTCACCCTGCTCGAAATGCTCGCCGTGATCGTGCTGCTGGGCATTGTCGCGACCATCGTTGTGCGCCAGGTGGGCGGCAACGTCGACAAAGGCAAATACGGCGCCGGCAAAGCGCAACTGGCCAGCCTGAGCATGAAGGTCGAAAGCTACGCACTGGATGTGGGCGCACCACCGGCGAACCTCGAACAGTTGCTGCACAAGCCCGCCAACGCCAGCAGCTGGGCCGGGCCGTATGCAAAACCCTCGGACCTGGTCGACCCGTTTGGCCACGCCTTCGCCTACCACTTCCCCGGCAGCCACGGCAGTTTCGACCTGATTTTCCTCGGCCAGGATGGCGCATCGGGTGGTGAAGGCTACAAGGCCGACCTGGGCAACTGGGAGTAAACGTGACAGCACGCCCGCCCCGCGAGCAGGGTTTTACCTTGTTCGAATTGCTCATAGTGATTGTGCTGGTCGGCGTTGCCACGTCGATCCTGGCGCTTGGGGTAAGCCGCGGCATGCACGCGGCCAACGAGCGCAGCGCTTTGGCACACATGGTTTCGGCCCTGCGCAGTGCCCGGGTGCAAGCCATCGCCAGCGGGCAACCGGTGCGGGCGGTTTTTGACCTGCAGCGCAGGCAGGTGCAGGCACCTGGGCGCAAGCCAGAGGGTTGGCCTGAGGATTTGCGTGTGCGCCTGCAGACCGCCCGTGGCTTGGGCGCAGCATTCGAGTTCTACCCCGACGGTGCGGCCAGTGGCGGCAACATCCTGATCAGCCGTGGCCAGGCGCGTTGGCGTATCGATGTGAGCTGGCTCACCGGTAGCGTGCAACTGCGGGACTTGCCATGACCCGCCAGCGTGGTTTCACCCTGTTGGAAATGCTCGCGGCGATTACCTTGCTGGTGGTGGCCTCGTCCGTCCTGCTGGGCGCGTTCGCCCAAAGCAGCCGCTCGCTGGCACAGGTGCAGAGCAGCGACCGGCACAACGCCGCCGCCCGTTCGCTGATGGATGAGTTCGACCTGGGCGAGCTGGCCGTAGGCCAACAACGCGGCAACTGGCAGGGCATCGAATGGGTGCTGGACGTCACCCTGAAACAGCAGGCGGCATCGCGTTTCGTGCTGTACCAACTGGACCTCAGCCTGAGCGAAAACGGGCGCACCTCGCACTTTAGCACCCTGCGCGCCCGCGCAGCAGGTGCCGCTCAGTGAAGCGCCAGGCAGGGTTCACGCTGCTGGAAATCCTGGTGGTCATCAGCCTGCTGGGGCTGCTGCTGGGGCTGGTCGGCAGCGCCCTGGTGGCGGCCAACCGCGCCGTCGCCAAGGCCCAGCACAGCAGCGCCAGGCTCGACGAACTGCGCGCCACGCAACGTTTCCTGCGCCAGTCGCTGAGCCAGGTGTTGCCATTGAGTGCAGCGACCGGCAACGGCGGCCACACCACGACGTTCGAAGGTAACGGCGACAGCGTGCTGTTTTTTGCGCCGTTACCCAGCTCGGTGGGCGGCGGCATCTACCGCCAGCGCCTGCAGCTTGATAACGGGCGCCTGGAAATCCAGCTGGCCAAACTGGAAGGCCAGCGCCTGCAGCCCTGGGGCGAGCCGCAACGGTTGCTGGAGGGGGCCGAGCGACTGCAACTGAGTTACCGCGGCTACACCCCGCTGGGCAAGGCTACCGGCTGGATGACCCGGTGGCCCTGGCCAGAGCGCCTGCCCCAAGCCGTGCGAGTGGCGGTGCACCTGCACGGCAGCCAGGCGTGGCCCCTGCTGCAGGTCAACCTGCTGCTCGACCTGTCCGGCGACGGTGGCCGGCCATGAGCCGACAACGCGGCGCGGCCCTGTTGCTGGTGCTCTGGGTCGTGGGTTTGCTGAGCGTGATGCTCGGCGGCCTGGCGATGTCGGTGCAGCTGCAGCAGCGCCAGGCGCGCTGGCAAGGCAACCACACCCAGGCCGCCTTCGCGGCCCAGGCAGGTTTCAACCTGGCCGTCGCCAACCTACTCGGCGGTGTCCAGGCGCGCTGGCTGGCCGATGGCACGCAACACGTACTGCGCTTTGCCGACAGCACGCTGCAGATCAGCGTGGTCAGCGAGCGCGGCAAGCTGGACCTCAACGCAACACCCGCAACGAGCCTGGTACAACTGCTGCGCGCCAGCGGTGCCAGTGCCGAACGCTCGCAAACCATCACTCAGGCTTTAAGGACGAGGCGCAACCAGGTACCGCTGCGAATGCTCGAAGAATTTCGCCAACTGCCCGGCATGACCTATGCCATCTATGACCGTGCCCTGCCCTTCATCACCGTCTGGTCGGGCAATGCCCAGCCCGATCCGAGCCTGGCCACACCCGCACTGGCCAAGGTGCTCGGCCTGCCCCGCCATCGCGCATCAGCAGTGGATGCCGGGCAGATTCTCACCGTCACCAGCACGGCCACCTTGGCCAGCGGGTTTGAATCACGCCTGAAGGCCACCTTCGTGCTGCTGCCTGCCTATGCCGGTGGCAAGCCGTACCGGGTGGTGAGGTGGCAGGATTGATCCGCCTGGCCAAGCGCTCTGTGGCGCACTGGGCCAGCCAATGGCAGGTTCACCACGCACGCTGGCAAGCCAGCCTTGCAAGGCGCTGGCTTAACGCCTGGCTGGCCGAGTTGCAGGGCATGCTCCCGCCTGCTCTGGCCGGACGCCTGGCCGATGGCAACACGCCCCGCTTGCTGCCGTGGCCGTTGCCCGAGCATCCTGAGCGCGGGCGCGCTGCGGTTCTGCTGCTGCCCGCGTCGCAGGTGCTGGCGCAGCGCATCGACCTGCCGCTTGCCGCGACGCGCAACCTCGCCCAGGTGCTGGCGTTCGAAATCGACCGTTACACCCCCTATACCGCCGAGCAGGTGCATTTCGTCGCGCGGGTTGTTGCACGTCGCTCCACCCTGGCCCAGGTCGAACTCGTGGCCATCGCCCGCAGCGCCCTGGACGGCATGCTCGCGGCCTGTCGCGAGCGCGGTGTGCAGCTGGTCGGCATCGACGCGCTGGACGGTGACGGTGCGCGCCTGGCAATCAACCTGCTGCCGACCGGCAGTGCCGGCACGCTGGCAGGCCCGGGCCGGCTGGGGCGCTGGCTGTGGCTCGGCTGCTGTGCCTGCGCGGTGTTGCTTGCAACGGCGTGGCTCGATCGGCGCCAGGGCGAGGTCGAGGCCATGCAACGCGAGGTCGCCGTACAGCGTCAGGCAGCCCAGCAGGTCCAGCAGTTGCGCCAGTCCCTCGATACCACCTTGGGCGCCTCGACCTACCTGGCGAGCCTCAAGGCGCAACGCCCAACCCTCACCGCACTGCTCGCCGACCTGACCGCGTGCCTGGGCAGCGACACCTGGGTGGAGCAACTGGAAGTACGCGATGGCACGCACGTCAGCTTCTCCGGCCAGAGCGCGCATGCGAGCGCGTTGCTGGCCCAGGTGAAGGCCTGCACGACGCTCGATCACGCACAGTTCCAAGGCATCATCCAAGCGGATAAAGCCACCGGCCGCGAGCGTTTTTCCATCACCGCGCAGCTCAGGCAGGAGGTGCCACATGCGTCCGCTCACTAACCGGGAACGCAAGATCGCGGCCCTCGGGCTGCTTGGCCTGCTGCTGTGGCTAACGTGGTACGTACTATTCGAATGCCTGTGGCTGGGGCCACTGCGCAGCCTGGACGAACAAGCCCAGGCGTTGCGCGAACAGCAGCGTCGCTATGCCAGCCTGATGCTCGAACAGCCTGATCTGCAGGCCCAACTGCAACGCAGCCGGAACGACCCGGCCCAGCGCAACAGCCTGCTGCCAGGCGAAGACCCCAACGCCGTCGCCGCCGACCTGATGCAGCACGCCGTCGAGCAGGTCAAGGCACAGGCGCAACGCGGCCCGGGCTGCGACATCACCCAGCGCATGCCCATCGCCCCGGCCGAACAGGAACAGGCCGAACCTTATCGCCCGGTAAACGTCAGCCTCACGCTGACCTGCGCCATCGAGCCACTGGCAGCCCTGCTGCATGCACTCGAGTACGGCCAGCCGAGCCTGTTCATCGACCAGCTGAGCATTCGTCGCAGTGCGGCGGCACCGGCCAAAGGCCCCGCCGGGCGGCTGGAGGTTCACCTGCTGATACGCGGCTACCTGCGTGCGCAACCGGCAGAAGGTAACGACGCATGAAGCTACCCACTTCCAACCGGGTGCTGCTGGCCGTCAATGTCAGTGCGCTGCTCGCCATCGCCTGGATGCTTGCAGCCCCCCATCCGCCCCAGTGGCTGCCCGCACGCAAGCCCGCGCCAGCAGCCACCCGCCGCCCCCCGGCGCCGCTGGCGGAACTTGCCCAGCCGGTGCGCGCTGCGACGTGGGCCCAGCCCATCTTCAGCGCCGACCGCCAGCCCGACCCTCAAAAGCAGGGCCAACACACCCCTGCGCTGGCCAACCTCACCCTGACCGGTGTGGTGCTCGACGGGCAGTCCCGCTGGGCCTACCTGCGCGAAGGCAACAAACCCGCCAGCAAGGTCGCGCTCGGCACGACGCTGGACAGCGGCTGGACCCTGACCCAGCTCACCGCGCTGACCGCCACCTTCACCCGTGCCGGGCAAGACCACACCCTGAGCATGCCACTGCTGCGCCTGCCGCCGCCGTCCAAGGCCCCCGTCATCACTCTTCCGCGTACTGAAACCCCATGACCATGCCACTTGCTTCCCGTAACCCGTTCCACACACTGCGCACGCCGTTGCTCGGCCTGAGCGTTGCCGTCGCCCTGGCCGGGTGCGCCAGTTCGCAACGCGACCTGCACACCGACCCTGCGCTGATGGAGCAGGCCTTCAGCGGCGCAGGCGCCTCCGCACCGGTCACCCCTGCCGAGGTCCCCGCTGCGGCCAGCGCCAACGCATCTGTTGCAGCCACCCCGCACACAGCGCCCGGCCGGCAGATCATCCGCGGCAACCAGCGTTTCGTCCGGCCAGCCGCACCAGCTGCCGCGAAGGGCGAGGCCAAGCAGGGCGATATCGTCTTCAACTTCACCGACCAACCCATCGAGGCGGTGATCAACAGCGTCATGGGCGACCTGCTACATGAAAACTACAGCATCAGCCAGGGCGTCAAAGGCAGCGTCAGCTTTTCCACCTCCAAGCCTGTGACCAAACAGCAGGCACTGAGCATCCTGGAAACACTGCTGTCGTGGACCGACAACGCCATGATCCGCCAGGGTGACCGCTATGTGATCCTGCCCTCAGACAAGGCCGTCGCCGGTAAGCTGGTGCCTGAGGTAGCGGTCGCACAACCCGCCACCGGCCTGGCCGCCAGGCTCTACCCGCTGCGCTACATCGGCGCCAGCGAAATGCAGAAACTGCTCAAGCCGTTCGTGCGCGAGAATGCCTTCCTGCTGGTCGACCCTGCGCGCAACGTGATCAGCCTGGCGGGCACCCCGGATGAACTGGCCAACTACCAGGACACCATCGACACCTTCGATGTCGACTGGCTCAAGGGCATGTCGATTGGCGTGTACGGGCTGCAACGCGCCTCGGTAGCGGAACTCATGCCACAGTTGCAGAAGCTGTTCGGCCCCGACAGCGGCATGCCGTTGTCGGACATGGTCAGGTTCATGCCCAACGAGCGCACCAACTCGATCGTCGCGATTTCCGCGCAACCGGAATACCTGCAGGAAGTCGGCGACTGGATTCGCACCATCGACGACGGTGGCGGCAACGAACCGCAGCTGTTCGTCTACGACGTGCGCAACATGAAAGCCGCCGACCTGGCGCGCTACCTGCGCCAGATCTATGGCTCGGGGCAGATTGCCGACGACAAGGCCGCGAAGGTAGCGCCGGGGCTGAAAACCACTAGCCTGACCTCGCTCAACGGCACGTCGGGCCAGTCCGCCCAGGGGCTGGGTGGCCTGGGCATGAGCACCCAGGAGAACAACAGCGAAGACACGTCGGGCGACGAATACGACGAAGCGGAACAAACCGACGCCAGCAGCGCCGAAGCCGGCGATGCCTCGGCCAAAAGCCTTGAGGAATCGGTACGTATCACGGCGCAAAAAAGCAGCAACCAGCTGCTGGTACGCACCCGGCCGGCCCAGTGGAAAGAGATCGAATCGGCGATCAAACGCCTGGACAGCCCGCCGCTGCAGGTGCAGATCGAAACGCGCATCCTGGAAGTGAAGCTCACCGGCGACCTCGACCTCGGCGTGCAGTGGTACCTGGGCCGCCTGGCCGGCAACTCCTCCAGCACCACCGTCGCCAACGAAAGCGGCAGCCAGGGTGCGCTGGGTGCCGGTGGCGTCGCGCTGGGCAGCAGCTCGATGTTCTATTCCTTCGTCAGCAGCAACCTGCAGGTCGCCCTGCGCGCCCTGGAAACCCGCGGCCTGACCCAAGTGCTCTCGGCACCCTCGCTGGTGGTGCTGAACAACCAGCAGGCGCAGATCCAGGTCGGCGACAATATCCCGATCAACCAGACCACCGTCAACACCAGCACCTCCGACACCACCCTGAGCAGCGTCGAGTATGTGCAGACGGGCGTGATCCTCGACGTGGTGCCACGGATCAACCCCGGTGGCCTGGTCTACATGGACATCCAGCAGCAGGTCAGCGACGCCGACGACAGCGCCGTCACCACCACCCAGCCCAACCCGCGCATCTCCAGCCGCGCGGTATCGACCCAAGTGGCCGTGCAGAGCGGCCAGACGGTGCTGCTCGGCGGCCTGATCAAACAGGACAATGCACAGTCCGACACCCGCGTGCCCTGGCTTTCGAGCGTCCCTGGCCTGGGCTGGCTGTTCGGCAGCACCTCCAAGAGCCGCGACCGTACCGAGCTGATCGTGCTGATCACGCCCAAGGTGGTCAACAACCCCGAACAGTCGCGGCAGGTGACGGCCGACTACCGTCAGCAGATGCAACTGCTCAAGCTGCAGTCGGCAGGCAGCCACTGAAAACCTCCGGCGAGGCGGCCATTTCCACCCACAGGGTGTTGCCGCCCCGGCCGGCCCGCCACGCAGCGGCAGCCATTGCGCTGAAACTGTCCAAAGGATCTGCCCAGCTGCACTGAGTTGGTTCAAAAGCCGCGACGCGTCAGACCATGCCCTTTTCTGATGCATGCCCTTCCCTGAGCGGTTTCGCGCCGTTTACCGCCCTGTAAGCCCGCAATCAGTAAAAGCCCGCCATTCCGGCATCCTCGTTGCAAGGCATCTGAAGTGGATGCTTTGCAATAAATGCCGTCGATTCATGGCAAGGAGTGGGTATGTCCCGGGCTTTTTTCAACGAAATGTACGATGGCGACGGCCGTTGCCGCCCTCATTACCAAGAGTTCGCTCGCTGGCTGGCGAACACCCCCCTGCAATTGCTGGAGCAACGTCGACGCGAGGCCGACCTGCTGTTCCACCGTGCCGGCATCACCTTCACCTTGTACGGTGACAAACAGGACACCGAGCGCCTGATCCCCTTCGACATCATCCCCCGCAGCATCCGCGCCAGCGAATGGCGCACGGTCGAGCGCGGCTGCATCCAGCGGGTCCAGGCGCTGAACCTGTTCCTGCAGGACATCTACCACGACCAGCGCATCCTCAAGGCCGGCATCATCCCGCCGGAACAAGTGCTGGCCAACGAGGGCTACCAGGTCGCCATGCAGGGCTTGGCCCTGCACCGTGGCTTGTATGCGCATATTGCCGGGGTCGACCTGGTGCGTGACAGCGATGGCAGCTACTACGTGCTGGAGGACAACCTGCGCACCCCCAGCGGCGTCAGCTACATGCTCGAAGACCGCAAGATGATGATGCGCCTGTTCCCCGAGCTGTTTGCCGCCCAGCGCGTCGCGCCCATCGATCACTACCCCAACCTGCTGCTGGACACCCTCAAAAGCGCCAGCCCGCTGGATAACCCGACCGCCGTCGTGCTTACCCCGGGCCGCTTCAACAGTGCGTACTTCGAGCATGCATTCCTGGCGCGGGAAATGGGCATCGAACTGGTCGAGGGTGCCGACCTGTTCGTGCGCGACGACCATGTGTTCATGCGCACCACCGCAGGCCCCAAGCAAGTGGACGTGATCTACCGCCGGCTGGACGACGAGTACCTCGACCCGCTGTCGTTCAACCCCGACTCCACGCTGGGTATTCCCGGGCTGATCGCCGTGTACCGCGCAGGCAACGTGGTGCTGGCCAACGCGGTCGGTACAGGGGTGGCCGATGACAAGTCGATCTACCCCTACGTCGGTGACATGATCCGCTTCTACCTGGGCGAAGAGCCGATCCTAAAGAACGTGCCCACCTTTCAGTGCCGCAAGCCCCTGGAGCTGGCCCACGTGCTGGCCAACCTGCCCGAGCTGGTGGTCAAGGAAACCCAAGGCTCCGGCGGCTACGGCATGCTGGTCGGCCCCGCTGCCAGCGCAGCGCAAATCGAGGATTTCCGCGCGCGGATCAAGGCCCGCCCTCACGCTTACATCGCCCAACCCACGCTGTGCCTGTCGACCTGCCCGACCTTTGTCGAGAACGGCATCGCACCGCGCCACATCGACCTGCGCCCCTTCGTGCTGTGTGGCAGCGAAATTCGCCTGGTGCCCGGCGGCCTGACCCGCGTGGCGCTGCAGGAAGGCTCACTGGTGGTCAACTCGTCGCAGGGCGGCGGCACCAAGGACACCTGGGTGGTGGAGGACTGAACCATGCTTTCGAGAACCGCTTCCGACCTGTACTGGATGTCCCGCTACTTGGAACGCGCGGAAAACCTGGCGCGCATGCTGGAGGTCAGCTACTCGCTGTCGCTGATGCCGCAGGCCGGGCGCAGCGATGGCCACGCGGAGCTTGCGATGTCGTTGCTGGCCTCCGGCACCCTGGACGACTACATCAGCCGGCACACCGAGCTCGACACCGAGCGCATGCTGCACTTCTTCGCCCTCGATGCGACCAACCCCAGCAGCATCTACTGTTGCCTGCAAGCGGCCAGGACCAACGCCCATGCCGTGCGCGGCCGCATCACGGCCGACATGTGGGAGAACATCAACGCCACCTGGATCGAAATGCGCAACATCGCCAGCAACGGCCTGGGGCGCTACGGCATCAGCCAGTTCTGCGACTGGGTCAAGGAGCGCTCGCACCTGTTCCGTGGCGCCACCTCTGGCACCATCATGCGCAACGATGCCTACAGCTTCATCCGCCTGGGCACCTTTCTGGAGCGGGCGGACAACACCCTGCGCCTGCTCGATGCCCGCTACGAAATGTTTGGCGAAGCCTCCGAGGAAGTGAGCGACAACTCCGCCCGCGGCTACTACCAGTGGAGCGCCCTGTTGCGTGCGCTGACCTCCTACGAAGCCTTCAACGAGATCTACCGCAACGCGCCCAGTGCCAGGCCGGTATCCGAGCTTTTGTTGCTGCGGGTGGACGTACCCCGCTCGCTGCATGCCTGCATCGAGGAACTCGACCAGATTCTGGCTGCCCTGCCCGGCACCACCGGGCGCGCCGCCCAGCGCATGGCCGCCGAACTCAACGCACGGCTGCGCTACACGGCGATCGACGAAATCCTGGAAGCAGGGCTGCACCTGTGGCTGACCGATTTTCTCGGTCGCATCCAGCAACTGGGGCAGTCCGTTCACCACGCCTACCTGGAGGTTTTATGAGACTGTCCATCCGCCACGACACGACCTACAGCTACGCCAGCGACGTCAGCAACAGCATCCAGTTTCTGCGCCTGACGCCGCGCAGCAGCGAACGCCAGCGCATCCTCGAATGGCAACTGGACCTGCCCTGCAAGGTCGGCAGCCAGATAGACCCATACGGCAACATCCTGCATGTGCTGACCCTGGAGAAGCCCCATGGCCACCTGGCCCTGACCGCCCATGGCCAGGTGGAGATCGACCCGGACTGCGATCAGGAAGCCGGCAGCCGGTCCCCCCTGCCCTTTTTGCGCAGCAGCAAGCTGACCCAGGCCGACGATGCACTCAAGGCCTTCGCCGTTCGGCAATGCGGCGTCCGCAGCGACCGGGTGGCACTGACCGAACTGATGCAGGCACTGGCCGAGCACATGCCCTACCGCCCGGGCTCGACCACGGTGGGCACCACCGCCATCGAGGCCTTCGCCGGGGCAGCCGGGGTCTGCCAGGACCACACCCATGCGTTCCTGGCCTGCGCGCGCAGCCTGGGCGTGCCGGCCCGCTACGTCTCCGGTTACCTGTGCACCGAGGACGAGACCCACCTGGCCAGCCATGCCTGGGCTGAAGCCTGGGTGGATGACGCCTGGTACAGTTTCGATGTGACCAACCGCCTTACCCGGCCCGAGCGCCACCTCAAACTGGCCGTAGGCCTGGACTACCTCGATGCCTGCCCGGTCCGGGGCGTGCGCCGTGGGGGTGGCGCAGAGTCGATGCTGGCCAGCGTCCAGGTACAGCGCCAGTAAGGCAGCTTGCCCAGTGCGCGCAGCTCAGCCTCCACCGCTGGGCTGCGCGCACTGGTCACCCCTGGCGAGACGCCCAGGGGCTTGGCAAACTGAATCGTTGAAATCAGAAATACCCCAACGCTTCAACCATCACCGCCCTTTGGCTCACGCCTTGGCAATGCCCGGCACCAGCATCCATTCCGCGCTGTCGTTCCACACATCCATGCGCACGATCTTGCCTGCCTTCACTTCGAAGCGGTCCAGGTAGCGGTTACCGGAAAAACTCCGGCCATCCGGCCATTGCCCGTACAGCGTACCGTTGGAGTACACCACGGTATGGTCCTCGCGCTCGCACCAGTCGAACTGCCCCAACTGCTTTTTCACCCAGGTGTAACGCGCGCCGTTGAAGGCGGTGATGTCGGTGGGCGTCGGCATTGGCCTGCCGCCGGTGAAGGTGATGCGCACGTCGTCGCTCATGAACGTGGCGGCACGTACCGGGTCGGGGGCCATGGAGGCGGCGAGGAAGTCGCGGACGATCTGTACGGCGCTGTTGCTGTCGGTCATTGCAAGTCTCCGAGGGTGTCCAGAACGGGGCGTAGGCCCCGGGCGATGCCTTGATCCAGTGCACGCGAGGGCGCTGGACCCATTGGCGTAGGCCCCAAAACACGGGGTGTCTGGAGTATTTTCCAAATGGCACCTGTTTTGCTAGCACATTTTTATAAATTGCTAGCAATCAGGAGTTCACGCCATGTTCACCCGTTCCCTGCTGCGTCGCTGGCTGCCCTGTGCAGCCCTTTCCCTGGCCTGTTGCACAGGCTTCGTGCAGGCTGCCGAGCCGATCAAGGTCGGCCTGGTAGCCGCGTTGTCCGGGCAGTCGGCCAAGTCCGGCGAGGCCCTGACCCGTGGCCTGACCCTGGCCATCGATGAAATCAACGCCCAGGGCGGCCTGCTCGGACGCCCTGTGGAGCTGGTGCGCCGCGACGACGAGAGCAACCCGGCCAAGGGCATGCTGGCTGCACGCGAGCTGATCCAGCGGGAGAAGGTCAGCGTACTGTTCGGCGGCCTCGACACCCCGGTGTCGCTGGCCATCGTGCCCCTGGCCAACCAGCTGAAGACGCCGTTCATGGGCATCTGGGCGGCGGGCACCAAGATCACCGAGAACGGCGCGAAGGACAACTACGTGTTCCGCGTCTCGGCGGTGGACGAACAGGTCGACGAGGCGCTGGTCGCCTATGGCTTGCGCCAGGGCATGAAACAGCCGGGGCTGATCCTGGCCAACAACCCTTGGGGCGAGTCGAACCTGGCTGGGCTCAACGCTGCCCTCGCCCGCCGCGACATGGCCCAGGCGCCAGCCGAACGCTTCGAAGACAGCGACCTGGACATGGTCCCGCAACTCACCCGCCTGAAAAACGCAGGCGTCGATACCCTGTTGCTGGTCGGCAACGTCGGGCCCTCGGCGCAGGTGGTCAAGGGCCTGCAGCAAATGGGCTGGAAGGTGCCGGTGGTGTCGCACTGGGGCCCGGCCGGAGGCCGCTTCGGCGAACTCGCCGGGCCGGATGCCGGGCGTGTGCACTTCATCCAGACGTTCGTCTTCGGCACGCACAACAGTGCCCGCGGCGATGCCTTGCTGGCCGCCCTCAAACAGCGCTACCCGCAAGTCAAGACCCTGGCCGACGTGACCCCGGCCGTTGGCATCGCCAACGCCTATGACGCCATGCACCTGGTGGGCCTTGCGATCGACAAAGCGCAGGACACCCAAGGCGCCAAAGTGCGCGACGGCTTCTACGCCATCACTGACTACGCGGGCCTGATCAAGCATTACCAGCAACCCTTCAGCGCGGATCGCCACGATGCCCTGGGCCCTGACGACTATGTCTTCAGCCGCTTCGACGGCGACACCATCGTGCCCGTGAAGCCCTGAGCGGAGGCCTTCGACATGATCACCACCGCACTGGTCAGCGGCCTAGGCCTGGGCAGCATGTACGCGCTGCTGGCCCTCGGCTTTCACCTCACCTACGCCGTGTCGCGCACGGTCAACTTTGCCCAGGGCAGCGCGATGATGGTCGGCGCCGTGCTTGGCTACAGCCTGGCGGTGACCTGGGGCTGGCCGCTGTGGCTGGCCCTGCCCACCACCTTGGTGCTGTGCGCGGTGCTGGGCCTTGTGATCGAGCGCTTCCTGGTGCGGCCCTTCCACAGCCGAGGCTCGGACGCCTGGCTGATGGCGACGGTGGCGGGCGGGCTGCTGCTGGACAACCTGGCGATGTTCACCTTCGGCAAGGAGCCGCGGCAGTTTGGCAGCGCCCTGACCAGCCTGCGCCTGGAACTCGGCGACAGCAGCTTGAACGCGGTGCAGCTGGCGATTCCGCTGGCCGGCGCGGGGGTGGCGGCAACGTTGTACTGGGTGCGCCGGCGCACGCAACTGGGGCTGCGCCTCGAAGCCTGCGTGCAGAACCCACGGGCGGCACGGCTGATGGGCATCGAGGTGAACCGGGTGGTGGCGGCGGCGTTTGCCCTGTCGACCGTGTTCGCGGCCCTGGCCGGCCTGCTGATCGCGCCGCTGTACAGCGTGCACGCCGACATGGGCACGCTGTTTGGCCTGAAGGCGTTTGCGGTGGCCATCCTCGGTGGCATCGCCAGCGCGGGCGGGGTGTTTGCCGCCGGCCTGCTGTTTGGCCTGATCGAGGCGTTGGTCACGTTGTATTTCGGCTCCGCGTTCACCCAATTGCTGTGCTTTGCACTGGTGATCGTGGTGCTCGCGGCACGTCCTGACGGCCTGTTCGGCCGCAAACTCTGGGTGAAGGTATGACCATGCGCGAGCGACTCGCCCCCGTTGGGCTGGCCCTGTTCGGGGCCGCCAGCATTGGCCTGGCACTGGGCCTGGACAGCTACTGGCTGTTGATCCTGACCTTGTACGCGCTGGCGGTCACCGTCGGCGTCGGCCTGAACATCCTGATCGGCTTGTCCGGGCAGATGTCCTTCGGCCACATCGCTTTCTATGCCATCGGCGCCTACCTGTCGGCCCTGTTGACGCTTGCCGGGGTGCCGCTGGCTGGCGCCCTGCCGCTGGCCGCCCTTGGCTGTGCGTTGCTCGGCGGCCTGCTGGCGATCCCGGCGCTGCGAGTCAGCGGGCCTTACCTGGCAATGATCACCATCGCCTTTGCCCTGGTGGTACACAACGGCCTGATCGAGTGGCGTAGCGTCACCGGTGGGGCCAATGGCCTGATGGGTATCCCGTTGCCTGAGCTAGGCACCCTGGACCCGGCGGTGCTGCTGGCGCTGGGCGCGGTGCTGCTGATGCTGGCGGCGCTGCTGTTCTACTGGAACCTGCAGCGCAGCGGCTGGGGCCTGGCGATGCGCGCGGTAAAGGCATCGGAAATCGCCGCGCGCTCGCTGGGCGTGAACCCGGTGCAGACGCGCACCCTCGCCTTTGCCCTCTCGGCCGGCCTGGCGGGTGCGGCTGGCGCGTTGGTGGCGCCGGTGCTGATGTTCATCAACCCGGCGGCGTTTCCGTTTTCGCAGTCGATCCTGTTCGTGCTGGCGGTGATCGTCGGGGGTGCCGGCCTGCTGTTCGGGCCCGTGCTCGGCGCGCTGGTGATCGTACTGTTGCCGGAATTGCTGGCGGACTTTGCCGAGTACCGGCTGCTGGCGTTTTCGCTGTTGCTGCTGGCGGTGCTGTGGGCGGCGCCGCGCGGCGTGCTGGGCAGCCTTGCCCGGCGCTTCTGGCGGCCAGCGCACGCGCCGGTCACCGCGCAGCCCGACACGGCCGCGCTGCAGGCGTTCTTCGCCGGTGGCGCGCAACACGGGCTGACCGTCGAGGGCATCGGTATCCGCTTCGGTGGCGTGCAAGCAGCCCAGCAGGTCAGCCTGCAGGCCTTGCCTGGCAGCATCACCAGCCTGATCGGCCCCAACGGCGCGGGCAAATCCACCGTGCTCAACCTGATCAGTGGCTTCTACCGCACCGACAGCGGCTCAATCCAGCTGGGCCGCGAATTGGCCGGGCAACCGGCCTGGCGCATCGCCCGTGCCGGCATCGCCCGTACCTACCAGACTACCCAGTTGTTCGGCGAACTGAGCGTGCTGGAAAACCTGCTGCTGGCCTTCCAGCAGGGCGCCATCGAACGGCCGTGGCCCCGCGAGCAGGCCAGCCGCAAGGCACTGGCGATTCAGCTGCTGGCGCTGGTCGGCTACCGGGGCAACCTGCACGCCCCAGCCGATGACCTGCCCCACGTCGACCGCCGCCTGGTCGAGATCGCCAGGGGCTTGGCCAGCCGGCCGCAGGTGCTGCTGCTCGACGAACCGGCCGCCGGCCTCGGCCGCCAGGACACCGACCGCCTGGCCACGCTGCTGCAACGCCTGGCCGCATTCAACCTGGCGATCATCCTGGTCGAACACGACATGCCGTTGGTGATGGCGGTGTCGCAGCGGCTGCTGGTGCTCGATGCCGGCAAGCCGATTGCCTGGGGCACACCCGAGCAGGTGCGCTGCAACCCCAAGGTGATCGCTGCCTACCTGGGCGGCACCGAGTACCAGGCGCAGCCGCGTGCGCAGGCCTGGGCCGGCTCGCGCGATGCGGTGCTGCACGTGCGCGACCTGTGTATCGACTATGGCGCCGCGCCCGTGGTCGAAGGCGTCGACCTGGTGGTCAACCCCGGCGAGCTGATTGCCATTCTCGGCGCCAACGGGGCTGGCAAGTCGAGCATCCTCCAGGCGCTCGCCGGGCTGCACCGGCCGCGTGGCGGCAGCATCGTGCTGAACAACGACAGCATCGAAAGCCTGGATGCCAGCCAGATCGCCCGCCTCGGCCTGGCCCTGGTGCCCGAGGGCCGCCAGTTGTTCGGCCAGCTGAGCGTGCGCGAGAACCTGCTGCTGGGCGCCAACGTTCGCCAGGACGCGGTCGATGCCGAAGCCGAGATCGCGGCTATCCTCAGCCGCTTCCCGCGCCTGCGCGAGCGCATCGACAGCCCCGCCGGGCTGCTGTCGGGCGGTGAACAGCAGATGGTCGCGATTGGCCGCGGGCTGATGGCCAAGCCGCGCATCCTGCTGCTGGACGAACCGTCCCTGGGCCTGTCCCCGGCGATGATCGGCGAACTGTACGACGCGCTCGCCGCCCTGCGCGACGAAGGCGTGACCCTGCTGCTGGTCGACCAGATGGCCAACCTGGCGCTGCAGGTGGCCGACCGCGCCTACGTGCTGGAGACCGGGCGCATCGTCAAACATGGCAGCGCCGAGCAACTGCGCGGCGACCCGCAACTGGAAGCCGCCTACCTGGGCGCAGGAGCCGCCGCATGAGCAACCTGGAGCTGATCAATGTACGTCTGGACGGTGGCCCGCAACTGAGCCGGCTGCTGATCGAGGACGGCCGCTTCGTCACGCGACTGAGCCGGCCAGCGCCCACCCTAGACCTGGGTGGCCGGCTGGTGTTGCCGGGCCTGATCGAAACCCATATCCACCTGGACAAGGCCTGCATCCTCTCGCGCTGCCAACTGCGTGAAGGCACACTGGCCGAAGCCATCGCGCAAACCCGCCTGGCCAAGGCGGAGTTCACCGAAGCCGATGTGTACGCCCGCGGCGCCGCAGTGCTGGAGGAAGCTATCGTGCAGGGCACCACGCACCTGCGCACGCATGTCGAGATCGACCCCGGCATCGGTCTCATCGGCCTGCGCGCGATCCGCCGGCTGCAGGCCGACTATGCCTGGGCCGTGACCCTGGAAATCTGCGTCTTCCCACAAGAAGGCATGCTCGACAACCCCGGTACCGAAGCCCTGCTGTGCCAGGCCCTGGACGAAGGCGCCGAGGTGCTCGGCGGCTGCCCTTACACCGACACCGACCCGCACGCGCAAATCCGCCGCCTGTTCGAACTGGCGGTGGCCTACGACCGTGACTTGGACCTGCACCTGGACTTCGACCTTAAGGTAACCGGCATGACCCTCGGTGAAGTCATCCGCTGCACCCACCAGCACGGCTGGCAGGGCCGGGTCACCGTCGGCCATGTGACCAAGCTTTCGGCGCTGCCGCAGGCCGAACTGATGAACATGGGCCGCGCGCTGGCCGAAGCCGGCGTGCAGGTGACCTGCCTTCCGGCCACCGACCTGTTCCTCACGGGTCGCGACCGTTTCCACGACAAACCCAGGGGCCTGGCGCCGCTGGCCCAGCTGCATGAATGCGGGGTGACCTGCTCATTGTCGAGCAACAATATCGGCAACCCGTTCACGCCCTACGGGGACGCCTCTCTGGTGCGCCAGGCCAACCTGTACGCCAACGTCGCCCAACTGGGTACGCCGCAGGAACTGCTGCTGTGCCTGGGCTGGATTTCGCGGCAATCGGCGCGCCTGCTGCGCCTGGCCGACTATGGTCTGGAGCCGGGTTGCCGAGCAGACTTCGTGGTATTCGATGCGCCCTCGCCCGCCGAGGTAATCGGCCGTATCGCCGCGCCGCTGATGGGTTTCAAGCGTGGCCGGCAGACCTTCAGCCGGCCGCCCGCAGAGCTGTTCCCCGCGCAGCTTACAGCCCTGACAGTGCCTGACGCAGGTTGACCTCCGGCGCGTCCACATCGTCGAGGGCCAACTGGCCCTCGAGTTCGTCCAGGTGCTCGATCATTTCTTCCACGGCGGCCTGGGTGTCACCCGCACGCAGCGCATCGATGATCGCCTGGTGCTCGTCCGAGGCACAGGGCGGGCTGTCGCCCCGCTGGTAGAGGCCGACGATCAAGGAGCTGCGCACCATCAGGTTGCCGAGGATATCGGCCAGTACCTGGTTGCCGGACACCTCCCCTAGCAAGAGGTGAAACTCGCTGAGCTCGCGGACGATCGCGCGGCGGTCGGTGCTGGCGGTTGCGGCGCGCTCGTTGTGCATGTGTTGCTCGATGCGCACCTGGTGCTCGGCGATATGCGCAGGCGTGATGGCCTCGACGATCGCACGCTCCACCGCACGGCGGGCAGCGAAGATCTCGCGCGCTTCCCGCGCGCTGGGCTGCGCCACGGTGGCGCCGCGGTTGGGCTCGATGTCGACGATACGCTGCATGGCCAGGCGCTGCAGCGCCGCCTGCACGTGGTTGCGATTGGCCTGCAAGGTCTCGACGATGTGCGCCTCGACCAGCCGCACGCCAGGCCGCAGGCGGTGCTGGGCGATAGCCTTGGCAAGCATCTCGGCGATGCGCTGGACTTCCTGTTGCTTGCTGCTGACCGTCTTGCCTTTCATCGCGACCTCAAAACCCTCATACGCATTCGGCCGGCATTATCCGCCGGCCCTTGCGCCGCGGCAATCGGCATGGCTCATCAATCCTGCTGGCCGAGGGCACTGCCTTGGCTGCGCGGGTCGTAGGCGGCCGTGCGGTTGTTGTCAGCATCGATGGCGATCACACCGGCCAGGCCCATCAACGGGCTGAGCACGGGCGTGGTCTCGATCTCGTGGCCGCGTTCCGCCAACCCTTCCAGCACCGCTGCGCCGATATCGGCCTCCAGCTTGAGGTTGTCGGTGCTGTCGAAAAAGCTACGGCCAAGCAGGAAGCGCGGTGCCCGCAACGCCGCCTCGGCCGATTGCCGGTAGTCGATCAGCTGGGTGGCGAGCACCATCTGCGTCTGCGGCTGGCCATCGCCGCCCTGGGTGCCAAAGAACCAGCGCCGCCCATCATCGGCCAGGTACGCCGAAGGGTTGAGCGTGTGCGCCGGCCGCTTGCCGGGCGCCCAGGCGTTGCTGTGCCCAGGCTGCGGGTTGAAGCCGGCCGCGCGGTTGTGCCAGAGGATGCCGGTATCGCCGAGGATGCAGCCCGAGCCGAAGTCGTGAAACAGGCTCTGGATCAGACAAGCGCTGCGCCCGGCGCGGTCGGTGGCAGCCATCCACACGGTGTCGGCGGGTTGCCCGGGCTCGGCCCAGGGTGAGGCGTGCTGTGCATCGAGGATGGCCGCTGGCTGGGCCAGGGCCTGTTCGAAGTCCCAGCCAGAGGCAAGCGGGTCGTGGAGTTGATGGTTGCGTTGCAGTAGGCCCTGCTTGATCGCTTCGACCAGCAGGTGGTAGTAGCGCGGCGTACCGTTTTCGCCCAGGTCGACGTTCTCTAGCGCCGCCATGGCGCGCAGCGTGTACAGGCCCTGCGTTGGCGGTGCCACGTTGTACAGCCGCCCCTGGCGATAACGGACGGAGACAGGCGCTGCCAGGTAGGCACGGGTGGCGCGCAGATCGTCCAGGGTCAGACCGCAGCCCAGCGCATCGAACGCCACGCCAAACGCCTCTGCCAGCTCGCCGCTGTAGAAGTCTTGCGGGCCACGCCGTGCCAGTTGCTCCAGGCTGTTGGCCAGCGCGGGTTGGCGCAACCGCTCGCCCTCGCCGACGCACAGGGGCTGCAGGCTGGGCAGGGTTTCGATCAGGCGGGCGCGCTGCGCTTGCCAGAACAGTTGCGACGGCGACACCTGCACCCCTTCACGGGCCAGCCCGGCCGCACCGGTCAGCACATCAGCCCAGCTCAGCCGCGACCCCCACTGTTCACTCACTGCCTTGGCCCTGCCCCAACTGGCCATCGCACCGGCCGTGGTCGCCACCGAGGCGGCCCCCCGCAGGCTGATCGCGCCCACCTCGGGCAAGCGTCTACCCGCCTGGCCGATCCCGATGATGGTGCGTACCTGGTCATCATGCACCAACCACAGTGCATCGCCGCCCAGGCCGGTCATGTGGGGGTACACCGCCGCCAGCACCGCACTGGCGGCGAACATGGCGTCGATGGCAGTGCCGCCGCCGTCGAGCACCTCCAGGCCCGCCGCGCTGGCCAAGGGGTGTGGGGTGCAGAGTACGCCACCACGGGATTGGGCGACCAAGGACTGTTTCATTGCTAGCTCCTTTTCAAATATTGCTAGCAATCAGCAAGGATCGTTCCCAATCACCCGGATGGCTGGCGAATAGACCAATCAACCAATCCCAACGTGCAACGCCCTGATCCAGTGCGCCCAACGGCACTCACAGTGCGCTGTGCGGGCAGCATGCATCGCGCGCTTGCGCCTGCAGATGTTTCACACCGTCCCCGGCCGTCCATTGCAAATACGCCTGAACGTGCCATAGGCTGCTTGCTTATCAATGGACGCTACTGACGCTGGGTAAACGATGGTCGAATCACAAGGGTGTGTGGGACTTTCCGGGCTGGAGTGCCGTGCTGTTGGGCCCTCTGACGTTGAGATGATCTGCTCGCATCGCCAGGAGATGTTTCTTGAGGCGGGTGGCAATCCTGAAGAACTACGGGTCATGACTCAGCACTTTCGCCCCTGGCTACAGGCGCGGCTCGATGACGGCCGGTATTACGGATTCAAGCTTGTGGATGGCGACCAACCGGTCGCATCCGTTGGCCTGATGAGCATTGACTGGCCTCCCCATCCATCGCACCCAACCCTGGATAAGCGCGGGTACGTGTTGAATGTGTTCGTCGAGCCGGCCTACCGTCGCCGAGGGCTGGCTTCGGCCTTGATGCAAGCATCTGAAGCGGAGTTCGCTCGCCGAGGCATCACCTTCGCCGTGCTGCACGCCACCGAGACGGGCAAACCGGTCTATGCGCAAATCGGTTGGGCAGGAACCTCGGAGATGGCCAAATCCATAACGGGATAGCAACCGCTTTCTACTGGAGGCGTTGCAATGACAGCAATCACCATGACTTCCCGATTCGAAGCAAGAGTTCTTCGGCCGGCAAAACCCGGAAATGATTCGTCATGGGCGTTCGTCGTGCTGCCCAAAGACGCGAGTGCTCAGCTTCCGCGGCGAGGAAGGACGACCGTTGAAGGCAAAATGAATGGGCACCCTTTTCAGGCGACCCTTGAGCCGGATGGTCAGCTCAGCCATTGGCTGCAGATCAGTGCGGCTTTACTCGAAGCCGCGAATGCCGCCATTGGCGATACCGTTGTGCTGGAATTGACCCCAGTGAAGATAGAGCCCGAACCTGACATCCCGGCGGATTTTCAGGAAGCATTGGCAGCCGCCCCTAAAGCGCGTCTGGTTTGGAACACGACGACGACCCTCGCGCGAGTAGACTGGATACACTGGATGACGTCAGCCAAACAGTCCGCAACACGCGCAAAACGAATGGCCAGCGCCTGCGACATGCTTGCATCCGGCAAGCAGCAAGTTTGCTGTTTCGACCCCTCTGGTTACTACAGCAAGGCCTTCCGCGCACCTGAGGCACAAGATGATTGAATGGCGCCTTTCGTTGGCCTGCGAGCCAGCAGGAAGCAGCGCGCGAGGCTAGCGCATGATCGTAGTCAGCACCGGCCCCGGCATGCAGATGCCAGCAATAAACCGAGCGCTGCCGGTCGCGATAGGCTGTTTTCGGCTAGCAGTGGCCAACATGCATGCACGAAACCACAAGCGATTTGTCGTGTTTCAGCTGTTTCCCTGGGCTGCATGGATTATCCTTAGCCCACGCAATCAACTTCGAAGCAGTGAATTGAACGATGGGTTTTGAACAACTAGCTGAACTACGCGACCGCCTGCGGGCTGAAAAAAAGCAGGCCAATGGCGATCGCCCGGCACCCCCCAAGCGCAAGCCGGCCCCGCAGGCCAAGCCTCGTGAGCAGGACCCGGCAGTGGCCGCGATCTGGCCATTGCAGAAGCATTTCCCTTTGGCCTTCCCTGTCAATCCGGCCCCCAAGGTTCCGCTGAAGGAAGGCATTTTCAAGGATGCAGAACAGCACCTGGAGTTGCTCGGGCTAACCCAGGAACAGCTCAAGCTGGGCATCTCCACCTGGTGCCGGGGCGCTCGATACTGGGCAAGCATGGTGGAAAATGCGCCGCGCCTGGACTTGAACGGACAAGCCGCTGGGACGGTGACCGCCGCCCAGGCGCTGCATGCGAAGCAGCAGGCTTCCCGCCAACGAAGCCAGGATCGTCGCAACCGTGCGAAGGCCAAAGCACCGGCCCCGGCCCCCACCGGCGATACCGCCGTGGAGCAGGCTACAGACTGAATTCAGTCACGCTCGATGTCATGTCGCCAACCACTCGGCTCGCTGGCAAGGTCATTGAGTAGTGACATAACCGCGCGCCCTATAGGCGCGCACTTACAGGGAGTGCTCAGCGGGTGATGAAGGAGCCATGATCACCTCAAACACGGTTCCCCCCTCTACTGATGACATGACCTGAATTTTGCCACCATGGCTGGCCACTATCTCTGCTGCGATGAACAACCCCAGGCCCAGACCTGCTGCCCCCCCCCTATCACCGGCCGCGTAGCTCGAGTAACGCCCTTCCGGCTTGAAGAGATGCGGCATGGCCTCAGGGGGAATGACTTCTCCCCAATTATGGACACTGACGCACGGATGACCTTCATGGTCAAATACGGTCACATGGATCGGGAGAGCTGGATCACCATGGCAGATTGCGTTGCTAATCAAATTCGAAAAGACTTGGGCCATCCGTGCGGGGTCAAATAACCCTGCGATGGCCGCCTGTTCACTCAAAACAATCCTGGCGTCGGGGAAGGCAGTGCGCAGTTCTTCGATAACCGAGTGACAGATCGCATTCAGTTCAGCTGGCTCTAACTGCACTGGAATGCCGGTGCCGATGTTGCAGCGAGCAAGATCAAGCAGATCATTCACCATGTTGTTGGCGCGCTGGGCGCTCGTACACACTTGAGCTGCCAGCCCCCTCCCTTTCTCATCCAAACCTTTTTGGCGGAGGATCAACCCACCCGCCATTAGCACCGCCCCCAAAGGGGAGCGCAGATCATGGCTCAGCACAGCGAGTAGCATCTTACGGGTTGACTCCAAGGCGGCCCCGTAGGCTGCGATTGATTCTACGAGGGCTTGGTCTATCGCTTCGTTGAAGCGGATCATGTCTCGAACATGGTGCTCCTCTTCAAACACCTCCTGCGCAAGCCAGTGCGATAGAACGCTGGAACGTAGCGCTCGGTATTCTGAAACCAATTGATCCAGTGAGAAACCGGCAACCAAGCGCGTCAGTGCATGAGTCTGAGCAGCAGTCTCACTGGTACTTAAGGGGCCGCGGCCCTGGGCCTTTTTCGCTTGTTCGCGTGTAGTCTGCCCATTGCGCATGTCGGCGGCGATCGTGCGCAGAATCTTCTCTGCATGATTCCTCAGCCCGGTTGCATCGAGATCCGGCTGTTTTGTTTCAACCGATCGGGCAAAGTCTTCCCACGCCCGGAGAATACGTTCCATGCTGTTTTCGATGAAATCGTGCAGTCGCATAGGGGTCTAGATGCTCGCAGGGTGGGCATTCCCCAAGATTAGCCTATGCCTTAAGCCCGCATAGCAACAGGTAGTGAACCTTCTGTCTGTCTTTTGAAACGGCTCGCTATAAGCCACGCCTAACAGGAACAGCCAGGAGTAAAAGCTATGCCTAATCGCGTGCTGATCGTCGAGGATGACGACGTGCTGAGGTGTTTGTTGACAGAAGCCATGACGCACCTGGGATATCAAGCGACCGGGTGCACCAATGCTGATGAGGCCTTGCTGAAGTTGAACGTTGACGATTCATTTGACTTGGTGATCACCGACGTCGTAATGCCTGGACAATGTGATGGTATCGATTTAGCTAAAGCCATTTGGTCAAGGAGCCCTGACTTGCCGGTTATTATCGTATCCGGCAATACGGTTCTCCCTCCTGGCTTTTTACCAGCCAATGCGCGGTTTGTTGCTAAACCTTGCACGTTGGGGGCGCTCAGCCGCACGGTGGATGAGCTGCTCGCAGCCCGTTGATGTTCAACCAGGAAAACAACGCCGGAACGGCTCTCCCCCTCCGGTTTGCTCCGTTTTCAGCCGGGCCATGTGAGTGCGTACGCTTAAAAAAAACGCGAGTGCGACCGGCGTGTAGTGGAGGTGCGTTTCAGGTAGATCAATGCACTCCATAACGTCCCTCCTACCTGACACTTATGCCACTGCGCATACGCCGAGCCAGGTTAATCATTAAAATATTCGAGACCAACGGCCTATTTTTTTTGCCTCCTATCGAACGTCGCCATGCCGAATGTCAGTTCAAAAGATCTATGGAGGGCACCTGGCGTTTTGACTAAGTTTCTAGCCAATGCCCATACAGTTTGGGAAATTCTTTTCGCACCCAACCAACGAAGGCCTCTACCTGCGGAGCCAGGTGCGAGCGGCTAGGGTACAGCACCGATACAGGTCTAGGCCGGGGACGAAAGGCTCGCAACACCTCAATCAATGTCCCATCGGCTAGAAAACGGTCCAGCGTTATGCCTGGGGCCTGCAGTATGCCGAAGCCCGCTACGCCACACTCGACATACGCATTGGACTCGTTGACGGTGATGCCCTGGCGGCTGATATACGATTGCTCACGACCGCCGTCGATGAACTGCCAGGCCAGTGGGCGTTGGCTCTGCCCTGAGAGAAAGGTCACGCCGCGGTGCGCGCTTAATTCCTCCAAGGTTTTGGGCTCGCCATTTTCCCTCAGATAGCGCGGAGCCGCGCAGGTGATCATGGTAGCCATACCGATGCGAGAGGCCACAAGACTTGAGCTGGGTAATTGACCAATTCGTAGCGCGCAGTCTACGCCTTCAGCAACGAGGTCGACGGTCCTGTCGGTAACCCCTAGCGCCAACTCGATCGCAGGATAGAGCGTTGAAAAACCTCGCAAGCTGTCTATCAGCCCTGGCTGGGAAAACGCGGTGGGGATATCAACCCGCAATCGACCACGCAGCGTCGAACCTGCCGACGAGAACATAGCCGTGGCATCCGCCACCTCTCCAAGAATCTTTTTTGCGCGCTCGTAGAATTGTTCTCCCTCTGACGTGAGCCTCACTCTACGGGTGGTGCGCTGAAACAACCTTACCCCTAGCGAGATTTCCAACTCCTGGATTGCCCGGGTGACTTGCGGGCGGCCAATCTGCATGGCATCTGCCGCTCGGGTAAAACTGCCCAATTCGGCCAGTCGGGTGAACACTTGCATGGACTGGAGCAGTTCCATAGCGTCTTCTCGCGTTGAGTATTTGTTACAAACTGGAAGCAGATGCATAGTCTGATTGTTGTCTTTAAAAATAACAATCCTGTGCCAGGCTGAGCATTTATCGAGTGCCCCTGCTTGGGGAGAATGTCGCCACTGGGTAACACTCATTGGAGATAGCAAATGAAAGCATGGCTTTTGAATGATTTCGGACTCGACAATCTGGCGCTCGGCGAAGCTGCCACCCCCTCTCCCAAAGCAGGCGAATTACTGGTCAAGATCGGCGCCGTTTCTCTCAATTTTCGTGATAAGGCCATCGTCGATGGCTTCTACGAACCTCACTTGGTACCCAAACCCTTGATACCGGTCAGCGATGCCTCGGGCACTGTGGTTGCCGTGGGTGAAGGCGTCAGCCGATTCGAGGTGGGTGACCGCGTCAATTCGCATCTCTACTCGCGCTGGATCGATGGTGAGCCAGGGCCGGACGAACCTGCCTACTGCTTCGGCATGCCACTGCCGGGTGGCTTGGCCGAATTCATGATCATTCATGAACAAAGTGCGGTGCGTGCGCCAGACAACATGTCCGACGAAGAAGCTTCTACGCTCCCGATTGCAGCGCTGACCGCATGGTATTCGCTGGTCGACTATGGCCAGATCCAACCTGGCCAGACGGTGCTGGTGCAAGGCACCGGAGGGGTATCGATTTTTGCCGTGCAGTTGGCAACCGCACTCGGCGCCAAGGTGATCGTTACCTCCAGCAGCGATGCCAATCTGGAGGCAGTGAAAAAGCTCGGCGCAGTGGCTGGCGTGAATTATCGGACCTTCCCCCGCTGGGAAGAGGAAGTGCTGAAGCTCACCGATGGTAAGGGCGTCGACTTGCTTCTTGATGTGGCTGGAGGCGAGGGTTTGAACCAGTCCATACTGGCAACCAAAGCCGCCGGCAAGATCGCTCAGATCGGTTTTCTCACCGGCCAGACCACCTCGCTGAGCCTCATGCCGCTCATTTTCCGCCAGACCACGATTCGTGGCATCGCCGTGGCGCCTCGGTCCTCGTTTGACCGCATGAACGCGTTCTTGAACGAGCACCAGATCCGCCCGGTTATCGATCAGACCTACTCGTTCAACGACGTGCACAAGGCGTTCGAACATCTGGCACGAGGTGCGTTTGGCAAAGTAGTTATCAACGTCTCATGACTCGCTTGATCTCACCTCGGATGGCAAGGCTGCGAGGCTGATCGACGTGGCATGACCAGATCCTTTGCTTGCCCGAAGTTGTCCTCCGCGAAGGGCAGCTATGGGTCAAAAGCGGACGCTCGCCAACAGCCGCTATCGACCCAAAGCTGACATTTTGCCCAACAGCAACTTTGGGCTTTCCTGCTAATCATGCAACGCGGTGTAAACATCTTGTCATAGGCCCCTCGAACCCTACTAACGCTCGATGCAGAAGCTCGCCACCATTTGGCGCAGTTCACCCGATCTGACATCCATCATTTTGCAAACGTCCAGAGTCTGCTGTTGACCGACTTGAACATGCTGATTGAGCGTGGCGATTTCGCCCACTTCGCGACTGATCGACTCGACCACTGCACGTTGCTGATCCGTGGCGGCAGCAACGGACTGGTTCATGTCATCGATATCGGCCAGACGCCCAATCACTGCATCAATACCCTCGCAAGCCTGAGCGATGACGTGAACGCTGCGCTCGGCGTGCCGATGGCTGGCTACCATCGAGGCAATCGACGCTTGGGCGCCGACCTGCAGCGATTCGATCATGTCATGGATCTCCTGGGCCGACCTTTGGCTGCGATGTGCCAGTTGCCGCACCTCGTCGGCCACTACCGCAAAACCTCGGCCAGACTCCCCTGCGCGCGCAGCTTCAATGGCTGCGTTGAGTGCCAGCAAATTGGTCTGTTGGGCGATGCTGTGAATCACTTCGAGGATGCGGCCGATGGCTTCGGTCTGGCCGCCCAATTGCTCCATGCTCGCGCGGGTGGTTTCAACTTGGGCCGCGAGCGCATCAAGTGCCGTGGAACCATCGCTGAGAATCCGCTGGCCCCGCTCGGCCTGGTTGCGCGCCGCAGCACTTTGCACCGAAACATTCGCGGCGTTGCCGGCGATTTCCTGGGCGGCGGCACCCAATTGCTCAATAGCAGCGGCAACCGTGTCGCTGCGCTGCACCAGTTCGCTTGACTGGCGCAGGGTAGCCTGGCTGGCCTGGATCACGCTGCGCGCACCTTCATCGACGCCGACACTGCCATTAGCGACCAGCCCGATGGTGCGCTGCATGCGCTCGACGAAGAGGTTGAAGGCCTGGGCCAGCTGGGCCAGCTCGTCATGGCCGGTGGCAGGCAGGCGCTGGGTAAGGTCGCCTTCACCGGCGGCGATGTCCTGCATGGCGACGATCATGCGCAGCAGCGGCTTTAGCAGCAAACGCAGCAACATACCCAGGGCGAGCATCACCAACAGCACTGACACCAGCATGGCGATCAACGCCGAACCGCTGAAGTCGCGCAATTGCTGGTAAGCAAGGTCACGATCCACCGAAAGCCCGACATACCAGTCGGCACCCGGTAGCCCCGGTACCGGGACGAAGGTATCGATGCGAACCTGGCCATTCACCTCGTGCTCTTGCAGGTCACGACTGACTTTCAGGGGTTGCGCCGGGTCCAGTTCGTTGAGACGACGGTTGATCAGGTCAGTCTGGGGATGCACCAGGATCTTTCCAGCGCCATTGACCAGATAGGCATAGCCTTTGCCCTGCAGGTCGACGCTGCCGATGATCTGGACCAGCGTATCGATCGGCATTCCCGCGCCCACCGCGCCAAGTAACTCGCCGGCACGCACCACCGGGGCAGCGGCGGCCATGATCATTTCCTGGGTAGCGGCATTGACATAGGGCTCGGTGAGGACGCTGTCGTTGCGCGCCTGCACACGCTGGTACCAGTCGCGCTGGCGGGCATCATAACCGGCGGGCATATCCTGCTGCGGGCGAATGCTGAAACTGCCATCAGCCCGCGCCAGGTACACCATGTTGAAGGTGTTTTTCAGCACATCCTGGCCGAAGGCCTGCTCGACGGCGGCTTCGCTGGTATCGGCGGCCAAGCGTTGTGCCAGGCTTTCCACCAGCAGCACTCGCCCGCCAAGCCAGTTGTGAACGCTGTCGGCGGCCAGGGCGCCAACCTCGCGCAGCTGGCTTTGCAGCTCTCGAGCCAGCAGTCGCTTTTGCCAGATGTAGTTGTACAAGGTGAACGAAGCGAAGGCGCTGACCACGACCAGGGCAGCGGCCAACAGAATCTTGTGGCTGAATTTCATCATCAAGGCTCTAAAAAGGGCCGCGCAGTAAACCCTGCGCGGCCAAACACGCTCTATGCCATTCGCGGCCGCAGGAGCGCGAGGACGCGAATGCAGGCAGAGCCTCAGGCGACCCGCCCTCCCAGGTACAGTTCGCTGACTTGCGGGTCGTGCATCAGCTCGCGAGCTTTGCCGGTCAACGCCACACTGCCCATCGACAGCACATAGGCGCGGTCGGAGATGCGCAGCGCCTCCATCGCGTTCTGCTCCACCATCAGGATGGTCACGCCTTCCTGGTCGCGGACCTGCTGGATGGCTTCGAACACTTCCAGCAGCACTTTGGGCGACAGGCCCGCCGAGGGTTCATCGAGCAGCAGCAGGCTGGGCCTGGGCATCAGCGCCCGGGCCAGGGCAAGGATCTGCCGCTCACCACCGGACATGGACGCCGCAGGTACGTTGAACTTCTTTGCCAGGATCGGGTACGCCGTGCACAGTTCATCGATACGTTGCTGGTTGTCCTGGGGGCTCTGGTAGTGCCCGCCAACGTGGAGGTTTTCGCGGATGCTCAGGCTGGCGAACACGTTGTCGGTCTGCGGCACGAAGCCAAGCCGGCAACGGCGGACCTTCTCGTGCACCGGTACCCGCGACACATCTTGCCCCTGCAGCAGGACCTGCCCCTTGCGCGGCAGCAGGTAACCGGCGATGGTCTTGAGCAGGGTGCTCTTACCGCAACCATTGGGGCCCAGCAAGGTAACGATTTCCTTCTGTTCGGCATGCAACGTCATGCCGCGCAGGATGTCCACCTCGGCGTTGTAGCCGGCGACGACGTCCTTCACTTCGATCATGGCGCGTTCTCCTCGATGGCTTGCGGGCTGTGACGGCCACCCAGGTAGGCCTGGATCACCCGCGCGTTGGAGGCCAGTTTGTCCGGCCTGCAACTGGCGACGATCTCGCCGCGGTCCAGCACCACGCAGCGGCTGCAGACGTCGCGGATGAAGTGCATGTCATGCTCAACGATCACCAGCGTCATGCCCTGGGCATTGAGGCGCTTGAGCGCTGCCACCAGGTCACGGCGCAGGTTGGGGTGCACCCCGGCGGTAGGCTCGTCGAGCAGCACCAGCTCGGGCTCGCCCATCAAGGCGCAGACAATGCCCAGCAGTTTCTTCTGCCCACCCGACAGTGCCGAAGCCGGCAGGTCGCGCACAGGGCTGAGCAGCAACTCATCGATCAGCCGCTCGGCCTTGGCCCGCGCCTGTTCTTCGGCCCGGCGCAGCGCCGGAAGACCGAGCAGCGTGGCGAACACACCGTGCTGGCGAGTGCAGGCTGCCATCGCCACTTCGATGACCGACATCTTGGTGGGCATGGAAGGCAGCTGGAATGTCCGGGCAATGCCGTGGCGGACAATACGGTGGGCCTGCAACCGCTCGATACGCCGTGCTCCCAGCGCAATGGCGCCGCCATCCACCGCTTCAAAACCCGTGATGCAGTTGAGCAAGGTGCTTTTGCCGGAGCCGTTGGGCCCAAGCAGGCCGACGATTTCGCCGCGCTGCACGTTGAAGCTGACGTCACGCAGCACCTGGTTGCCGCCAAAGGCCTTGGCTACCGATTGCACGTTGAGCAGGTATTCGCGCGAAGCACTCATGCGATCTTCCTCACTTTTTCAGGGATCAGGCCTTCACTGCGCCACATCAGGCAGGCCAGCAGGATCGCGCCGATCAGGCCCAGGCGCAGGGCGCCGGCAAGGTCGGAGTCAAAGCCCAGGTAATCCTTGGCGAACGGCACCAGGCTGTAGGCGGCTTGTACCAACAACACCCCCAGCAGCACACCACGCAGGTTGCTCAGGCCACCGATCATCAACATGGTCCAGAGCAGGAACGTCTCAGAGGCGAGCAGGTAGTCGGGGCCGACATAACTCATGAAGTGGGCGTACAGCGAACCGGCGATGGCGGTAAGCGCAGCGCTGGCCATGATCGCCCGCGACTTCAGCGAGGTCAGGTCATACCCCATGCAGGCGGCCAGTTGCGGTTCCTCGCGCATCAGCCGCAGGGCACGGCCGAAACGGCCATCGGCAAGGCGCTGGCAGAGCAGCGTGGCGATCCCCAGCAGCACCAGCATCATCACCAGAAAGCCCACACCGTCGAACAGCCTAGGGATCGCGCCGATGCCTTGCGCACCACCGGTAAGCCAGCCCTCGTTGGTCGCCACCACGCGCAGGATTTCGGCAATTGCCAGGGTGGCGATACCCCAGTAGTCCGAAGCCAGCTTGCGCCCCAGGCGGGCCACGCACCCGCCCAAAGCCATGGCCAGAAGCACACCAAAGGCCATGCCGAGCCATGGCGAATAGCCAGCCTGGACCGCGATGCCGGTGGCGTAGGCGCCCAGGCCGGCGAAGGCGATGTGCCCGAAATTGAGCAAGCCGCCATAGCCAGCCTGCAGGTTGAGCCCCAGTGCCATCAGGCCATAGAGGCTGGCGAAGGTAAGTGCGGAAACAAGGAAATCAAACACGGCGCACCTCCCGGTCGAACAGGCCGTAGGGCTTGAACAGCAATGCCAGTAGCAGGATCAGGAACGCAGCGCCGCTGATGTAGGACACCGGCAGGAAGGCCATTTCCCGGCCCACCAGCCAACCGAAGTTCAGGTTGGTGACCAGGGTTTCGGTGAACGCGATCAACAAGGCGCCGGCGACCGCACCCATGGGGTTGCCAAGGCCACCGAGGATGGCCGCAGCGAACACCGGCAGGAGCAGGTCATGCCCCAGGTTGATGTGGGCACCGGTGGACAATGCCAGCAGGCCGCCGCCAAGACCTGCGATGGAACCACTGGCGAAGGTCACCATCAGGGTGATCCGGGCAGCGTGCAGGCCGCTGGCGTTGGCCAGTGCCGGGTTGCCGGCCAGTGCGCGCATGGCGCGCCCCAGGCGGGTGTGGAACAGTGCCACGGTGAACGCTGCCAGCAGTACCAGGGTAGTGGCGAAGAAGTACAGCTGGGTGTGGGTGATGCGCGCATCGCCCAACAGGATCGGTGCCTTCAGGGGTAGCTCGAACATCCTTGGGAAAGTACCCGCGCTGCCCTGAAGCAAGGCGACCAGCAGCATGGCGATGGCCAGCGAGCCAATCATGGCGATGGCCGGCCCACTTTTGAGCAGGCGCTGAAACACCAGCCGCTGCAGCACCAGGGTCAGGGCACCGACCAGCAGTGCGGCTAACAGCAAGGCCAGCGGCAAGGGCACGCCGGCGGCGCCCAGGCCAAAGGTCAGGTACGCACCAAGCATGGCGTACTGTACGTGGGCGATATTGGGAAACTTGACCAAGCCATACACCAGGCTGAGGCCGAAGGCGATCAGCGCCAGGTCGGTTGCCCGCAGCAAGGTATCGATCAGGAACTGCAACATGGAAAACACTCCGCAAGAGCAGGCACAAGCCCGCCCGGCGAACCGGGCGGGCGCATCGCGTTCTTATCGAGGTACGACTTTGCCGCCGTCATACTTGAGCTTGGCGTAGGGCGGGTCGAGCCGCTGGCGGCCGTCGTCAAAGGCGACTGTGCCAGTCACGCCGTCATAGCCCTTGCCCAGCTCTTTGAGCGCGGCCTGTACTGCGGCCGGCTCGGTGTTGCCAGCTTTTTCGATCGCCTTGGCCGCCATCAGCACAGCGTCATAGGCATAGCCGGTGTAGGAGGTTTTCATGCCTTCCTTGTATTTGGCGGCAAAGGCATCGGCGTAGGCCTTACCGGTCGGGCCAACGAACGACCCGACCTCCATCCCCAACTGGCCCTGGGCGATGTTGGCCGGGGTGTCCGACAGGCTCATGGACAACAGGATCGCGTACCACGGCTGTTCACGCAGCCCCAGCTCCAGTGCCTCGCGGTTTATGACCGCAGACTCTTGCCCGTAGGCGGTATAGATGTATGCGTCTGGTTTGCTGCGGGCGATCTGTTGCAGTTCGCGGCGGTAGGTTGACTGGCCAGCGGTGTAGAGCGTCTCGTTGACGATCCTGCCGCCGAGCTTTTCGAACTCGGCGCGAAAACCGTGTGCTACGCCCTGGCCATAGGCATTGTTCGGTGCCAGAACGGCGACGTTACGAAAGCCCAGATCCCAGGCATCCTGGGAAGAAAACTTGTTGCCCTTGTCTTCCAGGCCGATCAGATTGAACGAGCTACTGCCCAGATCGCGGATCTTCACGCTGGTGCTGGCGATGTTGATATGCACCACGCCCTCTTTCACCAGATACTGGCCCATCGGGATGCTGATGCCCGACGAGTATTCGCCGATCACCACCGGCACCTTGTCGACGCTGACCAGCTTGCGTGCGGCGTTGATGGCGGTGGTGGGATTGCCGCCGGAATCTTCAACGAGGACCTGGAATGGCTTGCCGAGCACACCACCGTCGGCGTTGACCTTGTCTTCAGCCAGCTTCACGGCGCGGCGGACGTCTTCGCCAACTGTGGCGTTGGCGCCCGTCAGGGAGAGCACTGCGCCCATCTGCACAGCGTCAGCGGCAGATGCGAACGGCGCGGCCGTAGCCAAGGTAAAGAACATCGAAGTCGAAATAAGCATGGAGCGGAACTTGAAAGGCATAACTGTCTCCTTGGAATGATCGTGACGGCGTCGCCGTCGCTCACTGCGTCATGCAGCCCCCTGCGCCAGCGGGGCAAAACAGCTCAAGCACCGATGCTTCCTGAGTCGCTCGTGGCAAATCACGGACGCACCGCTCCGGTCCTCCCGAGGGTTGCGGGAGGAGGAAAAAAATTCATGGCATCGCTTCGAAGCCCTTACCAGATAGGCACGGTATAACTGACGGTCAGGCGGTTGTGGTCGATATCGCCCAGCACGTCACTGCGCAGTACGCCGTTGCGCCAGGCGACGCCCACGCCTTTCAATGGTCCGCCCTGCACCACATAGCTCAGTACGATGTCGCGCTCCCACTCTTCACGGTCGGAACCAACGGCAGTCTTGATCTGGTCGCCCTTGAGCCAGATGACGCTAGCGTTCAGGCCTGGTACGCCGAGCGCGGCGAAGTCATAGGCGTAACCGCCCTGGATGGTGCGCTCACCTGCGTAGGTGAAGTTCTGCACCAGGCTGTCGGTGATCACGTAGGTGCTGGTGCCGCCGGCACCTTCATTGGCCAGTCCGCCCTGGTTCAACTGGGCGAAGATACTGTCGTCCGATACCTGCTGATAACCCAGGGTTAGGGCATGGCCACTCAGGGCGTAGGTGAACTTGGCACTCCAGGTGGAGTTGTCCAGTTCGCCATCGTTGCCACTGCCGTTGGTCGAGGCGAGGTAGCCCGCGGCACGGTCGGCGTTCTTGCCATCGGAGGTGGTGCGGAAGTAGCGCAGGTCGGTCTTCAGTACGCCGGGGCCCAGCGGCAGGCTATGCAGGGCGCCAAGGAAGTGCTGGTCATAATAGTCTTCGAGGTTGGCGAAGTAGTACTGCAGGGTCAGGTCCTTGACGCCCTTGTAGTCTCCGCCAACAAAACGAAAATGGTTGCTTTGCTGGGTGCCGCCCGAGATAGCCATCCCAGTGAAGTTACTCGACATACGGCCCACCACATGCTCGATCTGGCCACCGGTGAGGGTCAGGTTGTCGATCTCGTTGCTGGTGATCTGCCCGCCTTCGAACAGCTGCGGCAGCATGCGGCCGTCGTTCGACCAGAGGATGGGCAGCTTCGGCGTGAGGATGCCATAGCGGGCCTCGGTCTTAGAGAGACGTACCTTGCCGGTCAGGCCTCCGCGGCTGAAGTTGTCCACGGCCTCGCCGTCGCTGTCGGCCGGGAAAATGGACCGCGCACCGGGTGCATCAAGCTTCACGCCCAAGGTGTAGGTGGCGTCTGCCCCGAAGCCGACCACCCCCTGGGTGAAACCGGACTGCACGTTGAGCAGGAAGGCTTGGCCCCACTCGTTCTGGGTCTGGGTATCGGTGTCCCGGAAATCGTGGTTGAAATAGAAGTTGCGTAGCTCCAGCTTTGCCGTGCTGTCTTCGATGAACCCTGCGGCAAGCGTGTGCCCGCCGAAACTCCCCATGGCCGCAAGAATGGCCAGATTCAATAGTTTTCTCTTCATGTGAAGCGACTCTCCCTTGTATGTTGCTTTTTTTAGGACGCACGGCCCCGCGGGGCTGCCGTGGCGAGGCAGGCCCGGGGAACGGATACAGAGTGGCGACAGATAGAACCCGGAGCGCGTAGCCTCCGGGAGTTGCATTCAGGCAGCGCGGGCGCCGTCTTGAATTTCGTCGTCTTTGCGACGTTTACCAACGGACAGGATGGCGACCAGCGAGATGGCTACGGTTGCCAGCATGTACAGGGCCACCGGCTGCCAGTCGCCCTTGTACTCGGACAGCAGCCAGGTTGCGATCAGCGGTGCCGTGCCGCCTGCCAGTGCAGCGCCCAGCTGGTAGCCCAGGGTGATGCCGGTGTAGCGCACGCGGGTGGAGAATATTTCCGAAGACAAAGTGCCGAGCACGGCGGTGACCGGCGCCCAGAGCACGCCGAAGCCAATGACGGTGGCGACGGTGATGCCCCATTGGGTACGGGTATCGAGCAGCATGAAATACGGCACGATGTACAGCGCGATGGCCAGGATGCCGCCGATGTACACGCGCTTGCGGCCGATGCGGTCAGACAGCCAGCCCATGACCGGGATCAGCAGCGAGGCCACCAGGGCACCGATCATCACGGCGTTCAACGCTGAGACTTTCTGGTAGCCAAGGTTGTTTACCGCATAGCTGACCACGAAGGTCGAGAAAATATAGAACGGCGCCGTTTCGACCACTTTCAGGCCCGCAGCGATCAGCACTTCACGCCAGTGATTGCGCAGCGTCTCCACGACCGGCATTTTCGAAACATTACCGCTGGCCTTGGCTTCCTTGAAGTCCGGGGTTTCGTCGAGGCCGTGACGGATCCACAGGCCGAGGAACACCAGGCCTGCACTCAGCACGAAGGGCACACGCCAGCCCCAGGACAGGAATTCTTCCTCGGGCAGCATCGCCATCAGGCTCACGGCCATGGTGGCGAGCAGCATGCCGAGGGTCACGCCCACTTGCGGCACGCTGCCGAACAGGCCCTTGCGGTTGGCCGGTGCGTACTCATAGGCCAGCAACAGCGCCCCACCCCACTCGCCGCCAATGCCAAGGCCCTGGATCACCCGCAGCAGGATCAACAGGATCGGAGCCCAGACGCCGATATGTTCATAAGTAGGCAGACAGCCGATCAAGACGGTTGCGCCACCCATCAGCGACAACGTGATGACCAGCGTCTTCTTGCGCCCGATGCGGTCGCCGATATGGGCAAACAGTACGCCGCCAATGGGTCGAATAAAGAACGTCAGGGAAAACGACAAGTAAGCCAGTAACAGCCCAACGACCGGATCGAAGTTAGGAAAGAACAGTTTGTTGAACACCAGCGCTGCAGCTGTTCCGTAAAGAAAGTAATCGAACCACTCGATCGAACTTCCTGTGAGGCTGGCGACCAACGCGCGGCGACGAGTCTTGGCCGATTGCGCCTCGGCGAGGGGAATGCTCATGTGTTATGCCTTATTTTTTTTGGGTTGGGCCACAATGACCCAAGTATCACTGGGTAGCACCGATCCTAGATTTCATCGGGCACAAGGTGCAACCATACACTTTTCTATAGGTATAACAAAATGGGCGAATGAGGCCGAAACGCACCATTACAGTGCGCGCCATGCAAGTGCCAAACGTTTGCTGCCTTAGGCTGGTACATACTTATTTTTATTGAACAAACATCCAACAAAGTTAATGGATGCCATTAGGTTGCACCAGGTTGCACCTTCATTGATTCCGGGTTTAATCTGCGCACCGTTACGTTTAGCCAACTCCCTACCCGGTGATAACAACATGGCAACCACCACACTTGGCGTGAAGCTTGACGACGCCACTCGCGAGCGACTTAAACAGGCAGCACAACACATCGCTCAGACTCCGCACTGGATGATCAAGCAGGCCATCTTCAACTACCTGGAGCAGATCGAAGGCGGTATGACGCCCGCTCGGCAATCTGGCCTGGCCGCTGTTAAAGGCGAAGAACAGGTAGAACACCTGGATGAGGGCGCCTTGCAGGTATTTCTCGACTTCGCCGAAAGCGTCCTCCCGCAATCGGTGCTTCGAGCGGCTATCACCGCAGCCTACCGCCGCCCCGAAGCGGACGCTGTACCGATGCTGCTTGAGCAGGCGCGCCAGTCGGTAGAGATGGCGAAAGCGTCTCACCAGTTGGCTTACAGCATCGCCCAGAAGCTGCGTAACCAGAAAAGCGCCGGCGGCCGTCAGGGGCTGGTACAAGGCCTGCTGCAGGAGTTCTCGCTGTCGTCACAGGAAGGGGTGGCGTTGATGTGCCTGGCCGAGGCCCTGCTGCGCATCCCCGACAAGGGCACCCGTGACGCCTTGATCCGCGACAAGATCGCCAACGGCAATTGGAGCCAGCACCTGGGGCAAAGCCCGTCGATGTTCGTCAACGCCGCCTCGTGGGGCCTGCTGATCACCGGCAAACTGGTGTCGACCCACAATGAGACGGGCCTGTCATCCTCACTCAACCGCATCATCAGCAAAGGTGGCGAACCGCTGATCCGCAAGGGTGTGGACATGTCCATGCGCCTGATGGGCGAGCAGTTCGTCACCGGTGAAACCATCGGCGAGGCCTTGGCCAACGCGGCACGTCGTGAAGCAAAAGGCTTTCGCTATTCATACGACATGCTGGGCGAAGCCGCACTGACCGAGCACGACGCGCAGAACTACCTTGCTGCCTACGAGCAGGCGATCCATTCCATCGGCAAGGCCTCGCACGGCCGCGGCATCTATGAAGGCCCGGGCATCTCGATCAAGCTCTCGGCACTGCACCCGCGGTACAGCCGGGCCCAGTACGAGCGCGTGATGGAGGAGCTGTACCCGCGCCTGTTGTCGCTGACCCTGCTGGCCAGGCAGTACGACATCGGCCTGAATATCGACGCTGAAGAAGCCGACCGCCTTGAGCTGTCGCTCGACCTGCTCGAGCGCCTGTGCTTCGAGCCTTCACTGGCCGGCTGGAACGGCATCGGCTTCGTCATCCAGGCCTACCAGAAGCGCTGCCCTTACGTGATCGACTACGTCATCGACCTGGCCAAGCGCAGCCGCCACCGCCTGATGATCCGTCTGGTCAAGGGCGCCTATTGGGACAGCGAGATCAAGCGCGCCCAGATCGACGGCCTGGAAGGCTACCCGGTCTACACCCGTAAGGTTTACACCGACCTGTCCTACATCGCCTGCGCCCGTAAGCTGCTATCGGTACCGGAGGCCATCTACCCGCAGTTCGCCACCCATAATGCGCACTCACTGGCGGCCATTTACCATATTGCCGGGCAGAACTACTACCCGGGCCAATACGAATTCCAGTGCCTGCATGGCATGGGCGAGCCACTGTACGAACAGGTGGTGGGCAAAGTGGCCGATGGCAAACTGAACCGTCCGTGCCGTATCTATGCACCGGTCGGCAGCCACGAGACGCTGCTGGCCTACCTGGTGCGCCGCCTGCTGGAGAACGGCGCCAATACCTCGTTCGTCAACCGTATCGCGGATCGCTCCATCACCCTTGATGAGCTGGTCGAAGACCCAGTGCTGCAGGTGGAGAAGATGGCCGGCCAGGAAGGCGCACTGGGCCTGCCGCACCCGCGCATCCCGCTTCCGCGCAACCTGTATGGCACCACCCGCCTCAACTCCGGCGGCCTTGACTTGTCCAACGAGCACCGGCTCGGCTCACTGGCCTCGGCGCTGCTGGCCAGCGCCAACCAGGCCTACACTGCCAGCCCAACGTCAAGCACCGATTGCAGCCATCCGCGCACCGTCACCGCCGTACGCAACCCGGCGGATCATCGCGACCTGATCGGTCAGGTGTACGACGCCAACGAAAGCGATGTGCAAAACGCCATCCTGTGCGCCCAGGCCGGCGGCCCGATCTGGCAGTCAACCCTGCCCGCCGAGCGCGCGGCCATTCTGGAGCGCGCCGCCGACCTCATGGAAAGCGAGATGCAGCAACTGATGGGCCTGCTGGTACGCGAGTCTGGCAAAACCTTCAGCAATGCGATCGCCGAAGTCCGTGAAGCGGTCGATTTCCTGCGCTACTACGGCGCCCAGGCTGGCAGCTTCAGCAACGACAGCCATCGCCCACTGGGCCCTGTGGTGTGCATCAGCCCCTGGAACTTCCCGCTGGCGATATTCAGCGGCCAAGTCGCAGCTGCCCTGGCTGCCGGCAACACAGTGCTGGCCAAGCCTGCCGAGCAGACGCCGCTGATCGCCGCCCAGGCCGTGCGCATCCTCCATGAAGCAGGCGTGCCGACCAGTGTCGTGCAATTGCTACCAGGCCGGGGCGAGACCGTTGGGGCTAGCCTGGTCGGTGACAGCAGAATCAGGGGGGTAACATTCACCGGCTCCACCGAGGTCGCCGGCATCCTCAGTCGCAATCTTGCCGGCCGCCTGGATGGCCAAGGCCAGACGCTGCCGCTGATCGCCGAAACAGGCGGCATGAACGCCATGATCGTCGACTCCTCGGCACTGGCCGAACAGGTGGTCGTGGATGTCATCAGCTCTGCGTTCGATAGCGCCGGGCAACGCTGTTCAGCACTGCGGGTGCTGTGCGTGCAGGCAGACGTGGCCGACCACGTCTGCCAGATGCTGCGTGGCGCGATGGCCGAATACCGCGTCGGCTCGCCAGAGCGCCTGGATACCGACATAGGTCCGGTGATCGACCGCGAAGCCCGGGACAACATCGTCAACCACATCGAGCACATGCGCCGTAAAGGCCGTACCGTCTTTCAGGCTGCCCGGGCCGACGGCCAGGTGTTGCAACGGGGCACGTTCGTGCTGCCGACGCTGATCGAACTGGACAGTCTCGACGAACTGGAACGGGAGATCTTCGGCCCCGTGCTGCATGTGGTGCGCTACGAGCGCAGCCAGCTCAATCAACTTCTGGAACAGATCAACGCCAGCGGTTACGGGCTGACCCTTGGCGTGCATACCCGCATCGACGAGACCATTGCCCAAGTGGTCGATACCGCCCGCGTCGGCAACCTCTACGTCAACCGCAACATAGTCGGGGCCGTGGTCGGCGTACAGCCGTTCGGCGGTGAAGGGCTGTCCGGCACCGGCCCCAAGGCTGGCGGCCCGCTGTACCTGTATCGTCTGCTCGCCACCCGCCCGCACGATGCCGTGGCGCAGGCCCTGGCTGACGGCGAGGGGCATGCGGTTGCAGCCCCCACAGACCTGGAAAATGCGCGCAAGGCATTTGCCGCTTGGGCCGAGCAGAAAGAACCGCAGATCGCCAACCTGTTCGCCCGGTATCTGGAGCAGTCGCAAAGCTACACCACTCACCTGCTCGCTGGCCCCACCGGTGAGCGCAACAGCTATACCCTGCTACCGCGGGAGGTGTTGCTGAACCTGGCCGAAAACCGCCTGGACCTGCTGGCCCAACTCGCCGCCAGCCTCGCGGTCGGTAGCCGCGTGCTATGGCTGGATAGCCATCAGGCCCTACGCGCAGAACTGCCAGCACCGGTGCAAGCGCGCATCGACAGCATCAGCGACTGGACCGACCCGGACGCCCATTTCGACGCGATCCTGCACCACGGCGACAGCGATCAGTTGCGCCACGTGAGCCAGCTGTCAGCACGGCGCCGCGGCGCCATCGTCGGCGTGCACGGCCTGGGGCGAGCAGACACCGACATTCCGCTGGAGCGTCTGCTGGTCGAGCATGCCCTTAGCGTCAACACCGCAGCGGCCGGTGGTAACGCCAATCTCATGACCATCTGCTAGGCCCCACGATCGGAACCCGCGCAGCGCACCCTTGCGCTGCGCGCCTTCGTACCACCACGAGGAACAACCATGAACGCACTTTTCCTGGGCTACGGTCGCATGGGCAGCGCCATTGGCCAAGCCTGGCTCAAGGCCGGCCTGGTCAGCCATGTCAGCGCCGTTGACCCCTATCTGCAAACAGCCAGCCAAGCCACCCTCTACAGCAACGCCCAGGCCCTGCCTGCACGACCGTTTGACATCATCGTGGTGGCGGTCAAGCCAAACTACGCGTGCGAGGCACTGACCGCCCTACCCCACGCAGTGCGCGAGCACGCGGTGGTGATTTCTGTCGCCGCGGGTGTGCCCCACGACAAGCTCAGCCTGGCACTGGGCCACAGCTGCCCGGTGGTCCGCGCGATGCCCAACACGCCGGTGCTGGTCAACGCTGGCTGCACCGGCCTGTTCGCCACTCCTGACCTGGATGCAACCCTGCGCGAGCGGGTGACTCGGCTGTTCGAAGCCGTCGGCAGCGCCAGTTGGGTGGAGCACGAGGGCCTGCTGGATGCCGTGACGGCATTGTCCGGCAGTGGCCCTGCCTACTACCACCTGTTCAGCGAAGCCCTCGCCGCCGCGGGTGTAGCGCTGGGCCTGAGCCCGGAATTGGCAAATACCCTGGCAGCGCAAACAGCGTTGGGTGCCGCGACGCTGCAAACCCAGCCGGGCGCAGACTTTGTAGCGTTACGCACCGCAGTCACCTCGCCCAACGGCACAACGGCGGCGGCGATCGCCTCGTTTGAACACGATGAGGGCTTGCGTCGACTGGTCGACGCCGCCGTGCAGGCCGCACATTCCCGTTCACAAGCGCTCTCGCGCGAATCCTGAAAGCCTGGGCAGCGGGCGGCCGGCAGGACGCCAACGCTGCCCCACTTAGCCGATGTGCATAGCCTATGAAGCTCCATCAACTGAAAGTGTTGGTCACCATCTGCGAGAGCGGCAGCTTTCAGGAAACTGCACGTTTGCTGCACCTTTCCCAGCCCGCGCTCTCCAGGACAATCAAGGAACTTGAGGCATCTCTGGGGGTGCCTCTGTTGGTCCGTTCCAACCGCGGCATCACCACCACCGAATACGGCGAACGCCTAATACGGAGGGCCCGCCTGATGCTGGAAGAGGCAAATCGTGCCAGGGAAGAAATCGCAGCGCTGAAGGGGGAAACCAACGGGCGGGTATCAATCGGCTTATCACCGGCGACACCCCGTGCACAGGTGATCGCGGCGATAAATCAATACACTGAACGCTATCCAAAGGTGCGGCTGCGCATTCATGAGATGCGTCCTTCAAAGCTGATGGAGGGCCTACGTGAAGGGCAAGTGGACCTTGCATTGTCGTGCCAACCAGCCAGTCGCTATGGCGACGGGTTCCAATGGACCGAGCTTTACCACCAGCCAACCGCATTGGTGGTGCGCAGAGGCCACCCACTGCGCCACACACGTTCCCTTGAACAACTACGCGATCAGCGCTGGCTCCTGCAGGAACCATTGGCAAGCTCTCAGATCGGCTTGATGTTTGAGCAGTACCAGTTGGCGCCCCCGGAAAACATTCTTGAATGCTCCGCTGGAATCATATTTTGCGAAATGGCCCGCACCACAGATGTGATCAGTTTTTGGCCGCTTCGCATGCTCGACTACGTCAACCAAGATGGTCAGGCGATGGAGATACTGAACATTGAGGAACAGGTGCCGGCGCTCAATATCTCTTTGGTTTATCGAAATCAGGAGCTTCTTACGCGAGAAGCCCGGCTGCTCGCCGATGAGCTTGTGTATGTATTTACTAACCCACGGGAGCCGCAGACCAACGGCGATCACTGAGATGTCACCCTTATGAGCTGCCGAATCAAAAATGATGGCCGACCATCAGTTTTGGGTCGATTAGGGCTAACTGATCGGCTCTGATGACCGTCCACTCTTGGCCGTTTGCTGCCCTCAATCACCGGCAGCTATGGGTCGAAAACAGCCATTCACAATGGGCTGCTACCGACCCGTAGCTGCCGGTGATTGAGGGCAGCAAACGGCCAGAAGCGGCCGCTCGATGTCTTCCTTCAAACGCGAACGTAAGGTCTGTTTCTTAGCTCTTGCTCAGGGCACGGATAAAGTCCTACCGCCCACCTTATGTGATTGATGAACAGACTTCATGAACCCTTGCCGATTTAACCGTCTAGTCCCCACTCGGTAGCTCGCTTACTGTTCTCCCAACATCAAATTTTGGGAGATCCAGATGCACAAGCGCACACTCGGAAACAGTTCACTTGAAGTGTCAGCTCTGGGCTTGGGTTGCATGGGCTTGAGCCATGGCTACGGCCCGGCGACTGATACACAACAGGCCATTGCGCTGATCCGATCGGCGTTTGACCGGGGCGTCACGTTCTTCGATACCGCCGAGGTTTACGGCCCCTACCTGAACGAACAGGTGGTGGGCGAAGCTCTGGCACCGGTGCGCGATCAAGTGGTCATCGCCACCAAGTTCGGCTTCACCTTCGGCGAAGACAATAAGCAGCAGATTCTCAACAGCCGCCCCGAGCACATCCGGGTCGCGGTCGAAGGTTCTTTGCGTCGACTGAAGACCGATTACATCGACCTGCTTTACCAGCACCGCGTTGACCCGGACGTGCCGATCGAGGACGTCGCCGGCGTGGTGAAAGACTTGATTGGCGAAGGCAAGGTCAAGCACTTCGGCCTGTCGGAAGCCGGTGCGCAAACCATTCGCCGTGCACACGCGGTGCAGCCGGTCGCAGCGCTGCAAAGCGAATACTCATTGTGGTGGCGCGAGCCTGAGCGGGAAATCCTGCCGACGCTTTGGGAGTTGGGCATCGGCTTCGTGCCGTTCAGCCCTTTGGGCAAAGGTTTTCTTACCGGCACGGTGTCGGCAGATACCACCTACGGCAGCGATGATTTTCGCAGCATCGTCCCGCGCTTCAGCCAGTCGGCGCTGCAAGCTAATCAGGCCCTGGTGGTGTTGATCCGCGAGATAGCCGCGCAAAAACAAGCCACACCCGCGCAGATTGCGCTGGCATGGCTGCTGGCGCAGGCGCCGTGGATTGTGCCGATTCCAGGGACGACCAAACTGCATCGCCTGGAAGAAAACCTCGGCGGCGCAGACATCACCCTCGAAGCCCTCGAACTGAAGGCAATTGATACAGCGTTGGCGCAGATCCGCATCGAAGGCGAGCGGTATCCCGAGGCACTCAAGGCGCGAGTCGGTCGATGAGCAACGATCATGATCCGCTGCGGCGCACGGTGATCGCCGCTCTGGCCAGCGCCCCGCTGCTGTCGCTCGCAGGCACCCAAGGCGCCAGTGAAACACCGCGCTCAGGCTCGCGGATTCTGGTCGCGTATTTCTCGCGCTCGGGTAATACCCGCGTCGTTGCAGGGCTGATCCAGCGAGGGCTGGGTGCCGATCTCTTCGAGATTCGCCCGGCCCACGCCTACCCCGAGGACTATCTGCAAACCGTGGAGCAGGCGCGTCAGGAGCGAGACAGCGGCTTCGAGCCTGAGCTGCAGGACACGGTTCACGCCCTCCGCGACTACGACACGCTCTATCTCGGCTTTCCGATCTGGGGTGAAACCGCCCCACCCATCGTGCGCGCCTTTCTCAGCGCCCACGACCTGACCGACAAGACCCTCATCCCCTTCAATACCCACGGCGGTTATGGCTTGGGCAACAGCCGCAGCGTGCTGGTCGAGCACGCGCCGAAGGCCAGGGTTCTGGAAGGTTTTGTGATGGAGAGTGAGCAGGAGCGCAAGACCATGGAACGCGTGAAGGGCTGGCTGAGCGATCACCCCCTCACGCGTTGATCGAATTCAGTACGGAGTGACATCATGAAGATCCGCAAGTTGGGCAACGGCCTGCAAGTGTCCGCACTGGGCCTTGGCTGCATGAGCATGACCTCGGCCTATGGGCCGGCTGCCGAAAAAACCGGCATGATCAAGCTGATTCGTTCAGCCCACGAGCAAGGCATCACCTTGTTCGACACCGCCGAAGCGTATGGCCCGTTCGCCAATGAAGAACTATTGGGTGAAGCCTTGCAGCCCATCCGCGAGCAGGTCGTCATCGCTACCAAGTTTGGCTTCGATATCGACCTGATCACCGGCGCACGCAGCGGCGGCACCAATAGCCGTCCGGAGCATATCCGCGCGGCGGCCGAGGCGTCGTTGAAGCGTCTGCGCACCGATTGCATCGACCTGTTTTATCAGCATCGCGTTGATCCACAAGTCCCCATCGAAGACGTCGCCGGCACCGTCAAGGAGCTGATCGCCGAGGGCAAGGTCAAGCATTTCGGCCTGTCTGAAGCGGGTGTGGAAACCATCCGCCGGGCACACGCGGTGCAAGCGGTCACGGCGGTGCAGAGCGAATATTCGCTGTTCTGGCGAGGCCCGGAGCTGGAGTTGCTGGCAGTGCTGGAAGAACTGGGGATCGGCTTCGTACCGTTCAGCCCGCTCGGCGCTGGTTTCCTCACCGGTCACATCGACGAGCACACGCAGTTCGACGCCAGCGATTTTCGCAACTTCGTTCCGCGCTTTTCCCCTAAAGCCCGCAAGGCCAATCTAGCGCTGGTCGAGGTGGTGAAAGCCGTCGCACAACGCAAACACGCTACTGCGGCGCAAGTCGCGCTGGCCTGGTTGCTTGCACAGAAACCGTGGATTGTGCCGATCCCCGGCACGACCAAGCTCCACCGACTGGAAGAGAACCTGGGCGCAGTGGAGCTGCAATTGACCGGCGACGATCTGCGCGAGATCAACGAACAAATGGCGAAGCTTCAAGTACACGGTGAACGCCTGCCGGAATCGGCACTGAAGATGACTGGGCTCTGAGCCTGTCTAACGCGCCGCCACGTGCGGCGCCGCTTTCACGCCTGACTGGAGTTGACCCGATGAACCGATTGATCGCACCACTCGTGGCTTTGTCATTCATGGCGGCAGAAGCCCAGGCTGCCAGCGAAATACGCATTACGCCGAACGGCTCACAGCCCTCGGTCAAGGGCGCGGCTCAAAACTTTACTGGCACGGTACGCGTTGATGGCCTGTTCAACGGTGATGCGCCGGCGCGCGTCGGCGGCGGCACGGTCACCTTCGAGCCCGGCGCACGCACGGCGTGGCACACCCATCCGCTAGGGCAAACGCTGATCGTTACCGCAGGCGTCGGTTACGTTCAACAAGAGGGTGGCCCGCGACAGGAAATCCGACCGGGCGACATTGTCTGGATTCCGCCACACACCCGGCACTGGCATGGTGCCACGGCCAGCAACGGCATGACCCATATCGCCATCGCGGAAGCCGAGGACGGCAAGACCGTCACCTGGGCGGAACAGGTCTCGGAGGCGCAATACGCCGGCCAATGAAGTTACGGAATGTGTCAAAGCCGCTCGCCCGACACCTTGCTCGCAAACCGTCTTCTGCCCTCCAAGCCCCGCATCAGCGGGGTCGTTCCCGAATTACAGCGGTTATGGCAATGCCGACTCATGAGTTTTGCTCAGAAGTCCATGCGCAATTTCGGGGTTAATCGACACAACCTTCCTCCGTAGGATCCGGCGAGATCGCAGTGACCCGCAATGGACGGAGCCTTCAAGATGACCACTGACGCACGCAACAGCACTGCTCTTCCCGCACTCATGGCGCTTTGTCTGGGGATTGGGGCGATGTTCAGCGTTACCACTCAAGCAGCCGAGGCATCGCAGATCATGGTAAGCAAGCCCGCCAGCGCAGCCACCTTGTCGCGCCAACAACAAACGATCCCTCTGATCGCCGCGTTCATGGCGACCAGCGATATGCCCAACCTCAACACCGCGCTCAATCAGGGGCTCGATGCCGGCCTGTCCATCAGCGGAGCCCGGGAAATTCTGGTGCAGCTTTACGCGTATGTGGGCTTCCCGCGCAGCCTCAACGCCTTGAACGAGCTTATGACGGTCGTGCATGCGCGCAAACAGCGCGGTATCGAAGACGCGCCGGGGCGTGAGCCGAGCCGGGCGATTCCGGTCGGGGATGAGCTGCTGGTTGCTGGCACCGCGAATCAAACCAAGATATCTGGCGCCCCGGTGAAAGGCCCGGTGTTCGAGTTCGCTCCGGTGATCAACCGGTTCCTGCAAACCCACCTGTTCGGCGACATCTTCGAGCGTGACAACCTCGACTGGCAAAGCCGCGAACTGGCGACCGTCGGGGCGCTGGCGGCAACACCAGGTGTCGAGCCGCAGTTGCGCTCGCACATGACGGCGAGCTTGCGCGTCGGTCTGAGCACGGCACAGTTGCACGAGGTCACCGAACTGCTGAAAAAACACGGCGATGCGCAGACGGCTGAACGTGCCAGTACTGCGTTGACCCAGACCCTCGCGGCTTCGGGGAAATGACATGAAATGTGCAAAGTACCTGCTGAGCATCACGCTGTTGAGCCTGTTGGCGGCCTGCACCAACCACTCCAATGGCTCGTTGCTGATTCAACAACAAGGCAGCTTCGCCGCCGGCGGAACGGTAACCACTGCACCGGGCACCTTCAACCCGCACCAACCGATGACGCCCAACGGCCAGACCTACCACGGTGACCACGTCTACGCCTTCTATCAAATCCCGGTGGATGCGCGAAAACTGCCCATCGTCATGTGGCACGGGGCGGGTCAGTTTTCCAAGACCTGGGAAACCACCGCCGATGGTCGAGAAGGCTTTCAGAACATCTTTCTGCGCCGCCATTACGGCGTCTACCTGATCGATCAGCCACGGCGTGGCGATGCCGGGCGTAGCATGGTCGAGACCACAATCAAGCCTGTGCCTGACGAGCAACTGTGGTTCAACCAGTTCCGCATCGGCCTGTGGCCCAACTACTTCAACGGCGTGCAATTTGCTCAGGATGCCCAGACCCGCGAGCAGTTTTTCCGGGCGATGACGCCGAACACCGGGCCGTTCGACATGGGCGTGGTCTCTGATGGCGTGTCAGCTCTGTTCGACAAAATCGGCCCGGGGATTTTATTCACCCATTCGCAAGGTGGCGGGCCGGGATGGTTGACGGCGATCAAGAACGACAAGGTCAAAGCCATCGTGGCGTTCGAACCGGGCAGCAGCTTCGTGTTTGCTGATGCTGAAGTGCCTACCCCGATTCCCAGCGCGTTCGACACGGTGCAAGGCGCGGCGGTGCCGATGGAGCAATTCATGGCCCTCACGCGCATTCCGATTCTGATCCTCTACGGCGACAACATTCCTGAGCAGGCGGTCGACCTGCCCGCTCAGGACAGTTGGCGCGCACGCCTGAAAATGGCCCGGCTCTGGCGTGACTCGGTTAATCGCCACGGTGGAGATGTGCGACTGATCCATCTGCCGGAGATCGGCATTCTCGGCAATACCCACTTCCCCATGTCGGATCTGAACAACGTGCAGATCGCTGACCTGGTCGCGCAATTCCTCAAAGAAAACCAGCTGGACTGACCCAAACACTTTTGCAAATGCCGCCCTTTTGATTGCTCAGGAGCTTCACGTGAAAAACACTCTCAAAGCCACATTCATGTCGGCATTGGTCGGCCTCTCGGCGGGCGAAGCCTTGGCCGCCGATTACAAAAAGAACCCGTTCACCCTCGCCTACGACGGCGCGATCAGCAAGAACGAACCGAGCAAGGTCAACGTCCATCCGGTCAGCTACAAGCTCAACGGTCTGGATATCGCCGCCAACGTCTACACCCCGGCTAACTATGACGCGAAGAAGACCTACCCGACCGTGGTCGTCGCACACCCCAATGGTGGCGTTAAAGAACAAGTCGCCGGTCTGTATGCCCAACGCCTGGCCGAACAAGGCTACATAACCATCACTGCCGATGCGGCGTATCAGGGGGCCAGCGGTGGTCAGCCGCGCAGCATCGATAAACCAGCGTATCGCATCGAAGACATTCACGGCATGGCCGACTTCATCAGCCAGTTTGCCGGCGTCGATGACAAGCGCCTGGGCCTGCTCGGCATCTGTGGTGGCGGTGGTTACTCGTTGGCGGCAGCGCAAACTGACAAACGCTTCAAATCGCTGGCAACGGTGAGCATGTTCAACTCAGGAAGGGTACGTCGCAACGGCTACAACGACTCGCAAATGGACAGCATTCAGCAACGCCTGCAACAGGCGTCAGCAGCCCGCGCGCAAGAAGCGGCCGGCGGCGCGGTGCTGTACTCGGGCGATGCCAACCTCACCGACGAGCAAATTGCCAAACTGCCCTTCGAGCTGTATCGCCAAGGTTATGAGTACTACTGGAAGACCCATGCGCACCCGAACTCGACCTTCAAATACACCACCAGCAGCCTGATCGACCTGATGCGTTTCGACGCCACTGACCATATCGAGCTGATCAACCAACCGTTGCTGATGATCGCCGGCAGCAAAGCCGACAGCCTGTACATGACGCAGGATGCTTTGCCCAAAGCCACCGGCACCACCGACAAGGAAGTGTTTATCCTCGACGGTGCGACGCATATCGAGACCTACTGGGTGCCGCGTCATGTCGATGCCGCAATTGGCAAACTGACCGCGTTTTACGCCCGCACCTTGTAACCAGTCTCTTGAGGGCTCGCGCATTCGTGTGCAACCTGCTTTCATGGATTAATCCCGCGCCCCTCATGAGAGGTTCTCATCAATGTCCCGCGCCAATCTAAACGACCTGCAAGCCTTCGTGGTCATCACCCGCGAAGGCAGTTTCACCCGCGCGGCCGCTCAGCTTGGCGTTTCGCAGTCGGCACTGAGCCACACCATGCGCGCACTGGAAAGCCGATTGGGCGTGCGCTTGCTGACACGTACCACCCGCAGCGTTTCGCCGACCGAGGCGGGTCAGCGGCTGTATCAATCGATGGCGCCGCGGTTCGATGAGATCGAACTCGAACTGGCCGCGGTCAGCGAGTTTCGTGACACCCCGGCAGGCAGTGTGCGCATTCAAGCGTCCGAACATGCCGCCAACAATATTCTGTGGCCCAAGCTTTTAAAGGTGCTCCCCGACTATCCGGACATCAAAGTCGAAATCACTGTCGACTACGCCCTCTCCGACATCGTCGCGCAACGCTATGACGCCGGCGTACGCCTGGGAGATCAGGTGGCCAAGGACATGATCGCCGTTCCTATCGGGCCACCCTTGCGCATCGCAGTCGTGGGCTCACCCGAATATTTCAACAAGCGGCCAGTGCCCAAGGTGCCCGGTGACCTTGCGGCGCAAAATTGCATCAATCTGCGCCTACCCACTCATGGCAGCCTGATGCAATGGGATTTTGAAAAGGATGGTCACGAGCTGAAGGCCCGTGTCGAAGGTCAATGGACATTCAACAGCAGCGTGCCGATCCTGCGTGCGGCCGTGGCGGGATGTGGCTTGGCTTTCCTGCCGGAGGACATGGTGGAGAAGGAGCTAGCCGACGGTAGCCTTGTGCGGGTGTTGGAAGATTGGTGCCAACCCTTTGCCGGTTATCATCTCTACTATCCTAATCGCCGTGAACATTCATCAGCGTTCGGCGTTGTAGTTGAAGCGTTACTCTACAAGCGCTGAGTCATCGACGTTCAAGGCGTCTGAATTTTACCCGCACCAGCAACCCGCGAATGAGTAGATGCTTTTGATCAATTGCAGTCGTACGCGACCGGTTGCAATGGATCTTTAGAAGCCTTCGTGAAAGGCTGCTTTGGGTCGATAGCGGACGGTCGCGATTAACTGCGTTCAAAATAAGCTGGCATACGTCTCAGATTCAATAAAGGTCACTCATACCCAGAATGGTGGGCAAACCCTCCCCCTTCTCGTAACATTGCTCCTCCTCACCTGGAATGATTTTCGTGAAACCTTCACCTAGAAGTGTCTCGCCGATCCAACCGAATTCTAACGGGCCGAAATGGGATGTCGGCGAAGCTGTCAGCCAGCTTTCCTGGGACGACTTGCGGATCATCAAAACGCTAAGTGACTGTAGCAACCGCGCCGCCACGGCCAAGAAGCTCGGCATCAATGTATCCACCGTCTCGCGCCGGGTCGCACAAGTTGAGAAGACGCTTGGGGTCGGGCTTTTCGATCATCGCAAGGCGGGGTATCTGCTGACTGCCGAAGGTGCAGAGCTGCGTGCACTGGCAGAGCGAGTCGAACTGGACATCGTCAGTGTCACCCGCAGGGTTTCCCGTGCTGGCCAAGGCCCTCTGGGTAAACTGCGAATCACCACCAGCGACTCGCTGCTGCTGTACTTCCTCACACCGATCATCGCAGACTTCAAAGCCCTTAATGAGGGGATCAGCATTGAAGCGCTGGTAGGTAACCAGACGTTGAGCCTGGCGAGGGACGAGTCGGACATTGCGGTGCGTGCGACTAGAAAACCGGCAGATACCCTCGTGGGCCGCAAGCTCGCCAACATCGCCTGGGCGCCATATGGCAGCGTTAAGCAGTCGGCGATTGCCGATCCCTTCGCTGAGGGGCAGTCGTGGGTTTCCTACTCGGGAGACCTGCGCGGTTTGAAGGCAACGAGCTACGTCGAATGTCGGGTGTCCCCTGAGTTTATTTCTTACCGCACCGATTCCGTTGCGGCGGCAAGCGCTGCGATTGCGGCAAGCCTCGGTTTTGGCTTCCTACCCTGCATGCTAGGCGATATCACTCCAGGACTGGTTCGGGCCGGCCCAGTGGTGCAAGAACTTCAGGATGAACTGTGGCTGCTTACCCACCAGGACATCAGGAAGTCCTGGCGAGTAAAAGCATTCATGACGTTCTGCGCGGCAGCCGTAGCCGACCTCAAACCGTTGGTCGAAGGTCAGCAGGCGATCCTGGCTTCATAGCTGGAACCGGGTGCGCTGGTCACTTGGCCTGTGCACCTATCACCGCACGGCACACAATCTCGATCAGTTGAGGACGCTGGGCTAGCCTCGATACACCGATGATATTGCTGGCCGCCTGCGGGCGCTCGGTGCCATAGGCCGCCTTGCGCACCTTACCGACTATGGCAAAGGCTGCGTCCATGTCCAACACATAGAGCGTTTCCTCAACGACATCCTGCATCGTGGCGCCATACAAGGCCAACAACTTGGCAATGTTGTCATAGGAAACCCGCATCTGTTCGCCCATTGAAGAGAAATCGCTCGGATGACCGTCAGCATCCAGTGGCGCCGGCGCTACTAGGTTGCCCTCTTCGTCATGGTTGAACTGTCCCGAGATGAAGATCTCGTTCCCAACTCGCCGGGCTTGCGGATAGCCGTAGCCCTCCTCCCATGAACCCCCCCAGTAGGCGGTGTCGTCGTTGAAAGGTCGTGAAGCGGCCATTGGATTCTCCTTGGCGAAAATGGATCGACGTGATCCGACTGGCCGAGATCCTAGCACCGGACAGGACGCCATCTATGATGCATTAATGAGCCTCCAGGAGTGCAAAAGTGCGCCACCGTTTCGCGTAGTGTTTCGCTATCTTGCGCTGGCACTCGGCGACGACCCGCCGAAAAACTCTCGTCCACGTTCAGCAAAAGGGAACAACAATGAGCAATCCACACACTGAAGTCCTGACCCCGCTCAACAGCCAACTGATCTTCATCGATCAGCAACCGCAAATGGCTTTTGGCGTCCAGAGCATTGATCGGCAAACGCTGAAGAACAATGCCGTAGGCCTGGCCAAAGCAGCCAAGATTTTCAATGTGCCCACTACCTTCACCACGGTCGAGACTGAGAGTTTCTCCGGCCATACCTACCCCGAACTGCTCGCGGTATTCCCTGACGCTCCGTTGCTCGAGCGCACGTCCATGAACTCCTGGGACGACCAGAAAGTCCGCGACACGCTGAAGAAGAATGGTCGGAACAAGATCATCGTTTCGGGCCTGTGGACAGAGGTCTGCAACACCACCTTCGCCCTGTCCGCCATGCACGATGCCGGCTATGAGATCTATATGGTCGCCGACGCTTCCGGGGGCACGACCAAGGAGGCTCACGACTACGCCATGCAGCGCATGATTCAAGCAGGCGTGGTGCCGGTGACCTGGCAACAGGTGCTGCTGGAATGGCAGCGCGACTGGAAAAACCGCGACACCTATGATGCTGTCATGGAACTGGTCAAAGAGCATTCCGGCGCCTACGGCATGGGCGTCGACTACGCCTACACCATGGTGCACAAAGCGCCAGAGCGAGTTCAGCACGGCCCCACTTTGCCGCCCGTAGCCGCATCGATCTAAGACCATGTGAGCCCCGGGCTTGGTTTCTGATCTACAAGCGGGGGCTGGAACGAGCTGATCTGGGCTAGCGAATAGAGACGGAGTGTTCTGAGGCCTCGGGAAAGGCTTCAGCGATCCGTGCTGCCCGGATCAACCATCTTCAGATTTTTCAGGATGAATTGATCCCCATGAACAGTGCTAACAGCATCGTTATAGCCACCGTCGCTATTAATTTGACGGGGCGGCTCAAACCCTGGCAGGTCACAACCGCCAAGCAAATGATGTTGGATCATCTGGATACCGGCATATCGGTCACTGTACTTGCCGAAGCCTGCGGACTGTCGCGCAGCCATTTCTCGCGAATGTTCAAAGAATCCACCCAGGTATCTCCGCAACAGTGGTTGCGTGAACAGCGGCTCAGGAAGAGTAAAGTGCTGCTGGAAGCGTCGACGATGATGCTTGCCGAGATCGCCCTAGAGTGCGGCTTCTACGATCAGCCACATTTCTGTCGAGCGTTTATGAAATCCGAAGGGCTAACGCCTCAGGCATGGCAGCAACAGGCGGCTTAGCCGGGATTATGTGCCGATAAATGCGGCGTGTACGGCCATGGTAGATACCGCTCGCTAGCCCGCATTTCCGGCATACAGAGCTGGTACTAGGGTAATACAGTTCTCCAAGACGTTTTCCTGAATGTCCGCTTTAGGTCGATAGCGGCCATTCATGACCGGCAGCTATCGACCCAAAGTAGGTGATTCCTGGTGCTTGGATTATTCCAAAGCCCGACACGCCGCACTGAACGTACGCATTTGACTCGGTGACGGTGATTCCGGCGTTACTCACAAACGCTCGATCCAGACCCTTTACCGAGAAATGCCAAGGCATTGTCCTATTGCACTGACCGGACAAGAAGTTAACCCCACGATGGGAGGCCGGATCGTCGAGTGTTTCAGGTTCGCCCTACTTGATTCGCCCCTGCAGTCGGGATTGTCGCAACGATCATGGTTGCACGCATGAAATCCCTCTCCTGGCTGCCAACGGTGGCAATAGCGCTTGGATGTACCGGGCAGCCGCCGACTACAACGGCTCCAGCATGGCTGACGCCCCAAACGCATCCGCGCGCTGCCTCACCGGCACATCCTGCGTGAACGATTGCTGCCATGCCACCTGGGCCTGAACCTTTGCAGCTGCCGCCATGACTTTCTGCGCCCAGTTTTCATCCTGCGGGGATACCACCGCGACGCGAAAACCGTGGTCATCACCTTCCATGCCGACGCCTTCGGAATCATCGACATGCAAATCGATGGCAAATGCCGGCGGAAACTTCGAGGGGGGGGTCGCAAGCCCCTGCTCGGTCACGGCATGCAGGTGCCGGTCACTGTTGACCACCCCGTCGACATGCAGGCCATACAGCATCAGCCAGCGCCTGATATAGGACGGCGTGCGCCCGGACGATGTGTAGATCCAGATGCTGCACCCCTGCCGGCGCAGGTCGCGAAACAGTGAGCGGGTGCCGCTGCGCAGGGGCTCGCCAAGCCAGCGGTGGATGCACGCAGGCAACTTGCTGTGCTCGGCGGCGCTGTGCTCGGGCAGGCAGGCGAGCGTGTCATCGACGTCGAACGAAATACGGATCTGCGGGCGCTTGGACACACGCTTGAGCAATGCCTGACGCAACATCAGAGGCTCTCCTGAACGCGGGGCAGCGCTGCGCCGCTGAGGAAGAATTTCGCCGGATCAGGCGCTTTCGCTTCCAGGAACGCGGCGTACTTTTTCTTGATCTTGGGCAATTCGTACAATGCCTTGACACCATGTTTGGCGGAGTTGCGTATGACCGAGGACGGGTTGAAGTAACCTTCGGCGTTGTCCAGCGTCAGCACGAACGGCGGCAGCCCTGCGCGCATCAGCAAATAGCTGACAATGAGCGACCCCGTGCGGTTGTTGCCTTCAATGAACAGTTGCGGCTTGCTGAGGATACGCACATAGACACCGGCTGCCCGCTTCCACACCGAATCACTGCGGTAGGCGCAATACCAGTTGTGCAGGTCCTTGATGCCGCCTTCCACGTTATTGAAAAAGTGCGCCTCGGTCGCTGCCAGGTGTTGGGCGAACTCCTCACGACGCGCCGGGTCGCGACCACACAGCACCGTGGCATTGATCTCCAGCATCAGGTTGAGGTGCTGAAGCTCGAACAGGTCGATGCCCCGTGCGACATACTCGTCAATCAGCGCATAGCCTTCAACCACATTCAGCAGCACCTCGTCGGTAAACGGATCACGCGGCTCGGTGAAGTGTCGGCTGAGTTCGGCAAAGCCGCCCTGCACCTCGCGCAGTGCGCGTTCGATGGCTGGCAGATCAAGATGACGCGTCGCACGCATTGGCAATCCCGAGAAACACTGAACGAAGGTAAAGCAGCCAAACGTTCGCGCACGGGGGTCGAACGCTTGGCTGCCCTGTGTAGGTGGCGCGATCAGCTGAACTTGCCGCTGATGTAATCACTCGTCAGCTGCTCACGCGGGTTCTGGAAAATCTGCGTGGTCGGGCCCATTTCGACCAGGTAGCCGGTGCGCGTGCCCTGGGAGATGTCGACCGAGAAAAACGCGGTGGTGTCGGCCACGCGAATCGCCTGCTGCATGTTGTGCGTCACCAGCGCGATGGTGTAATCCTTCTTCAGCTCGACCATCAACTCCTCCACCCGGCGGGTGGCGATTGGGTCCAGCGCCGAGCACGGCTCGTCCAGCAACAGCACTTCCGGTTCGGTGGCAATCGCGCGCGCGATGCACAACCGTTGCTGCTGGCCGCCGGACAGGGACAGGCCGCTGACCTTGAGCTTGTCCTTGACCTCATCCCACAGTGCCGCGCCTTGCAGCGCATGCTTGACGCGATCGCCCAGGTCACCCTTGTAACGGTTGAGGCGCAGGCCGAACGCGACGTTGTCGAAAATGCTCATCGAGAACGGGTTCGGCTGCTGGAATACCATGCCGATGTAACGGCGCACCACCACAGGGTCAACGCCTTTGCCATAGACATCCTGGCCCAGGAAGTGCACATGGCCTTCGAAGCGAAAGCCTTTTACCAGGTCGTTCATCCGGTTGAGGCTACGCAGCACGGTGCTCTTCCCGCAGCCGGACGGCCCGATGAAACCGGTGATCTTGTTTTTTTCGATCGGCACATGGCTGTCGCGGACCGCCATGAAGTTACCGTAGAAAATCTTGTCCAGCTTGCAGTCCATGACCACTGGCGCCTGGCTGGCCAAGGGAGCGGCTCGTTGCGCAGTCGATACGTTCACGTTCAGGTGCTCCCGCTTCAATACTTAGGCTTGCCGAAAATACGGCTCACGATGTTTACCACCAGCACGATCATCACCAGTACCAGCGAGGCCGCCCAAGCGAGCTCGAGCTGGTTGTCGAAAGGCATGCCGGAGAAGTTGTAGATAAGTACGGCGAGCGATGCCGTAGGGTTCATGACCGCCAAGCTGCCGTCATGGTAGATCCAGTAGTTGCTGAACAACGCGGTGAACAGCAGCGGCGCCGTCTCGCCGGCAGCGCGCGCCACGGCCAGCATGACGCCGGTGAGGATCGCCGGCAGGCCGGTGGGCAGGACGATCTTCCAGATCACCTGCGCACGGGTGCAGCCCATGCCGTAGGCGGCATCCTTCATGATCTTGGGCACCATCTTCATCGCCTCTTCCGCCGTCAGCACGACGATCGGCAGCATCAGCACCGCCAAGGCCACGCCACCTGCCGGTGCCGAGTAGGTACCTGTGGTCATCACCACCAGCGCGTAGGCAAATACCCCGGCCAGGATCGATGGCAAGCCGGTGAGCATCCTGGCGGCAAAGCGCGAGGCGTTCGCCAGCTTGCTGTCCGGGCCCAGTTCGGCCAGGAACACCGCGGCCAGGATACCGACCGGCACAGCGATCGCCGCAGCAATACCCACCATGACGAAAGTACCCGCCATGGCGTTGCCAAAGCCACCGCCCATCTCGAACCCAGTGGGCGGCAGCTCGGTGAACACTTCCAGGCTCAGGCGTGCGCCGCCGCGGGTGATCAGCATGTACAGCACGGAAATCAGCGGCACGCTGGCCACCAGTGCCGTGCACCACACCAGGGAGGTCAGCACCAGGCTGCGCAGGGCACGCCCTTCGAACCTGCGCTGCAGGCTGGGCAATGCGGCGGCAGGGGTGGTCAGGTCAGTCATTGTTTGTTACCCCGCTGGGCGTAGAGCATGATCATCGAACCGAGTACGTTCACCAGCAGCGTGATGAACATCAGCACCAGCGCGGCGTACATCAGCACCTCGACCTCGTTCGGCCCGGCTTCCGGGAAGTTCAGTGCCAGCAAGGCCGCCAGCGTGTTGGCCGGGGCAAACAGGGACAGAGAAATCGTATTGGCGTTGCCGACCAGCATGGCCAGCGCCATGGTTTCACCCAGTGCGCGGCCCAGGCCGAGCACCAGGGAGCCGAAGATGCCGGTGGCAGCGGAAGGCACCATCACCTTGAGGATGGCTTCCCAATGCGTGGTGCCCATGCCATAGGCCGCCTGCTTGGTTTTCATCGGCACGCTCGTCAGCGCATCCTGCGAGACGGCGGCGATGGTCGGCAGGATCATGATGGCCAACACCAATGCTGCAGGGAGCAGCCCGGGGCCACTCAATGAGGTGCCGAAAAACGGGATCCAGCCCAGCTCGCTGTTCAACCAGGCGGTCAGCGGGCGGATCGCCGGGATCACCACGTAGATGCCCCACAGGCCGTAAACGACGCTGGGGATCGCGGCGAGCAATTCGACGATGGTGCGAAACACCGCCGCAAGCTTGGGCGGGAGGAAATCCTGGGTGAGGAAAATGGCCATGCTGACGCCAAAGAAACCGGCAACCAACAAGGCAATCAGGGCGCTGTAAAGGGTGCCCCAAATTGCCGGCAGAATGCCGTACTTGCCTTGGTTGACATCCCACACGCTACCGAACAGCACGTCAAAGCCGTGCTTTTCCATGCCGGGCAATGCCTTGCGCCCTACTTCATAGACCAGCGCGAAAACCAGCGCCAGCACCAGTACCACGCCGATGCGGGCGAGCGCACGGAAGGTGCGATCGACCAGGAAATCTTTCGCAGACGGTGGCCGGCAAGCGGAGTCGGGGTTATCCGGTATGGCAAAGGGTGTGTTCATGGGTTAATTCCGCAACGAGTGGCACACGCTCCTGGCATGGCTTGCGGGCCATGCCAGGGGCGGCCTGACAAGCCTTACTGGATGTTGGCAGACGCTTTGCGCACTTGGTCGATAACCGACTGCGGCAGCGGGATGTAGCCCATCGAGTCGGCGATCTTCTGGCCTTCAGTGAGGCTGTACTCGACCATCTCGCGCATGGCCTTGGCCTTGGCCGGGTTGCCGTTGTCCTTACGGAAGATCATCCAGGTGTAGGAAGTGATCGGGTAAGACTTGGCACCGTCCGGGTCAGGCAGCCAGGCCACCAGGTTCTCCGGCATGTTCACCGCAGCCAGTGCCTCGGCACCGCTTTCGGCGTTCGGCACAACGTATTGGCCGGCCTTGTTCTGCAGCTGGGCGAAGTCGACCTTGGCCAGCTTGGCGAAGCCGTATTCGATGTAGCCGATGGCGCCTGGGGTCTGGCGGACGGTGGCGGTCACGCCATCGTTCTTGGGCGACTTGATGAACTTGTCGGTAGCCGGCCAGTTGACCGTGTTGCCTTCACCCAGCGCGTCCTTGAAACCTGGGTTGATGGCCGACAAGTGCTTGGTGAACACTGCGGTGGTACCGCTGGAGTCGGCACGCACGACCACGGTGATCGGGGTGGCAGGCAGCTTCAGGTCAGGGTTGGCCGCAACGATCTGCGGGTCGTTCCACTGGGTGATCTTGCCGAGGAAGATGTTGGAATACACATCGCGCGGCAGCTTCAGACCCTTGGGGTTGCCCGGCAGGTTGTACGCCAGCACGATTTCGCCTGCGGTCATTGGCAGCAACTGCACGCCTTCGCCGACCTTGGCGATTTCTTCGGGTTTCATCGCCGAGTCACTGGCAGCGAAGTCGACCGTCTTGTTCAGGAAGTCCTGGACACCCGCCCCGCTCCCCTTGGACTGGTAGTCAACGGTGACGCCAGCGGTGTTCTTGCTGAAGTCCTTGAACCAGGTGAGGTAGATCGGTGCAGGGAAACTGGCGCCGGACCCCGTCAGGCGGACGCTCTCTGCGGCAAAGGATGCCGAAGTGGCGCAAAGGGAAACCGCAACGGCGAGTGCAGCAGACTTCATCAGGCGTATCATCAAAAAGTGCTCCGTGTGATGGCCGACACACTTTGCAGCAGCATCATGACAACTTTATGAACGTTAAATGGCAAGCCGAGGGAAGCATTACCCGGGCAGTCATTTATTGGTAACCAAATGCAACCAACACGTTGTCATCCCCCCTTGCTGCGCGCCCCTCCCATGCTTTCGACCGAACCGAGTCTGATGAAGCGCACCCACCGTGAGCTGCTGGATCACAGCGATGAAGAGCTGGAGCTCTGCGACGACGGCCATGACCTGAACGCGCTGTTTGATGAACACGTCGAGGACGGCAGCGAGAAGGCCGCGCGCAGGCTGTATTTCAGCGAACTGTTGCGCCTGCCCTATGAAGAAGTCGAAGTGCCGATGATCGAACTGCCGCAACGCGTCAGGCAGGCGGACTACACCCGCAGCCCGGCGCCAGCGCAAATCATCGTGCCGCAGTTTTACTGCCTCGCCGGTTTTGCCGCCGGCCAGACGGTCATGGCGGATCGCCTTGGGAGGGCTATCGTTGCTTGTCTGGGCAACGACTACCGACCGAGGGCGGTGCCATGAACACGAGTGATCTGCTTGAACAGTTACTCCGGGCCGGCCAGGGCTCGCGGGTGCAACAAGGCAATGACGGCCTGGGCGGTTTGGGCGGCTTGCTGGGTGGCCTGCTTGGCGGCGGCAGGGCATCAGGTGGCAGTGCTGGCCTGGGTGGTTTACTGGGCGGCCTGTTGGGTGGCGGTGCTGGCAGCAGCACTGGCGGCGCTACACAGGGGCGCTCCACAGGCGGCAGCCATTACGCCGCCCTGGCGTCCTTGGGCATGATGGCGTTCCAGGCCTATCAAAGCTGGCAGCGCAGCCAGGCCGCAGCGCCGCAACAGGCCATGCGCACTGTCGATCAACTGTCCGGCCCCGAAGCCGAGGATCATAGCCATGCCATCCTGCGCGCGCTGATTGCAGCAGCCAAGGCTGACGGTCGCATCGACCCGCAAGAAGAACAGTTGATCTACGCCGAGATCAAACGTCACACCAGCGACCCTCAGCTGCAGCAATGGCTGGATGAGGAAGTTAGCAAGCCACTCGATGCTACCGAGGTGGCAGAGTCGGCCCAGGACACGGCCATGGCCGCGGAAATGTACCTGGCCAGCGTGATGCTGGTGGATGACCAGCAGGCCGCAGAGCGAACCTACCTTGACGAGTTGGCCAGTGCGTTGCAAATCGACCCGACATTGCAGGTGCACCTGGAACAGCAGGCCAAGGGCGGCGCCTGATGGAGCCGAGATGCCTGAGCGGGTCGTCAACCCGGATCACAGCGCAGGCCATGCACCTGAAAGGGTATGAAGTCTTGTGATCGCAGGTGACTGCTTTCGACCTATGGCGGACACCGTCCCAACGCTCTGTCGTCAGTACCGGCCTCATCGCCGGTAAGCCGGCTCCCACAGGAATATCACCAGCCTCCGGGCCTACGCAGTATCCGTGGGAGCCGCGCTTGCCGGCGATGGGCCGCGAAGCGGCCCCAGCCTTCAGATGTGCGCAATGGGTCAATAGCGGACTTCCCGCACTGAAGGGTTTCCGCATGCAGCCCGCCCCTGCCCGCCCCCTACACCTCAACCGGGCAGGGCCGCCAACACCGCACCTACCATGCTGTTGAACGTAGCCGGCGAGTCCACGACGCGCGCGGGGGCATTCACCTCGCCGTCAGCACGCGTGGCGCGACGGGCCTGATCGGCGGTGGCGGAGAGCTTCACGATTACCAGTTCGCGGCGGGGGTTGATGTAGATTTTCTGCCCAAAGCGCCCGCTGGCCTCGAACGAACCGTCACCGTCGTTTTTCTGGTACCAGTAATTGCGGTAGCCGTAGCCAGGGCGGCCCGGGCCGAGGCTGCCCTGGGCGAACACTGCCGGGTCCGCAGGCTGGAAGGTGCTGTGCACCGCCTGGTTGAAGCTGTCGCCCTTGGCATCGCGGGCCAGTTCGCGGCGTACCAGTTCGGCGAAGCGGGCGGTGTCGCGCAAGTTGCAGCTGATGCCGCCACTGGCCATTTCGGTACCGAGCGGGTCGACTTGCACATAGGCATCGTCTTCGGCGAAGCGTGACCACAAACGCTGTTCGACCAACTGGGCCCAGTTCAGCCCGGTGATACGCCGTAATGCCCAGGCCAGCGCCTCCGGCGAGCCGTTCTGGTAGAAGAACGGCGCCTGGCCAGCAGGGTTCGGCGCCTGCTGCACCTGCCGGAGGAAGCTGTAGATATCCCCCGGCATGCCCTCGCCCCGCGGTATCAGCCCGGTGGCGGCAAACAGGCCGAGGTCCGGCGGCATCTGCGCTGGGTACTGCACTGCCACCTGCATGTCCAGGTTGGCCTGCACTGTCGCCTCGCCGAACGGCGTGCCGCTCAGTTCCGGCACGTAATGCGCCAACGTACGCTGCGGGTCGAGGGCACCTTCGGCGATCAGCTGGGCGGCGATCAGGCCGGTGACCGACTTGGTCATCGACGCCCAGATATGTGGCTGGCCGGGTTGGAAGCCGTCCAGATAACGCTCGTACACCACCTTGCCCCGGTGCAACACGATCAGCCCGTCAGTACTGGTTTGCTGCAGGTAACCGGCCAAGGTCAAAGGCTGGTCGGCGGTGCTAAAGGCCAGCTGGTCGAGCGCCGCCATACGGCCTTCGGTCAAGGTCAGCGGTGTGGCTGCGCGGCCGATGCCACGGGTGGGCGACACCTCGCGGGCGTGGCGCATCGACCAGCGCAAGTAAGGTGGCTGAAAGGCATTGGCCTGGTTGACCCGCAACTCCGGCGCCGGAGGAAACCCCTGCATCACACCCTGCCCGGTCGGCGCACCGACCGCCAGCGTTGGGGCCAAGGCACCGGCCAGCACCAGGGCGATACCAGTCAGGTTGGCGGATGAAGGCTGTATGCTGCGCTTGGACATGGTCTTGCTCCTTGGTTGCACTAGAAGTTGGCGCCCACGCTGAACGCGACATAATCGCGGTCGCCTCGGGTGCCATAATCGCCGTCGAGGTAATCGGTATAGGCAAGGCTTGCCCAGTACTGGCTGGCCAAGCTGACGTCCACGCCCAGGCTGATCGAGCGCGAGCCTTCGTTGAAGGCCGAGCTATCCGCCGGTGAGTAACCCTTGACGTCATGGGCCCAGGCCAGGCCTGGGCGGATATCCAGGCCCTGGATCAGGTTGGGGTAGCTCCACGTCGCGCGCAGGCGGTACCCCCAGGAAAAGGGCGTGACAAAGCCTTCGCCGTTGCAGTCACCCGGGCTTTTCGAGATCGCCAGGCACAGGCTGTTGTCGGCCAGCTCGCCGTTGCCATAGGCACCGGAGCGGCCATAACGCGGCCCGAACCGCCCTTCCAGCCCGCCCACATAGGTGGCGCCCACCTCGCCCATCAGCAGTAGCTGGTTGGCGCCCATGACTTGGCTGAACGCCTGCACGGCCGATACCTGGGCCTGGCTCACCTCCTTGCGCCGGTAACCGTCGAATGGCGTGCTGTCTGTCGCGGGGCGCAGGCCGTCGGTGTTGAGCGGGCTGCGGCCGGGGGCATTGAGCAATGACTGCAGCACATCGTTGCCGTTGAGCTGCACCGGCATGTTCGGCCGGTAGCTCAATTCACCCTGCACAGCAGCACCGTTGCGCAGGGTGGTGGCGAAGGTCAGGCCGTACAGGCGGATGTCCTCGGGGTATTGCGCCCGGTACTGCGAGGTGCCCATGCGCAGCGCGCCGGCCAGGGTCTGCCCGTTGCTGGACGCCAGGAAAGCGCCGCAATTGGCCAGCGCCACACCGACATTGCCGCACAATTCCCGGGCGAAGCCCGTATTGGCGTAATAGCGGCTGCTGACTGTGCCCAGGTAGGGCGAACGGCTGTGGTAATTGGCGGCAAACAGGCCGAACTCGGTATCCAGTGGCTCAACGTACCAGTGCAGCGAAAAACCCCATTGGCCACCGTTGCGTGCATCCTGGTCGGCGCCCCGAGGCACGCGCACGCCCTCCTCCGTCAGCGTCACGCCGAACGGAGCCAGGGCCGGGGACACGGCCGGGTTGGTTACCATCTGCCCGCCGACATCCAGCCCCTGGCAGCCTTCGGGCATGAAGTCGTTGCCGGAAAAGAACGTTGCACAGTTCTCCAGCCGGGCCTGCTCCCAGTCCAGCTGGTAAAAGGCATCGAAAGACAGCGCCTGGTTGAGGTTCTGCGTGACATACAACAAGTTGACCGGGGCCAGGGCGTCTTTCACCTCCGAGCCTGGCCGGCGCAGCGCAGCCTGGTTGAAGGGGTTGATCACATTCAGTCCGCCCTGAATGAACAGGCTTTCCCCCCAGTTGACCACCTGTTTGCCCACGCGCAGCGAACCGGGCTCACCGCCAATGTCGTAAAGGCCGTAGGCGAACGCATCGAGCAGCTCAGCCCCAGCGGTTTTCGCCGAAATCTGGCGGTTGCGGTCGTCGATGTCGACGGCCCGCTGGCTGTGGTCGCGCTGCGCGGTGTCGTACCAGTAGGTGCCACGCAGGAATACACCCACATTATCGCGGCGCAGCTCCAAGTCGTGTGTGCCTTTGAAGATCGCCGAAAATACATCGCCCGACCGGTAGTTGCGCCGCGCGTCGTTGCCATTGGCAGCCTGTAACTGCTGTTTGTCGGGGTTGGCAGTGCTGACGGCGGTACTGAATGACAGCGCCGAGTCGAAACGCCCTTGCAGCGAGCCAACGTCGAATTGAACGCCCGCTACCGGGGTGGCGAGCAGGCAGCACAGGGCCGCCAGCGGCGCCTGGCGCCGGCAGAAAAGAAGGGTTGCGCTCACTCTTAACCTCTTGTTGTTTTATTAGAGAGGGAAATGATGGGTTCAGCGCGGACGCGCCGGCCGCCCAGGCCGGCGGTGTCGGTGACGAGCAGTATCAGGTAGGTTTGATT
>Ga0213824_1000065_pt1 | contig 90154 bp, 80 predicted proteins | sample MC6MC0906MG_FD_179892 | JGI IMG/M metagenome (GOLD analysis project Ga0213824, IMG submission 179892) | Enriched soil aggregate microbial communities from Iowa State University, Ames, United States - MC6-MC0906-MG | ecosystem: Environmental > Terrestrial > Soil > Unclassified | place: USA: Iowa...
GTCAGCAGCACCAGGGTGATGGTCAGCACCGGGAAGGCAGCGATGATCAGCACGTTGGTGACCAGCGCGGTCCAGGTGAACACCGGCATCTGCATCAGCTTCATGCCGGGGGTACGCATCTTCAAGATGGTGATGAAGAAGTTGATGCCGCTCAGTGTGGTACCCAGGCCTGCTACCTGCAGGCCCCAGATGTAGTAATCGACACCTACCCCTGGACTGTATTCCTTGCCTGACAACGGCGGGAAGGCCAGCCAGCCGGTCTGCGCGAATTCACCGACACCCAGCGAGATCATCACCAGGCCCGCGCCCGCCACGAACAGCCAGAAGCTGAGCGAGTTGACGAACGGGAAGGCCACGTCGCGGGCGCCGATCTGCAGCGGCACGACCACGTTCATCAGGCCGGTGATCAGCGGCATCGCCACGAAGAAGATCATGATCACGCCGTGGGCGGTGAAGATCTGGTCGTAGTGATGGGGGGGCAGGACGCCCTCGTTGCCGCCAGCGGCCATGGCCTGCTGGACACGCATCATGATCGCGTCGGCGAAGCCGCGCAGCAGCATGACGAAGGCGACGATGAGGTACATCACGCCGATCTTCTTGTGGTCGACCGAGGTGAACCACTCTTTCCAGAGATAGCCCCACAGCTTGAACTTGGTGATCAGGGCCAACACCAGCAGGCCGCCGATACCCGCACCGATCAACGTGGTGATGATGATCGGGTCGTGCGGGATGTCGGCAAAGGTCAATTTACCCAACATATTCATGCTCATTCTCCCGAGCCGCCGTGACCGGTGTGACCGGCTGCGGCGTGCTCGTCTGCAGTGTGTTCGGCGTGTGCAGCAGCATCGCCTTCGGCCATCGCGTGGCCGTCGTGCGACTCACCGGCGGCCGGCATGGTGTGGCCTTCGTGGCTTTCGCCCTCGGCGCCGTCATGCTTCATGGCCTTGTGGTCGTGCTTCATGCCGTAGTGCTGGTTGTCGCCCATGTGCTTGGCGATCACCCAGTCGAACAGGCCGGCCTCGGTGGTACCGAAATAGGTCACCGGGTGCCAGTCATGGTTCTTCTCGGCGGTCAGCGCAGCGAAGGCGGTCTTGTCCAGGGTCGCGCTTTCGCCACGCACCTTGGTCAGCCACTGCTGGTACTCCGCCTCGGTCACCGAGTGCGCGGAGAAATGCATCTTGCTGAAGCCCGCGCCGCTGTAGTGCGAGGACATGCCCGGGAACTCACCGGTCTCGTTGGCGATCAGGTGGAGTTTGGTCTCCATGGCCGTCATCGAGTAGATCATGCTGCCCAGGTGCGGAATGAAGAACGCATTCATCACCGTATCGGACGTGATCTTGAAGTTCAGCGGGGTATCGACCGGGAAGGTGATCTCGTTGACGGTGGCGATGTTCTCTTCGGGATAGATGAAGAGCCACTTCCAGTCCAGCGAGATGGCTTCGATCACCACCGGCTTCTTGTCCGAGTCCAGCGGACGGTACGGATCCAGCGCGTGCGAGGAACGCCAGGTCAGCACGGCCAGCACCAGCACGATCATGCACGGGATCGACCAGACCACCACTTCGATGGCCGTGGAGTGCGACCACTTCGGCTCGTAACGGGCCTTGGTGTTGGTCGCACGGTACTTCCACGCGAAGGTGAGGGTCATGATGATGACCGGCACGACAACCAGCAGCATCAGCACGGTCGCCGTGATGAGCAGGGTCTTCTCGTCGTGGCCGATCTGGCCCTTGGGGTTGAGGATGGCCGAGTTGCAGCCCGTCAGGAACACGGACAACGCAAACAGCAGGCCCGGACGCAGGAAGCGTCCAAGGGGTTTCAACGGAATCATCGGTCGATCCAATTGCGTAGGGAATGCCAGTTCAAGCCCGCCTCCGTCCCAGCCAAAGCCGGTGGTGCCGGTCCAAGGGGACAGGCACGGAGGACGATCATGTCAGCCTTCTAATTTTAGGCCGTCACGCATCATTTAAGAAAGGCATTGACAATGATCCAGCGCAGGAAAGGCCTGTTTTGGGCTGCGACACGTTGTCGCAGTGCCGGGCAATGACCCGATTCGGCAACATTCCGGCCCTTGTATAGACATGAACGGGTCAATTCCGGGGCCCGTTCAGCGCGGACGCCGCCGCCTCGTCACGGGCATCTCGCCGAGCATCCTGCGGGCGGCCACGGTACACGCACCGGCAGCGACCGTCACCCGCGGCGACGCTCAGGCAGCCCGTACCCGATTCGGGCAGTCCGCCCCGGCGGCGAAGTCGGCGATGTTGCGCAGCGTGATCGCGGAGATCTCCTGCAGTGCCTCGACCGTGAAGAAGCCCTGGTGCCCGGTCACCAGCACGTTGGGGAAGGTCATCAGGCGCTGGAACGCGTCATCGTCGATGATCTCGCCGGACCGGTCCTGGAAGAACAGCCCGCTCTCCTGCTCGTAGACATCGATGGCCAGGTGGCCGAGGCGCCGCGATTTCAGCGCGCGGATCACCGCATGGGTATCCACCAGCCCACCGCGCGAGGTGTTGACCAGCATCGCGCCGGGCTTCATCGCGGCAAGTGAGGCATCGTCGATCAGGTGATGGGTCTGCGGTGTCAGCGGGCAGTGCAGCGAAACGACATCCGAACGGGCCAGCAGGTCCTCCAGCGCGACCGATGCGCCGATGGCGGCGAAGCCGGGCGATGGATACGGATCGTGGCCCAGCACCGTGCAGCCCATGCCCTTGAAGATGCGCGCGGTGGCCAGGCCGATCTGGCCGGTCCCCACGATGCCGACCGTCTTGCCCTGCAACGTGCGACCCAGCAGGCCATCGAGCATGAAGTTGCCCTCGCGCACCCGGTTGTAGGCGCGGTGGGTCTGCCGGTTGAGGGTCATCACCATGGCCAGGGCATGCTCTGCCACGGCTTCGGGGGAGTAAGCCGGCACGCGTGCCACGAACAGCCCCAACTGCTCCGCTGCGGCCAGGTCGACATTGTTGAAGCCCGCACAGCGCAGCAGGATCGCGCGCACCCCCAGTGCCTGCAACGCCTGCAGGACCGGCGCATCGAGCCGATCATTGACGAACACGCAGACCGCTTCGCACGCCTGCGCCAGTGCCGCGGTATGCACTTCCAGTGCGGCATCGAAATACACGAACTCGAACGACGGCCCTGCCCCGCGGCGTTGATTGGCTTCATCGAGAAACCGCTGGTCATACGGGCGGGCACTGAATACGGCGATCTTCATGGGGGCGATCCGCGGGAGTTCGACCATGACGATACCGCAGTACACTCCGGCCAACTGCCCGGAGCCCGCAGTGTCCCTGCCTGCCCGCCTTTTCCGCTGGACCGCCACGCCGATGGGCCGACGCGCCCTGTTTGCGCTCACTGCCGCCATCGTGATCCTGATGGCCTGCAATCCATTGCTGGCGCCGCTGCTGCCGGTGGTGGACGCGCTGGGGCTGGATGTACTGGTCCTGTTGATGGGCGCGCAGGCGATGGCGTTGTTGCCGTGGGTGCGGCTGCATGCCGGCCGTATCGCCCGCGTCACCGCGCGTTTGCTGCTCGGTACGCTCGCAGGTGCCATCGCCGGTTTCATCGGCGGCTATCTGCGGCAGCTGGTATTCGGCGCGGCCGTGCGTTGGACCCGCGCGCGCCCCTGACCTAGTATTCGGCCCTTGCAGGACGCCATGGGTGGATGTGCGTGGAAAGTTTTGAACGGTTCAACGGTCGCCGCAGCGGTGAGGGCAAGGCGGTCGCGATCCTGTCACACGGCTTTGGTACCGATCAGAGCGCATGGAATGCCCTGCGCCCCTGGTTTGAATCACGCTATGACGTGATCTCCTTCGATCTGGCCGGCTGCGGCCCGCACGGTGCGCAGACGTACGATTTCGAGCGGCATGGCTCGCTGTTCGGGTATGCCGACGATCTGCTCGACCTCCTCGACGAGCTGGACGTTCGCGACTGCACCTACATCGGCCATTCGATGAGCGGCATGATCGGCGCGGCCGCCGCTGTTGCACGGCCGGAGGTGTTCCAGCGCCTGGTCATCATCGGTGCGTCGCCGCGCTATCTCGACGATGACGGCTACACCGGCGGCTTCAAACCGCAGGACCTGGAGCAGCTGTTCGAGAGCATGCGGGCGAACTACCAGGCCTGGATCGCCGGCTTCGCCCCGATGGTCGTCGGCGTGGACGACAGCGCGGTGGTCGCCGATTTCTCCAATACCCTGTTCCAGATGCGCCCGGATATCGCACTCAATACCTCGCGCACGATATTCACCTCCGATCTGCGCAGCCTGGCCGCGCGGGTTTCCACGCCGGTCCACCTCATCCAGACCGCCCACGACGTGGCGGTACCTGTGGCGGTCGGCCACTGGCTGGCCAACGCGATCGACGGCGCGACCCTGGATGTGATCGATGCCTCCGGCCACCTGCCGCACATGACCGCGCCGGATGACGTCATGCGCATCCTCCAACAGCGACTGGCAGGCAGCGCGCGGTGACGACCTCCGACAGTGAAGCGCTCGCCGCGCTGTGCCAGTTCGCCCGGCTCGCCGCCCACGCCGACCTGGTCATGGCGGTGGAAGTGGACGCCGGCGGCAGGGCGACCTGGGCTGCTGCGGCCCCGGCGCTGCCCTCGTCGAGCTTCAATCTGGCCCGCAGCGGCCTCCTCGAATGCCACTGGAACGGTGTGGCCATGGACGCGGCCGGGTTCCGGCTGCCCACGGCGATCATCCATGCCCTGGAAGGCCTCCCCACCCACCTGCTGTACGTTCCGGCTCCCTCGCACGGTGCGCCGCTGAGCGGCCTGCTGCTGCTCTGGCGAAGCGCACCTGCCCCCGCTGCATTGACGGCGCAGGTGCCGCTGCTGGCCACGAGCGTGGCGCGGCTGCTATCCGCACGTCGGGAGGCCACGCGCGGCGCGATCGTCCGCAATCAGTTTCTGGATCTGTTTGAAAGCGTGCCGGCGGGCATCGTCCTGATCGACGGCGATGGCGTCGGCGCCGCCGTCAACGAGCATGCTGCGGAACTGCTGGGCTGCACAGCGGGCAATCATCGGGCAGCGGACCTGGCCGGCCCGATGCGCGCCCTGCGCCAACGCTGCGACAACCACGCCGAACTTGAGCTGGCCTACAGCGCCCAGATGAACAACGACCAGTTCGCCGCCAAGCAGCACTGGACCCTGGGCGAACGCACCTTCGAAGTGGATACCCACCCGGTGCGCGGCAACGGGGCACATGGGCGCATCTGGCTCTTCACCGATGTCACCGCCGATCTGCTGATGGCCGCCGAGCTGCGCCGCCTCGCCTCCTCCGATCCCTTGACCGGTGTCCCCAATCGCCGTCACTTCGAAGAATGCTCGGCCCAGATCGTCGCCGCGCGCGAAGCCAACGGCCGCGCGGTGGCGGTGCTGATGGTGGACGTGGATCACTTCAAGAAGATCAACGATACCTACGGCCATCCCGTCGGCGATGAGGTCCTCAAAGTGGTCGCCAAGCGCTGCCGCGACGCGCTGCGCGAGCGCGATCTGTTCGCCCGCTTCGGCGGCGAAGAGTTCATCGCCCTGCTGGCGGCGTCCGCCGTGGATGAGATTCCCGCCGCCGCCGAGCGACTGCGCAGCGCGGTGGCGGCTGAACCCATCCTCGTGGATGGTGAGCGCATTGCCGTCTCCGTCAGCGTCGGCGGCGCGATCGGCGAGGCGCTGCCGGGCGGCGACCAGAAGCTGCTGGAGGAGCTGATCTCCCGCGCGGACGAAGCGCTGTACGACGCCAAGACCAGCGGGCGGAACCGCGTCCGGATGGCGGCCCTGCAGCCGGACCTGATCGACCTCTGAGCCAAGCGGGGGGCCCGTGCCCTTCGGCGCCTCCGAACGCGGCAGCCACGTCCCATGAGGCCATCCGGCCCCGCACACGGGCACTTGTCCGCGCCAGCCTAACACTGTTAGATTCACCCCCTAACAACGTTAGGCCAGAGCACAGTGCGCAAACCCATCGCGCGGGAAAACATCGTCGAGGCGGCTTTCCGGATCCTCGACGAGGACGGCCTGGCGGGCATTACCCTGCGCAAGGTGGCCTGCTCGCTGGGTATCCGGGCGCCGTCGCTGTATTGGCACTTCAAGAGCAAGCAGGCGCTGATCGACGCCATGGCCGACGCCATGATCGGCGATGTCGCCCGCGTGATTCCCGACGGGCAGCCGTGGCGGCAAACGCTGCTGCAGATCGGGCGCGAATTCCGCTTGGCCTTCAAGGCCCGCCGCGACGGCGCGCGGGTCTATGCCGGCACCTTCCTGGCCACCGAGAACGTGCTGCGGGTGGGTGAAGCCAGCATCGCCGCGCTGATGGGCGCCGGCGCGCCAGCACGCTTTGCCGCGACCGCCGCAATGGACCTGGTGTATTACACGATGGGCTTCGTCATCGAGGAGCAGTCCTGGCCCGGCGACGGCAGCATGGAGGCGCTGGGTGAGGCGTTCATGGCGCTGGCCGAGGCACGTTTTCCCCATTGCTGGCAGGCCCGTGATGTATGGAGCGAGGTCGATTTCGACGCCCGCTTCGAGCAGGGGCTGGGCCTGATGCTCGATGGCATCGAACTCCGCCTGTCCCGCGAATCCTGATATCCCGATGCCTTTCTTTTTCCCGCTGTTCCGACCGGAAAGCCCCTCGATGCGCGCACCCTACCTCCGCAGTTTCTCCCTGATCCTGGCTGTCGCGCTGCTGTCCGCGTGTGGCGGCAAGGACGACAAGGCCACGGCCGACGCCGCGGCCGCCAGCTCGGCGCTGCCGGTCTCGCTGGCGCCCGCGCAGCAGCAGACCATGGCGCGCACGGTGCTGGTCTCCGGGCCGGTGACCGCCTACGAGGAGATGCAGCTTGGCGTGGAAATCAGCGGCCAGCGCGTGACCGCGTTGCTGGTGGACGTGGGGCAATGGGTCAAGCAGGGCCAGGTGCTGCTGCAGGTAGACCATCGCACCCTGGACAGCGAACTGGCGCAGGCCGATGCCTCGCTGCGGCAGGCGCAGGCCTCGCAGGAACTGGCCCGCATGAACTACGAGCGCAGCGCCAAGCTGGCCGCCCAGCAACTGATCAGCGAAAGCAGCCTGGATGAACTGCGCGCCTCACGCATCAATGCCGAAGCGCAGACCTCCACCGCACGGGCCGCGCGCGACGCCGCCAAACTGCGCCGCGACTTCGCCGACCTGCGCGCACCGGCCGATGGCCTGATTTCCAAGCGCCTGGTGCAGCCGGGCCAAGTGGTGTCCGCCGGTACCGAGCTGCTGCGCCTGATCCGCGATGGCCGCCTGGAATGGCGCGCGGAGCTGCCGGAAAACCAGCTGGCCGACGTGGCCGTCGGTAATACCGTGGAGCTGCCATACGCTGGCCAGGTGGTCAGCGGCCGCATCCGCGCGGTCACCCCGGGTGTCGATGGGCAGACCCGCACCGGCACGATCTACGCCGACCTGCCCGCGCCCGGCCCACTCAAGCAGGGCATCTATGTGGATGGCCGCATCGTCACCGGCGACGGCCCGGTGCTGACCATCCCGACCGCGGCGATCGTGCAGCGCGACGGCCACAACTACGTGTTCACCGTGAACGACAAGCAGCAGGCCACCCGCCACCGCGTCAGCACCGGGCAGGCCGTCACGGGCCGCACCGCGATCCTTGACGGGCTGAAGGCGGGCGACAAGGTGGTGGTGGATGGCGCCGGCTTCCTCGGTGAGGGCGACCGAGTGCGCGTGGTGGCCGATGCCAAGGCCGCCGCACGATGAACATCTCTGCCTGGGCGATCAAGCGCCCCCTGCCTGCCCTGCTGATCTTCTTCGTGCTGTGCGTGGCCGGCCTGTGGGGCTTCCATCAGCTGCCGGTGGCGCGCTTCCCCGATATCGCCTTCCCGATGACCACGGTCACCGTCACCCAGCCGGGCGCATCGCCCAGCCAGCTGGAAGCCGAGGTGACCCGCAAGGTCGAGGACTCGGTGGCGACCGTCAACAACGTCAAGCGCGTGATGTCCTCGGTCAGCGAAGGCGTCAGCACCACCACCATCGAGTTCCAGCTGGAGGCCGACCTGGCCACCGCGCTGGATGACACGCGCGACGCCGTCACCCGCATCCGCACCGACCTGCCGCAGGACATCCAGGAGCCGGTCATCTCCAAGGTCGACATCGGCGGTTCGCTGATGACCTATGCGCTGGTCGCCCCGCACATGACCACCGATGAGGCCAGCTGGTTCGTCGACCGCGACATCTCGCGTGCGATGTATGGCGTTCCCGGTGTCGCGCGCGTCACCCGCGTGGGCGGCGTGCAGCGTCAGGTGCGGGTGGACCTGGATCCCAATGCCCTGATCGCGATGGGCATCACCGCCGGCGATGTTTCCCAACAGTTGGCCCGCATCCAGGTCGAGCGTGCCGGCGGCAAGACCGAGGTCGAGGGCGCGCAGCAGACCATCCGCACACTGGGCACCGTCGGTGACGCGCAGGCGTTGCGCGACTACTCCATCGCCCTGCCGGACGGGCGCGCGGTGCGGCTCTCCACGCTGGCCACCGTCACCGATGCCGCCGCTGACCCCACCGAGGCCGCCCTGCTGGATGGCAAAGGCGTGGTGGCGTTCTCGATGTCGCGCACGCGCGGCTCCAGCGAGGTCAAGGTGGAGGCCGGCGTGCATGACGCGCTGGACAAGATCAAGGCCGAGCATCCGGGCATCGACTTCCGCCTGGTTACCACGGCGATCGACGAGACCCACCGCTCCTACGATTCCTCGATGACCATGCTCTGGGAGGGCGCGCTGCTGGCCTTGCTGGTGGTGTGGTTGTTCCTGCGCGACTGGCGCGCGACCTGGGTGTCCGCATTGGCGCTGCCGCTGTCGATCATTCCGACGTTCGCGGTGATGTACTTCTTCGGTTTCACCCTCAACATCATCACGCTGCTGGCGCTGTCGGTGGTGGTCGGCATCCTGGTGGACGATGCGATCGTGGAGATCGAGAACATCGTGCGCCACCTGCGCATGGGCAAGCCACCGCTCGAAGCTGCGCGCGAGGCCGCGGGTGAAATCGGCAACGCGGTGATCGCCACCTCGCTGACCCTGGCTGCGGTGTTCGTGCCGGTGGCCTTCATGCCCGGCATCGCCGGCAAGTTCTTCCGCGAGTTCGGCTGGACCGCCGCCACTGCCGTGCTGTTCTCGCTGCTGGTGGCGCGCCTGCTCACCCCGATGATGGCCGCCTACCTGCTCAAGCCACATGGCGAGGAGAAACCGGAATCCCGGCTGATGACCTGGTACCTGGGCTGGGTGGACGCCGCACTGCGCCACCGCGGCCGCACCCTGTGGATCGCCACCGGCCTGTTCGTGGCCTCGCTGGCGCTGGTGCCGTTCATCCCGGCTACCTTCATTCCACAGTCCGATCTGGGCCGCAGCAACCTCAACCTCGAACTGCCGCCGGGTACCCGCCTGCAGGAGACCGTCGCGGTCGCTGAACGCGCGCGCGGCCTGCTCAGGGACATGCCCGAACTCAAGCAGGTCTACACCGCCGTCGGCAGCGTGCTGGACCTGGGCGACCCCGGTGCGACCGGCATCGGCGAACCGCGCAAGGCCACCCTGGTGCTCGACTGGGGCAGCGCGGACAAACGCGAACGCGACCAGCGCGCGCTGGAACGGGAGGCGCGCGAGCGCCTGGCCGACCTGCCCGGCGTGCGCGTCAGCTACGTCAGCTCCGAGCCGGGCAACCTGCTGCAGCTGGTGCTCTCCGGTGACGACCCGCAGCGCCTGCAGGATGCCGCCACCGCACTGGAACGCGACCTGCGCGGCATCCAGGGCCTGGGCAGCGTCACCTCCACGGCTTCGCTGCTGCGCCCGGAACTCCAGATCATCCCCAACGCCGCCCGCGCCGCCGACCTGGGCGTGGCAACGGCCGACATAGCCGAAGCCGCCCGCATCGCCACCGCTGGCGATTACGAACAGCGCCTGGCCAAGCTCAACCTGCCCGACCGCCAGGTGCCGATCCGGGTCGGCTTCGCCGAAGCCACGCTGGCCAACCCCGGCTTGATCAGCCAGTTGCGCGTGCCCGGTCGCAATGGCCCGGTGCCGCTGGCCGCCGTCGCCGACATCCAGCAAGGCAGTGGCCCGTCGCAGATCTCGCGCTACCAGCGCCAGCGCAACGTGACCCTCACCGCCGAACTCAACGGTCGCCCGCTGGGCGATGTGATGACCGAGGTGCAGGCCCTGCCGGGCGTCAAGCAGCTGCCGCCGGGCGTGACCTTCCTCAACACCGGCGATGCGGAAGTGTTCGTCGAGCTGTTCATCGGTTTCATGCTGGCCATGGCGGCGGGGTTGATCTGCATCTACATGGTGCTGTTGCTACTGTTCAACCATGCACTGATGCCGATCACCATCCTCGCCGCGGTGCCGCTGTGTGCCGGCGGTGCGTTCGGTGCGCTGCTGATCACCCAGAACATGCTCTCGCTGCCGGCGCTGATCGGCCTGCTGATGCTGATCGGCATCGCCACCAAGAACTCCATCCTGCTGGTGGACTACGCGGTGATGGCCGAAGACGAACACGGCATGAGCCAGCACGACGCGCTGATCGACGCCTGCCGCAAGCGTGCACAGCCGATCATCATGACCACCCTGGCGATGGGCGCGGGCATGATGCCGATCGCGCTGGGCTTTGCGGGTGATTCCAGTTTCCGGGCCCCGATGGCGATTGCCGTCATCGGTGGCTTGATCACCTCCACGCTGCTGAGCCTGATTGTGATTCCGGCGGCCTTTACCGTGGTGGACGACGTCGGCAACTGGATGTCGCGCAAGTTCCATCGCCGCGCTTCGCACCCGGTGGGGAGTGGTGCGGAGTGAGGTGAAGGGAAGTGCCGCGCCTATCGCTGCGTCCGAGGTTTCTGACGAGACTCGGCATGTACACCCGCTGCTTCTGTGGACTGGAGCCCATCGGGCGTCAGAACCAAAATGCCCCGACAGTAGCCGGGGCATTTTGACGAAAGTAGTACCCGAAGTGGAATTGGACGCACAGCATCTGCATCATCAAGACCGCCATCAGTGGACAGTTGTTCTGCGCCCCCTGCCAAACGCCAAGCTCTCTCTCTTCTACACAGCTCACTTTCATATGATCCGACTGCCAACGTAGCGTCTACTCGGCTTCAGCGCCTAGATCAAGAGTTGAATCTACGCCATTTACACATGACACGGTCACGCGGATCATTGACCGCCCGAAGCGGCGTAACCCGCTCTGCAACCACCCAGAAGTCAGCGAACTCAGGGACGCGTATTCCGGAGAGATCTTGGCCCAGGCTGCGCATCGCAGCACGTTGTCTGCCTATCCCCGAATTCTCCGGATAGTCATGCAGGAACTCCGCGCGCCCCTCAATCTCTACGACCGCGCCGCTGGCAATCGAACTCCACCGCTTCGCGAGCTCTGGAGAAAGCAAAACACCAAACTTGGGAATCTCCCGCCCGAACGGCCCTTCTTGCACCTTCTCCTCAACCCCTACTACGTACGCCACCGAGTAGCTGAGGAACGTGGGCTCCAGATAACCCGAATAGATAGTGCGGTCTTGCTCAGCATAGGCCCTGGCACTGAACTTGACGTTCTTCTTGTCAAAAGAAGGCTGCATCGCCTGCGAGGCCAGCTCACTGTATGGGATACCACCCTCTACCTTTGGGTATACAAGCTCATCAGCCTTCGGAAGTTCGAGGCATGCCAATGTCCTTACTTCGGGCGATAGAAAGCCTGCTGCAGCAGCCAAGGCTACTGAAAACAGCCCGCCCAAGGTGATCTTCCCCTTCTTGGATCTCCAGAAGCCATCACTCCGCTTCATGTCAGGTTCCTGCCCGAATTCATCCTTCATCATGCCCCCTGGCGGCTAGAAAACTGCAACTATTTGCTGCACCTATGAGAAAAAGACGGGCGTACAGCCTTAGTCGTCTAGAAAGTAGACTTACCCTGCCGCCTGTCAATCCGGATTGTATGTCGTTGCCCGCATGTTTGATATTACTCAAGCGCTACCAGCTGCAGCCCACTCCACGCCGCTTGAGGGATTTTTTCTGCTACACAGCAGTCGCCTCAAACGACTGTCTCCACATTGCGACCTCAAGTCTATGTTCACACTGCCGATAAGCCCTTGGCGGAATCGCGCCAAGCAACTTGAAAAGGATCATCAAGCTTATGGGAATCGGGCAGTGGCAGCTCTCAAAAATCAAACGCTCACACATACTCGCGGCAGCGCGCGTTTGGAACAGACGAGCTGCGGCCAAAGCCGACGACATGGCATTCTTCAACCTTGGCTTCCGAGAGTCCATTCGCTTCGATGTCTTGATCAACGGGCATCCGCATCCCCCTAAGGCGATTGCAAGTTGCGCGCATGGGCTCGCGACGGGCAGGTATCTCCACCCATCTGAGTTTGCAGGGGCTAAAGATGGCGTTTGGCATTGCCTGTTCGATTCACTCGGCTTTCGAGTAGTGGCAAAGAGAACCGCGAAAGCGGATGAGGCCGAAGACGTACGAGAGATACTAGCGTCCGGCCGAGACGCTACAACGTGCCAAAGACTGATTGAAGCAAGATTGGGGCAGGGCAAGTATCGAGATTCAGTGCTTGACCGGTGGGATCAGAGCTGCGCCGTGACGGGATGCGAAACAGCTGCAGCTTTGCGAGCTTCGCATATCAAACCGTGGCGAATCTCCAATGATGAAGAGCGACTAGACCCCGAGAACGGTCTTCCCCTCATCGCGACCCTGGATGCCCTGTTCGATAAGAATTTAGTCTCATTCGGTGACGATGGCCTGATCGTGATATCAAAAATGCTTGAGGGCGACCTCAAATCTCTTGGCATCAAGCAAGGCATGCGATTACGCAAGCCGCTCACTAGAAGCCAGAAGAAGCTGCTCGCGGGACATCGAAAAAGTCTTGTTGGGAACGGTGCCTGCGCCTCGCTTGAGGCGTAAAGCAGATGTCTCCGCCGCTCTGGCTGTGACGGCGACGCGGGTACGCTCGTCTCCAGGAAACGCCGAGCTTGGGGCGAGCTACCACGGCTTGCGTCAGGCGGCTATGGGAGCCCTCGCTGAGCGCCGGCTTCCGACCCAAACAAAAAGCCCCGGCCAAGGCCGGGGCTTTTTGCTGTATCTGGTGCCGGAAATAGGAATCGAACCTACGACCTACGCATTACGAATGCGCCGCTCTACCAACTGAGCTATTCCGGCGAGGTCGTGAATTCTAGGGGGTGTGGACCGCTTTGGTCAATCAGGGACGCGTCGCACCCGCGAACGGCACGCACCCCAATGCCCCGATCCGATCCGCTGCAGCCGCACCAGCCCTTGACGCGCCGGCCCCTACAGTGGGTTCCCTACTTCCGGAGGCATCCCATGCGCCCCTGTCCCCGCCTGGCCGGCCTGCTGCTGTCATCCCTGTTGTTGAGCGCCGCTGCGCAGGCACAAGGCACGGTGCCGATGCCGCCGGACCAGCAGTGGCAGCCCCTGTTCCAGCAAGTCCAGGGCGCGCACTTGTTCAAAGATCAGAAGACCTTCGCCGATGCGGTGCCCCGCCAGCCGGCGGCGACCGTCCTGACCGAGTGGCAGCGCGCCAGGACGCAGCCCGGGTTCGACCTCGCCGGTTTCGTCACCGAGCACTTCGCGGTACCCGATGATGCCCCACCGTATGTGCCACCAGCGGGCGAGACGCTGCGCGCGCACATCGAGGGGCTGTGGCCGGTGCTGACCCGCACCACCGGCACCGTGGATCCGAACGGCTCGCTGCTGCCGCTGCCCAGGCCCTACGTGGTGCCCGGCGGCCGCTTCCGCGAGGTGTACTACTGGGACAGCTACTTCACCCTGCTTGGGCTGGCCTCCAGTGGCCGTTGGCAGCAGGTGCGCGACATGGTCGACAACTTCGCGTTCCAGCTCGACAGCTACGGCCACATTCCCAACGGCAACCGCAGCTACTACCTGAGCCGCTCGCAGCCGCCCTTCTTCAGCCTGATGGTGGACCTGCTCGCCACGCATGAAGGCGATGCAGCCTACCGCCGCTATCTGCCACAGCTGCGCATCGAGCATGCGTTCTGGATGCGCGGTGCGGGAACGCTGGCACCGGGCGAGGCACGCGAGCGGGTGGTCCGGCTGGCGGATGGCCAGCTGCTCAACCGCTACTGGGACGACCGCGCTGTGCCGCGCACCGAGTCCTGGATGGATGATCTGGCCACCGCCGCGCAGGCCCCCCAGCGCGCGCCCTCGCAGGTGTATCGCGACCTGCGCGCCGGCGCGGAGTCGGGCTGGGATTTCAGTTCACGCTGGCTGGCAGAGCCGACTGCATTGGCGAGCATCCACACCACGGCGATCGTGCCGGTGGATCTGAACAGCCTGCTGTTCCATCTGGAGATGACCTTGGCCCGCGCCAGCAGGGCGGCCGGTGATCGCACCGCCTCACGCAGCTTCACCGGAGTGGCGAAGGCGCGCCAGCACGCCATCAACCAGCAGCTCTGGGATGACGAGCACGGCTGGTACGTCGACCGCGATCTGGAGCGAGGCCAGACCCGCCCTGCCCTGACCGCGGCGGCGCTGTTCCCCTTGTGGCTGGACGTGGCGGATCGCGCGCAGGCGCGCCGTACCGCCCAGGCGGTGGAGACACAGTTGCTGCGCGACGGCGGCCTGCTGACCACCACCGTGGTAACCGGCCAGCAATGGGATGCTCCCAATGGCTGGGCGCCGCTGCAGTGGGTCGCGGTGGACGGGCTGCAGCGCCATGGGCAGGACACCCTCGCCCGCCGGATCGGCGTGCGTTTCCTGCGCACCGTGCAGGTCGTGTATGAGCGCGAGGGCAAGCTGGTGGAGAAATATGTGGTCGACGGCTCGGCCACGGGCGGCGGTGGCGGCGAATACCCGCTGCAGGATGGGTTCGGCTGGAGCAACGGCGTCACGTTGGCGCTGCTGGATCGGCTGTGTGCGCCAGAACGCGCATGCGACAGCGCGCAGGATGTGGAAGCAGCGGAATGACGCCCCAAAAGAAGAGAGCCCGGCAAGCCGGGCTCTCTCTCATGCAGGTGACCGATTACTGGAACTTGTAGCGCAGCGAGGCCATGTAGCGGCGGCCCAGCGAATCCAGCACGTACGGGAACGGACCGATGTCGTCGGTGAGGTTGATCACCGACAGGTTCAGGCGGGCGTTGTCGGTCAGGCGGTAGCTGACGTTGGCGTCCCAGGTGGTCCAGCTGTCACGCACGAAGTACTGACGGCTTTCCGGCGTGGCGACCAGGCTGAACTGCGCGCTGCTGGTGTAGTTGGACGAGAAGCCGGCGCTCCACTTGCCGACATTGTGCTGGGCGGTCCAGCGGAACACACGCTTGGGTTCGTTGAAGGTACCCACCTGTTCGACGAACGGAACATCCGCGTTGGCGGCCTGGCCACGGTTCTTCGGCATGTAACCGTAGAAGCCCAGATCCAGCGAGCCGAAGCGGCCCATGTTCCAGCGGTAGTCGACTTCAGCAGTCCAGCCGCGGAACATCAGCACCGGGCCATTGCTGTACTCGGTCTTGATGTTGGTGGCGACGCCGGTGCCCGGGGTGCGGGTGACCAGGCTGCAGAAGCGGTTGGCGTTGGGCACATCGGCGGCATTGAATTCCGGATTGTCGAAGCAGCCGGTAATGATGTCGTTCGCGCTCAGTGCGGTGATCACATCGGTGATCTCGATGTCATACCAGTCTGCCGCCACGCGCAGGCCACCGGCCCACTCCGGTGCGAACACCATGCCCGCGGTCCACGACTTGGCCTTCTCGTTCTTCAGGCCGGTGTAGCCGTTGGTCGAGCCCAGCGTGTTGGTCGGTGCCGCCTGGAAGGTGGCCGGATCCGCGCCCGGGTATGCCGCGAAGAAGGCATTGCAGTTGGCCTTGCGCACGGCCGGATTGCTGCCGCCGTTGATGTTGGCCACCGAGCACACTTCCGGGATGTTGTAGAACGCCGGCTGCAGCGTGGTGTACAGCTCTGCGATCGACGGTGCACGCAGCGACTGGGTCTTGTTGCCGCGCAGCTGGATGCCGGCGAACGGCTCGTACTGCAGGCCGTAGGTGAAGGCATTGAAGCCACCGGCCACCGAGTTGTCCACGCGACGGAACTTCGCCGTCACGTCCAGGCGGTGCAGGCCCGGCAGGCCCCAGTCCGGGTTGAACAATGGCGCCAGGAACTCAGCGAACACTTCGTTGGTGTGGTAATCGCCCTTGGCGGCCTGGATCGGAACCGAACGGCCCTGGCCCAGGCGCTGGTACTCGCTGGGGGTGAACGAACCTTCCTCGCGGCGGTGTTCGAAGCCGGCGGCGACGCCGAACTCGCCACCGGGCAGATCGAACAGGCCACCGGACACGGAGGCGTTGAACACGGTCTGGCGGGTTTCGGCCTTGGCCACGGTCGGCGTGGACACGTAGGCAAGCGCTTCAGGCGATGCCTGGTTCTCGCCGAACAGGTTGAGCGGACGGCAGTTCGGATCGGCAATGGTCCCGGGGGCGGCCGAATTACAGACGATGTTGCCGTTGGCGTCGGTGGTGACGTTCAGCGCGTTGATGAAGTTCTGCTGGATCAGACCGGTACCGAGGTAGTCGAAGTCACCGCGACCGTGCGTGATGCTCGTTTCCCAGTTGAAGGCGCGGCTGCCGATGTCGAAGAAGCCATCCAGGCCGGCGACCACGCGGGTCAGGCGGGTTTCCGTGCTGGCGTTGTTCATGCTCAGGTCGCGCGAAGAGCGGGACAGCTGGAACGAGGTGATGCCGTTCGCGGCGAGGATCCGGCGCGATTCAGCGCTCAGGAACGGATTGCTGGCACTGAACAGCAGGGTGCCGCTCTGTGCGCCCGTCCCGTCCGGGTTGGCGACGCCGAAGGAGGCCGCGTTGTAGACGTTCTGGTCGAGCGTTTCGCGTGCGGTCGCCTCATAACGGGACAGCTCGAAGAAGCCGCGCACGTTGTCGGTGAAATCGAAACTGCCCGTCGAGTACACGGAGCGGCGCTCGAGGTCGGCGATCAGCGGCAGCGTCTCGTTGAGGTCAAGGCCGTCGCCACCGGAGGCGTTGCCACTGGGGTAGGAGATGCCCTGGTCGAATTCCACCAGGTTGCCCGCGCTGTTGAAGTGCCACAGCTTGTTGTCCGCGCCGAAACCGGTCAGCTCACCCGCCGCATTGCGCTGGTACGAGCGCCGGACACCTACGTCGGACGGCAGGATCAGGCCACCGAACGTCATGTTCGAGATGCGGCGGTTGCGGATGAAGACCTGGTCGGGAATGCCGTCGGCCGGGCCCGTGTTGAACGGGATGCTGCCATCGATGCGGCCATCCGCGCCCGGCGTACGCCACGGCTGGAAGCGCGCGATGTTCGCGGCGGTCGGGTTGGTCTGCAGGCTGTAGCCGTTGCGGTAGAAATCACGCGACAGCGAATCCACGCCATCGCTGTTGTCCAGCTCGGCGGCGATGGTGAAGTGGCCACGGCCATCGGCGAAGCTGCTGCCGAAGATCGCCGACCACGAGTAGCGATCATTGTCGCTTTTGGTCGTGCTGCCGTAGCCGATCTCGACTTCGGCGCCTTCGAAGCGGTCACGCAGGATGATGTTGTTCACGCCGGAGATGGCGTCCGAGCCGTAGGTCGGTGCACCGCCTACGCTCAGGCTTTCCACGCGCTCGACCATCACGGTCGGGATGGAGTTCATGTCGACCTGGATACCCGAGCCGCCACCGGCGCCGAACACGGTCGGCGGCGCAGAGGTCACGAATCGACGACCGTTGACGAGGGTCAACAGGCGGTTGCTGCCCAGGCCGAACTTGCTGGCGAAGTTGACGCCGGCGCCGAAGCCGGCCTGGTCGCCGCGGGAGCTGACACCGGCGGTGACACCGGGCACCTTGGTCAGGGCATCGATCAGGTTGGTATAGCCATAGGCTTCAATGCTCTGCCGGGACACCACGGCGGCCGGCTCCAGGGTATCGAACCCGGCACGGTAGATGCGCGAACCGGTCACGTTGATGCGGTCCAGCTGGGTGAGCGCCTTCTCGGGATCTGCCTGTGCGGGGTCGGGCGTGTTGGCGTCCGACGTTCCGGCGTCCTGCGCCAATGCCGGCGCGGCTATTGCGAGGAACAGTGCCGAGGTCAGGGCAATACTCAACGGATTACGACTGAGAGACTTGGTGTGCGCCATGATTACCTTCCGTGATTCGTCCACAGAGCCCTGGATCGGCTGAACAAGGCTTTGTCTGAATGGTTCTTTAACGTGCCGATAACGAATCTATACACAATTCAGTAACAAATGACAACACAACGAATCTTCATGTCTCACAGCCGACACGGCCGTCGGGTACACAACGCGGATACGGCTAAACCCTGAACGAAACTGGAACAAATCTGCGGCGATCAGCGGCGTTTCTGCACCGATCCAGCGTCGTACGCACATGAAAAAACCCCGGACAGGCCGGGGTTTGATGAGGAAAGTGTGCTGAAAACGTCGCAGGGAGCGCTGGAATGATCCTTGGAATTTTCTTCCAGCTCCCGCCACTCGCCAGGTCTACAGCACATCAGCCAAGCAGGTACGCGCTGTAAATGTTGCAACTGCACCCAGCCTGAAGGACCTCCTCACCGCGCTTTCCACAGCTCCGCCAAGCGATCGGGCTTGCCTGCGATGCGCTCCAGCGACGGATACTTCAGCCCGTCGTGGTACTCCAGCGTCACCGTATCGATGCGATCGAAGCTCTTCACCAGCAGCGTCAGCGGCGCCTTGTCGGTCTTGGCCGCGGTGATCGCCTCCTTCAACTGCTCTGCCTTGAACACGCGGCCATTGAGCGCCACCACGCTCATGCCGGGAATCAGGCCGGCATTGAAGGCCGGGCTGTCCCACAGCACATCGCCGATGTAGCCGGTCTCGCTGACCGACAGGCCGATGGAGTACAGCAGGTTGCTGTTCTTGGCGCGGGTTTCCTGCGCCTTGAAGGCCGCGTTCGGCGTATCGGTGTAGACCAGTTTCCAGCCCGCCGCTTCCAGGCCGCCGGTCAGCGGCCCGTGCCCGTCCAGGCGCTCGCGCAGGAAGCGGGCCCAGTCGAACGGCGCCACCCCGTTGAGCGTGCTCACGACCTCCTCGAAGGTGTACGGATGGACGTTCCATTCACCGTCGTTCATGCCGAAGAACGCTTTGGCGAAGTCGTCCAGGCCGCGCTTGTTGCCGGTCAGCGCGCGCAGCTTGCCGTCCACCTCCAGCCACACCATCTGGCCGCCGGAGTAGTAGTCCTCGCTCATCTGATAATTGCGGAACGCCAGGGCCCGGCGCTGGGCGATGGTCGGGTCGTTGGTGGTGTCCTGCAGGTTGCGCCAGGCCAGGCCGGGGCGACCGCGATCATAGGTACCGGCCACATTGGCCAGCACATCGCGCGTCTGTTGCGGGCTCCACAGGCCGGAGCGCGCGGCCAGCACCTGGCCCCAGAACTGGGTCTGGCCTTCGTACAGCCACAGCAGGCTGTCGCCCATCGGCACGTTGAAGTTGGCCGTGGTCAGATCGGCGCCACGACGGTACTTGCCGTTCCAGGAGTGATTGAACTCGTGTGGCAGCAGATCGCGGCCCAGCCAGGTCTTGTCCCACTCGGTGAAGTAGCCGGTGTCGCCGCTGTTCTCGCTGGAGCGCTGGTGCTCCAGGCCGATACCGCCAAGCTTGTCGGTCAGCGCAAGCAGGAACTCGTAGCGGTCGAAGTGGCGTGCGCCGTAGAGCTTGTACATCTGCTGTACCAGCGCGCGATGCGCCTGGATCTGCTCGGGCTTGGCCGCCAGCGATGTGGCCTCATCGGCGAAGACATTCAGATGCACCGGTACCTTCGCACCGGGGTCCAGATCGAAGCGCTGGAAGTGGCGGCCGGCGAACAGCGGCGAGTCGACCAGGTGATCGTAGCTGATCGGCTTGAACACCACGGTGTCGCCTTCGCGGCGCTCGGTATCCAGCGCGGTGGCGTACGACCAGCCCGGCGGAAGCGTGACGGTGGCCTGCGCCTGGATGTTGCGCGTGATCACCCCGGCCGGGTACAGCGAATTGGCATTCCACTGCAGGTTGAGCATGTCCGGGGTCATCACCACGCGGCCCTGGTTGCCCTGCGAGGACAGGAACTTGAACTCGGCCACCACTTCGCTGGCGCCCTGCGGCACGTCCACGGTGAAGGCATAGACGTCGTACTGATCGCGCGTCCACTGCAGTGGCTTGCCATTGGCGGTGACGACCAGGCCGGCGAGCTTGTCGATCGGGCCACTCGGCGAATGCGCACCGGGCAGCCACTGCGGGTACAGCAGGGTCAGCGGGCCCGGTTTGGCCGGCACCGTGGCCTTGACCTTGAAGATGCGTCGGCCGATGTCGCGCGCGTCCACGTCGATGCGCAGCAGGCCCGGGAAGGCCACGTCCTGCGGCGGCGGTGTCTGCGCCTGCACGCCGGTGGCGGACACGGCCAGCAACACGGACAGGGCAATGGCACGCATCTTCATCAGGCAGGCTCCAGCAGGGGAAGCTCTTGATCCTAGCCCGCTGCCGCCGCCCTGCCCCATGGCCAAAGGTCATGCCGGTGCGAGCCGCCCGATGGCGCAAACAAAACGCCCCGCGCAAGGCGGGGCGTTCTGGAACAACGCGGTGCTTGATCAGTCGACCAACCGCAGCCGCAGTTCCTTCGGCAGCGCGAACACCATCGATTCCGGCTCGCCCTCCAGCTCGCCGACGCCAGTAGCGCCAAGTTCCTTCAGGCGGGCGATGACGCCATCCACCAGCACCTGCGGGGCCGAGGCACCGGCGGTCAGGCCGATGTGCTTCTTGCCGGCGACCCACGCCGGATCGATCTCGTCGGCACCGTCGATCAGGTAGGACTCCACGCCATCACGGCGCGCCAGTTCACTCAGGCGGTTGGAGTTGGAGCTGTTCGGCGAGCCGACCACCAGCACCAGATCGCAACGCTTGGCCAGGTCGCGCACAGCGTCCTGGCGGTTCTGCGTGGCGTAGCAGATGTCGTCGTTCTTCGGGCCCTGCATCGCCGGGAAGCGGGTGCGCAGCGCTTCGATGATGCCGCGGGTGTCATCCACCGAGAGCGTGGTCTGGGTGGTGTAGGCGAAGTTCTCCGGCTGGTCGATGACCAGCGTGGCGACGTCGTCCACATCCTCCACCAGGTAGATCTGGCCAGTACCGCGCTCGCGGCTCCACTGGCCCATCGTGCCTTCCACTTCCGGGTGGCCGGCGTGGCCGATCAGCACTACATCGCGGCCGGCGCGGCAGTGGCGGGCCACTTCCAGGTGCACCTTGGTGACCAGCGGGCAGGTCGCGTCGAACACCTTCAGGCCGCGGCGGTCGGCTTCCTGGCGCACGGCCTGGGACACGCCGTGGGCGCTGAAGATCACCGTGTTGTCGTCCGGCACTTCGTCGAGTTCTTCGACGAAGATCGCGCCGCGGGCCTTGAGGTCATCGACCACGAACCGGTTGTGCACGACCTCGTGGCGCACGTAGATCGGCGCACCCAGGGTCTCGATCGCGCGCTTGACGATCTCGATCGCACGATCGACACCGGCACAGAAACCACGCGGATTGGCGAGCAACACATCCATCGGTCAGATACTCCGGCCGGCGTGAGCCGGGTTGTTACGGATACAGGAGGGAATTATCCCGCTTTTTTGGCAGCCTTGCCGTCGAACAGGCCGAACAGGGCGATACCCACCGCGCCCAGCACGATCGCCGAATCGGCGATGTTGAACGAGGGCCAGTAATGGTCCCCGATATGCCACTGGATGAAGTCGACCACATGACCGTGCATGAGGCGGTCGATCACGTTGCCGATCGCCCCGCCGATCACCAGCGCGTAAGGCACGGCGCTGCGCCAGGCACCGCGCGCGGTGCCCCACATCCAGTAGGCCATCAGGCCGCTGATGCCCACCGCCAGTGCGGTGAAGAACCACAGCTGCCAGCCACCGGCATCGCTCAGGAAGCTGAATGCGGCACCGGTGTTGTAGGTGCGGTACCAGTTCCAGAAGCCCTCGATGACGACCACCGGCTCGTACTCGGGCAGGCTGGACAGCACCCAGGCCTTGCTCCACTGGTCGGCGATGATGATCGCCGCCGACAGCAGCAGCCAGATCAGCGCGTTCGGACGCGGACGGGCGGCGGCCATCAGAACCACCGCCGGTCTTCGCCGGCCCCGTCGATGTTGGTCACGCAGCGGCCGCACAGTTCCGGATGCGCAGCGACCGAGCCGACATCGGCGCGGTAATGCCAGCAGCGCACGCACTTCTGTTTTCCGGTCGGCTGGGCGCTGACGAACACCTCGTCGGTGGTCGCCGGGCGCACCTGCACGTCACCGCTGATCAGCAGGAAGCGCAGCTCCTCGGCCAGCGGCTGCCAGCGCGAGGCGGTCTCCTCGTTGGCGGCGACGGTGATCTCCGCTTCCAGCGCCGCACCGATCGCACCGTTGGCGCGCATCGGCTCGAGCACCTTGGCGACCTGCTCGCGCAGGGCCAGCAGCTGGTCGAAATCGGCCGCGTTGAGTGGTGCGTCGGCCGGCAACGGCGCCAGACCCTCGTACCACGTGGCGAACAGCACGTTCTCCTTGCGCTCGCCCGGCAGGTAGCCCCACAGCTCGTCGGCGGTGAAGCTCAGGATCGGGGCGATCCAGCGCGTGAACGCCTCGGCGATGTGGTACATCGCGGTCTGCGCCGAGCGGCGGCCGCGCGAGTCCACCGGCATGGTGTACAGGCGGTCCTTGGTGACATCCAGATACACCGAGCCCAGATCCACGCTGCAGAAGTTCAGCAACAGCTGCACGATCTCGGCCATGTTGTAGCCGGTGTACGCCGCCTTGATCTTCTCCTGCACCTCGAAGGCGCGATGCACGATCCAGCGGTCCAGCGCGACCATGTCGGCCGGGGCCACCCGGTGCTGGGCCGGGTCGAAGCCGTCCAGGTTGCCGAGCAGGAAGCGCGCGGTATTGCGCAGGCGCCGGTAGGCATCCGCGTTGCGCTTGAGGATTTCCTGCGACAGCGACATTTCATTGCTGTAGTCGGCCGAGGCGATCCACAGGCGCAGGATGTCCGCGCCCAGGGTCTTCATGATGTCCTGCGGCTCGATGCCGTTGCCCAGCGACTTGGACATCTTGCGGCCCTTCTCATCCACGGTGAAGCCGTGGGTGAGGCACTGCTTGTACGGGGCCTGCTTGTCGATGGCCACGCCAGTCAGCAGCGAGGACTGGAACCAGCCGCGGTGCTGGTCCGAGCCTTCCAGGTACAGATCGGCCGGCTTGCCGAAGCCACGCGCCAGCAGCACGCCTTCATGGGTCACGCCCGAGTCGAACCAGACATCGAGGATGTCGGTGACCTTCTCGTACTGCGGCGCTTCCTCACCCAGCAGCTCGGCGCTGTCCAGCGAGTACCACACGTCGATGCCTTCGGCCTGCACGCGGTCGGCGACCTGCTGCATCAGCTCAACGGTGCGCGGGTGCGGCTCACCGGTTTCGCGATGGGTGAACAGCGCGATCGGGACGCCCCAGGTGCGCTGGCGGCTGATGCACCAGTCCGGGCGGCCATCGACCATCGAGCCGATGCGCGCCTTGCCCCAGCTCGGGAACCAGCCGACGTTGTCGATCGCGGCCATCGCGTCGCGGCGCAGGTTGGCCTTGTCCATCGAGATGAACCACTGCGGGGTGGCACGGAACACCACCGGGGTCTTGTGGCGCCAGCAATGCGGGTAGCTGTGCACGATCTCAACGAAGGCCAGCAGCGCACCGGACGCACGCAGCACATCGACGATCAGCGGCTGCGCCTTCCACAGGTGCACGCCCGCCAGCTCGACATCGCCGGCCGGCGGGGTCGAGGACAGGTACACGCCACGGCCGTCGACCGGGTTGATCTGGCCGGCGTTGTACTTCTCCATCAGCCCGTACTGCTGGCTGACCACGAAGTCCTCCTGGCCGTGGCCCGGGGCGGTATGCACCGCGCCGGTACCGTCTTCGTCGGAGACGTGCTCGCCGTTGAGCAGCGGGATGTCGCGCTGCGGGTAGAACGGATGGGCCAGCAGCAGGTTTTCCAGCGCGGCGCCGGTGGCACGGCCGTGCACGACCAGACCTTCAACGCCGTAGCGCTGCAGCGAACGCTCGGCCAGCGCGGCGGCCAGCACCAGCCAACGGCGCTTGCCGTGGTGGGCCGGGCCTTCGGCCAGCACGTACTCGATCTCCGCACCGAGCGACACCGCCAGCGAGGCCGGCAGCGTCCACGGGGTGGTGGTCCAGATCGGCACGGCAACGTCTGCATCGGCCGGCAGCGTTGCGCCGAAGCGCGCGGCCAGCTGCTGCGAATCGCGCGACACGTACGCCACGTCGATCGCCGGCGAGGTCTTGTCCTGGTATTCGATCTCGGCCTCGGCCAGCGCCGAGCCACAGTCGAAGCACCAGTGCACCGGCTTGGCGCCGCGCACGATGTGACCGTTGGCGAACACCTTGGAGAGCGCGCGGATCTCGTTGGCTTCGAAATCGAAGCTCAGCGTCTTGTACGGGTTGTCCCAATCGCCGATCACGCCCAGGCGCTTGAAGTCGCGGCGCTGCAGCTCGATCTGCTCTTCGGCGAACTCGCGGCACTTCTGGCGGAACGCGACCGCATCAAGCTTGACGCCGACCTTGCCCCACTTCTTTTCGACCGCGATCTCGATCGGCAGGCCATGGCAATCCCAGCCCGGCACGTAGGGCGCATCGAAGCCGGCCAGGTAGCGCGACTTGACGATGATGTCCTTGAGGATCTTGTTGACCGCGTGGCCCAGGTGGATCTGGCCATTGGCGTAAGGCGGGCCGTCGTGCAGCACGAACAGCGGGCGGCCCTGCGCGTTGTCGCGCAGGCGGGCGTAAAGGCCCTCGTCCTCCCAGCGCGACAGAATGCCCGGCTCGCGCTTGGGCAGGTCGCCGCGCATCGGGAATTCGGTTGCCGGCAGATGAAGGGTGGCTTTGTAGTCCTGGCTCACGCAGTGGCTCGCAATCTGTGTTCGGAAAGGATGTGACGGGCCTGTTCGGCGTCACGGTGCATCTGGTCGGTCAACGCAGCCAGATCGTGGAACTTTTCTTCATCGCGCAACTTGGCGACGAACTCGACATCGATGTGGCGGCCGTACAGGTCGCCCTGGAAATCAAACAGGTGCGCTTCCAGCAGCGGCTCCACGCCATCCACGGTGGGACGCGTACCGAAGCTGGAGACCGACGGCCACGGCTGGTCGAACACACCGTGGACCCAGGTCGCGTAGATCCCCGACAGCGCCGGCGTCTTCGGAAAGCGCAGGTTGGCCGTCGGGAACCCCAGCGTACGGCCCAACTGGCGGCCGCGCACTACCCTGCCCCCAATCGTATACGGCCTGCCCAGCAGATCGCCGGCATGACGGAAATCACCGGCGCGCAGCAACTGGCGGATGCGGGTGCTGGAGATGCGCTCGCCGTGCAGGTCGACCGGCTCGATCTCCCCCGCACTGAAGCCACGCTCGCGGCCCATCGCCTGCAGCAGGGCCAGATCGCCCTTGCGGCGGTTGCCGAAGCAGAACTCCGGCCCGATCCACACCTCGCGCGCGCTCAGCCGGTGCACCAGCAACTGCTCGACGAAATCCTCGGCCTGCATCGCAGCCATGCGCGCATCGAAGCGCAACAGGCCGATCGCATCCACGCCGAGTTCGCGCAGCATCGCGACCTTGTCACGGGCCAGGGTCAACCGCGGCGGCGGCTCGCCCTGGGCGAAGTACTCGCGCGGCAGCGGCTCGAAGGCCACCGCCACGGCCGCCACGCCCAGCGCGCGCGCGCGCGAAACGGCGTGGCGCACCAACGCACGATGACCCAGGTGCAGGCCGTCGAATGCGCCGATGCAGACCACGCTTCCGTGCGGGAACAGTTGCCCGCCTTCGACGCTTCTAAACAGCCTGCTCATCTACGTGGAATGCGGCCCACCAGGGCCGATGCTTTGCAAGAGATAGCCATGAAGTATAGCCGGGCTGCCCCCGGATCAATGCTCCCGCAGGTGGCGCGGGCGGAAGCCCATCGCGATCAGGGCCACCAGGTAGGTCAGGCCGCCGCCACCGACCAGCAGCGCGAGGTTGCCGATCCGGTGCCATTTGTCCATGCCGGTGAAGTCCGCCATCCCGTAGCGCAGGCCCAGCAGCACCGCGACCATGGCCAGGCAGGCCAGCCCCAGCTTGGTCACATAGCCGCCCCAGCCCGGCTTGGGCTGGTAGACATCGGTCTTGCCCAGCCAATACCAGAGCAGGCCCAGGTTCAGATAACTGGACAGTGCGCTGGCGATACCCAGCGCCAGATGCAGGCCGGGCTGCTTGCCCAGCGCGACCCACACGCCCTGCGCCTTGAGCGCTTCGGGCACCATCACCTGGTACAGCACGGCCAGCAGGATGAAGTTGAACACCATGTTGGCCACCAGCGCCGCCACGCCGGCGCGGACCGGGGTACGGGTGTCCTGACGCGCGTAGAAGGCCGGCAACACCACCTTGAGCAGTGCGAACGCCGGCAGCGCGAAGCTCAGGCCGTACACCGACAGCGCCGTCATCCGGGTATCGAACGCGGTGAAGCGCCCGTACTGGAAGACCGTGGCGATCAGCGGCTCGGCCAGCAGCAGCAGCCCCAGCATGGCCGGGATGGCGATCAGCAGCGTCGTGCGCAGGCCCCAGTCCAGCGCGCTGGAGAAGCCGGCCTTGTCGGTACTGACATGGTGGCGGGCCAGCGCCGGCAGGATCACCGTGCCCAGCGCCACCCCGAACACGCCCAGCGGCAGCTCAAGGAAGCGGTCGGCCAGCGACAGCCAGGACTGCGAGCCGTCGGTCAGCTTGGCGGCGATGACGGTATCCAGCAGCAGGTTGATCTGCGCGATGGAGGAGCCGAACAGGGTCGGCACCATCAGGGTCAGCACCTTGCGCACGCCCGGATGCCCCCAGCCCCAGCGCGGCAGGGTCAGCAGGTTGATCCCCTTCAGCGAGGGCAGCTGGAACAGCAGCTGCAGCAGGCCGGCCGCCAGGACCGCCCAGCCCAGGGCCAGGATCTGCTTCTCCGGGGTGCCGCCCAGCCGCGGAGCCAGCCATAGCGCACCGGCGATCATGCACAGGTTGAGGATGACCGGGGTCAGCGCCGGCATCGCGAACTTCTGGAAACTGTTGAGCGCCCCGCCCGCCAAGGCGGTCAACGAGACGAACAGCAGGAACGGGAAGGTCAGCCGGAACAGATCCACCAGCAGGCCATGCTTGGCCGGGTCGGTATCCACCCCGCTGGAGAACAGGGTCGCCAGCTGCGGCGCGAAGATCAGCGCCAGCGCGGTGACCAGCAGCAGCACGCCGCCCAGGGTACCGGCCACGCGCGACATCAGCTCGCGCAGTTCGGCATGCGAGCGGGTTTCCTTCACTTCCGTGAACACCGGGACGAACGCGGTGGCAAACGAACCCTCGGCGAACAGCCGGCGCAGGAAATTGGGCACCCGGAAGGCGACCCAGAAGGCGTCGGTCACCGCATTGGTGCCGAACGTGGTGGTGATGACCAGGTCGCGAACCAGCCCCAACACCCGCGAAATCATGGTCATGCTGCTGAAAGACAGCAGGCCCCGCAACATCCTTGGTGAACTCACCCGTGTTCCCTCTTGACAATTGACTTGACGTACATTTTTCGAGCCATCATACTTTCCAGCTTGCTGTTCCCATTACACCGATTTTTCAGGAAACCACCACTGTGGCCAATATCAAGTCCGCCAAGAAGCGCGCCAAGCAGACCGTCGTGCGCAACGCGCGCAATACGGCTCAGCGTTCGATGCTGCGCACCGCTGTCAAGAAGGTGATCAAGGCTCTGGATGCCAATGACGCCGCCGGCGCCGAGGCAGCCTTCGCTGTTGCCCAGCCGATCCTCGACCGTTTCAGCTCGCGTGGTCTGATCCACAAGAACAAGGCAGCTCGCCACAAGAGCCGCCTGACCGCGCGCATCAAGGCCATCAAGGCCGCCTGATACGGCGCTGCGGGTGTCGTAGAGCCACGCCATGCGTGGCTTCGATCCAGCCGCAGAGAAAAGCCCGGCCCCGGCCGGGTTTTTTGTTGCCTGCGATCCGGGGCGGCCAGCCCGGTCGGCGGTGACGACGGCACCACAGAAAAACCCGGCCGAAGCCGGGTTTCTCAAGGGCGCGCGGGTGCGCTCAGTACGCATCGCGCGCTTGCGCCTCATCTTCCTTCTGGCGGTCGAAGAAGGCCATCACGTTGTTCATGATCGGCCAGGTGCCTTCGCGGCCCAGGGCCGAGACCAGGTACCACGGCTGGGTCCAGCCCAGCTCGGCGACGATCTTCTCGGCGGCGGCCTTGGCCTCGTCCTCGAACATCAGGTCGGCCTTGTTCAGCACCAGCCAGCGCGGCTTGTCCAGCAGCTCCGGATCGTGCTTTTCCAGCTCGCGCTCGATTGCACGGACCTGCTCGATCGGCGAGACACCTTCCACGCCGCCTTCCATCGGGGAGATATCCACGAGGTGCAGCAGCAGGCGGGTGCGCTGCAGGTGGCGCAGGAACTGCGCGCCCAGGCCGGCACCATCGGCCGCGCCTTCGATCAGGCCGGGAATATCGGCGATCACGAAGCTGCGGTAGTTCTCCACGCGCACGACGCCCAGATTGGGGTACAGCGTGGTGAACGGGTAATCAGCGACCTTCGGGGTCGCGGCGGACACCGCGCGGATCAGCGTGCTCTTGCCGGCGTTCGGGAAGCCCAGCAGGCCCACGTCCGCCAGCAGCTTCAGCTCGAGCTTGAGCAGGCGCTCTTCGCCCTCTTCGCCCGGCAGCGCCTGGCGCGGCGAGCGGTTGGTGGAGCTCTTGAAATGCATGTTGCCCAAGCCACCGCGGCCGCCCTTGGCTACCAGCAGGCGGTCGCCGTGACCGGTCAGATCGCCGATCACTTCATCGGTGCTGACGTTCATGATCACGGTGCCGATCGGCACGGTGATGACCAGGTCTTCCCCGCCCTTGCCATAGGCCTGGCGGCCCATGCCGTTCTCGCCGCGCTGCGCCTTGAAGATGCGGTCATGGCGGAAATCGACCAGGGTGTTGAGGTTCTCGTCGGCGCGGATCCACACGCTGCCGCCATTACCGCCGTCGCCACCGTCCGGCCCGCCCAGCGGAATGAACTTCTCGCGACGGAAACCGATGCAGCCGTTGCCGCCATTGCCGGCGATCACCTGGATTTCTGCTTCGTCTACAAGTTTCATGATTCTGGATGCCAATCTGGAGGCGGCGGGCGCGAGGTGCACCCCACCGCAGAGTCTAACGGCCCCGGTACGATCCAGGGCCGGTGGCGGGAAATGTCCCGCCCGATAGTTGATACCAACGAAAAACCCCGCCGAAGCGGGGCTTTCGTCAGCGACCCCACGCCGTGGCGTGGGCGCCTGCGTACCGCTGAAGATCAGGCTTCGGCGACGACGCTGACGGTACGACGCTTCTTCGGGCCCTTGACCGAGAACTCCACCTTGCCGTCGACGAGCGCGAACAGGGTGTGGTCACGGCCGAGGCCAACGCCGGTACCCGGATGGAACTGGGTGCCGCGCTGACGCACGATGATGTTGCCGGCATCGATGGCCTGGCCACCGAAGATCTTGACGCCGAGGTACTTCGGGTTGGAGTCGCGACCGTTGCGCGATGAGCCTACGCCCTTCTTATGTGCCATGACTGCTTCTCCTTATTACTTGCTGCCACCGGCAATGCCGGTGATCTCGATTTCGGTGTAGTACTGACGGTGACCCTGGCGCTTCATGTGGTGCTTACGGCGACGGAACTTGATGATCCGGACCTTGTCGGCACGACCCTGGGACACGACCTTGGCAGTGACCGAAGCGCCGCTCAGCGCGTCGCCCAGCTTGATGCCATCGCTATCGCCCAGCATCAGGATGTTGTCGAACTTGATCTCGTTGCCGACTTCGACTTCGAGCTTTTCAACGCGGAGCGTTTCGCCCTGCGCCACGCGGTATTGCTTACCGCCGGTTACCAGTACTGCGTACATGACCAGACTTCCTCTGTAGTTATTGTGGTCTATGGACTGCCGCCATCGAGGGCGGACAGAAGCGGAATTTTAATGACTTCAACCACTTCGGGTCAACCCATCCCCTGCTCTGACCCGGATTTGGCTGAATACGGTTCAGGAAACCGGCTGGCGGGGTCTCAGGGAATGAGACATGGGGGTGGCAAAGTCCGCGATTGCCCCCAAATCCCAAGCTCGGTAGGCTGACCGATTGCCGTTTCCGATTGCCCCACCCGCTTGCCGGCTCCCTGAGCCGAAGCCCCACAACGGATCCCCCATGGCGATGGATTTCATCCGCATCCGCGGCGCGCGGACGCACAATCTCAAGAACATCGATCTCGACCTGCCCCGCGACAAGCTCATTGTCATCACCGGCCTGTCCGGCTCGGGCAAGTCCTCGTTGGCGTTCGACACCATCTACGCCGAAGGCCAGCGTCGTTACGTGGAGTCGCTGTCGGCCTATGCCCGCCAGTTCCTCAGCGTGATGGAAAAGCCGGACCTGGACCACATCGAGGGCCTGTCCCCGGCGATCTCGATCGAGCAGAAGTCGACCTCGCACAACCCGCGTTCGACCGTCGGCACGATCACCGAGATCTACGACTATCTGCGCCTGCTGTACGCCCGGGTCGGCAGCCCGCGCTGCCCGGACCACGGCTACCCGCTGGAAGCGCAGACCGTCAGCCAGATGGTCGACCACGTACTGACCCTCGACGCCGAGCAGCGCTACATGCTGCTGGCCCCGGTGATCCGCGAGCGCAAGGGCGAGCACGCCCAGGTCTTCGACCAGCTGCGCGCGCAGGGCTATGTGCGCGTGCGCGTGGACAGCCAACTGCATGAAATCGATGCGGTGCCGCCACTGGCGCTGCGCCAGAAGCACACCATCGAAGCGGTGATCGACCGCTTCCGGCCGCGCGAAGACATCAAGCAGCGCCTGGCCGAGAGTTTCGAGACCGCGCTGAAGCTCGGCGACGGCATGGTCTCGGTGCAGTCGCTGGATGTGGAGGATGCGCCTGCGCATCTGTTCTCGTCCAAGTACAGCTGCCCGGTCTGCGATTACTCGCTGCCGGAGCTGGAACCGCGCCTGTTCTCGTTCAACTCGCCGGTCGGCGCCTGCCCGGGCTGCGATGGCCTGGGCATGGCCGAGTTCTTCGATCCCTCGCGCGTGGTGGTGCACCCGGAGCTGTCGCTCTCGGCCGGTGCCGTGCGCGGCTGGGATCGCCGCAACGCCTATTATTTCCAGCTGATCGCCTCGCTGGCCAAGCACTACAAGTTCGACACCGACGCCCCGTGGCAGAGCCTGTCCGAAGACGTGCGCCAGGCCGTGCTGTACGGCAGCGGCGATGAAACCATCACCTTCACCTACTTCACCGAAGCCGGTGGCCGCACCCAGCGCAAGCATCGCTTCGAGGGCATCATTCCAAACCTCGAGCGCCGCTACAAAGAGACCGAATCGGCGGCGGTGCGCGAAGAGCTCGCCAAGTACATCAGCGAGCGCAACTGCCCCGAGTGCAACGGCCAGCGCCTGAACAAGGCCGCGCGCAACGTGTTCGTGGCCGACCGCGCACTGCCGGAGCTGGTGGTGATGCCGATCGACGACGCGCTGAAATTCTTCAGCGGCATGACGCTGCCCGGCTGGCGCGGCGAGATCGCCGGCAAGATCGTCAAGGAGATCGGCGAACGCCTGGGCTTCCTGGTCGATGTCGGCCTGGATTACCTCACCCTGGAACGCAAGGCCGACACCCTCTCCGGCGGCGAAGCCCAGCGCATCCGGCTGGCCTCGCAGATCGGCGCCGGCCTGGTCGGCGTGATGTACGTGCTGGATGAACCGTCGATCGGCCTTCACCAGCGCGACAACGAGCGCCTGCTCGGCACCCTGACCCGCCTGCGCGACCTCGGCAACACGGTGATCGTGGTCGAGCATGACGAAGACGCGATCCGCCTGGCCGACTACGTGCTGGATATCGGTCCGGGCGCGGGCGTGCACGGCGGTGAGATCGTCGGCCAGGGCACGCTGCAGGACATCCTGGATGCCCCGCGTTCGCTGACCGGCCAGTACCTGTCGGGCAAGCGCGCCATCGAGATCCCGGCGCGCCGGCACAAGCCCAACCCGAAGATGACCCTGCACCTGCGCGGTGCCAGCGGCAACAACCTCAAGGGCGTGGACCTGGACATTCCCTCGGGCCTGCTGACCTGCATCACCGGCGTGTCCGGCTCGGGCAAGTCGACCCTGATCAACGACACCCTGTTCTCGCTGGCCGCCAACGAGATCAACGGCTCCTCGCACCCGATCGCTCCCTACAAGGAGGTCGATGGCCTGGATCTGTTCGACAAGGTGGTGGACATCGACCAGTCGCCGATCGGCCGCACCCCGCGCTCGAACCCGGCCACGTACACCGGCCTGTTCACGCCGCTGCGCGAGCTGTACGCGCAGGTGCCCGAAGCGCGCGCACGCGGCTATTCGCCGGGCCGTTTCAGCTTCAACGTGCGCGGTGGCCGCTGCGAAGCGTGCCAGGGCGATGGCCTGATCAAGGTGGAAATGCACTTCCTGCCGGACGTGTACGTGCCCTGCGATGTCTGCCACGGCAAGCGCTACAACCGCGAAACGCTGGAGATCCTCTACAAGGGCTACAACATCAACGACGTGCTGCAGATGACCGTCGAAGATGCGTTGAAGCTGTTCGAGCCGGTGCCGAGCATCGCGCGCAAGCTGGAAACGCTGGTCGATGTGGGCCTGAGCTACATCAAACTGGGCCAGAGCGCGACCACGCTGTCCGGCGGTGAAGCGCAGCGCGTGAAGCTTTCCAAGGAACTGTCGCGCCGCGATACCGGGCGCACGCTGTACATCCTCGATGAGCCGACCACCGGCCTGCATTTCCACGACATCGAAGCGCTGCTCGGCGTGCTGCACAAGCTGCGCGACGAAGGCAACACGGTGGTGGTGATCGAGCACAACCTGGATGTGATCAAGACCGCCGACTGGATCGTCGATCTGGGGCCGGAAGGCGGCCACCGCGGCGGCACCATCCTGGTCACGGGCACACCGGAAGACGTGGCGGCCTGCCCGACCTCGTACACCGGCCAGTTCCTGGCCAAGATGCTGCCGTCCACCAGCGCGCGCCCGGAACAGCCGGCCGCCGTGGCCAACAAGCCCGACGCCCGCCCGCCGCGCAAGGCCAAGCCGGAACCGAAGAAGGCCGTGCGCAAGACCGCCGCGACCAAAGCCCCCAGCAAAAGCAAGAAGAAGACCGCATGAGCAACGAGCACAAGATCCTCGCCCGCGTGCCGATCAGCGTCCGCTGGCGCGACATGGACAGCATGGGCCACGTGAACAACGCCAAGTACATCTCCTACCTGGAAGAGGCGCGCGTGCGCTGGATGCTGGGCGTGGAGGGCGTTTCGATGACCGACCGGATCGCACCGGTGGTGGCCGCGACGAACGTCAACTACCGCCTGCCGATCGTGTGGCCCAACGACATCGTGGTGGAGCTGTTCGTCGAGCGCCTCGGCAACAGCAGCGTGACCATCGGCCACCGCATCGTGGACGAAAAGAACGGCAGCACGCTGTATTCGGATGGCAACGTGGTGGTGGTCTGGATGGACACGCAGACCGGCAAGAGCGCACCGTTGCCCGAGGCGATCCGTACGGCATCGAGCTGAGCGACTGCAGAACCGATGGAACGAAAAGGCCGCCCATGGGGCGGCCTTTTTTTCGGGTGGGCGAACGCGCACCGCTACTTCACCGCGTTGCGCACCTGCAGCATGCCATCCACCTTGCGCCCGTCTTCCAGACTGAGCCGCAACGGCAGCTGGACCCCTGCTTTCAGCGCCACCTCCGGCTGCATCAGCATCAGGTGCAGGCCACCGGGTTTGAGTTCGACCGTCGCCCCCGCCGCGATCGGCAGGCGTTCCACCGCGCGCATGCGGCTGACGCCGTCGACCAGCGTGGTTTCGTGCAGCGACACATCGCCGAACGCCTTGCTGCCGGCGCCGACCACCACCACCGCGCTGCGGCAGTCATTGCGGATCTGCCCGTAACCGGCCGCCATCGGCATCGGCCCCGGTGGCAGGCGCACCCAGCCCTCACGCACCGACACGCAGGCCGGCTCGGCGGCAGCGGCCGATGCTGCGAACGCACACAGCCCCAACAATACGCACACGAATGGTTTGGTTATCATCGGCCTCGTTCCCTGTCCGCAACGAGACTGCAGCATGACGACGCTCATCGAGGTGATCAACCATGGCCCCATCCGCGAACTGCGGCTGGCGCGCCCCCCGGTCAATGCGTTGGACACCGAGCTGTGCCGGCACCTGATCCAGGCGATCAACCAGGCCATGGCCGAGGATGTGCACGGCATCGTGCTGTCCGGCAGCGAGCGCATCTTCAGCGCCGGCATGGACGTGCCGCACCTGCTCAGCCACGGCGAGGACAAGCACAAGCTGCTGGACAGCTGGCAGGCGTTCTTCGGCGCCGTGCGCACCCTGGCCGAATGCCGCGTGCCTGTGGTCGCCGCCCTGACCGGGCATGCCCCGGCCGGCGGCTGCGTGCTGGCCCTGTGTTGCGACTACCGCATCATCGCGCGCAGCCCGGACGCCGCCCATCCCACGGTGATCGGCCTGAACGAAGTGCAGGTCGGGCTGGTCGCGCCGGAAGGCATCCAGCGCCTGATGCGCCGCGTGGTCGGCCACCACCGGGCCACCACCCTGCTGGTCGGCGGCGAGATGGTGCCGGCCGAGCGTGCGCTGCAGATCGGGCTGGTCGATGAGGTGGTCGATGCCGACCTGGTCGTGGCCCGCGCCGTGGCCTGGCTGCAGAGCCTGCTCAAGCTGCCGCGGCAGCCGATGCTGTTGACCCGCACCATTGCCCGCGCCGACCTGCATGAGGCTCTGCACGCCGACCTGATCCAGCTCGACCGCTTCGTCGAGGCCTGGTACGCCCCCGACGCCCAGCAGGCGCTGCATGGGCTGGTCGCGAGGCTCGGAAAGGGCTGACCCGCGAACACGGACACCCTCGCAAACACCGGTAATGCCGGCCGCTGGCCGGCGCCGCGTGCGCGTGGACATGACGAGGAGCCGGCCAGCGGCCGGCACTACCGGACCCCGTATAATCGGCGCCAGTCCAACCCAGGTTGCCGCCTTTGTCCGCCACGCACGAACCCGTCGTTTCCGAGCTGATCGACCTGCTCTCGCTTGAACGGCTGGAAGACAATCTGTTCCGCGGCCAGAGCCGCGACATCGGCACCAAGTACGTCTTCGGCGGCCAGGTGCTGGGCCAGGCGCTGTCGGCCGCCCAGAAGACCGTCGAGAACGGCCGCCACGTGCATTCGCTGCACGCTTACTTCCTGCGCGCCGGCAACATCGACCACCCCATCGTCTATGACGTGGACCGCACCCGTGACGGCGGCAGCTTCTCCGTGCGCCGGGTCACTGCGATCCAGCACGGCAAGGTGATCTTCTTCTGCGCGGCTTCGTTCCAGCAGGCCGAGACGGGCGCCGAGCATCAGCACAAGATGCCGGAAGTGCCGCAGCCGGAAGACATCGAACCGAACCAGCCGCTGCCGCAGGCGGTCCTGGATCGCCTGCCGATCAAGGTGCAGCGCTGGCTCTCGCGCGGCGGCCCGTTCGAGTTCCGCCATGTCTACCCGCGCGATGAACTCCATCCGCCCAAGCGTCCGCCTTACCACCAGGTCTGGCTGCGCCTGAACGAGACCGTTGGCGATGCGCCCGAGCTGCATCAGGCACTGCTCGCCTACGCCTCGGATTTCCACCTGCTCGGCACCGCGACGTTCCCGCACGGCATCAGCTACTACCAGCCGCATGTGCAGATGGCTTCGCTGGACCACGCGATCTGGTTCCACCGCCCGTTCCGCGCCGACGATTGGCTGCTGTACTCGCTGGACAGCCCCAGCGCGCAGGATTCGCGCGGGCTGGCGCGGGGCCAGTTCTTCACCCGCAACGGCATCCTGGTCGCCAGTACGGCCCAGGAAGGCCTGATCCGCGTGGTCGACGACAGTGCCGCGGCCGCCGCCGTACCGGCCAAGGACTGACATGAGACAGATCTTCAACAGCCAGCGCGTGGAAACCGTCGAAGGCGTGGCCCAGCTGCTGCGCGACGCCGGCATCGAAGTGCGCATCACCAACGGGCGCTCGTACCACAGCAAGCGCGGCAGCCAGTTCAGCTATCTGGACAAGGAAAAGGCCACCACCCATCCGACCCTGTGGGTGGTGCATGCCGACGACCAGCCGCGCGCCCGCGAGATCCTGCGCGATGCACGCCTGCTGGAAACCACCCGCCGCGACCACCCGACCGCGCAGTTCGCGTTCCGCGACGAGGTCGCCCAGGCCGACGCACCGCGCAACTGGGCCTGGCGCATCCGCATCGGCCTGCTGCTGGTGATCGCGGCCGTGGCGATGGTGGTGGTCATGCGCCACCGCAGCGCCCCGACCGTGGTGCCCGCCCCGGCCCCGGCGGCACAGCCGGCCTCGACGCCGACGGCACCGGCAGCCACGCCGCCGGAAGAAGAGGAAGTGCGGGTCCGGATCCAGCCCACCGAGTAACCGGGGGTGCCGGCCGCTGCCGGCACTCTCCGGTCACATCCGGGCCCGGCACGCGTCATGATGGGACCATCCCCGGGGGAGGACACCATGACGCCGCATCCGCTGACCACCACGCTCGAACGCGAATTGCCGGCCGCGGCCGGCGGCTGCCAGCAGTCCTATGGCCGCATCGTGCTGGCCTGCCAGAACACGGTCACCGCGATCGCACTGGCGATCACCCGCGACGTGCACGCCAGCGAAGACATCGCGCAGGAGGCGTTCATCAAGGCCTGGCAGCAGCTCAACCAGCTGCACAGCCATGCCAGCTTCCTGCCCTGGCTGCGCCAGATCACCCGCAATCTTGCCCGCGACTGGCTGCGGGCCAACCGCGGTCGCCCGCTTTCCGGAGAAGCGGCCGAGATCGCCATCAACATGGCTGCCGACCCCAGCCCAAGCGCGCCGGAGCACCTGCAGCGGGTGGAAGAGGAACTGGCGGCCGAAGAGATCATCTCGGCGCTGCCCGAAGACAGCCGCGAGACCCTGCTGCTGTATTACCGCGAAGGCCAGAGCTCGCAGCAGGTCGCCGATCTGCTCGGCCTCAGCGATGCCGCAGTACGCAAGCGCCTCTCGCGCGCACGTGCCACTGTCCGCGAGGAAATGATGCGCCGCTTCAGCGAGTTCGCGCGCAGCAGCGCGCCGAGTGCGGCGTTCGCCACGACGGTGGTCTCGATGGTGCTGGTCGCCGCGCCCGGCACGGCCAGTGCCGCGATCCTGCTCGGCACCGGGCTGGGTACCAGCAAGCTCGGGCTGGGCGGTGCCAGTGTTTCCGGCGGTGCCGCCTTGGGTTCACTGAGTGCAGCGGCCAGCCAGAGTCACGTGCTGCCGCCGGATTTCGCCTGGGGCGCGATCGCCGGCAGCGTGGTCGGGGGCGTGCTGGGCAGTTACCTGGGGGGCCGTTACCTGCTCTCGTACGCCGAGAACGAGACTGAGCGAACCGCCATCCGCGGGTTCGTGCACTACAGCACGTTCACTGCCATGCTCGTCTGCGTGGCTGTATTCGCGCTGACCTACTTCCAGCCAGCGTGGTACTCCCCTTTGGTGGCGCTCGTCATCGGCCTTGGCGCGGTCAACTATCAGTGTCTCGTCCCGCTGCAGCGGATCATGGCCCCGATGATCGCGCGCGATGCAGCCCGCCATGGACGCACTGGCCCGAACTGGAAATACGAGTCGCTGTACGGCCGCAAGGCGCTGTGGGTGATGAACCTGTTCGTGGTCGGCACCATCGTCTGGGCGATGTACCGGAACGGCCGCATCTGAAACAGAAAAGCGCCGGTCGATGACCGGCGCTTTCGTCCTGCAGCTACAGCGGACGGCTTACTTCGCCGCCGGTGCCTTCGGCGCCATCGGCGGCTTGCCGTCGCGGTGCTTGCCATCGCGATGATCGCCACGCGGGCCACCGAACGGGCCCTTGGCCGCATCGAACTCGGCCTTGCTCAGCTGGCCGTCCTTGTTGGTGTCGGCCGCGGCGAACCAGGCATCACGATGCTGCTTCATGCGCAGCTCGCGGTCGGCCTTGTCCAGGTAGCCATCCTTGTTGACGTCCATCTCATCGAAGCGCGCGGCCAGGCGCGGATCGGCCTTGGCCTCCTCACGGCTGATGCGGCCATCCTTGTTGGTGTCCAGCTTGGCCATCCAGTCGCCGCGGCCACCCGGGCCACGTCCGTGGCGCTTGCCGTGCCAGCGCGGCAGTTCCTCGCGGGAGAGCTTGCCGTCCTTGTTGGTATCCAGGGTATCGAACTGCGCGGCCAGACGCGGGGCCTTCGCCGCTTCGGCGCGGTCGATGAAGCCATCGCCATTGGTGTCCAGCTTGGCGCGGGCGGGCTTGTCGCCGGCGGCGGGCGTATCGGCAGCGACCGCCAGGCCGGCAGCACCGGTGGACAGCAGCAGGGCCAGCAGCAGGAGGGATTTGCGGTTGCGCATGGGTAACTCCGGTTCGTGAGGGAAACTGCGTGCGGTGCGTGGCACCCACACCGGTAACAACGCGCGGGCGCCAGCACCGTTGACAGCCCGGCCGGCCGTGTTCATTTGGCAGACAGTCGCGGCGGCTGCGACGGCGCGGGGCTATGCTGTAGGCATGGCAATACACGGCGACCGCGACGACGAGCTGCGACTGTTCCAGACCGGCGACCACCCCTGTGGCTACTGGCCGGAACGGGCCGCACGCGATCTCGTGCTCGACCCCAACGATCCGCGGCTGGGCACGCTGTACCCGATGGCGCTGGGCTGGGGCTTCCGCCGCTCCGGCGATCTGGTCTACCGCCCGCACTGCGCCGACTGCCACGCCTGCGTGGCGGTGCGCATCCCCGTGGCCCGCTTCGCACCGGACCGCAGCCAGCGCCGCTGCCTGGCCCGCAATGCGGATCTGGAAGTGCGGATCGTCGCGGCCGAGCAGACCGACGAGCAGTTCGCGCTGTACCACCGTTACCTGACCCATCGCCACGCGCAGGGCGGGATGGACGAGCACGGTCCGCACGAGTTCGACCAGTTCCTGATCGGGCGCTGGTCGCAGGGCCGTTTCATCGAGATCCGCGGCCCGGCCGTGGACGGCCATCGCGGCCCGCTGCTCGCGGTCGCCGTGACCGATGTCACCCCACAAGGGCTCTCGGCGGTCTATACCTTCTTCGACCCGGACCAGGCCCATCGCGGCCTGGGCACCTTCGCGATCCTGCAGCAGATCGCCTGGGCGCGGCGGGAGCAGTTGCCGCACCTGTACCTGGGCTACTGGATCCGCGACCACCGCAAGATGGACTACAAGCGCCGGTTCCGTCCGCTGGAGGCCTACGACGGCCGCCGCTGGCACGCCTTCGATGATGAATTGGACGGCCGCTGACGCAACACTGACACCGTGCCGGGTGCAAAATAGGCGGATGAAAGCCCATCCCCTGATCCTTGCCCTGGCCCTGCTCTGCGGCGCCTGTGCCCAGTCCCCCGCCAAGACCGCCACCATGCCGGATTCCGCTTCCGCACCGCTGCGGATCGCCACTTACAACACCTCGCTGTACAGCGATGAGACCGGCGGCCTGATCGCCGAGCTTGAAGGCGACAGCGAACACGCGCGCAAGATCGCCGCCGTCCTGCAGCAGGTCCGCCCGGATCTGGTGCTGCTCAACGAATTCGATTACGACGATGCCCACCGCGCCGCCGACCTGTTCCAGAAGCGCTACCTGGAAGCGGCCCAGCCCGGTGGCGGCGAGCCGCTGCACTACGCCTACCGCTACCTCGCCCCGGTCAATACCGGTGTGCAGAGCGGCCTGGACCTGGACAACAACGGCGAGATCGGCGGCGAAGGCCGCGCGCGTGGCAACGATGCCTGGGGCTACGGCCTGCACCCGGGCCAGTACGGCATGCTGGTGCTGTCGCGCTACCCGATCGACGAGGCCAAGGTCCGCAGCTTCCAGCTGCTGAAGTGGAGCACGATGCCCGGCGCCCTGCGCCCGATCGATCCGCGTACCGGTAAATCCTTCTACAACGATCACGTCTGGTCGCAGCTGCGCCTGTCCTCCAAATCCCATTGGGATGTGCCGGTGACCACCCCGAACGGCACCGTGCACGCGCTGGTTTCGCACCCGACCCCGCCGGTCTTCGACGGCCCGGAGAAGCGCAACGCCGCCCGCAACCACGACGAACTGCGCCTGTGGCAGGACTACCTAAAGGACCGCGACACCTCGTGGCTGTGCGATGACCGTGGCCACTGTGGCGGCCTCGCGCAGGATGCGCGCTTCGTGATCCTGGGCGATCTGAACAACGACCCGGTCGATGGCGACGGCCGCCACGAAGCCATCGTGGAACTGATCGAAAACCCCCGCGTGCTGCGCTACCCGACCCCGCGCAGCGTCGGCGCTGAACAGACCAGCCTGGCGTACGCCGAGAAGGGCATCGTCCGCAAGGGCGCCCCGTTCCATGCCACCGGCGACTTCGGCCCGAAATCCGGCACCATGCGCCTGGACTACGTCCTGCCCTCGGTCGGCTTCAGCTACATCGGCAGCGGCGTGTTCTGGCCGTCCAATGACAGCCCGGAAGCCAGGATTGCCGACGGCAGCGACCACCATCTGGTGTGGGTGGACGTGAAGTAAGTCACTCCGCTCAACAGCAACGAAAACGGCGAGCCAGGGCTCGCCGTTTTTTGTTACCGCCTCGTGCTGCCGAAGCGAACATTCCGGATCGACCCACCACCGACGTCGCGTTCAATCCGCCACGGATGCCAGAATACGGACACCATCACCGTCGCAGGAAGCGCTCAGATGCATCGAAACTTCATCATCATTCTTACGGTAGGCGCGCTGCTTGTGGCGTTCATGATCGGTTGGCCTAGCATTGCGATGAATGTCATTCCATTTCCCATGATCGGCCTGCTCCCTGCATGCGTGGCCTGGTACAAAGGCTACGGGGACAAGTTCGGAACCTGGTGGCTGTACGGTTCGGTCCTTGCCCCAGTCGCGCTCATCCACGTCACCATCCTGCCCTGGGCACAACGTTGAGGGGATCCTCCGCTTGCCGGGCGACCCACCGCACGCTCAGGACCGCAGCTCGATCCCGATAGCCTCAGCGGCCTCACGCGCAATCTTCCGCGCTGCATCGATATCCGCACCACGCGCCAGGGTCACCCCCACCCGGCGGTGCCCGTGCACGCTCGGCTTGCCGAACAGGCGCAGTGCCGAATCCGGCTGCACCAACGCTGCGGCCACATTGCTGAAGAACGGCACGCCCTCGCCATGCGCCAGCAGGGCGCACGATGCCGACGGACCGCTCTGGCGGATCACCGGAATCGGCAGCCCCAGAATCGCGCGCGCATGCAGCGCGAACTCGCTCAACTCCTGCGAGGCCAACGTCACCAGGCCCGTGTCATGCGGCCGCGGCGACACTTCGCTGAACCACACCTCGTCGCCCTTCACGAACAACTCGACCCCGAACAGGCCCCAGCCCCCCAGCTCGTCGGTGATCGCCTGCGAAATTTCCTCCGCCCGTGCCAGCGCGCGCGGCGACATCGGCTGCGGCTGCCAGCTCTCGCGGTAGTCACCGTCTTTCTGCCAATGCCCGATCGGCGCACAGAACGACGTCCCACCGGCATGACGCACGGTCAGCAGCGTGATCTCGTACTCGAAGTCGATGAAGCCTTCCACGATGCAGCGCCCGGCACCGGCACGGCCGCCGGTCTGCGCGTACTCCCAGGCCGGCGCGATGTCCGCGTCCTGGCGCAGCGTGCTCTGGCCCTTGCCCGAGGAGGACATCACCGGCTTGACCACGCACGGCAGCCCGATCGCGGCAACTGCCGCACGGTACTCGGCCTCGGTGTCGACGAACCGGTACGGCGAGGTCGGCAGGCCCAGGGTCTCGGCGGCGAGACGGCGGATGCCCTCGCGGTCCATGGTCAGGCGCGCGGCACGCGCCGTCGGCACGACCCGGAGGCCCTGCTCCTGTTCCAGCTGGACCAGCGTCTCGGTATGGATCGCCTCGATTTCCGGCACCACCAGATGCGGCTTCTCCAGCGCGATCAGCGCACGCAGCGCCATCGCGTCGAGCATGTCGATCACGTGCGAACGGTGCGCCACCTGCATTGCCGGTGCATCGGCATAGCGGTCGGCGGCAATCACTTCCACCCCCAGCCGCTGCAGTTCGATGGCGACCTCCTTGCCAAGCTCGCCGGACCCCAGCAGCAGCACACGGGTGGCGGAGGGAGACAGCGGCGTACCGAGCGTGGACATGGCGGTGTTCCGGGCAACAGGGGCGGGAGGGCATTTTAGCCGCTGCGGCCGCCCGGTGGCCGGCCGGCCCGGCACTTGCAGACTGATATCAATTTGATATCTTCCAATCAACTACCCAGGGACGCCCCGCCATGAAAGAGAAGTCGATCCGTTCGCTGTCCGGCCTGCCCTTCCTGCTGCTGGTGCTGGCCCTGACCGCCGTGGCCGTGTGGATGTTCGTGGTCGGGGTGGACAAGGGAAACCGCAACCCGGCGCTGATCGTCGGCAGCCTGGTGCTGGCCACCACCGCCCTGCTCAGCCTGGTCGGGCTTTACACCGTGCAGCCCAACCAGGCCGTCGTCGTCAGCCTGTTCGGCAAGTACGTCGGCACCGTGAAGGAGAACGGCCTGCGCTGGAACAACCCGTTCTTTACCAAGGTCAAGGTCAGCCAGCGCGTACGCAACTTCGAAAGTGGCAAGCTGAAGGTCAACGAGCTGGACGGCAGCCCGATCGAGATTGCCGCGGTGATCGTGTGGCAGGTGGTGGACGCGTCCGAGGCCGTCTACAACGTGGATGACTACGAGAGCTTCGTGCACATCCAGTCTGAATCGGCGCTGCGCGCGATGGCCACCAGCTATCCGTACGACCAGCACGAAGAAGGCCAGCTGTCGCTGCGCAGCCATGCCGCCGAGATTTCCCAGCACCTCAAGGACGAGCTGGCCGAGCGCCTGGCCGATGCCGGCGTGCAGGTGATCGATGCGCGCATCAGCCACCTCGCCTATGCGCCGGAAATTGCCCAGGCGATGCTGCAGCGCCAGCAGGCCAACGCGGTCATCGCCGCACGTACGCGGATCGTCGCTGGCGCGGTCGGCATGGTCGAAATGGCCCTGGCCGAACTGCAGAAGAACGGCGTGGTCCAGCTCGATGAAGAACGCAAGGCGCACATGGTCAGCAACCTGCTGACCGTACTGTGTTCGGACCGTGGCACCCAGCCGGTGGTTAACGCCGGTTCGCTGTATTGATGCAACAGCGTGCCGACCCGAGGTCGGCACCTACCAACGCAACGCGGCGCCGAGGGGACGGCACGCGCTGTAGATAAAGGACCCCCGCATGACCGAAAAGAAAGCGTACCCGCTGCGTATCAATGCCGATGTTCTGGCGGCGGCGCAGCGCTGGGCCGACGACGAGCTGCGCAGCCTCAATGCACAGATCGAATACGTGCTGCGCGATGCACTGCGCAAGGCCGGGCGCCTTCCCAGACCCACCACCGACAAGGAGAGCAGGACATGAGCAAGCGCTGGAGCTATCTGACCGTTGAAGTGAAGCCCAACCTGATGGGGATCGTCAAAGCCGAGCAGATCCAGGAGGAACTGACCAAGCACGGCCAGATGGGCTGGGAGCTGGTCAACGCGATCAGCTTGGTATCGGCCCCTCCCTTCACGGCCTCGGTGCTGATCTTCAAGAAGGAGGCGTGAGATGGGTGCAGCCCACCCCTTCGAGGTTGCCCCATCCCCGGTCTGGCGACTGCTGTGGCTGTGGGTTCCACTGCTGCTCGTGGCCGGGCTGATGGTGGGCACCGCGCTGGACGCGCCGGAGCGTTCACACACCGAACTGTTCATCACCCTGCCGTTCCTGGCGGTGCTGGCGGCCGCGCTGACCTGGGCGTACACCCGCCGCCGCATCGTGCTGCACGAGGACACGCTGGAGGTGCAGTCGACCTTCTACCGCAAGCGCGTGCCGGTGAGCGACATGCGCCTGGACGAGGCGCGCATCGTCGATTTCGCCGAGCATGGCCGTTATAAGCCTTCGATCAAGACCAACGGCTACGGGGTACCGGGCTTCCAGTCCGGGCATTACCGGATGGCCGACCGCAGCAAGGCGTTCTGCCTGATCACCGACAGCAGCCGCGTCCTGCACCTGCCGCTGCGCGATGGCAGCGCCTTGGTGATCAGCCCGGAACGCCCACGTGCACTGCTTGATGCCCTGCAGGCGCTGGCCGGACCGCCGCGCGCGCACTAAGCTGGCAGCATGCGCCGATCCCCTGCCCTGCTGATCAACACCGCCGAGATCGAACTGTGGCCCGGCGGGCTGCTGCGCGCACGCGGGTCTGCCGACGCGCGCGCCCTGGCCCGGGCACAGTGGGTGCTGCGGCGCAAACGCGATGGCCGCTATCTTGCCGTCGCGACCGCCCACGGCGTGCTGCCGCTGGTGCCGCGGCTGATGCGCGAGCCGGGCATCGAAGAGGCGCTGGACGCGCTGGACCGCCAGCTGCTGGAGCGCCGCCGCGGCCGCGCGCCCGATACGATGCTGCCCCTGAGCGGGCTGCAGCACCGCCTCGAATCCCTCGGGATCGATGCCGATGCCTACCAGGCCGCCACCGGGCTGGCGCTGGAAGCCGAACCGGCCCAGCTGCACCTGGCCGGCGTCGACCGCTACCGGCGGCCACTGTGGCTGCAGCGTGACGCCGCCCGCGGTTGGCAACGCCTGCGCGCGCGGGCCGCCGCCGATGGCGTCGCCCTGGATGCGATCTCCGGTTACCGCAGCCACGATTACCAGCTCGGGATCTTCGCCCGCAAACGCCACCGCGGGCTGAGCGTGGAGGAGATCCTCAAGGTCAACGCCGCGCCCGGGTACAGCGAGCACCACAGCGGCTGCGCGCTGGATATCGGCACCCCGGGCGAACCGCCGGCGGAAGAATCGTTCGAGTCGACGGCCGCGTTCGCGTGGCTGGGCGAGCATGCCGGTCGCTTCGGCTTCCAGCTGAGCTACCCGCGCGACAACCCGCATGGCATCGTCTACGAGCCGTGGCACTGGTGCTGGCGACAGCCCACGCCCTGACCGGCGCGAACCGCCTCACCCCTGCGAACGGTTGGTCGTCGCGTTCGGATCCACCGTGAAATCGGCGATCCGCCACAGGTACAGGCTCGCATAGGTCCGGAACGGCCCCCACTTCTCGCCGCGGGCGAGCAGCTGCTTCGGGGTCGGCATCAGCTCGGCCTTGTCCACGCGCTGGGCGCCCTTGCGCACGCCGAGGTCATCCACCGGCAGGATGTCCGGGCGGCCCAGCCGGAACATCAGCATCATCTCCACCGTCCAGCGGCCGATGCCGCGGATCGGCACCAGGGCCTCGATGATGGCGTCGTGGTCCATCACCGACATCCGGCGCAGGTCGGGAATCTCGCCCGCTGCCTCGCGCCTGGCCAGGTCACGCAGGGCCAGCGCCTTGTTGCCCGAGACCCCGCAGACCCGCAGCCCGGGATCATCGATCCGCGACAGGGTATCGGCGTGCAGGCGGGTGCTGCCGATGGCGGTCTCCACCCGCCCGACGATGGTCGAGGCGGCCTTGCCGCTGAGTTGCTGAAACAGGATCGCCCTGGCGAGCGCGTCGACCGGATCAAAGGTTTTCGCCCAGCCGGGCGGCGCCTGGATCGGGCCGAGCCGCTTCATCCAGGTGCCCAGCCGCCGGTCGCGCCGGCTGAGCCAGTCGTGCGCCTCATCGACATCGAAACCGCGGCGGTAGCGGGGCATGTCAGCGCCTCAGAGCATTGAGGCCGTAGGCCAGCCAGCCGACCATCAGCGCGGTGCCCCCGACCGGAGCCAACTGGGTGCTGAGCTTCCACAGCGCGCCAGCCACCAGGCTGCCGGAGAACAGCAGCGTGCCGATCAGCAGGACATACAGGGCCAGTCGGCCGAGGGTGTTCTGCTGGGTCGGGCCAAGCACCGCCAGCGCCACGCCATGCCCGAACGCGTACAGCGCCGCGGTGGTCACATGCGACTGCGCCTGTGGGTCGGCGATGCCATGCGAGGCGTAGGCCGACAGCCCGACCGCGGTGGCCGCCAGCAGGCCGCCCAGGCCGGCCAGCAGGGAGGGTTTGCGCGTGCGTCGTTCCAGGTTGAGCATGCTTGTGTCCTTCAGACAGTGCTCCGCTGCCGGAGCCAAAAAAAAACGCGCCGCAGGAAGCGGCGCGTTTCAGGTCGTGCGTTACATCACGGCAACCGTCGGATTACTTGACGGCCCAGTAGATGTCGTACGTGCCTTCCGGAGTGAACGACTTTTCCACGCCGTCCTTCCAGGACTCGTACGGACGGTCGATCACTTCGTTGCCGCCGGTCACCGACCACGCACGCAGAGCGTTGCGGGCGATGTCCAGGCCGGCCATGTGGCCGGTGTAGGCCGCGTGGGCCGAACGGTGCGGAGCAACATGCACGTACTTGACCGGTGCACCACCGTCGATCTTCACCGTCAGGGCTTCGGCAGTCGCGCCTTCAGCACCCTTCTTCTTGACCGGCTGGGCCACGTCGAAGGCGTACTTCTCCGCGCCGAAATCGGTGGTGATGATGCGGAACGGACCGGCGGCTTCGAGGTTGTTGGCCTCCATGACGCGCTTGATCCACTCCTGGTTGTCCTTGATGGACTTGGTGATGGTCTCCTGGCCGCGGTCCACGTTGCCGGCGGTGACGACCAGCAAGTCCTCGGCCGGGACGTCCACGATGGCCAGATCGGTCAGCGGGGCTTCGGCGGTGCGGTAGTCCACGTTCGGCACGGTGGCCAGCATGTTGGCCATGCGCGACAGACCCAGCTTCAGGTCGTCACCGGCGTGACGGCTGACGTACAGGCCCGCGTAACGACCGAACAGGTTGAAACCGTACTTGACGCTGTAGTCCTGCGTGATCTTGACGTTGCGGCCACCCTTGCCGGTCGGCTCCAGGGTGAACTTGGTCACCTTGTCGTGACCCTTGCTCTGGTCCTCGATGGCGATCGCCACGTGCTTGTTCTGCTCGGACTCGGTGATCACCCAGCTACCCTCGCCCAAGGAGCTTTCCTTGGAGGCGTAGTCCAGGCGTGCGCCGACGCCGGCAGCCGGGCCGGAGTACTTCAGTTCAACGGCGGGATCGCGCAGCAAGAGCGGGTTCCAGTCCTTGAAGCGGCGCAGGCTGTTGACCGTGTCGTACACGATCGTCATCTTGCGGTTGGTCTCGATGCTTTCGGAAATATGGCGCTCGCCCGGCAGACATACGCCAATGATGACGAACAGGCCAGCCACGATCCCCAAGGCGATCAGGAACTCGATAATACGGGTCATTCAGGAGTCTCCGGGGCCGATCCCACGGCCGGGTTGATTGAAGCGAAGCGCCAATCCTAGCAGGCTTCGCCGGTGTTGTTGATCAGGGTTGGCACACCGGTTTCCATGTCGGCAGCGGTTTTGCATAGACAAGGAGCGGAAAGATAACGCATCGCGCGTGTCAGCACGTAGCGGATGGACAATATTTCTTTGCCGGATTCGGCCGCCGAACCCGAAAACACCCTCGCATCGCTTGCGCTGCAAGGGTTTCACGGGATTCAGAAATTACCTGCGAACCCGTGGCCGCCCAAGGGCCGCCGCCGGCTCCACCGGCTCAGACCAGCTGCAGCTCGAAGGCCTTGAGCACCGCCCGGGTGCGGTCGCGCACGCCCAGCTTGGACAGGATGTTGGACACGTGGTTCTTGATCGTGCCCTCGGCCACGCCCAATGAATTGGCGATCTCCTTGTTGGAGAAGCCGCTGGCCATCAGCCGCAGGATCTCGGTTTCGCGGTCGGTCAGCGGGTCCGGCCGGTCCAGGCTCACGAACTCGTTGCGCATGTGCTCCAGGCCCGACAGCAGGCGCTGGGTGACCGCCGGCTGCACCAGCGAGCCGCCCTCGGCCACGGTCCGGATCGCGCCCACCAGCTGATCCAGGGTCACGTCCTTGAGCAGGTAGCCCTTGGCGCCGGCCTTGAGCCCGGCCAGCACCAGCTGGTCGTCGTCGAAGGTGGTCAGGATGATGGTCGGCGGCAGCTGGTTCAGCCGCGACAGCATCTGCAGCGCCTCCAGGCCGGACATCACCGGCATGCGCATGTCCATCAGGACCACGTCCGGGCGGACCTGGGGAACCACCTCCACTGCCTGGCGGCCATCGGCGGCCTCGGCGACCACCTCGATGCCGTCATCGAGCGCCAGCAGTGAGCGGATCCCCTGCCGCACCAGGGTTTGGTCGTCGACCAGGCAGACGCGAATCATCAACGCACTCCTTCAATGACAGCGGTCAGCATCAATACTGGCACGCCGGGTACCGAGGCACGAAGGCGGAAGCCCTGTCCCCGGCGGGTTTCGATCTGCAGCTCACCACCGCATTGTTGCAGGCGCTCGCGCATCCCGCGCAACCCGTTGCCGACCACGATCCCGTCGGCGCCCACCCCGTCATCATGCGCTTCCAGCACCACGATGCCCGGGGCCTCGCGCCGGACCTTGATCCACAGGTTGCGCGCGCCGGCGTGGCGCACCGCATTGGTGATGATCTCCTGGGTGCAGCGCAGCAGCACGTGGGCCCGCTCGGGGTCTTCCACGCTCAGCGGCTCGTCGATATCCAGGTGGATCTCCAGCGAGGGCACCTGCTCGGTCAGCGGCCGCAGGGCGGCAGCCAGGTCGATCGCGCCACTGTCGCGCAGCTGGCTGACCGCCTCGCGCACGTCGGTCAGCAACAGCTTGGCCAGCGTATGGGCCTGGTGCACATGCTCCTGGGCCTGACCTTCGGTGATGTGGCCGGCCACTTCCAGATTGAGGCTGAGCGCGGTCAGGTGATGGCCGAGCAGATCGTGCAGCTCGCGGGAGATGCGGGTGCGCTCGTTGACCCGGGCACTCTCGGCCAGCAGCACGCGGGTGGCGCGCAGCTCGGTATTGAGCCGGCGCTGCTCCTCGCGGGCATCGGTCTGCTGCCGAGCGACCAAGCTGGTCACGAAGATGAACATGGAGAAGCCGCCATACAGCAGCGACTGCATCACCGCTTCGAACAGCGAGAAATTAAGGATCAGGTAGTAGACCGGCAGCACCGCCAGCTGGCTCAGCAGCAGCCAGATCACACCACCGCGCACCGGCAGCATCCACGGGATGACGCCAGCGGCGACCATCATCAGGATGCTGCCCAGCCCGGAGCCGCTCAGGTAGCTCACGCCCAGTGCCGAGGCGGTAAGCAGCACCAGCATGACCCGGTCGTACCAGCGCGAGTGGCCGCCGTTGCGCAGCCCGCGGGTCAGCCAGAAGTAGCCGGCGCCGAAGGCCAGGTACGCAGCGAACAGCCACAGCGCCCAGGCATCGACGCCACCGCCGCGGCGCAGCAGTGCTTCGTACTGCGAATAAACCAGAGGAAGTCCGACCATGACCCAGGTGAACAGGCCGGCCAGTCGCAGTACTCGGGTGTGGCTGAGGTATCCCAACATGGACGCATAGTAGGCTGAACCTGTTCCCCTGCACTCCCACAGAAGTCATGCCTGTCGGCTCGCGGGGGGAAGCCACCCATGCAATAATCGGACCGAGGGCCCCTTGATGGGCCAACCGCGTTACCCCACGGAGTCACAATGTCGATTGTCATCCGCGACGTGCGCGAGCACGAGCTCGATTCCGTCCTGGCCCTGAACAACAATGCCGGCCTGGCCATCCTGCCGTTGGATGCCGCCCGCCTGCGTCTGTTCTATGAAAGCGCTGAGTATTTCCGCGTCGCCGAGCGCGACGGCAACCTGGCCGGTTTCCTGATCGGCTTCGGCAGCGACAGCCAGCACGACAGCAGCAACTTCGCCTGGTTCAAGCAGCAGCTGGACAGCAAATTCTTCTATATCGACCGCATCGTGGTCGCCAGCCGCCGCCGCGGCGGTGGCGTCGGCCGTGCGTTCTATGCCGATGCCCAGAGCTACGCCGAGCTGCGCTACCCGCAGCTGACCTGCGAAGTGTTCCTGGACCACGGTGCCGATGCCGCCCTGCTCTTCCACGGCAGCTTCGGCTTCCGCGAGGTCGGGCAGAACAACATGGCCCACGTTGATGTGCGTGCCAGCATGCTGCTCAAGGACCTGTGCAGTTACCAGTGGGTGCACGACACCTACGGCGATCAGCTGCCGGATGTGCCCTGGGTGGGCCATCGCCGTGAGCCGCTGCGCGTCCAGCAGCAGACGGGGACCTGATCGGTGGCAGCGAACATGGATTTTGAACAGGCCGGCGAACTGAAGATCGGCCAGGTCGGCATCGCCAATCTGCGCATCCGCACCCTGGACGTCGACCGCCTGACCCGTGAAATGCAGGAACGTGTGGCCCGCGCCCCGAAGCTGTTCGGGCGTGCCGCAGTGATCCTGGATTTCGGCGGGCTCAGCAGGATGCCGGACGTGGCCACCGCCAAAGCATTGTTGGACGGCCTGCGCCGCGCTGGCGTGCTGCCGGTCGCGCTGGCCTACGGCACCACGGAAACCGATCTGCTCTCCCAGCAGCTTGGCCTGCCGCTGCTGGCCAAGTTCCGCGCCCAGTACGAGCGTGCCGAGGCCGAGCCGGTTGCCGCCGCCCCTGCGCCGGTGGCTGAGCCGCCGCGCCGCGCACGTGCCGCCGCCGCCGTACCGGCGGCGCCCGCGCCTAGCGCCGTCGCCACCGGTGGCGCGCCCAAGCCGGGCCGCATGCAGACGGTCAACGTCCGCTCGGGCCAGCAGCTGTACGCGGAAAACTGCGACCTGACGGTCATGGCCACCGTCGGCGCGGGCGCCGAAGTGATCGCCGACGGCAGCATCCACATCTACGGTACGCTGCGGGGCCGCGCCCTGGCAGGTGCCCAAGGCAACACCACGGCGCGCATTTTCTGCCGTGAATTCCACGCTGAACTGGTCGCCATTGCCGGCCATTACAAGGTACTGGACGATGTCCCGGACACCCTGCGCGGCAAGGCCGTGCAGGTGTGGCTGGAACAGGACCAGATCAAGATCGCTGCGCTGGACTGACGCAGCCCCCAAACAGAAGAATCAGGAGAAATCCTTTGGCTGAAATCATCGTAGTCACCTCCGGCAAGGGCGGCGTCGGCAAGACCACCAGCAGCGCCAGCCTGGCCTGCGGGTTGGCACGTCGTGGCAAAAAGGTGGCGGTGATCGACTTCGACGTCGGCCTGCGCAACCTGGACCTGATCATGGGCTGCGAGCGCCGCGTGGTGTACGACTTCGTCAATGTCGTGCACGGCGAAGCGACCCTCAAGCAGGCCCTGATCAAGGACAAGCGCTTCGACAACCTGTACGTGCTGGCTGCCTCGCAGACCCGCGACAAGGACGCGCTGACCCAGGAAGGCGTGCGCAAGGTGCTCGACGACCTGATCGCCGACGGCTTCGAATACGTCATCTGCGACTCCCCGGCCGGCATCGAGAAGGGTGCGTTCCTGGCGATGTACTACGCCGACCGTGCGGTCGTGGTGGTGAACCCGGAAGTGTCTTCGGTGCGCGACTCGGACCGCATCATCGGCCTGCTCGATTCGAAGACCCACAAGGCCGAATCCGGCAAGAACGTACCGGCCTTCCTGCTGCTCACGCGCTACAGCCCGGTGCGGGTGGAAAGCGGCGAGATGCTCAGCATCACCGACGTGGAAGAAGTGCTCGGCCTGAAGGCCATTGGCGTGGTGCCCGAATCGGGCGACGTGCTCAATGCCTCCAACAAGGGTGAGCCGGTCATTCTGGACCCCGAATCGGCGGCGGGCCAGGCATACGAAGATGCGGTTGGCCGCATCCTTGGCGAAGAGCGTCCGATGCGCTTCACCACCGTGGAGAAGAAAGGCTTCTTCAGCAAGCTGTTCGGAGGGTAAGCATGGGACTGTTCGATTTCCTGAACCGAAAGAAGACCACTGCCGAAACGGCCAAGAACCGCCTGCAGATCATCATCGCGCAGGAACGCAGCCACCGCGGCGGCCCGGACTACCTGCCCCTGCTGCAGCGCGAGCTGCTGGAAGTGATCAAGAAGTACGTCAACATCGACGCTGATGCGGTCAAGGTCGATCTGGTCAAGGACGGGGAGCACGATGTGCTCGATATCTCCGTCGCCTTGCCGGAAGGCCCGCAGCAGCCCTGATCGAGATCGCCCCTTCCGCGTTGGAAGGGGCGCTTGAGCGGCACCCCATGAACGACGCTGCCCCCACCGCCGAACCGCAGGTCACCCGACTCGGCGATATCCGTTTCGACGATGCCCAGGCCCTGCTCGCCGCCCACGATCTGCACCTGCATCGTGTGACCGATGGCGCGCCGATTCCGGGCAGCTATTGGGGCGAACCCGAGGCCGGCATCATCGGCAGCGACGTCTACGTCCGCGATGACACCCCTGTGCACTCGATGCTGCACGAAGCCTGCCACCTGATCGTGCTGCCGCCGGAGCGGCGTGCGCTGGTGCACACCGATGCCACCGATTCAGTGCCCGAAGAAGACGCGACCTGTTACCTGCAGATCGTGCTGGCCGGGCAACTGCCGGGTGTAGGCAGCGCGCGATTGATGGCCGACATGGACGCGTGGGGGTATACGTATCGGTTGGGGTCGACGCAGGCGTGGTTCGAGCAGGATGCGGAAGACGCAAAGGCGTGGTTGGTCGAACGCGGCCTTCTTCCTGCGTAAATCCGCATGTGCGGTCAGTCCAGGGCGCGTGGCGACGCGCCAATCACATCGGCGCCTGGGGGTTCACACGGCGCGGTTCGAGCAGGACGGTGAAGATGCACTTGCCTGGTTGATTCAGCGCAGGTTGCTTCTGCCGTAGAGCCGACCGTTGGTCGGCTGTCGTGCGCTGTGACGCGACGTTACAGCTGCCGACCAACGGTCGGCTCTACCCCGCCATCGCGCGCAGCGTGATGCCCACGATGTACGCCAGATACGTGCCCGTCGCGTAGCCCATCGTGCCCAGCAGCACGCCGACCGGCGCCAACGAGGGATGGAAGGCGGCCGCGACCACCGGCGCCGAGGCCGGCCCACCGATGTTGGATTGGGAGCCGATCGCGAAGTAGAAGAACGGCACCTTCAGCGCGCGCGCCAGCGCCCACAGCAGCACGATGTGCACCGCGATCCAGATCAGGCCGAGCAGGAACAGCCACGGGCGGTCCAGCAGCGCCAGCAGGTCCATCTGCATGCCGATGCAGGCGATCAGGAAGTACAGCAGCAGCGAACCCAGCTTGGAGGCACCGGCGCCTTCCAGGTTGCGCGCACGGGTGAAGCTCAGCGCCAGCCCGCAGGTGGTGGAGATCACCACCACCCACACGAACGGCGCGTCCAGGCTGAACTGCGAGGCCCAGGCGACGTGGCCCTTGAACCACGCCGAGACAGGCCCGGCGATCGCGTGCGACAGCCCCACCACGCCGAAGGCAACGGCGACGATCAGCATCAGGTCGGTCAGGCTGGCCACGCGCTCGTGCTGCGCCTGGAAGGCCTGGATGCGCAGCTTGAGCGCATCGATGCCCGAGGTATCGGCACCGCTGCGCGCATCGATCTTCGCCGAACGCCCAGCCATGAAGATCAATACCGCCATCCAGACGTAACCGACACCCACATCGACCACCGCGAACTGCCCGAAGGTGGTCGCGTTGACGTCGAACACTTCGCGCATCGCCAGCATGTTGGCACCGCCGCCGATCCAGCTTCCCGCCAGCGCGGCCATGCCGGCCCAGGTGTCACCGGCGACGGTGGCCGGGTGCAGCCACTTCATCAACTGGAACGCGACCACCGCCCCGACCATGATGCTGAGCGAGGCGCCCAGGTACATCACGATCAGTTTGGGCCCCAGGCGCAGGATGCCCTTGATGTCCACGGCCAGGGTGAGCAGTACCAGCGCGGCGGGCAACAGGATGTCGCGGGCGACCGGGTTGTAGAGATGGGTGTTCTGGCCATCGATCAGGCCGACGGTGTTGTACACCCCGGGAATCAGGTAGCACAGCAGCAACGCTGGCACGTAGGTATAGAAGCGCTTCCACAGTCCCTGCTCGCGCGAGGCGGTCCAGAACACGGCGCCGAGGGTGGCGGCGATCAGGCCGAAGACGACGATGTCGTTCTGGATCAGGGCGGGTGCTTTCACGGGTGTGGAGTGCCTGGACGATGGGCGTGCGATTCGGCACGTTTCGGGAAACAATCACAGGTAGAGCCGACCGTTGGTCGGCTGCCGTAAAAGAGCAGCCGACCAACGGTCGGCTCTACCGGTCACACCGCCGACGATGGCCGGTTACGCCACGCCCAAGAGACCCGGTGCCATGAACAAGCGCCGCCCCTGGGGGCGGCGCTTCAAACCGGCTTATTCGCCGATGTGCTGCTTCAACCAGCCGTTGACGGTGTCATGCCACTGCACGCTGTTCTGCGGCTTGAGCACCCAGTGGTTCTCGTCCGGGAAGTACAGGAACTTCGATTCGATGCCCTGGCGCTGCGCAGCGGTGAACGCGGCCAGGCCCTGCTCCACCGGAATGCGGTAGTCGAGCTGGCCATGCACGATCAGGATCGGCTTCTTCCAGTCCGACACGTGGTTGACCGGATTGAACTTCTCGTAATTGGCGGCCTTCTCGTACGGCGTGCCGCCCTGCTCCCACTCGGTGAACCACAGCTCTTCGGTGGCGTAACCCATCATGCGCTGATCGAACACGCCGTCATGGTTGACCAGGCACTTCCACGGCTCGTTCCAGTTGCCGGCGATCCAGTTGACCATGAAGCCGCCATAGCTGGCGCCCAGGGCGCAGGCCTTGTCACCGTTGAGGAACGGGTACTGCTTCTGCGCCGCCGCCCAGCCCTTCTGCAGGTCTTCCAGCGGGCGGTCGCCCCAGTGCTGGCTGATCGCGTCGGTGAAGGCCTGGCCGTAACCCGTGGAGCCGTGGAAGTCGATCATGACCACCGCGTAGCCCTGGCCGGCGTAGGTCTGCGGGTTCCAGCGGTAGCTCCAGCCATTGCCGAAGCTGCCCTGCGGGCCGCCGTGGATCAGGAATGCCACCGGGTAGCGCTTGCCTTCCTGGTAGTTGTACGGCTTGACCACGTAACCGTGCACGGTCTCGTTGTTCCAGCCCTTGAACTGGAACTGCTCGTAATCGCCGAAGGCCACATCGGGCAGCATCTCGCCGGCGCTCGGCGTGATCTCGCGCGGGTTGGCACCATCGAAGGCGGCCACGACGATCTGGTCGCCGCTCTTCAGGCTGTTCTTCGTATAGGCCAGCGTGGTGCCAGCGATCACCGGCGAGCCGATGCTGCCGCCGTCGACCACGACCTCGGCCTCACCGGTGGCGATGTCGACGGCGAACAGGCGGTGCTCACCCATGTCATCGGCGCTGGTGTAGATCAGGGTGCCGTCACCGGACAGCACGATCTCGCCGGCCGAACGATCCCACTTCGGCGCGATCTCACGGGTCTTGCCGGTGGCCACGTCCATCGCCATCAGGCCGAAACGGTCGGCTTCGAAGCCCGGGCGCTTCATGGCGCGGTAGTACAGGGTCTTGCCGTCGGCGCTGAACACCGGGCCGGCATCCCAGGCCGGGTTGGCCGCGGTCAGGTTGACCGGTGCCTGCTTGCCCTCGGCATCCAGGCGGTACAGGTCGAAGTTGGTCGACCACGGCTCCTGCTTGCCGGCCACGCGGATCGCGGCAACCACGGTCTTGCCATCCGGCGACCAGGTGAAGTCGTCATTGCCACCGAACGGCTTGGACGGCGCATCGCCGGCCAGCGTCGCGCTGATCGCCGAGGCCCCCTTCACCGCAGCCGCCTTGGCGGTCGGCAGCGGCGCCACGAACAGCGTATTGCGGCGCCCATCGGCCCAGGTGTCCCAATGACGCACGAACAGAGTGTCGAATACTTCGCCGGTGTTCTTGCGCGCCTTGTGGGCGTCCAGCTTCTTGCTGGTGCAGGCCAGGTCCGAACCGCAGTCCTGGAACACGCCGCTGCTGAAGGCCACGCGGTCGCCCTGCGGCGAAACGTGGAAGCTGTCTACATCGACCGGGAAATCGGTCAGCTGGCGCGGGGTGCCGCCGGTGGTCGGCTGCGCGTAGAGCTGCTGGCTGCCGTTCTTGGCGCTCAGGAAATATACGGTCTGGCCATCGCCCGACAGCGCGGCGGAATTGACGTTCCAGCCGGCCGGGGTCAGCGGCTTGGGCGGCGCCAGGTCGCGCGTGCGCAGGTTGCGGATGAACAGGCCGGTGCTGGCCTTGCTGTCGCTGCCGACCACGCGTTTGGCGAAGATCACGTTGCCGCCATCGGCGGTGAGCAGCGGGCTGGAGACCCGATCCAGCGCGATCATGTCGCGCACATCCAGGCCACGCGTGGCCGCCAGCGAGGGCATCGCCGTCAGCAGGCACAACGGCAGCAGGGCGTAACGAAGTTTCATCGGGGTCTCCGCGGAACGGCAAAACGCCGATGTTAGGGCCGCAGGGCCCGCACATGCAAAGGCCATCGGTCATGCCGGCGCATCGGCGCAGCCCAGAAACGACACACCCCGCCGGGGCGGGGTGTGTCGTGACGCCGATCGGGTCGCTCGTTGCTTAGACCGAACCCACCGCGCGCTTGCCGGTGCGGTAGATCAGCCAGCCGACCAGGAACAGCACGGCCAGGCCGATCCACTGCGCGCCCGGCAGGTGGAACGGCAGCGCCAGCACATCGGCGCGGCTGCTGACCACGATCGGGATCGCGATGGCGATACCCATCAGGGCCTCACCGGTGATCAGACCGGCGGCGAACAGCACGCCCGGCTTGTGCACGCGGTCGCGGCCTTCTTCATCATCGCCACGGATCTTGTGGAAGCGCTCCACCAGGTAGGCGATCAGGCCGCCCAGGAAGATCGGCACCATCAGCTCCAGCGGCAGGTAGATACCGATCGCGGCGGCCAGCACCGGCACGCGGAAGCGGGCATTGCGCGACTTCAGCCAGCTGTCGAAGGCGATGATCGCCGCGCCCACCACGGCGCCGATGCCGATGAAGGTCCACGGCAGCTCGCCGCCGAACAGGCCCTTGGCCACCGAGGCCATGAGGTTGGCCTGCGGTGCGGCCAGCGCATTGGGATGCAGCTCGGACTTCACGCCGATGCCATACGCGGTCGCCAGCAGGTTCAGCACCGGGGCCATGATCAGCGCGCACGAGAACGCACCGATGCCCAGCATCAGCTGCTGCTTCCACGGCGTGGCGCCCACGATGTAGCCGGCCTTGAGGTCCTGCAGGTTGTCACCGCCGACCGCGGCGGCGCAGCACACCACCGCGCCGATCATGATCGCGGCCACCGCACCCAGCGGTGCACCACCGACGCCGACCGGGGTCAGGCCGTCCTTGCCGAGCAGCAGTACCAGTACCGCCGAGGCGAACAGGATGGTGGAGATGGTGATGCCCGACACCGGGTTGTTGGACGAACCGATCAGGCCGGCCAGATAGGCCGACACCGAGACGAACAGGAAGCCGGCCACGATCATGATGAGGGTCATCGGGATCGAGACATGCCACTGGCCCACGATGGCCTGGTACAGCGCCAGCAGCGGCAGGGTGAACACCACCAGCGCGACCAGCATCCACTTCATCGGCAGGTCGCGCTCGGTGTGCGCCAGCGCCGGGCCACCGCTCTTGCGGGCCGCGGCAAAACCACTCTTGACGCCATTGAGCAGCGACTTGCGCAGCGAGATCAGGGTCCAGACGCCGCCGATCAGCATCGCGCCCACGCCCAGGTAACGCATCTTCGCGCCCCAGATGGCGAACGCGGCCTCGGTGGAGCTGGCCGTGGCGATCGAGGCGGCCAGCGCCGGATCGGTGTTCATGAAGAACGACTGGTACAGCGGAATGGCGATGTGCCAGGTCAGGATCGAGCCGGACACCACCACGATGCCGACGTTCAGGCCGACGATGTAGCCCACGCCCAGCAGCGCCGGGGACAGGTTGGTGCCGATGAAGGCGGTGATCTTCGAGCTGCCGACATAGGCCGAGGTGGCCCACGCATCGGGAATCAGGCGCAGGCCGCTTTCGGCCGCCAGCTTCACGAAGGCGCCGATCACCGCCGAGACGGCCAGGATCTTCAGGCCCGGGCCCGGGTTTTCACCGGCCTTGAGCACTTCGGCGGCGGCCTTGCCTTCCGGGAACGGAAGCGGATCTTCGACGATCATCGAACGGCGAAGCGGCACCGAGAACAGCACGCCCAGCAGGCCACCCAGACCGGCGATGCCCAGCACCCACCAGTATTTGAAGTCCGGCCAGTAGCCCATGATCACCAGCGCCGGGATGGTGAAGATCACGCCGGCGGCGATCGACGAACCGGCTGACGCACCGGTCTGGACGATGTTGTTTTCCAGGATCGTGCCACCGCCGAGCAGGCGCAGCACCCCCATGGAAATGACCGCGGCGGGAATGGCGGTGGCGATGGTCAGGCCTGCGAACAGACCGAGGTAGGCGTTGGCGGCCGACAGAATCACCGCCAGCACGATGGCAAGCACCACCGCGCGGAAACTGAGCTGGCGTGGCGCAGCGTCGTTGTTCATGGAAGCCCCTGCTGGCAAAAAATCCCTGCCACGCTAGCGTTCATGTACGGGCAAGTCCAGTGTGAAACGTGCTACAACCGCGATGACGCACGCCCGTCATCGCGATAGGTCATCGCTGCGGCCGCGACCCGCCGGACTCGGCAAGGTCGTGCAGCACGGCCATCCTTTTGGTTATGTTATATCCTATCGCACCGAATACCCGGCGCTGCTGTGACGCATTCCCCCGCCCCCCGCCTGACCTCCATCGACCAGCTGCGCGGCACCGTCATCGTGCTGATGCTGCTCGACCATGTGCGCGAAACCTTCTATCTGCATGCCCAGGTAGCCGACCCGATGGCGGTCGACCAGGTCGAACCGGCGTTGTTCATCAGCCGGCTGCTGGCCCACCTGTGTGCGCCGGTGTTCGTGCTGCTGACCGGCCTGTCGGCGTGGTTGTACGCCAGCGGCAAGCTGGACGGGCGCCGGGCCGCATCGGCCTTCCTGCTCAAGCGCGGCCTGTTCCTGGTGGTGCTGGAACTGCTGGTGGTCAATGTGGCCTGGACGCTGCAGTTCCCCCCCAGCGTGGTCTACCTGCAGGTGATCTGGGCGATCGGCATCAGCATGATCGCGCTGGCGGGTCTGCTATGGCTGCCACGCGGTGTGCTGGCGATGCTGGCGGTGGCCGTGATCGCCGGGCACAACCTGCTCGATGGCGTGCGCGTGGCGGGCGACGGTCCCCTGGCCGTGCTGTGGAAGGTGCTGCACCAGCGTGACTGGATCACGGTGACGGAGGGGCTGCGCCTGCGCACTTCCTATCCGGTGCTGCCGTGGATCGGCGTGATTGCGCTGGGCTGGGTGATCGGGCCGTGGTTCGCGCGGGGCGGCGACACCCGGCTGCGCCAGCGTCGCCTGTGGTGGGCCGGCGCCGGGGCGCTGCTGGCATTCGTGCTGTTGCGTGCGGCCAACGTTTACGGCGACAGCCCGTGGCAGTCGTTCGCCACGACGGGCAGCACGGCGATGAGCTTCTTCAACGTGACCAAGTACCCGCCTTCGCTGCTGTTCCTGCTGCTGACCCTGGGCATCGGCCTGCTGGTGCTGCGCCTGTACGAGCAGCCGCGCGTGGCACGGGCGCTGGCCCCGCTGGCCGACATCGGCGCGGCGCCGATGTTCTTCTACCTGCTGCACCTGTACGTGCTGAAGCTGCTGTACGTGCTGGCCGAAGCACGCTGGGGGCATACGCACGGCGCGTATTTCGCCGTGGACCACGTGGCGACCCTGTGGGTGATCACCGCGGTGCTGGCACTGGCGCTGTACTGGCCGACCCGGGCGTTCGCCCGGTTCAAGGCGCGGCGGCGGGATCTGGCCTGGCTCCGCTATCTGTAGGCGGAGCAGCCAGACCCGGCACGGATGCACCGTTCTCCCGGGCCTATACTCGCCCCCTTGCCCGCCCTGCCCTACCTCTCGATGACCGCAGCCGCCCTGCCCGCCTCCCCGGCAACCACTGCCACCGACGACTTCCTCCGCCACCCCAAGGGCGTCTACATCTGCTTCTTCACCGAGATGTGGGAGCGGTTCTCGTTCTACGGGATGAAGGCGCTGCTGCTGCTGTACCTCACCAAGTACCACCTGTTCGGCGACAAGGCCGGGCTGGACCTGCTCGGCGCCTACGGGGGTCTGGTCTACTGCATCCCGGTCTTTGGTGGCCTGCTCGCCGACCGCTGGCTGGGCATGCGCAAGGCGGTGGTGTTCGGCGGCGTGCTGCTGGTGCTCGGCCATCTGGGCATGGCCTTCGAAGGTCACGCCGCGGTCCGCGTGGATGGCGCGGTGGTGCGCGATGACGCCGCGCTGGGCATCACTTACCTGTCGCTGGCCCTGATCATCATGGGCGTGGGCTTTCTCAAGCCGAACATCTCCACCATCGTCGGCAAGCTGTACCCGGAAAACGATCCGCGCCGCGACTCGGGCTTTTCGCTGTTCTACGCCGGCATCAACCTGGGCGCGCTGTTCGCTTCGCTGGTGTGCGGCTTCCTCGGCGAAGCCTACGGCTGGAAGTATGGCTTCGGCGCGGCCGGCATCGGCATGGTGATCGGCCTGGGCATGTTCCTGTGGGGCCAAAAGTATCTGCAGGGCCATGCCGAACCGTCCGATCTGCCGGCGCTGCGCCAGCGCGTCCTGGGCCTCCGCCGCGAATGGCTGATCTATGCCGTGGCCGTGCTCGGCGTGATTCCGGTGGCCGCGCTGATGTGGGCCGCCGCCAATGGCGCCTTTGCGCTTGGCGGTGAAATCAGCCTGGCGCTGATGTTGATGATCGTCGTCCTCGGCGGCGTGCTGGTCTGGTTCGCCTGGTTCACCGGCACCCGCTGCACGCCGGTGCAGCGCCAACAGATGATCGCGCTGATGGCGCTGATCTTCATGGCGCTGGTGTTCTTCACCCTGTACGAGCAGACCTACGGCTCCTGGGTGACCTTCACTGATCGCCTGCTGACCAAGGACCTGGTGCCCTCGCTGGTGATCCAGGGCGGCACCCCGCTGCCGTGGTCGATCGCCTCGCTGCTGTTGGCGCCACTGGGCTTCGTAGTGGCCGCGCGCCTGTCCGAGCGCCGCCCCGGCTCGACCGCGCCGCGCACTCTTTTCATCGCCATCGTCGCGCTGATGCTGGTGATGCTGATCCGCGACTGCCTGGTGATTCCGCAGACGGCCGGCTCGCTGACTTACCTGGGCGGCCTGTTCCTGGTCGTATTGGCGCCGTTGTTCGCGATGCTGTGGGCGTGGCTGGACCGACGCCGCATGGATCCCTCCAAGCCGGTGAAATCCTCGATCGGGCTGATCTTCGCCGCGCTGTCGTTCGTGCCGTTGGCCCTGGCTGCCCAACACGTGGGTGCGACCGGGCAGATGGCCAGCGTGTGGTGGCTGGTACTGGCGTATCTGATCCTGGAGATCGGCGAAATGTGCCTGTCACCGGTGGGCCTGTCGGCCGTCACCCAACTGGCCGCGCCGCGCGTGGTCAGCCTGATGATGGGCACCTGGTTCCTGGCCACCGCGTTTTCGGAAACGCTGGCCGCGCTGTTCGGCAAGCTCGCCGCGATCGAGGTGCCGGAAGGCCAGACCATGGATATCGCCAGCGCCGCCGCCAGTTACGAACACCTGTTCTGGCTGCTGATGTGGATCGGCCTGGGCTGCGCGGCGGTCGCGCTGATCTGCTCGCCGCTGCTGAAGCGGATGATGCACGGGGTGAAATAAGCCGGGCGCCCTGCCCGGACGACAACGGCACCGTGCGGTGCCGTTGTCATTGAGGCCGGGTGGATCCGCGCCGTGCTCAGGGTTGGGCTGGTGTCGGCGCCGAAGCGGTCTGCCCGCCCAGGCTGTTGGACAGAAACGCCAGCAGCCTGGTGTAGTACTCACGGCGATGCGCATCGGTGTAGAAGCCGTGGCCTTCGGTGGGGTAGTACAGCGCTTCCACCGGTACGCCTGCCTTCTTCAGCGCAGCTTCCATCCGCTTGGTATGCAGGATCGGCGCGCGTTCGTCTTCGCCGCCCGCAGCGAGGAACACCGGCACCTTGATGCGGTCGGCAAGATTGACCGGTGAAACGGCGCCTACCTGGGTGCGGTCGCCGATCCACTCCTTCAGGTAGGTTTCGCCCGAGCCGCGGCGCTGGATGTCACCGCTGGTGAACATGATCGGCAGATCGTAGACGCCCACGTAACCAGCGGCGCACTGGTACAGCGACGGCTCCTTGGCCACGCCCATCAGGGCGGCATAGCCACCGTAGCTCGCCCCGTACATGCAGATCTTCGCGCTATCGGCGATGCCCTCGGCCACCGCCCAGCGCGTGGCGTCGGTCAGGTCATCCTGCATCTTGCCGCCCCACTCCCGGCCACCGGCGTGGGCATGCATGCGGCCGTAGTTGGATGAGCCACGGAAGTTGACCTGCAGCACGGCATATCCGGCAGCCGCCAGCAGTTGGCTCTCCCTGTCGTAGGCACCATCGTCGTAAACGAAGAAGGGCCCACCATGCGGCATCACCACCATCGGCAGGCGCTTGCCTTCACTGCCTTTGGCCCGAGTGACAAACCCGTGCAGCGGCAATCCGTCGCGGGCCTTCAGAGCGATCGGCTGAACCACGGCGGCGCTCTCCGGGTCCACCCATTGGCTGCGGCTGACTACCAGATCGGCCTTCTTGGCCTGCGTGTCGAATACGTAGAAATCACCCGGATTGCTGCCGGACCAGACCTGCACCATCGCCAGTCGACCATCGCGCGAGGACGAGGTGATGAACACCGCCTGGCCGTCGAAGGCCTGCTCCAGACTGCGCTGCAGGCGCGCGTCGGCCGAGGTTTCGTCGAAGAAGCGAGTGCGGGGTCTGTCACCCAGGTACAACGCCCCGATCGGGATCGAGGTGCCTCGCTTGTAGATCACCTTGGCCGGATCGACCACCGCATCGCGCAGCAGCTCGCGGCGCTCGTCGTTTGCCGGGTTCCAGGACACGATCGCGTCCGGGCCACTGGGTTGCTCGACGAGCAGATACGCCAGTGCACCATCCTCGGAGAAACCCAATGCCCGCTCGATCCGCTGACTGACCCCCTGGTCGTTGATCATCTTCCAGGCGGCACCCGCACCCTCGCGGTAGTACAGCTTGTTGACGTTGTCGGCCCCCGCCCCATCGGCGAAGCGCACCTCTCCCTTGCCATCGGCGACGAAGTCGGCACGCTGCACTGGCGATCGCGCCACCGGCGTCCGTTTGCCGCTGTTGACGTCCAGGCGCTCGGCCGAAGTGAACGGATCGGCCGAGAACGGCATCACCTTGACCAGCACCCGGCGGTCCTGGTCCGGCAGCGCATCGATCACGAACGCAGCAACGGCTTCGACCTTCTTCGGTTGGATGCGGGTACCCGGGCCGTTGCCCTGCACCCGATAGCCGATCAGCAGTTCGCCTCGCCCCCCATCGGCGTTGATGCCGAACAGTTCGCCGGTCGGCTGCGGCTCGTCCAGCGATCCGAACTTCTCCGCCAGCCCGATCAGCACCCGCTGATCGTTGACCCAGTCGAAGTCATTGGCATGGTTGTTCCTGGGCGGAACGAACGAGCCGACCAGCTTGCCGTCATTGCGACGCATGATCGCCAGCCCGGTGCGGTCCTCCATCGGTATGGTGGCCGCGTAGAACTCACCGGTCGGCGAAATCTTGATATCAGTGAAAGCATCCCGGCGCAGATAGTGCTCCAGGTCCACCGCCCCGGCATGGCCTGTCATGGCCAGCAGCACGGTCATTCCCCACACGCGTACGCGCTTCATCCTTCCCCCCTGCTCCGTTGGACATCGTGTCCGGAAACGCGATTCTAGGCAAAAAAAATGGCACCGCGAACGGTGCCATTTCCAGGACCTGCATTGAGGAGAGAGTTCAATGCATGCCGCGGAACGCGAGGCTGAGCGCCAGGATCGACAGGATCACGGCAATCGTGCCGTCGAGGATGCGCCAGGTCTTGGGCTTGGTGAACAGCGGGGCCAGCAGGCGCGCCCCCAGGCCTTGGGCGGTCAGCCACAGGCAGCTGGCGGTGAACACGCCGGCGGCAAAGGCCATGCGCGCATTGCCGAAGTTCTCGGCAATGCCCCCGATGACCATCATGTCCAGCCAGAAGTGCGGGTTGATCAGCGAAAAGCCGACCGCGGAGATCAGCACCGCGCGGCGCGAGGTGCTGTCGCCCTCGTCCACGTGCATGCCGCCGCCACCGGCCAGCGCGCGCCGCGCCGACTGCCAGGCGTACCAGGCCAGGAAAGCGACGCCGCCCCACAGCACCACGGTGGTGAGCCACGGCAGCGCCTGGGTCAGCGTACGCAGGCCGGCCACGCTGGCAAAAATGAAGATGCCATCGATGGCAGCGCAGGTCGCTACCACGGGAATGATGTGCTTGCGCAGGATGCCCTGGCGCAGGATGAACGCGCTCTGCGCGCCGACCACCGCGAACAGGCCGATGCCGGTTGCGGCACCACTGAGCCACGCGCTCAGCCCGGCGCCGCCGGAAAGGATCGAAAACATGGGATACCACCTGTGTCTTGCTGGGGGGCGGTGCCTCGCCAAGGCGTACAGCACCGGATGGCGCGTATTGTCGCGCCGCAACATGAAAAAGTAGAGCTAAACTTACTTAACCATCTTTAGCGGAACTTAAGATCATGCGCATCGACCATGCCCAGCTCCGCGCCTTGGCGGCGGTGATCCGCGAAGGCAGCTTCGAACGTGCCGCGCAGTCGCTCAATGTCACCGCCTCGGCGGTCTCCCAGCGGGTCAAGGCGCTGGAGGACCGGGTGGGCCGCCTGCTGGTCAAGCGCTCCTCGCCGGCGGTGGCCACCACCGAGGGCCAGGTACTGGTGCAGCTGGCCGAGCAGACCGCCCTGCTCGAGCACGACGCGCTGCACCGGATGGGCATCGCCGATGAGGACCTGCCCCATGCCAGCATCCCGGTCGCGGTCAACCACGACAGTCTGGAAACCTGGTTCCCCGAGGCCGCCCTGCAGTTCGCCCGGCAGACCGGCACCACCCTGGACCTGCGCTCGGAAGACCAGGACCACACCGTGGCCCTGCTGCGCCAAGGGGCCGTGCTGGGCGCGGTGACCACCCTGGATGAGCCGGTGCAGGGCTGCCAGATCCATGCGCTGGGCAGTATCCGCTACGCCGCCACCTGCACCCCCGCTTTCCATGAGCAGCACTTCGCCAAGGGCGTCAATGCGCAGTCGCTGGCCCAGGCGCCGGTGCTGGTGTTCAACCGCAAGGACGATATGCAGGCCCGTTTCGCCCGGCGCCTGGCCGGCAACGACCTGCCGCTGACCGCACCGACCTGGTGGATTCCCTCCACCCGTGCGTTCGTGCAGGCCAATCTCGGCGGGCTGGGCTGGACCATGAACCCGCTGCCGCTGGTCAAACGCCACCTGGATGCCGGCCGGCTGGTGCACATGAAGCAGCGCGCGTGGGAAGACGTGCCGCTGTACTGGCAGCACTGGAAGGGCGATGTGCAGACCATGGCGCTGCTGACCCGGGCAGTGCTGGCGGCCTCGGCGACGCTGGTGCGCAAAAAGCGATAACCCCGACCGGTAGAGCCGACCGTTGGTCGGCTGTCGTACCGGGGCCGCATGCAGCCCTACACGACCCGACGACCCGCCCCGATGCAGCATCGGCGCATTCCAGCCGCGGGCACGTCGATGGACACCGATCCGGTCTACCTGCACATCCGCGTGGTGCTGAGCATCATCCTCGGCCTGAGCATCACCACCCTGCTGCGGGGCCTGGCGGGCATCATCGAGCACCCCCGGCGCCGCGGCTGGTCGTGGATCCACCTGTGCTGGGTGGTCTGGGCGCTGATTTCGGTGGTGACCTTCTGGTGGTGGGAATTCCGCCTGGGCGAGGTGCGGCAGTGGACCTTCGAGCTGTACCTGTTCGTGATCGCCTACTGCGCGGCGTGGTACCTGCTCTGCGTGCTGCTGTTCCCCGACGATGTGCGCGAGTTCGGCAGCTATGAGAATTACCTGCTGCAGCGGCGCGCCGGCTTCTTCGGGATGCTGGCCCTGGTCACCCTGCTGGATCTGGGCGATACCGCCATCAAGGGCCACAGCCGCTGGCAGATGCTCGGCGAGGCCTACTGGGTCCATACCGCGGTGATGCTGGCGGTCGCCGGGATGGGCATCGCCCTGCGCCAACGGCGCGCCCACCTGGTGCTGGCCCTGATAGCGCTGGCCTATCAAGCCAGCTATTTCCTCCTGGAATACTTCACCCTCGCCAGCGATTGAGCCGGTCCGGCACACCCACCGGATGCTGCGTTGCACCAAATCCGTACCGGAAAGGGCTAAAATTGCGCTCAAGGTACCGCTGTGACGCCCGTCTTCACGGGCGTTCCCGGCAGCGGCGGCATCCTTCCCATGTCTCCCTACCTGAGATCCCCATGAAAAAACTAGCGAAGGTCGTCCTCGGCCTGCTCGTGGTGTTGCTGTTGGCAGCGGCACTGTTCCTGTACTGGCCGCTGCATCAGCGCTCGGTCCCGGCGGCCGGCAACGACAAGCCGGTCGACGTCGTCCTGGTCGGCGGCGGCATCATGAGCATCACGCTCGCCACCTTCCTGCAGGAGCTGCAACCGGACTGGAACATCCAGGTCTATGAGCGCCTGGACGGGGTTGCGCTGGAAAGCTCGGACGGCTGGAACAACGCCGGCACCGGCCATTCCGCGTTCGCCGAGTTGAATTACACCCCGGAACTGCCCGACGGCAGCATCGAGACCAAGCGTGCGGTCGGCATTGCCGAGCAGTTCGAGATCTCGCGCCAGTTCTGGTCCCACCAGGTGCGCGAAGGCCGCCTGAGCCAACCGAGTGATTTCATCAACCCGACCCCGCACATGAGCTTCGTCTGGGGTGACGAGAACATCGCCTACCTGCACAAGCGCCAGCAGGCGCTGGTCAAGAACCCGCTGTTCTACGGCATGCAGTACTCCGAGGATGCCGCGCAGATCAAGCAGTGGGCGCCGCTGCTGATGGAAGGCCGCGACCCGAAGCAGAAAGTCGCCGCGACCTGGATGCCGCTGGGCACCGACGTGAACTTCGGCGTGATCACCCGCCAGCTGACCGCTGGCCTGCAGCGCAGCCCGAACTTCGCGCTGCACCTCAACCATGAAGTGCGTGCCCTGCGCCAGAACGACGACAAGAGCTGGAACGTGACCGTCAAGGACCTGAAGTCCGACAACGAATCCACCATCAAGTCGCGCTTCGTGTTCATCGGTGCCGGTGGCGCCGCGCTCAAGCTGCTGCAGCTGTCGGGTATTCCCGAATCGAAGAGCTACGCCGGCTTCCCGGTCGGTGGCCAGTTCCTGGCGTTCCAGGACCCGGCGATCGCCAACCGGCATTCGGTGAAGGCCTACGGCATGGCCGAAACCGGTTCCCCGCCGATGTCGGTGCCGCATCTGGATGCGCGCAAGCTCGATGGCAAGCCGGTGGTGCTGTTCGGGCCGTTCGCGCTGTACAGCACCAAGTTCCTCAAGCACGGCTCGTGGTTCGACCTGTATTCCTCGGTGAACCACAACAACGTAGCCGGGATGATGGGCGTGGGCCTGGAGAATCTGGACCTGGTGAAGTACCTGATGGGCCAGGCACGTCTGAACGATGACGACCGCCAGGCTGAACTGGTCAAATACTTCCCCAATGCCAAGCGCGAGGACTGGAAACTGGTCACCGCCGGGCAGCGCGTGCAGATCATCAAGAAGGACCCGGAGAAGGGCTCGATCCTGCAGTTCGGTACCGAGATCGTGACCGACCAGGACCACACGCTGGCGGCCCTGCTCGGCGCTTCGCCAGGTGCCTCGACCTCGCCGCCGATCATGCTGGACCTGCTCAAGAAGGCCTTCCCCCAGCAGATGGCCGCCGGCTGGGAAGCGCGCCTGAAGGAAATCGTGCCGTCCTATGGCCGCAAGCTCAACGACAGCCCGGCGCTGACCAATGAGATCCGCCGCCTGACCAGCGAAACCTTGAAGCTGCCGTACCTGGACGTTCCCGTCGAAACCAGCCCGGCGGTGATGCTCACTCCGCCGCCGCCGGCCGCCAAGCCGGCCGAGGCCAAGCGCAACGCCAACGAAGAACTGCAGGCGCTGTAAGCCTGCGCAGGCGGGGCCTTCGGTCTCCGCCTCGGTTTCCCTCCGGCCACCCTTGCGGTGGCCGGTTGCGTTTTGGGCTCCCCGCCGGTGCTCAGCCCTCTACGCCGACGCCGCCAATTGTTCAAGAATTGTAAAGCGACTGAGAACGATTTACATTTGCACACCGCAGGGTGGTCGCTTCGGGCGCTTGACGGTCTCAATGGACTGCCGTCGCCCCGCAGCTGCCCCGCCCCCTGCTTTCCCAGGATGGAACACCCCGTGCCTGGCGCCCGTGCGCCGGCGTTGCCTGCCTGTTGCCCTCATTTCCTCCTTGCCCGTCCAGAGACCCCCATGTCCCTCCGCGCCCACCCGCTCCGCTCCCGCCGTGCCCCGCTGGCCCTGGCCCTGCTTTCCGCCCTCTCGTTGACCGCCCCGCAGGCCTTTGCCGATGCATTGGCCGAGGCCGGCAGCGCCACCGATGCCAAGACCCTGGACAAGGTCAGCGTGGTGGGTGACCGCGCCGCACCCTCGAGCACCACCCGCTTGCCGATCACGCTGCAGGAAACCCCGCAGTCGACCAGTGTGCTGGGGCTGGAGCGGCTGCAGACCGAATCGCTGTTCAGCATCAACGATGTGATGCGCAACATCACCGGCGTCAATGTGTCTTTCTACGACACCCAGCGCCCGCTGTACTACGCGCGCGGTTTCACCATCACCGATTTCCAGGTGGACGGCCTGCCGACCTATAGCGGTTCGACCAACCAGGAGTACGACACCGCCTTCTACGACCGCGTGGAAGTGATCCGCGGCGCCAACGGGCTGCTCAGCGGCGCGGGTATTCCTTCGGCCACGGTCAACCTGCTGCGCAAGCGCCCGGGCCGTGATTTCGATGCGTCCTTCGCCATCAGTGCCGGCAGCTGGGATTTCCGCCGCATGGAGGCCGACGTCAACGCGCCGCTGACCCGCGATGGCCGCTTCCGCAGCCGGGTGGTCGCCGCCTACCAGGACCGCGACTACTACTACGACCGCTACACCGAAGACAAAATGTCCGGCATGGCCGTGGTCGAAGGCGATCTGACCGACAGCACCACCGTCACCGTGGGCTACCAGCGCCAGGACAACAACCCGGTCGGCTCGACCTGGGGCACCGTGCCGTTCTTCAACAGCGACGGCAGCTTCGCCCACCTGCCGCGCTCGACCAACATGGCCCCGAAGTGGACGCGCTGGCAGCGCGAAACCAGCACCGCGTTCGCCAACCTGGAACAGCGCTTCGGTGAGACTTGGCTGCTGAAGGTCAATGCCGCGCACACCGAAGGCAATGTGCAGAACGTGCGCGTCTACGGCAGCGGCTACCCCGACCCGGTGACCGGCAGCGGCACCTACCTGCTGGCCGGTGCCGGCGATGCCGAAGACACCCGCAATGGCGTGGATGTGTTCCTGTCGGGCAAGTTCCCGCTGTTCGGCCAGGAACACGACGTTGTCGTCGGTGGCAGCTGGTCGGACCTGGAATCGACCACCTGGACGCTGACCTCCGTCGCACGCTGGCGCTATGACATTCCCAACATCCACACCTGGAACGGCGACATCCCCGAGCTGACCGCCTCGCGTACCGGCGCCAGCCGCATCGCGCGCACCAAGCAGAGCGGTGTGTATGCCTCCACGCGTCTGCGCCTGGCCGACCCGCTCTCGCTGATCGCCGGTGCCCGCCTGAGCCGCTGGGAAACGATGACCCGTTCCTACAACACGGCTGGCGCGTACACCGCCACGAGCGGCCAGTACAAGGTGACCGATGAAGTCACCCCCTACGTCGGCGTGGTGTACGACATCGTGCCGGATTTCTCGGTGTATGCCAGCTATACCGAAATCTTCAATCCGCAGAATTACAAGGACAAGAACGAGAACCTGCTCGCCCCGGTGGAAGGTTCCAACCTGGAAGCAGGCATCAAGTCGCAGTGGTTCGACGGTCGCCTGACCGCCAACGCGGCGATCTTCGAAGCCAAGCAGGACAACTACGCTGTGCGTGACATGAGCCAGCCTGACGGATCGCTCAGCGACGGCACCTCGGCGTACGTGGGGGTCAACGGCACCAAGTCGCGCGGGTGGGAACTGGACGTCAACGGCGAGATCCGGCCGGGCTGGACGGTCAATGCCGGCTACACCCACGTCAAGGTCACCCGCGCCGCCACCGACCTGATCTACGCCAACCTGCCCGAAGACTTCCTGCAGTTGAACACCACGGTGCAGCTTCCGGGCAGCTGGGATCGGCTGAGCATCGGCGGCGGCTTCTCCTGGCAGAGCAAGGTGCAGGCCTTCAACGTGCCGCACCCGTCGGGCGTGGGCGTGACCGTGAACCAGCCGGCGTACATGCTGGTCAACCTCAACGCCAACTACCGCATCAGCGATAACTGGCTGGCCACGTTGAGCGTGCGCAACGCGCTGGACAAGACCTACTGGGCCAACCTGGACTACAACAACTACGGCGAGCCGCGCTTCGTCTCGGTGAGCCTGCGCTGGAAGTACTGAGGCGCGAAGAGCTCCATCGCGTTTGAGCAGACGGGTCGCCTTCGGGCGGCCCGTTCTGTTTGCGGCCGGCGCTACCGGGGCCGCGTCTCGCGCAGCGTCCACATCACCGGCAGCACCAGCACCGCCACCACCGCGATCATCGCGCCGGGCGCAGACGACCAGCCGGTGTGCCGCACCAGGACCTCGGCCAGCAACGGCGTGGCGCCGCCAAAGAAGGCCGTTGCCATGGTGACGCCCAGCGCCAGGCCACTGAGCCGCCCTTCGCCGGGGAACTGCTCGGCCGTGGCGGGCGCTGCCACCGCACTCACTCCACCGGCCAGACACGCCAGCACCACCGCCGCCAGCCCGATCGCCACGGTGCTGCCGCCGGCCATTACAGAGAACATCGTCAACGGCAGCAACGCCGACAGCGCGGCCAACGCGATCAGCACCGGCCGACGACCGACCCGGTCCGACAACGCGCCGGCCAGCGGCGTCACCACGATCACCGCCACCGCCGCGACCGTGGACAGCCACAACGCCTCCGATTCACTCACCTGACCCACCGAACCGAGGAAGGCAGGCACATAGGTAATGCCAACGTAATAGGTGATCGAGCCCAGCGCGGAGATCGCGAAGGTGCGTGCAATCGCGGCCTTGTGGTGCCGCCAGGTGTCGCGGATCGGCGACTCCGGCACGGTGCCTTCGGCCTGCTGCCGCTCGAACTCGGGCGATTCGTGCATCGTCGAGCGGGCCAGCAGGATCGCACCGGCCAAGGCGGCACCGACGAAGAACGGAATCCGCCAGCCCCAGCCATCCAGCTGCGCCGTACTCAGCAATGCGACCGTCAGCGCCGACAGCGCCACCGCCAACAGGGCCCCCACTTCGCTCGCGGCCGAGGCCAGCGAGGTCACCAGCCCGCGCCTGCGCACCGGTGCGGTTTCCAGCAGGTAGGCCACCACGCCGGTGTATTCGCCGCCGACCGAGAAAGCCATCAGGCAGCGCAGCAGCAACAGCAGCACGCCGGCAGTAGCGCCAATGCTTTCGAAGGTGGGCAACAGCGCGGTGGCGAGCATCGCCACGGTCATCAGCAGCATCGAGGCCAGCAGCATATAGCGCCGCCCGAAGCGGTCCCCCAGATGGCCGAACACCAGTGCGCCAAGCGGCCGCATCAGGTACGACACCGCAAACCCGGCCAGTGTGGCCAGCAGCGCATTTTCGCCGCCGCCGAAGAACACCCGCGACAGCACCGTAGCCAGGTACAGATAGAGCGTGAAGTCGTACCACTCCACCACCGTGGACAGGCCGGCGATGATCATCGAGCGCGTCTGCGGTCGCGCGGCGTGCGCGGTGGTGGCCGCGCTCAAGCGTGCGTCCTGCCAACACCCAGGCCATGGTGACTCGACCGTGGAGCACATCGCATCAGGGTTCTCCCGGCCGCCTGGGCCGCATCTGGACGGCGACAGCCTACGACAGCCGATCTGCACGCCGCGTCACGGAGGGATGGCCGGATGTCGCAACGCGCCCGGCGCGCGCTCAGGCGACGGCCACTGCCCGCACGGTGCCGCGCCGATAGCTCAGCAGCCGGCCATTGCCGGGGGCATCGCCCTCATCCTCGAACAGACCCAGCTGCTCAGTCACATCGAAGCCCTGCAGGGCCATGCCGCGCGAAAACGCGCCGACGTTGCCGCGCCCGGGATCGGTGATCAGCAGTTCGGCATCGGGCTTGGCATGCCGCAGCATCATCGCGGCAATCTGGTGGGCATGGCCACGCTCGTACAGGATGTCGCTGCCGATGATCAGGTCGAAGCGGCCCAGCGAGCCATCGGGCACCTCCCAGGGCAGGTCGCGGTAGGTCACCGCCGGCAGATCGTTGAGCCCAGCGTTGTAGGCCAGGAAGGATTCGGCCAGTGGATGATGATCCGTCGCGACCACATCCGCGCCGCGATGCGCCAGCACCAGGCTGGACAGGCCCAGCCCGCAGCCCAGTTCGAGGATGCGTTTACCGGCGATATCGAAGTGACTCATGGTGTCGGCCAGCGCGCGGCCGGCCGGCCAGATCTGGCCGAACAGGCTCCACAGTGAGGAGTGGATGCCGGCACGTTCGGCGCGACCCGTCGGATCGGAGAACTGCTGCAGGTCGCTGAGCGCGCGGATACGGAAGTCGTGACCGCCGACCGGGATGGTAAGGATGCGGGTGGTATAGCCCGGCATGAGCGCTCCGTGGGACACGGGAGCCTTCATCCCGCGGGCGGCATGAAGGACTCGGAAAAAGGAGCGAGGGCGATCGGACGTCGATCGCGCAGGACGCGCGTAGGTGCGTGTGACACCTCATCCTACGCCATGCGCGTGGTCCTGGCTGAACGCCTCGGCGCCGCCTTGCGCGGGTCCGGCGCGGCCTTCCGCACAACCTTGCGTGCCGCCGGGGCCGCGCCGTAACGCACCTGGCAGACCGGGCAGAAGAACGTCCTTCGCCGGGTTGTTCCCGGGTAGGTCTTGCTGAGCGGGCCACCACACTGGGGGCAGGTGCGCTTGGTGTGGACCAGCCAGTGCTGGCGAAGCACGAATGCCTGCTTCCACGCCAGGAAATCGACACTGTACTGCCGCGCCTGTTTGATGACCTCGCCCAGCTTGCGCGGTGGCAGCGCGCCCACCGTGGATTCAGGGTGCACGCGCGTACGGAACAGCACCTCGTTTTTGATGATGTTGCCGACGCCGGCAAAGATGTCCTGGTCCAGCAGCGCGTCGCAGATCAAGGTGTCGGGCTTTTCCTTGAGTTTCCTGCGCGCCAGCCTGGGATCCCACGACGGGTCCATCACATCGCCCCGCCAGTCGTAGGTGTCCTCCAGCGTGCCTTCGATGTACTTCACCGACGAGGCATAGATGTTGAGCTCGCCGTTGTCGAACTGCAGCGATACCCGCGGCGGGGAAGGCTTGCGCTCATCGATGCGGTAGCTGCCGAACATCAGCATGTGCACGCGCAGGCTGAAGCCACGGAACTCGATCAGGAAGTGCTTGCCCCAGCTGCGCAGGGCGACCACGCGACGGCCCTCCATGCGGGTCAGATCGAGTGAGCTGTTGCCGGTGGCCAGGCGCACGGTCTTGCCGCGGAACTTGGCGGCGGCTTCGCGCAGGATGACGATGGAAGGACCTTCAGGCATGTGCGGGCTCCCGGGGGGTGGCGCCGCCCAGCAGGTCCTGCAGCCGCGCCGCATTGGCGATGGCGAACCCATGGGCGGTGTTGTCGAAGATCACCCAGCGCGCACCGGCTGTCCGCTGCGCGAGCGCCTGGGCCAGATCACGCAGTGCTGCGTCGTCATAGTCGCTGTAATACATGCGGGGCGCGCCATGCCATCGCCAGTAACGCCATCCGGCATCACCGCCCGGCTGGGCGGCCTGCGGAACCCGCGCAGGGTCCGCGCCGACACGCCCGACCGCATGCCGCTGCAGCATCGCATCGGCCTGCGGTGTGAACCAGCTGGCATGGCGTGGCTCGCAGACCACCGGTACAGCGGTACGACGGCGCAGCGTGCCGAAGAAGCCGGCCGCCACCCGCGCGTCGAATGCATGGCTCGGCGGCAGCTGCAGCAACACCCCGCCGAGCTTGCGGCCCAGCCCGGCCGTCTCCTCGAGGAAGCGGTCCAACGCCGGACCGCAGCCGCGCAGGGCGGCCTCGTGCGAGATGGCTTTGGGCAGCTTCACCGAAAAGCGGAACGCGGCCGGCACGCTCGCCGCCCAGCGTTCATAGGTGCGCTGCTGGTGCGGACGATAGAAGGAGGAGTTGATCTCCACCACCGAAAAGCGTGTGGCATAACGCGCCAGCATGCTCTCGCCCTCACCGGTCAACGCCGCGTACCGGCCGGGAATGGACCAGCCTGCGCATCCGATCCTGACTGATGATGCAGGCATGGCTTACGGCCGGATTTCGCCCTCGTCCTCGCCCGCCCAGTAATGGATGCGGGTTGCCTTCACCTGGATCAGCACGATTCCGGGCGTATCCACGCCCTGCGTGAACCAGCGTTCCAGGTCCGGGACCCAATGCGCCTGCAGGGCCGCGCGGTCGCGGCTCAACGTCGCGTGGCCTTCCACGGCCACGAACAGCGGCGGCTTGCCCAGCAGCGACTTGCTGCCGGTGAAGGACAACGCGACCTTGGGGTCGCGTTCGATCTCGGCCACCATGTCGGCACTGTCGAAGGCGAAGAAATAACTGTCGCCGTCGTAATCCACATCACCGTTGTTGCTCATCGGCCGGCCGGCGATCTCGCCGCTGGCGGTGTGGGTCTGCAGCATCGCAAAATCGATGCCGGCCATCTTCTTGGCCAGTTCGGGCAGGGTCAGCGTGGTCATGGGGTCTCCGGGTGGGCGTGGCGTGTGCGCTCAGCCTCCGCGCTGCGCGGTGACCGAGGCGTGCACGCCCACTGGCGAAAATTTCACACGGCCAGGGCGGTGCTCCGGCTGGGGAACAGGGCCAGCAGCGCGCGGGTGAGCATCGCCGGGTAGACCGTCAGATGATCCTCATCGGCAACCACGCGTGTCTCCAGCCAAAGCCCTGGATAACCGCGCCCGCGCAGACGCTCGGCAAACGATCGCGTATGGGCGACCATGTCGTTGCGCGCCGCGAACGGCGCGTCGGACGTCGGGGTTTCGTGTGCGCCGATGGACAGCAGCACGCGCGCGTTCAGATCGGCATGGGCATCGGCGTAGTCCGCCTCGATCCGGTTGATCACGTGCTGGTCGAACCAGAGCGATGGGCTGGAGAGGATGTAACGCTGGAACATTGCCGGGCGGGTCAGCAGCGCGTACGCACCGAACAGCCCACCGTAGGAATGGCCGGCAAACGCACGCTGCGCGGGATCGGTGCGATAGCGCGCCTCGACCTGTGGCAGCACATGGTCCGCCAGGAAATCGCGGTAGTGCGCAGCGCCGCCGTAGGTGATGCCATCGGTGTAATCGTCGCCTGCACGGCGCACCGGCTGGGTCGGCGTGTAATCACGCGAGCGGCTCTGCTGCGAGCTCAGCCCCTGCTGCGGCGGCAGCCCGACCAGGATGAAGGGCGCCAGGTGCGCACCACCCTGCCCCACCATGTTGCGCACGCTGCGTGCGAGCGGAAAGCTGTACAGCGCATCGGTGACATACAGCACCGGGTAGCGCAGGTGCGTGTCGCGCTCGTAGCCGGCCGGCAGGGCCACCCAGATCGGGTAGTTCCGGCCCAGCGGATCGCGAACGGTCCAGGCCTCGGTATCCGGCAGCACCACCCCGGGCATGTCGTTTCCAGTCACCCTCATCCCCTCCGCAACGTGATCAGGGTGATCTCCGAGGGCACACCGATGCGCGCGGCGAAGCCCGGCCACAGCCCGGCGCCGTTGCTGACATACAGCGTCATGCCGTCCACCTCGTAGCGCCCGGAGACAAAACCGCCGTTGGCCCGCTTGACCAGCTGGTTCATGCCGAGGATGTGCCCGCCATGGGTGTGACCGGACAGCTGCAGCGCCACGCCCTGTGCGGCATTGGCGCGTGCCTCCACCGGGCGATGGTCGAGCAGGATCACCGGCGCCTGTGGGTCCGCGCCTGCCAAGGCTTTGCTCAGATCCGGCATGGGCAGACCATAGCGCGCCGCCACTGGATCGGTGACACCGGCAATGGTCAACGTCGCGCCGTCGCGCTGCACCCGGGTGTGGGTGTTCTCCAGCACCTGCATGCCCTGCCCGCGGAAGGCCTGCATCCAGTCGGCGTACTGCGCGTAGTACTCGTGGTTGCCGGTGATCGCGATAACGCCATCGGGCGCGTGCAGCCTGGCCAGCGGCGCGAAGTCGTTGGCACGGGCGCTGACAGTGCCGTCGATCAGATCCCCGGTGATCACTACCAGGTCCGGATCAAGGGCATTGCTTTCGGCGACCACCTTCTCCACCCAGGCGCCGGTGAGCAGGCGGCTGGCGTGGATGTCGGTGAGCTGCAGCACGCGGTAGCCCTCGAACGCGGCCGGCAGCCCCTCGATGGCCACCTCGATCTGGCGGGGCTTGGGCACGGCCATGCCCTGCCAGATGCCATACGTGGACAGCAGCAGCGCCAACGTGCCCGCCGCAGGGCGCAGCCACGGCGCGCGCAGCACAGGCAGCACGGGCCGCGCCCGGACCAGGCGTGCGATCAGCAGCAGCGCGTCCAGCAGGAGCACGAAGACCGCGCTCAACAGCAGCGTGGTGAAGCCGGTCGCGAGCACCGCGATCATCGCCTTGGGAATTTCCGGCGACGCCATGGTCCCGGCAAACTGCGCCACGATGCGGTGGTGCAGCGCCAGCGCCACCACCAGCAAGCCGAGCACGATCCGGACCGGACGCGACAATCGCAGTGGCCAGATCAGCCGCCACACCAGATACAACGCAAGCAAACCGCCGATCACACTCAGCACAGGCACATCCTGGAAACGTTGGGGGGGAGTGGGCCGGCCGCATCGCTGCCGCCTCGCCCAGCCCTTCATCGTTGCCGAATCGCGCGGCGTGTTCCAGTGCAGGAGGTCGTGATGATTCAGGCAGAGCGCTGGCTCGCCTTCGCACGCGCTGCAGCGGCGGGAGGCTTCGCTGCCCGGTTGCGCGCGATCGCTGCGCGGATCAGTGCCTTGAATGCCGTCGCGTTGAGCGTGTCGCCCTCATGCAGATCGATGGCGCGGCGGGTGTTGCCTTCCAGACTGGCGTTGAACAGCCCCTTGGGATCGGGAAGCGACGCGCCCCTGGCGAAGGTCAACTTCACGGCCGCCTTGTAGGTCTCGCCGGTACACAGGATGCCGTGATCCTCCCACACCGGTACCCCCCGCCACTTCCAGGTCTCCACCACATCCGGAGCAGCTTTGCGGATCAAGGCGCGGACGTTCGATAACGCCTCGCCCCGCCAATCATCCAGCGACTGGATGCGCGCATCGATCTGCTGTGATGCGGACGGCTCGCTGGCCACCGCAGCGCGCGGCGTTGAACGGGCGTTGGGCTGGATCATGGGAGCACCGATCACCATGGGCGGCCCGGACGGCTGCGCCCTTCGTGCGCGTTATAGACCCGATCGGCCGGGGCTTCAAGCTGGCGCTCACATCTGTTCGCCGGGCAGCCGGCTGGCCTGCGTCACCCACGCACGGACGCGGCCATGGTGCCGTTCCTGTGTGAGACCTGCCTGCGTCATAGACCGCGCCGGGCCCGGCAGCAATGCACGGTCGCGGACCGTTGAACATTCTTCCATGGCCTCGTTCGGGCGGTGGTCCGCCTGCTACGGAATCCCGGCCAGCATGCAGCATCACGTGCGGCCGGTCAGACCTGCGCGGGGCCGCAGTAGCGGTAGACCAGATCCGCCGGGTCGGCCCGTGCGGCCGCCGCATCCGGCACGCCGCCAAGGCGTCGCGCGACCTGCGCCGACGCGGTATTGGTCGGCGTCATGTAGCTGACCAGGGTCGGCAATGCCAGTGCGGCGAAGGCCCAATCACGCAGCGCTGCAGCGGCCTCGGTGGCATATCCCCGGCCCTCATGGCCGTCATACAGCAACCAGCCCAGTTCCTTCTCCGGGAACAGCGGCCCATGGTTGATTCCCACCTGCCCGATGCACGCGCCGGTCGCGGTCAGCTCGATCATCAGCGCGCCGTGTCCCAGCAGCGGCCACTGCGCCAGGTCATGACAGAACAGGCCCCAGGCCGCGCGCTCGTCCATGGGCCCACCCACGCCGACCGCACGGGGTGAGGACAGGAAGGCCGCATAGGCGGGGAAATCGGCCATGACCTGCGGGCGCAGGGTCAGGCGTGCGGTGGTGAGCGTGATGATGTCGTACGAGGGCATGGGACGTTGCTCGACTCAGATCCAGCGCTGATCCAGCAGTTCGCGCTTGATGTAGGCGTAGAACACCGGCGCCGCCACCAATCCGGGCAGACCGAACGCCGCTTCCATCACCAGCATCGCCAGCAGCAGCTCCCAGGCACGTGCCTGGATCTCACCCCCCACGATGCGGGCGTTGAGGAAGTACTCCAGCTTGTGGATGACCACCAGGTACAGCAGCGCGACCACGGCCACGTAGAACGAGACCGACAGTGCGACGATGGTGATGACGGTGTTGGAGATGATGTTGCCCACCACCGGCAGCAGGCCGGCCAGGAAGGTGATCAGCACCAGCGTCTTGGACAGCGGCACGTGCACGCCGAACAGCGGCAGCACGCCGAGCAGGAAGATGGCGGTGAACAGCGTATTGAGCAGCGAGATCTTCACCTGCGCGAACACCACCTGCCGGAAGGCGGTGGCCATGCGGCTGGTGCGGCCGATCAGTTCCTGCGCCAGCGGCCCCAGCCTCGGCAACGGCAACTCGTCATACAGGGCGATCATCGCGCCAAGCACCATGCCGATCAGGATCCGCACGCTGATCTGCACCGCAGAGGTGCCGGCAATGCCGAGCTGCTGGCGGTGCGTCGCCGCCCAGTCGTTCATCGCCGTGCGCAGCGCCTGCAGGTCTTCCGGGATGTACGGCTGCAGCAGGTCCGGGACCTGGTGGCGGGAGGTATTGAGGATATCCATCAGGCGCATCAGCAGCGCATCCGGGCCACCGGTTTCATTGCGGAAAAACGAGGCGATGCCGATCGCGGCCAGGGTCAGCGCACCGATGATCAGCGCGGACAGCACGATCACCGAATAGGCGCGCGCGCGCCCCGGCGGCAGCCTGCCCTCGACGGTGGAGGCCAGCAGATGGGTCAGGTGGAACACCAGCAGGCCCGACAGCAGCGTCACCACCAGGCCCAGCTTCAAGGTCAGCCACATGCCCAGCAGCATCAGCAGCCAGGCCGCGATGCGGGCGGTGGGCGGCTTGGGCAACGCGGGAATCACAATGGACATGCGGGCGCATCCTGACGGGTGGCCCATGGTAGTGGATGTGGTGCGGGAGGAGCCGTCGAGCCCCGCAGCATCAGACTGAAATCCAGCGTCTGCTGAAGCGGCACATCGACGCGCTCGATGATGGCGAGCAGCAGGTTGACCCCGCGGGCACCGATCTCCCGCATCGGTTGCCTGATGGTCGTCAGCGGAGGCGTGAGATACCGCGACGATGCCAGGTCGTCGAAGCCGACGACAGACAGCTCACCCGGCACCTGGAGGCCCAGATCCCGGCAGGCCGCCAGCACGCCCAGCGCCATCTGGTCGCTGAAACAGAACATCGCGGTCGGCACGGGCGCGCGCGCCAACAGCGCCATCCCGGCCGCATGTCCGGATTCAACAGAAAAGTCGCCGGGCACGATGCTGAGCTGGCGCAGGCGGCCGCGCACCTTGGCGGCGGCCCGGACCCCTTCCAGCCGTTGCTGGTGCAGGGGATTGTCCGGCGGCCCACCGACCACGGCAATCCGCTCGTGCCCCAGCCCGTACAGGTGCTCCATCACGGCGCGTGCGGCGGCCGCGTTGTCGATATGGACGCTGGGGATGCCCAGTGCGGGATCGAACTCGCAGCCATTGACCACCGGCGCGGCAGCCCCTTGCTGCTGGACGATCGCGCGTGCCGTGGGCGGCAGGCGATGGCCCAGCACGATCAGACCGTCGGCCTCGTTGCGCCGGAGCATCTGCGCGTAGCGCTCCTCGCGCTCGGGCAGGTTCTGGGTATCGCCCAGCAGGACGGCATAGCCAACCGCCTGCGCCGCCTCCTCCGCGCCCTGCAGGATCTGGGCGAAGAACGGATTGGCGATGTCCGGCACGGTGACCAGGATCTTGCCGCTGCGCTGGGTCTTGAGTGTCCTGGCAACCGTGTTGGGAACATAGCCCAGCGCGGCCGCCGCCTGTTCGATGCGCGCGCGCGTGGCCGGCAGGACTTTTTCCGGCCGGGACAGCGCCCGCGACACCGTGCCGGCGGAAACACCGACGTGCTTTGCGATGTCGTAGATGGTGGCCATGGCGTTACCTCTTCCTTCCGCTGTGCAGTGCACAACAGGTCTTTCGAATGCCCCTGCTAGGATAATGCAATCGATTGCATGGAGGGCGAATCATCTTGAAAACGCTCAAGGGTCCAGCACTGTTCCTGGCGCAGTTCATCGGCGACACACCTCCCTTCGATCGGCTGGACACGCTGGCCGGATGGGCCGCGGGGCTGGGCTATTCTGGCGTACAAGTGCCTACCAGCGCTCCGGCGCTGTTCGATCTGGCCGAAGCTGCGCGCAGCCAGACGTACTGTGACGATGTCACCGGCATGCTGGAAGCACATGGGCTGCGGATCACCGAGCTGTCCACCCACCTGCAGGGGCAGCTGGTCGCCGTCCATCCGGCCTATGACAGCCTGTTCGACGGATTCGCGCCACCGGACAAACGCGGTGATCCCGCAGCCCGCCAGGCCTGGGCGGTGGAGCAGCTGCTGCTGGCCGCCAAGGCCAGCCAGCGCTTGGGCCTGACCGCGCACGCCACGTTCTCCGGCGCGCTGGCATGGCCCTATTTCTATCCCTGGCCGCAACGACCGCCGGGGTTGGTGGACGAAGCCTTCGCCGAACTCGGCCGCCGCTGGCGCCCGATTCTGGATGCGTTCGACACCTGCGGCGTGGACCTGTGCTTCGAGATCCACCCGGGCGAGGACCTGCATGACGGCGCGACGTTCGAGCGCTTCCTCGAGGTGGTGGATCACCATCCCCGCGCGAAGATCCTGTACGACCCCAGCCACCTGCTGCTGCAGCAGATGGACTACCTGGGCTTCATCGACCGCTACCACGATCGCATCGGCATCTTCCACGTCAAGGACGCGGAGTACCACGCCAGCGCGCGCAGTGGCGTGTATGGCGGTTACCAGGACTGGATCGATCGTCCCGGGCGGTTCCGCTCGCTCGGGGACGGCCAGATCGACTTCAAGGCGATCTTCTCGAAATTCGCGCAGTACGACTTTCCCGGCTGGGCAGTGCTGGAGTGGGAGTGCTGCCTGAAGCACCCGGAGGACGGCGCGCGCGAGGGCGCCGCCTTCATCCGCGACCACATCATCCACGTGACCGGGCGCGCTTTCGACGACTTTGCCGACAGCGGGACCGATCCGGAATCACTACGCCGCATGCTGGGGATCTGAGCCATCACTGCCTGGGAGGGCAAACCATGACGCACACCATGTCGCGCTTGGGCGCGATGATGTTTCTGCAGTTCTTCATCTGGGGAGCATGGTTCGTCACCCTGGGAACCTATCTCGTCCAGGGCCCGCTTCAAGCCAGCGCCAGCCAGGTGGCGACAGCCTTCCTCAGCCAGTCCATCGGTGCCATCGTGGCACCCTTTCTGGTCGGGCTGATCGCCGATCGCTACTTCGCGGCGCAGCGCATCCTCGCGGTCCTGCACCTGGCCGGCGCGGTGCTGATGTGGCTGGCGTCAACGGCAACCACCTTCAGCATGTTCTCCACCTGCGTAATGGGCTACATGCTGCTGTTCATGCCGACACTGGCACTGGCCAACAGCGTGGCGATGCGGCACATGCAATCGCCCGAGAAACAGTTCCCGCTGGTGCGGGTGGCCGGCAGCGTCGGCTGGATCGTGGCCGGCGTGCTGATCGGTTGGCTGGGCTGGGAACAGGCGCACCGGCTCGAGCTGACCTTCCGGATGGCGGCGATGGCGTCGCTGGCCCTTGGCCTGTATGCGTTCACCCTGCCGCACACGCCACCGCTGGCGCAACAGCGTGATGCCGGGCTGGGGCAGATCCTGGGGCTGGATTCGCTGCGGCTGCTGAAGTCGCGCTCCTACCTGGTGTTCTTCCTGGCATCCATCGCGATCTGCATCCCACTGGCGTTCTACTACAACTTCACCAACCCGTATCTCAATGACCTGGGCGTGCGCGGCGCAGCGGGCCTGCAGTCGCTGGGCCAGGTGTCCGAAGTGCTGCTGATGCTGGCGATGCCGCTGCTGTTCGTGCGGCTCGGGGTGAAGACCATGCTGGCGGTGGGCATGGCCGCGTGGGTGGTGCGTTACGTCATGTTCGCCTTTGGCGATGCGGGCGGCGGCTTCACCCTGCTGGTGATCGGTATTGTGCTGCACGGCATCTGCTACGACTTCTTCTTCGTCACCGGCCAGATCTATACCGATGCGCATGCCGGACCGGCCGCGCGCAGCAGCGCGCAGGGGTTCATCACACTGGCCACCTATGGCGTGGGCATGTTGATCGGCACGTTCCTGTCCGGCGCGGTGGTGGAGCACTTCACCACCGACGCAGGGCCCGACTGGCAGCAGATCTGGCTGTTCCCGGCAGGCGTCGCGCTGGTCGTACTGATCGCCTTCCTGTTGCTGTTCCGCGACCGGCCAGTGGTCGCGGCCACATCGTCCACGCCCTGAGGACCGCAGCTGATGCCAAAACCTGGAATCGCCATCATCGGCACCGGCATGATCGGCGCGGTGCATCGTCGCGCGGCGCTGCTGGCCGGTGCCGAGATCCGCGGCGTGGCCGCCTCGTCACCGCAACGCGCACGCGACGTGGCGCAGGCATGGAATGTCCCGCGCGCCTATCGGGACATCGAGGAGGTGGTCGCCGATCCACAGGTACAGGTCGTGCATGTCTGCACGCCCAACCATCTGCACCGTCCCATGGCACAGGCCGCACTGGAAGCCGGCAAGCATGTGGTCTGCGAGAAGCCGCTGGCCACCACGCTGGAAGATGCCAGGGCGCTGGCGACGCTGGCCGCGGCGGGCGGACTGGTCGCCACGGTGCCCTTCGTCTACCGCTACCACCCGGTGGTGCGCGAGGCGCGTGCACGCATCGCCGACGGCGAACTCGGGCCGTTGCACCTGATCCACGGAAGCTACCTGCAGGACTGGCTGCTGGACCCGGCCAGCAACAACTGGCGCGTCGATCCTGCGCTGGGTGGCGCGTCGCGCGTGTTCGCCGACATCGGCTCACACTGGTGCGACCTGGTGGAGTGGGTCAGCGGCGAGCGCTTCGCCGAGGTCAGCGCAGCATTCGACACGGTGATCGCCGAACGCAGCACCGGCACCGGGCAGAGCTTCACCACCGCGGTGGCCGGTAGCGCGATGCAGCCGGTCAGCAGCGAGGACGTGGCGGCGGCGATGTTCCGTACCGGCGCCGGTACGCTGGCGTCATTGACCGTCAGCCAGGTGTCGGCCGGACGCCACAACCGGCTCTGGTTCGAGATCGATGGCGCCAGGGCCAGCGTGGCGTTCAACCAGGAAGATGCCGAGCGGCTGTGGATCGGCCGGCCCGACCAGCGCGAGGAAACCTTCGTGCGTGGGCCGGGGGGCGGCAGTGCCGAACAGCGGCGCCTCTCGGTGTTGCCGCCTGGCCATGCGCAGGGCTACGGCCACTGCTTCGAGGCGTTCGTCGCCGACACCTATCACGCCATCGACGGCGAGCGGCCACAGGGCCTGCCCACCTTCGAGGACGGCCTGCGTTCTGCGTTGATCGTCGACCGCGTGATTGCATCGGCCAGGTCCCGTGCCTGGACCACCATCGGTTGAATCCCGGGAGGATGTGTTGATGAAAATCGCTACGCGCAGGACCACCACCCTCGCGCTGCTGCTGCTCGCTGCCCTGCCCGCCTTCGCTGGCGCCCCGGCCGGTCCACCGCAGCCCATCGCAGTGCAGATGTACACGCTGCGCGACGCCGGCACGCTCGACCAGCAGTTGAAGATCGTGCATGACGCGGGCGTCGGCGCGGTGGAGACAGTCGGTACCCAGAACGTCAGCGCTGCCGAACTCAAGCAACTGCTGGACCGCTACTCGATCAAGGCAATTTCCTCGCACGTGCAACTGGCCGATCTGCGCAGCGACCTGGGCGCCGTGGTGGCCTTCAACCGCTCGATCGGAAACACCACCCTGGTGGTGCCGTACCTGGACAAGAAGGATCGGCCGACCGATGCCGCAGGCTGGACTGCACTGGGCCAGGAACTGGGCCGGATCGCGGCGCAGGCAAACGCCCAGGGGATGCGCCTGGCTTACCACAACCATGATTTCGAGCTGTTCGATTTCAACGGCAAAACCGGCCTGGAACTGCTGTTCGCTGCCGCCGGGCCCGACCTGAAGACCGAACTGGACCTGGCCTGGGTAGCCCGTGCGGGCCACGACCCGGTGGTGATGCTGGGCAAATTCCGTGGCCACGTGTTCGCGGTACACGCCAAGGACAACGCACCCACCGGCCAGGCCGAAGACGAAGGCGGCTTCGCCGCTGTTGGCCAGGGCGTGCTGGACTGGAACGCGATCCTGCCTGCCGCCGCGGCGGCGGGCGTGCAGTGGTACATCGTCGAGCACGACCAACCTCGTGATCCGGCCAAGGTCATCAAGGCGGGCGCCGACTACCTGCGCCAGCACCTCACCGCTACGTTGCCCGCCAGCTCACCCCGCTAGCCCACCAAGGAGCCTCTCGTGAACAAGATCCTGACACTGGCCTTGACGCTATGCGGCACGGTGCTGGCCCCCACAGCGTGGTCCAAGGATGACCCGGCCGCTGGCGCACAACTCTATGCCGTGCACTGCACGGCCTGCCACGGCGCGAATCGGGCCGGCATTCCGCCGACGTTCCCCGCACTCACCGATGTCGCCAAGCGGCTGCAGCCGGCGCAGATCAAGGAAAAGATCAGCAAGGGCGGCGGCTTGATGCCGCCCTTTTCCCAGCTGTCGGCACAGGAAATCGACAATCTCGCCAGTTACCTGGCGAAATAGGCGTCCACTACAGCTCCCGCACCCAGATGTTGCGGTAGCTGACGTTGGAGTCGTGTTCCTGCAGGTAGATCGGCGCACACCCATGGGGTGCGTATGAAGGCGCGCCGATGTACTCGGTCTTGCCCGCCAGCACGGTGTCGTCCTGTACCAGCACGCCGTTGTGCAGGACCGTGATGCGCGCGGGCGACACCAGCCCACCGCCGGGTGAGAACCGAGGTGCCTTCCAGAGGATGTCGTAGGCCTGCCACTGCCCCGGTGCGCGCGAGGCGTTCACCAATGGCATGGCCTGCTTGTAGATGGAGCCGGCCTGGCCATTGGCATAGGTCGGGTTGTTGTAACTGTCGAGCACCTGCAGCTCGTAGAGCTCCTGCAGGAAGATGCCGCTGTTGCCCCGGTCCTGGCCCTCAAAGCCCGTGGTCTCGACAGGCGTGCGCCATTCGACATGCAGCTGCACGTCGCAGAAGCGCTGCCGGGTGCGGATGCCCTTGCTGCCCGGAACCACCGTCAGTGCGCCATCGGCCAGGCGCCAGGGCACGCGTCCGCCCTGTTCCGACTCCCAGGCGGAGACATCCTTGCCATCAAACAGCACGATCGCATCGGAAGGGGCCTTTCCCGGGGGCGTGGCCACGCTCGCGGTCACCGGCGTCCAGACCTCGGTCTGCTTCGGATCGCGCGCCGGGTCGGCAGCGGCCTGCGCGAGCGCCGGTGCGGCAACCAGCACGGCGGCGGCGATCAGCACAGGCTGGATCATTCTGTTGCGCTCCATCAGCTGGTCCCCCACGCCGGCGTACCGGGAACATACGCCAGGTCGCCGTCATAGCGCCCCGGCACGGCGACGTACTGCAGCACCTCGGTCGCGCCAACCTTCGAGGTGAAGAAACCGAAGATGGCCAGCTGCTTGAACATCGTGAAGTAGTGCGGCATCGGTTCTCCTTCCTCGGCGGTGCCGGTTTCGCTCACCTCGACCGCGTGCTTGCGGGCCTCTGCATCCAGCGCGCGCAGCAGCTCGGTGCGTGCCTGCGGCGCGAGCGAATCAAAGCGCCCGCCGGCGCGTTTGCTGATGTCGGCCAAGCCGGCGCGGAACGTCGCCTGCTGCCGGGCGGTGTAGCAGTCGCTGACGAACGTCGCCATGAACGCACCGGCGCCTGCGTCTTTCGCTCCGGGCGTTTTCGTCCGCGGCAGGATGGTCTCAGCAATCTCATCCAGCGTGCCGACATCGGCCTCGGAGAACAGGGCTTTCGCCGTCGCGGCCGGGGGCTGTGCCTGGCCGAGTGCGGGCAGGCCAATCATCGCCGCGCCGGTGGCGGCGACGATCATCTTCAGCAGTTCGCGGCGGTCCATCAGAGATTCCCCGCTTTCAGTTCGCGTACGGCATGGTCGGCGGCCCGCGCCGTCAGCGCCATGTAGGTCAGCGACGGATTCACACAGGCGCTGGAGGTCATGCAGGCACCGTCGGTCACATAGACGTTGGGCGCATCCCAGACCTGGTTGTGCTGGTTCAGCACGGACGTGCTGCGGTCACGTCCCATGCGCGCGGTCCCCATTTCGTGGATACCCTTGCCGGGGGCGTAGTCGTTGTCGTGCATCTCCACGTCCTTGACGCCGGCGGCCTCGAGCATCTCGGCGGCATCGGCGGCCATGTCCTTGCGCATGGCCAGTTCGTTGGCGCGCAGGGAGACATCCATCGCCAGCACCGGCAGTCCCCACTTGTCCTTGCGGTCCCTGTCCAGGCGGATCGTGTTGTCGTGGTGCGGCAGCACTTCGCCGAAGCCGGTCATGCCGATGCGCCAGTCGCCCGGCACGGTCAGCGCCTCCTTCAGGTCGGCACCGATGTTCAGCTCGGCGATCTCGCGCGACCATCCCGTACGGCTGGCACCGCCCTGGTAGCCGAAGCCGCGCAGGTAGCCGCGTTTGTCCGCCGCCACGTTGCGGAAGCGGGGAATGTAGAAGCCGCAGGGACGACGGCCGAAGTAGTACTTGTCCTCATAGCCCTCCACCCGGCCCGAGGCACCCGCACCGAAATGATGGTCCATCACGTTGTGGCCCAGCTCGCCGGACGATGCGCCCAGCCCGCCCTCCCATACATCGGTGGCCGAGTTCATCAGCAGCCAGGTCGAGTTGAAGGAGGAGGCGTTGAGGAAGATGACCTTGGCCGTGTACTCATAAGTCTGCCCCGTCTCGGCATCGATGACCTCCACCCCGCGCGCACGCTTGCGGTCCTTGTCGTAGAGCACTTCCTTGACGATCGAGAACGGCCGCAAGGTCAGGTTGCCCGTCTTCATGGCCGCCGGCAGCGTCGCCGCCTGTGTCGAGAAATACGCGCCGAAGGGACAGCCGAGGATGCACTTGTTGCGGTACTGGCAGTTGACCCGGCCCTGCTCGGGCATCGGCTGGGTGATGTTGGCCGTGCGCGAGTGGATCATGTGCCGGGTGCCGCCGAAGGCTTTCCTGATCCGCGCGGCCACGTCCTTCTCGACGATGTTCAGCGGGATCGGGGGCAGGAACTGGCCGTCCGGCAGGACGTCCAGCCCTTCGCGGGTGCCGGCGATCCCGGCAAACTTCTCTACATGGTCATACCACGGCGCGATGTCGGCGTAGCGGATCGGCCAGTCGGTGGCGATGCCGTCCTTGAGGTTCGCTTCGAAATCCAGGTCGGAGAAGCGATAGCTCTGCCGGCCCCACATCAGCGACCGCCCGCCGACGTGGTAGCCACGGAACCAGTCGAAGCGCTTGGTCTCGATGTAGGGCGATTCCTGTTCGTCGGCCCACATGCCCTGGAGGTTCTCAGCCAGCGCGTAGTCGCGCATCAGCACCGGGAAGGCGGCCTTCATCGCCTGGGTTGGCCGGTTACGGTGCGGGAAGTCCCACGGCTCCTTCATCGCATTGACGTAGTCCTTCACGTGCTCGATGTTGCGGCCGCGTTCCAGCATCAGGACCTTGAGCCCCTTCTCGGTCAGTTCCTTCGCCGCCCAACCGCCACTGATTCCCGAGCCAACAACGATGGCGTCGTAATGATTGTCTGCCATGGATCTCTCACCTGGTGGATATCGTTTCAGACGTCGCAGAGGCGGATCGCCTCGCGCAGCGAGCCGACGGGATCCGGTGCCGCAGGCATGAATTCCTGCGCCAGATATCCGTCGAAACCGGTGTCGCGGATCGCGCGACAGATGGCGGGGTAGTTCAGTTCCTGCTGGTCCCCGATCTCGTGCCGGCCAGGCACGCCCGCCGTGTGGTAATGCTTGAAACAGGCGTGATCCCTGCCGATGGTGGCGATGATGTCGCCCTCCATGATCTGCATGTGATAGATGTCGTACAGCAGGCCGAAATGGTCCGAGCCGAGCCGCTGGCACAGCGCCACACCCCATGCGGAGGTGTCGCACAGGTAGTCGGGATGATCGACCCTGGAGTTCAGCAACTCCATCACCAGCACCACGCCGCGTTTCTCGGCATGCCCCAGGATGCGCTTGAGGCCCGCTTCTGCATGGGCCATGCCCTCCTGGGGATCCATGCCGTTGCGGTTGCCGGAAAAACAGATGAGGTTGCGGTAGCCCGCATCGGCCACCAGATCGATGTGCCGCGTGTAGCGCTGCACCAGTTGGTCGTGGAACTCACGGCCCGCAAAGCCCTTGGTGAGGCCCAGCTCCGCGCCGTTGCACATCGAGCTGTATACGCCGTTGGCCTTCAGTGTGGGCCAGTCTTCCGGGCCCACCAGGTCAATGGCGGCAAAACCAATCGCCTTCACCGTCGTGCAGAGCTGCGCGACGGACAGCTGCGGGAAGGTCCAGCGGGCGACCGAGTGCTTCAGATTGCCCTTGAGCGGCGCGGTGGCTGCAAACGCCGGCAGCATGGACACAGCGCCCAAGCCAAGGCTCCCGGCGACCGCCATGCGAAGCGCATCGCGCCGCGTGAGCCCCGGCGCCGATGGCGGTCTGATGGAATGGATGGACATCCGCCTTCCTGCCTCCTGGTATCAAACGCTGACGAACTGCCGCGATGCAATCGATTGCACCATAGAGGAGGAACTGTTTTTTTTGCAAGACGCGGTGCACGAAAACGCATGCTGCGGGGCACAACGCGCGTGATGGCTGTCGTCGTGTTCGTGCAATGCGAGGGCGGCGTGCCACGCAATCACGCTCACCGGGCTGCGGGAGGACAGCTCCCGCCGCGCGGCAGGCACCTTCTCATCGCCGGCGATGCATCGCCTGGCGCAGCTGCTCGCGCGCCTCCGGGTCGGCCTCGATCATGCGTCGCAGCGAGCGATAGACATATGCGCGGCAGAGCCCCGGCCAGGCGACCAGCAGATAGACCGCGCCGGCGATCAGCCACGCATTCGGTGCCTGCTTCATCAGGCCGGTGTAATCACCGGTCGCGGCCACTGCCAGGATGACCAGCAGCACCCAGCGGAACCAGCGCCAGAACCGCATTCCCCAGTCGACATTGAGCACGTGTGACCCATCGTGCCATGGCTACGGGCAGAAGACAGGCGTCAAACCGGCAGGAAACAGAGCTTCCCGTGCAAAAAAGAAAAACCCCAGCAAGCACAGCGGCTTACCGGGGTTTCTGTTTGCATCCGTAAAAATCAGAAATCAGAACGGAATGTCGTCATCAGCGAAGTCGTCCATCGGCGGTGCCGACTGCTGCGGGGCCTGCTGCTGCGGGCGCTGCTGGCCGTAGCCACCACCACCGCCGCCGCGCTGACCGCCACCACCACCGCCGCCACCACCGCCGTACTCCTGGCGCGGGGCCTGCTGGCGCTGCGGGCGTTCGCCGCCGGCACCACCGCCACCGCCGCCTTCACGGCCGCCGAGCATCTGCATTTCATCGGCGATGATGTCGGTGGAGTACTTCTCCACGCCGTCCTGGCCGGTGTACTTGTCGTAACGCAGGCTGCCTTCGACGTACACCGAGCTGCCCTTGCGCAGGTATTCACCGGCGATCTCGCCGAGCTTGCCGA